>Ga0179593_1522513_pt1 | contig 10292 bp, 10 predicted proteins | sample CZODoug2_1_08_16_FD_185931 | JGI IMG/M metagenome (GOLD analysis project Ga0179593, IMG submission 185931) | Vadose zone soil fungal communities from Angelo Coast Range Reserve, California, USA - CZODoug2_1_08_16fungal (PacBio error correction) | ecosystem: Environmental > Terrestrial > Soil >...
TAACGGAAAAAAAAAAGACATTTTAAAAAGGGGACAGAGGGTACATAATCACGAAGGTCCAGGCCTACTTTGATACCAAAAAGCGTTCTTCTTTAAAAACAAACAAGGCACGAAGTTGGACGAAGGGTAGCATGAAAATCAAATTGAACCAAAACCTTACCATGGAATACCAAAAGACAAAAAGAAAAATCCCCAAAAAGCATGATATATGCCGCTGCTTGGTGAAGGGGGGGGAGAATGGGTCTGAAGAACCTAACACTAAAACCACTACCCAAAGAGATACGCTGACCCCAAAAGGAATTACAGCACTGAGCAATCAACTAATAAACATAGTAAAAACCACGCCGGGGGGGGCACTCAAGGAGTGAATAATCAGGATTTCCAATATGCCAAGACTGGCTGATGGTTAACGGGAAACCAAAAACTTGCAGTTAATCAGAGGTGCATAGACTAAAAAGTAGAGTCCTTCCGCGTTATGGGGGTCTCGGGAGGGAAAGAGGGTGGTTCCGGGCTGGGTGGGGCTTGCTCGTTGGGTCACGCTTCCTAGACCTCATCTCGAACTAGGGAGGGAAAAGAGAGGCAGAAGGGGGTGGGGGCTTAAGGAAGCTTCGTGTTGAAAATCGGAGAGTTCATATCTTTCGAGGGAAGAGGCGATCGGTGATAGAAAAGGCGTTGTTGTTGGAACCGTTCCCGAAGTCAGCTAGGATCTTCAAAAAGGAAGAGAAGTGTTCTGTAAGGGGGGGGGGGGGTGGGGGGGGGGGGGGGGGGGGGGGGGGGGGGGGGGGGGGGGGGGGGTGGGGGGGCCTTGACAGGGGGGTAAAGGGAATCTATGATCGGGAACAGGTTGAACGTATAGAGTGCGGCTCGTCATATTCCAGGCTGAGGTCCTAGTGAAGGGACCAACGGTGACCATTGCGTGACCAGCGTCTTGGATCTTCTGGGGGGAAGGACTTCACCGGAACTATAAAACTGACAAGTCAGAACGTATCGTTGTGAGGTTGCGAGTCTTGCCCTGAAGAATGTAGGGGTATATCCAAGAACGTACCTCTCGGGGAGGGGTGGGAATGTACTAGACGCTTTATGGTCTCGTGTACTTATATGAAGCAATCACATTAACAACCTTCAGAAAGGGGGACGGACTCGCAGTGTCCGCGGCGAGAGTGGAAACTGCTTGACCTTGGTAAAGGAAGCCAAGATTCGAGTGACCGGCTAAAGCTGTCAAAGGGGCGCGCCTGTGTTCCAGCGCCAAGGATCAAAAAAGTGTATTTGGGTCTAAAAAGAGGTGCAATACAGCACCTTGTGCCTGCGGGTTAGTGATCAAGGAACAATGAAGGGGCGCCGAGGCCAGCTTACTTTCTTGGGGGAAAAGCATTAATTCGGAAGCTCCCTCACCGGGGGAGACAAAGACTTCTTAAGACCGAAATAGAAGAAGCCAAGAAGCCCCGGGCAGGACGCTTACACCCATCAAAATTTGGTCGACCTTAGTCCACGGGAAGGCCAGGATGGTATATGTGTCGTGCTTCCCTGGAAGAGAAGAAAGGGGCGACGCCTCCTGAAATACAACAAAAGGGAAAGAGGAGAGCGGAAGGCGGGAAAGAAGGTGCGCTTGACTGAGCCGAAAGCCCAAACCTGCTGAATAAAAAAAGAGCAGCGAACCTGGTAGTGGGGTGTCGCGGAAGCAAAGGTAACGCGTTCGGACGTACTCATATGCAAAGAGGAGACCTAGGCCCGTGCATATCTAGAACAGCACGCATGGCCTCGATCCCCGCAAAGACGTTGTGAAGGGATCAAGCACATAAGACTCCACATCTGTGCTGATAACGGCCAAAAACCTCCCGCCATCATTTGGGGCAATACATCAGGAAAGAAACCAGGGACGAGATGTAGCGAATGAAGGGCAAACGGTCATTGCCAGGGGTCCATTCACCTCTGACATATAAATTCTCAAAGGGACGGCCTCAGGGTCGATTCAGCCACCAGTATGTGGTTCAGGTAATTTGATGTTGCTTAGAGAGAACAGAGCTGAATAGCGGCGAAAAGCCAAAAAAAATGCTCCATGTAGTGTGGCTTTCTCCCCCCCAATCTAAGGAAAAATAAAGCACTGCGGCGGCCATCGGGGCCGAAACTGCTAAAATGAGGGCAATCCGGTGGGGGGGGTATGTACGCAAGGACCGAAATACAGCCGAGTGGGGGGGGGCAACATCACATCACTGCAGCAATAGGACTAAAAGCAACAAAGGAAGCCAACTGTACAGCAATAAGGGCAAGTCCTCACAGTTATTCCAGGTGTATCTCAAGAAGTGATTAAAAAAAGCACATGGAAAAACTTCCATCCAGGTCGATCTCGGTAAGAACAATGACTTCGAACAAGTTAAACAATACCACACAAGTCACTCAAGTGCTCGACAGCGGAAGCAACTAAGGAAAAATCAGTCGACGCTAAAAAGCGGCCTAGTGCATCCGTGATGAGTATCTGTTAAGCAACATTTTTAAAGTGCGAGGGGGGCGGGGGATACGTCGGAACCACAAAAGGTCCCGTCGCTTCATAAAAGGGCCCTAAACCGATTGCCTCACGTGAGACGAGGATGACTTGGAATCGAGCTGTCTCTCGACAAACTCTTAAAAGCACCGAAAAAATCATCGCTCAGGTTCAAAATAACGTTTTGACCCGTTCTGCCCGGCGGAAGGGCCGCGCATTCGCATAAAACAGTATTTGAGTTCAAACCGGCAGGGTAGTGAATGTAGGAACGCAATGCCCAAGATAGACGCAAAACCACTACTTGATGTATGCGCTGAGGTGGTAAGGGGCGGTGGGTCCACTCGGAATCCCCGACTTCCTCAATCTGGGTGGGTCAATAAAGTTGATTTGGTCGGCCAATTTTGTTTTCTTAGTCGCCTATTCGGAGAAAAATGTTTTTTCGTCTGCTCCCTTTCTTCTTGGGGTCGTCCGCGCTCACTCCAAAGAAGTTAAATGACCTTCCAAGGATCTAGCTCCTTTTGATCGCCGAAAAATAAACCTTGCTTTCAAACGATCTCCTGGCAAGGACCGCAAGCGTTGTATCCAAAAAAAAAAAAAACTTTCGCGGGAACGAGGGTGGCGGGGGAGGAAAGAGTGAAACGAAATAATGGGGAGTCAACTCAGCGGCTACCATCATCACTAAACGGCGGGCCGGTGCTTGGGCATCGAGATTATGAAAAACTAAATGCGAGGATGCTGAACTCATAGAGAGGTCAGCTTCCAGGACCTGAGGAAAAAGACGGCCAAAAAGTCCGTAAGGTGAACAGAAAGTCAACACTAAGATGATTTTTCGTAAAACAGTCATTTGGGTGGCGGCTAGAGACGAGGAAATTGAAGGTCCTCGTTATGGGTTAAACGGGCGGCATCGTCTATGGCAAGACGCGGGACAGCCAGTGGAAGCTCTTGTTGGAATCCCGCCCTCGAAACGGGGATGAAAAAAAAAAAAAAGAAGGGGGGGGAGCCGAGTCGTGGTTTACTGTCGACTGAGAGTAAAGGAAGGTGGAGGAACATGGTGAGTGGGATCTAAAAGGATTGTGAAAATGGTTCCGAAGTCATCGGGAGGAGCAATGTGGCGTTCAATTGTCCCGTATGGTCACAATCTAGCGGTCGTGCGGTCCACCGGGGTGCGGCTGGGAGGGGATGTTGCAGTTATGTTGGTCCTGCTGGGAAGGAAAACAACTATTGCTTCTGGGAGGGGTCCAAATAAATTCTGTCGGCGAGAACACGCATAGCTAACAAGTCCCTCGGCCGCACACTATTCTGTTGGGGTGACGGTCCATGAAAAATGACTCAGTGCTGACGGAATAAGAGAAACAGAACATTCCGCTCGGGGTTTTCGGAAAAGCATATGTATGCTTTTCGCTTCTTTAGATCAAGGGGGAACCACATCGAGGAGGAAGGGGGGACACGGACTGTCGAAAAATTCCCATCAGGAGACATGTTAAGGATATCCGGTTGAAGACGGGGCCTTACCCCAAGAAGCCGGGGGGGCGTTCAAAAGGATCGGACAGCGAAAATTCCAGGTCCAAGGACAGGGGGTATTGGAACCAATGTTGATTGGCATGGGTGGGGGGTCGATCATGATACAAAGACGAGGGGTTGCAGGAGTTGTGTATTGAATCATCCACCTGGTTGCAGCTCCAGGACTCTGGAAATTTAAGGAAAAGGTGCGATGGACCACGATCTCGTGTTGCAAAGGGCTGCATCTTGCGTAAAAAGTTCATAGAAAGAAAAGATGCTAGTCCGCTGAAAAACATCACGAAGGCTCGGCTCGCAAGGGAGGGGGGAAAGCTTAAATATTTGGGGGGAAATCATCTATCATGGGGAAGCCCTGATCTCAATCAAAACAACTGCTTCTTGGGGGGCGGCGTTCGAACACGGCTATTAGGATCGAAGGAGAAAAAGGGCACATCTTCCTGCGAAACACGTGTGGTTGTCAACGGACTAAGAGAGGGCGGAAATTCTATGAAGTACTCTATGCAGGACGGCATAGGTGAGGGGGGTATTAGCCTTATGGCGAAACAACAGCACGCGGCTGATCAGATCAGGAAAAAAAAAAGTTGGGAGGGGTAACCGAGGCACTCACAACCATTGGCTGGTATCTGTGAAACAGAACCGCCGATGGGGAAGAAATAAAAAAAGGCGGAGCGCTGACTAGCGAGCGATCCTGTACGACTGGAGGAGGCCCGCTTTCAAGCCAAAAACATTCAATCGATTGCCCTCTCGCATCTGTGAAACAGGAAAAGAGAAAGGAAGCAGCAACACTTCTCAAAAGGGCCATTCAACGGGGAAATTGAGTGCCAAACTAAAAAAAAACGGAACACTACTATACCGCGTGGTCGTAATCTCAAAAAAGCTCCATCTATGAGTTGGTGTGGCGAGAACTCAAGGGGGCACTAAAAAACTTCAGCCTCGAAAAAGAAAAAAAGAGAAGGGTCGTGCCGGCCTGAGGGTTTACTCAGGCCTCTGGAAGAAACAAGCAAATGACAGCCGATTGTGCTGCCAATGCAATACGCACTAATTTCAAATCCGGGATACACTTGGGGGGGAAGACTGAGCCAACAATGACGAATCCGTAGAAAAACTAGTCCGTTGAGGGAGGGGGGATAGACCGATAGTAGGTTAAAAAGATGGCCGCCCGCCAATCGGAGACGAGGGAAGGTATCATAAAGAGAGTCGGAACCGAACACACACGAAAAAAGTCTATCCTAACATCAGACTCGCTCTCTTGTACTCCCCTTCACCCAAATCCAAACGAAGTGCGGTCCCCTTCTGGGGAATATCTGGGAAGAACCAACAGGCGCGAGGGGCCGTCCCAACTAAGGAAGGAAATGGAGCGGAAAGATAAGCCCATTCACACCCTACTAAACTGGGCCGGCCGTAGACCCATAAGGGGACAAAAATTCGGCCCTCTAAACGCACACATCCTTAACAAAAGAAAAAATTTGACTAGCTCAGCTCGAAGGGGGAACCTTACGAGGGTTAGAAAAAAGGGAGGAACATCAAGGGTCAGGGACTGCCCCAGCTTCCGTAGTGGTAGGGAAAGGAAAGCACCAGGTGATCAGGAACATGCCCAAGCTCCAGGCACAACCTTCAAAAAAAGAAAGGGCGTCGCAGATTGTAAACCAATTAACGGGCGGGGCTTGGGTTTAAAGCTATCCTCCAACCTGAAGGGGGTCCAGGAGGGAAAGGAAATTTGGTGAACAGTTGTGCTTGATGGAAGGAAGGTCGAACCGGCTTCATCAAGGTTTTTTGGCGCAGGGGAAGGGTATCGCTCTCAACAAACAAAGTAAGGAAATATGAAACCAATCAGCATGTGAACAAGGCCAGACACCACAAACTTGTGGCCTCCTTCATCTGAAGATAGCAGCCAAAAACCAAAAACAGGATGGCTAGGTCATCTCACCCATCCTTGAAGAAAAGTCATCTGCCTTATTAAGTTCTAAAACCCACCCTCCGTCTTGGATAACGCAAGCCGGCGCACCATAAGACGGTTGGAATTCTTCCTTGCTACCAGGAAACGGTCTATTATTCATATACCCAGACGGATTAACCTCAAATAGGACTACTTTAAAAAGGGGCTGCCGCTCCTTGCGGCGCTCCAAAAGAGGTAAGGTGAATCAGGAATAAAGTGCAGGGAGGAGGGGGGGGATGAAAACTGGCAGGTTAAGGATGTTTGTGCTAGGTACGAAGAGGAAATTCCTTCCGTAAAAGTTTTTAAAGGTCGGCATCTTCTAGGGGGTAGGGGTCGGGAAGCGACAGGTGAAAACGTTTGTGCCGCTGAGCAGGAACGACCGGCTCACTAAATGTCAAAAAGAAGGAGCAATAGAACTTCGGGGGGTGGAGTCCGTCGCTCGACGGACAAGTTTGGGGCCGCTGAGAACTGTGTGGAATAGATTGTGATTGTTGGAGGGGGTTAAGAAGGTGCAGCTGGGATCTTCCAGACAGATTGGCGGGGGCGTCAGGGGGAAGTGCTGTGGAATGATCTCGTGCTCACAGGAAGCTAATTGGGGGGTACGAGCCGTCATTGGTCAGGTTTGGAATTGTATATCCCGGGAGTCGTTAAACGTAGTGCGTCAAAAACTGTCATGAACCGCAAAGGAGGGGGGTCATTGTCTTGCCACCAGAGACTCTTACCCCAATCTCATCTCGGCGACGGTTTGCGGCCGATGTTCGGCCCGAAACGTGCCTTCGCTTGGGAACGCCACAGAAACCTGCGCTCAGGAGTAGGAAAGGTAAGCGACGCCTGGGGAGGGCGGGGGTATCGCTGCTGTCGATGCTCAAATACAAGGACCACATAAGCGAATGGTTAGAGATCAAGTTAAGGTCCTATCTCTAAGGAGAAGGAGTTTCAGATAAATCGGGCATTTTTTCCTTACGAGAATGCTGTTCTTCACCCCATGAGACCTATGCTGACAGCTGAGGGAGATTAGTCTTGTCTGGGAAAACCATGATGGGAGTCATGTAGGTGTGGGGAATGATCACCAAAAAATTATGTGGATGTGCGTCTAGGATTGAAAAAGAACGTTGAATCCGGTATCATGGACAGCGGGGGGGAGGGGGATTATCCTCAAATGAGCTTGACACCCGCGGGGTCAGGAAGGAATAGAGGACAGGAAAGAATTGAGAATTAGTAGAAACCTGAAATCCCGGGTGGCCCTCGGGGATTCGTAAAGGTTGGGGGTAATTCTGTAAGGTCGCTTCCGCAAATGGACGAACTCCTCTCCAATCAGAACAAAAAACTGGGATCTGCAAGAACGCCACCTTTCAGGGGACACGGTCTCGAGTTAATGGAAACGCCACCTATCATAGCTTGAAAAAAAACGCCTTCCCAAATATACAAAAAGAGGGAACCGTATGGGGTTTCACGTAATCACCGGCTCTGAAGTCAAGCTGAAATCTCGAAGAAGCGTCCAACGCCGGTGCGGGCCAGCATTCAGCGCATAGAAAAAGCACGCGTAAGGGAGGGGCGCCAGGAAGCCACCGTGGTGATGTCTCAAAAACACGCAAGAAACAGGAAGCATGGAGCTGACTTCGCCCACCCACAAAGAAGAAATCATGGAGAGGAGCAATACACAGCAGGACATCAGCTGGATCCTATCGGTAAGACGACCGGGGGGGAAGAAATTCGTGCAACAAAAGGCATCAGATAGATAGCCGCTTCGGAAAAGCAGGGGAAAGACTGCTATTCACCGAATTGTTGGGGGGGGGGTGGAGGTGTTATTGCATAAGGTACAGCGACACCAAGGGAAAGACGGATTCAGGAGCGCTACAGACTGGAATTTAGGGGTAGTTCCCGCACTAAGGTCGCAGCACTGCCAAAATCAGCCGCAAACCAAACGTTATCAACGAGGGGGGTATTGGGTGTTTCACTTTTCCGGGAAATTGGCGCCATAGCGCTTGTTTGTCAAAGAAAAAAAAAAACTGCCCAGTAGTGCTAACTGCAAAATAACTCCAGGAACAAAACTAACTGGGAGAAAAGGAAAATCCCGCCATCTAGTATTTCTTCAGAAAACGCACGAACGAAAAACAGAGGAGATAGGACAGGCGACTGCCCATCTAGGACTCTGTAAATCCTCCTCTGACTTAGTTACAAGACACACTCAACTTAAAAAAGAAGAAGAAAAGAACCAGGAAAAACGGACCGCAAGCTCTTGTACTCACAGTCGGGAAAGGAGGAAAGTCCCAAAAAAGAAGAGGGAATTGCAGACCTTCTTCTGAACCTGTTGAAACCCTATCAGGGACCGAGGGAGGGAGCGTCGTTCTAAACAGAAGGGAACCCACATGTCGCTGCCGCTATCAGCCGGACACCCTCAGATGCCCGCCCGTAGCACAACATAACGAGGAAAGGAATGTGTCCGAAAAGAGGATCCGGATAGACGAGGGGAAAAACCTGGGGAAGAAACTGCAATGTGTATCTGCCTTCTCACGAGCCCACACCCCAAACCCACGGGGGGAAGACTTGCAAGAATGTGGAAAAAAGAACGTGGGCGGCCTCCGGCATGGCAGCGCGGAAAAAAAAAAGAGGACAGTATTTGGGAAGGGCAGCTATGTCAATTAGTGCTATATCGAACGTCCAGGAACACATGACAAGTGGCCGGCTACGTCGTGCTGGACAAAAATCAGGCTGTACTAACGGCGGTGGTCAAGAGAGGGGAGCTATACGACTCCGCACGCTGATCGTGTCAAAAAAAAATGGTGAAACCGTAGGGACCATCGATTAGAGACGGAGGAAAAATGTGCCGTACATTCAACTGGTCTCTTCCTAAGCAACCCACACGAAGGGGAAAGAGGAAAAAGCACTCAGTGACCAGCCGCCGCACCCACACATTAGTGAATGACCTCCTGGGAAAGGATAAAACAAAAGGCGGCTTTTATCCTCGCGCGGACACGTATCAAAGAGGTTGAACGGATCGGTTGGGAGCGTACTCTGAGTACTTGCTTAAAAAAAGAGAAAACGACAATCAGCACGACTTGTTCGTCTCCTGGGACTTGGCAGGGGGCCGTTAGAGTAGCCTACAAGAAACCCAAAAAAGGGGCGGAAATACTTACGAGGAATCAAGCCGGAAAAGGGAAAGTCAAAGAACGAAGGCTCAAAAAAGGGAAAGTGGGGGAAATCTCGGCGGGGGTCCGTTCTCACATTTTCGGAAGGATGTGTGGAAAAACTTATGGAACACTGCGGGTGTTACCAGGACCTCTTTAGGTTTGCCGAAGGCGTGTCCGTATTGGTTCACGGGAAGTAGACTTAAAGGGGGGTGAAGGCTCTGTGGTTGCATCTACTACAGGAAAAAAAAAACAGAAGAAGAGGGAGTGACAAAAATATCTGCTAGACTCTTCTGTTGAAAAGGAGGAGGAGCGGAATACTCTGGAATTCAGAGAAGGCGGCCCACGGTTGTGGGAATTGGCCTCCTTGGTAAGGATCGGGGGGGGGATCGAACCAAGACTAATAAGGACTTGACGCTGTGTGGTAATCAAGAATAGTTACCGGGGCGAATACAACCGTGATAAAAAAAGAGCGGGGATCTCATGGTTTCAGGGGAAGGGGGGTGGGGGGGGGGGGTGGGGGAATGGGTTTCGGAGTTGCCGTAGACAAAGTTATTGGGGCAATGGAAGGGATGGCCGAAACGGCACCAGTCATGAGGGAAAGGGTAGCCAAGGGGCTGACTCGTAAACATACACCGCTGTCATAGAAATGATCGTTGGGGGGGGGAGGAACGATGAACGTGCGGAGTGCCTTCAGAGTCAGAAAACAGAAGAGACGGGGAGTATTCGATCAAAAACGCCGCTTATGTCGAAGCTGGATTGGCAAAGGCTTAAATACATGGAAACATCTCGGTCGAAAGGGGGGGGGAAAATGACTCGAAGGGTAGTAAACCGGAGGAAAAACAGTCTCTAGGGATGGAACTGACGGAAACTCGCGTTCGTACGGAGAGAGAGTACAAGCAATTCAAGGGGGCAAGGTTCCGGAGGTGGTTCCACATCCTCACATGCCATGTAGGGTTGGGTAGGGCGGGCAAAAGCCAATGTCGCTTGCTAGGGGTGATACTGAAAATGGGTGGGGGGGCGCCTGAGAGGCCGGACCGTGCTGTTGCCAGGTATCTCATGAGGAATTCCATTAGGGTAAAAACTAGGGCCGGCCTGCAGCGGAAGAGGTCGAAATTATAAGTTTATCACACATAAAGTTTGGTAAATTTTCGCCGGATTGAAGGGGGGGAAGAGGGAAGGGGTGTCGGGGGCTTGACTTCAGGCGAGACGTGGGGGACAACGCCCGCCG
>Ga0179593_1538107_pt1 | contig 10292 bp, 17 predicted proteins | sample CZODoug2_1_08_16_FD_185931 | JGI IMG/M metagenome (GOLD analysis project Ga0179593, IMG submission 185931) | Vadose zone soil fungal communities from Angelo Coast Range Reserve, California, USA - CZODoug2_1_08_16fungal (PacBio error correction) | ecosystem: Environmental > Terrestrial > Soil >...
AAGGAAAGAATTGCGTTGGGGGGTTGGGTGGGCCTGGCGATGGTTCATTACTGGTGTCCAGGAAATTTGGGAAATCTTTTTCCGGACTTTGAAAAGGCTCTTTCTATGTAGCAACAATTGCATCACAACACCCGAATCTAGATGAACGGGAAGAAAAGAAAAAAAAAAAAAAGCAGAAAAGCAGATCGGTGGACGAAATGTATGGTATGGGTGTGGACGGATTTGGTATATCTGAAGGCGCGTGGCCGGTGGGCAAGGGGTTTTATTCGAAGAAAGGGACGTGTAGGGCCGGTACAAACAAACTTGGTCTCAACTTACTTCAAAACCGACACTTCATGACTCGGGGCGGCAGTTGGGGAAATCTTGTACAGGACAAAACCTTAGTCCTACAAAGGGACCGCAGGGTAAGAAGGGGTATAGACAACAGTAGAACACAGTCAGAAAGATAGGCAGACAAGAAGTTGGAAAAAAAAGACAAACAAAAGGATGGGGGGAATCGCAAAACCTAATACTTGCGGTATAAGTGTCGTAAAAGGAGGCCCGGGTGGAAACGGTGGTAATCAAACCACCAACTGATAACTCATAAAATCATTGACCTGAATACAGCAGGAGATCACGGGTTTCGGGTTATTGAAACGTCGGCCGGGAAATTCAATATTGGCTGGGAAAAGAATTCTAAGGGAGTGTTGAAATGACGAGAAAAATTTTGGGTTAGGTGCAAGGTACCGGTCGCCAGGGGATCAGGGAAGGAAAATAGGGGGGAAAACGGTGAGCAATGACGCTTAATGGGAAAGGGCATTGTATTCTTTAGTCTAGGATACACGTAGGGCAAACTTCCGTTTCAACGGCCAGAAATTCCGATGAGTCGGTTGTTTCCTGAAGGGAGACAAGCAGGGAAGTGATTAACAATCGATAGGGGGGGGTAAAACGGGGATCGAACCTCGAACGAACGCATCTGTGACTTTTGATGGGAGGAGCGAGGGGTTGGGGGGACAACTCCGAGAAAGCCGCTTTTCAGAGAAGGGCGGGTACTGGGGGGGAAATAGGGAAAGGTGTCTTGGCGCAATCAAAGAAAAAAAAAAATTAAAAAGCAAAAGAGCCATGATTTTAGTTTTAACTAACGACAAGGGAGGGCCGAACGAAACTTTTTGCAAGGTGTCACGGCCAACGGACACGGTGCGCAAAAGGGCCTTAAACGGTAACGTTTGGGCTAAAAAAGGAAAGGGTGGAAATAGGGGATATGCGCTGTTGGGGATTCACGGGGGGATCCACTTCGGAAAAAAATCAAAAAATTGGGCATTGTATGAACATCGGCGAAATTGTTTAAAAATGGGGAGTGCAAACCTTGCGGAAAAGGTGGGGTTCCGGAACAACCGGTTGGATGACGGCCAGACGTCAGGCAGATCGTGGAACGATTCCAGAGGTCCCAGGGAAAATGCTTTTTAAAACCAAAATATGAGGTTCTGAGGTGATCGTTCACCGAGAAGAATAGCTTACGTAGTCCCAGGGGAAGTCGAGCATAAAGCTCCGGGGAAAATGAAGGGTCAGGAATTTAAGTGATCATTTGGGAAAACAAAGATATTAAAACTCGGGGACTACTCACAAAAATCATATTGTGTCCGGAAGAGTTAGGGAGGGAAGTACCAATCCGTCGGCATAAAGCGTCCCGGAAACAAGGGAAAAAGCATCTCTAAGCCGAACCTAAAGGGAAAGTGTCAGGGAGAAAAAATGGGATGAACGTTTGGGTTCACCGCCAAAAGACTAAACAGGGTGGTAGACAGAGTTGGCCAATGTTATTGTTCTTGCACGGATAGCATAAACGGGAGGAGGGACACATCCGGGGGTTGAGGAGGGGGGAACTACACGGACCCGACGGAGCAGAAAGGGAAAGAAAAAGGGGGACGCTAAAAAAAAAAAGGCGGCTGAAAAATTGACTCTCCACGGAGAAACCGGCGGGGAGTAGCAGCAACAAAACCAGGTCAAAAGGGAAAAATCGAGGGCAATCGTGCAAAAATTGGCCAATAAGGGGAAACCCCGTGTGGAGGAGTTTCAAAAGGGCAAATACATTTAAGGAGGTGCGCAATGAACAGCCAGAAAATAAGCAGGTAATTTAAAACTGCTAGCTATGACCAAAACGGGTGTAATCACGTCATGTGCGCCGTCGGCTGGAGAAAATCATGCCATCTTTTGGGTTTCAAATAACTAATGGAGGAGATTTCGAAAGAGCTAATTCACATTTGGGACCTGTTTGACAAGGATACAGGGAACCCGTCAAAAAGGGGAAAGGTGGCTCTGACGAGAAGGGAACCGGAAAAGAAATTCTCTGATCATCCGAAAGGGAAGGAGGGCTGGTGGCAAAAAAAAAAAAGAAGTCTGGGATAAGCGCCATAATCGGGAAGAAGGTCTTGGACGAAAAAAAAAGATACCAAGGTACTCAGATGGAAAAGGGGATCGGAGGTTTACCAGAAACACCGAAGCACTGAGAAGGATCGACGGGAAATTATCAAAACAAAAATTGAACGCATGAAAATTAAAAAAAATTCCCTAGGAATGGAAATTGGCGATCTTGAATCCCGGTCATGGTGTTCGAAACAGCGGACAACATGGGGCAAGGGAGACGACAGTTTAAAGGAAATAGGGTGGGCGGATCCCAAGAGAGCAAAAGACCATTTCAAAACAAAAAAAAAGAAATCAGCTATCAAAGGGACCAACCCAACAAAAAACAAAGGAGAGGAGGAGGAGGCGAGATCACGCATCAGGCCGCAAACACTGACAAATCTCAAAAATTCACGGGGACAGTCAAAGGAATAAAGAGGCCGAATTGAGGGAAAAAGCTCTGTGAAAGTGGAAGAAGAAGGAAAAAAAATCATCATAAAAGAGCATGCAAAAAGCGGTAGAGGTGACTAATTGGGACCAGAACTGCAGCATCAAGGACACCAATGGACAATCTGGAAAACCGATTTAAGAGAAAGAGAAGTCTCAGGCTAAAAAGCAAACCGCAAATTAACGAACTGGAATGTTCAAGAAACTAAAGGAACCTGTAAATAGGTATAGTATTTTCCAGAAGGAGGGGCTTGGACCAAAAAAAAAAGCCAAAGACGGAACAAAGGCACGAAACCGAAGGAGAAATCATCAGGCACCCCCCAAGAGGGGATCCCAGGGGGGTATTCAATGCCGGCGAGATGAAGATTATATTCTCTGGCTTTGAAACGGGTATCGGTAAGGAAACCATTTAACGATACCGTAAAAGAAAGTCGGGGGGGGAGGGCGTGCCCCCTAATGTGTCTCCCCGCTGAAAACGATCGCAGAACTCCGATCTACTTGCAGAGGCAGACGACTACAGGGAATGCACTCTCAAAAGGGCAGGTGAAAAAAGGGAAGAGAAACATGTTCTTCAACAAATGAATGTCAGCCCAACCCGCGGCATGGGAAAATTGAAAGGACTCACATGGGAACCAAGAAAAAGAAAAATGAAGAAGTCAAAAACGAGAATGATCAAAGTCAGGGCACCTGAAAGGAGAAGATTGGTCCTTAAGCCCGGGGAAACGCCCGGACAAGAAATATTCAAATGGAACAGGAAGGGCAGGACAGTTGAAATGCGTACAGTACCCATGCCCACTAAAAAACAGTTAAAAGGAGAGCTCTCTTCTTTATTTTCAAGAGATGGAATAAATAAGGGGGGGGGAGGGGGAATGGTGAGGTGACGCAAAGGGTCACTTTTCCAACCTTGATAGTTAAAGGGGAATTATTGATGTGGCCATAGATTTGCCCTCAATCAAAAAATCCGTTTGCGAAAAGTTGCACGACGGCCAGACTAACTACTGGGCATTCGCCGCCGCAGATCGGGACGGAAAAGAGACGGGGTTTGCGGATTTACGAGTCCTAGGCCCCTAAAAGAGGCGGATGAATAAAAGGGGGGTGATAAGGGACTTGGTTACGCTCGGATCGGTAATACTGACGTGACAAAAACTGTGCGCCTTGAAGGAGCGAAAGATGTTTCAAAAAAAAAAAAAAGGGACGAAACAAAAGACAACGCGTAATCGTTAAGATATATCCACAGATCGCCAACAAAGTGAGAAAAACTTGGACAGAAAAATACCCAGGGTAGGTTTGGTAAGGGAGCAACAAAGTCCTGCGTTCAAGGTTCTAAGGGGCAAAAAAGGGGAAGGGAAAAACACCGGGTTTCCCAGGCGCGACGAGAAACAAATATGGCACCTCGTAATCCAGCTGTCGCATACCCAGGGCGTTGGGGGGGGGAACTTCTAAAAGTACATTAAATGCGCATGGGGGCAGCTGAGCCTTGAGGTTTAACATCAAACCATGTTCAATGTGGCAAAGAAAAAACGCGGGAGAGGGGAATGAAGAAGGGGACTGGCCCCGAGTTAGCACGGTCTTTATACAGATTTGGTGATCTATGGATTATCTCTTAACAGCGTCAAAAAACAAAGTTTGAAAAGAGGGAAAACGGATGGAGCGGCTGGGTGAGGAGCAGCGGGTCAGGTTTGCAAAATTCCATAGGCTAAGATTCAAAGTGAAGCTGGCCTGCGGAGATGGCGTTGGGGAGGGGAGGCGAGAGGGGTAGTCCGGGGGGCCTTATGTTTTCGGCAACTGGGGCGGGGTTGAATGGTCGGTGGCTCGCTTCCAACAGCGGCAAAAAAAAGGATTGGGGAATGTTTTGGAAAGTTGATAGGGCTCATCCTGGGGAATGTTTCGCAGTGCTGTCCTGGAAAGAACAATATCAGCAAAGAGCAGCCACTTCAAAACATGGGGGTTCAGACGGGGTCTTGTAACTAGTTGAATGCACAGATTCTTTGGGTGTTGAGGGCCGCGAAGGCCTCGTACCTTGATAATGGGGTAAAATTCAAAAAAGGAAGAGGAAACATCTGTACCAACCAGGGTCCCCTAATGGCGAAGCAAGGTCCGAACAACCTTCTTCTCATAGGGTAACGAGAAAAGTTTCTGGAAGTCCCACACTGAATAATGGTAAGGTGATTATTCACAGAAAGACGATGACATGTCGGTAAAAACCCAAGGAGGAGAAAAGCCAAAAAAAAGGGGACTGTGAGGGGAACGGTCATCCTTTAACAGTATCACGCGGATAGTACTCTGCAAAACTCAAAGTTTCCAAGGCCGGGTAGAAGTAAAGCGTAACGAAGTAGGACGTTGTAGGAGAAAGGTGATTAAGAGGTGAGAAGAGACGGGTGGGAAGGAATGGGGGAAATGGCGTAGAGGGGGAAAAGCAGAAGAGGAGGGGGGGGGCAAGGGGGGTACCGAAAAGGATTGGGAGAGGGGGAAAGGGGGTAAAAGGGGAAGGTCGGTGGGTGGGTGGGCGGAGGGGGGAAGGGGAATGGGGGTTGGAGTGGGGAAAGGGGGGGTACAGAAGGGAGTGAAGAGGGGGAGGGGGAGGAGGGGAGAAAGAGGGAGAAAGTGGTGGGGAGTAAAGCGAAGGAGGGAGGTGAGGGAGGGGAAGAGAGAGCTAGGGTGAAAGTGGACGGGGGGGGGGAGGGGTGGGAGATAGATCATAGCAAGGGGGTAGAGTGGGGGTGATCTGAGGGGGGGGAAGTAGAGCAAGGAGAGCGGTGAAGGTTAGGCGGTGAGAATGAGCGACGAGTGAGAAGAGGGGGAGGGTAGTGTGGGAGGGGGGCGGTAGAACGGGAATGAGGGAGAAGCTGAAGGGATCTGGTGGTAATCGAAGGGTGATTGAAGAAAAGGGGTAAGATGGAGGAGAGCGGTGAGGGGTGGTGTGAGAAGGGAAATAATAGTAAGAAGAGGGCTTAGGGGGGGGAGGGAGGTGAAATGGGTGGGGAGGAGCAGAATTTGGAGAGTGAGTAGAATGTATGGGGGGGGAGTGTAGGGGGTGTTGGGGGGGGTACCGTTGCATGAGTTGCGGGGAAAGTGGCGAGTAGTGTCGGAAGGCAGGGGGGAATAGGTAGGCGGGAGGGTGTCTGAATGGGGGGTGGTGTGTACGAGGGGGTGAAGAGGGGGAAAAGAGGTTGGTGGGAAGGGATAAGAGGAGCGGGACTAAAGGGCTTAATGGTATGCAGGAGGATGAGAGGGGGGGAGAGTGGAAGAAGGGTAAAGGGGGAGGCAGAAGAGGACTCTGGCGGGGGGGGGGCTGGGCGAGGAAGGACTGGGGGAGAAGCCGGGTTGGAACAGAATAGTACTTGCAGTATTAATAAAGTTCGGCTAACAACTTCCAAAAAAAAAGTTCAAGTCCAAGGAAAAAAAAATCGAAGGGAGACAGTCAAAAAATGAATGCTTGATTTGGAAAGCTGTATGCGCAATTAATTAAACTTTTGGGAACAATTATAAGGTGACAACCAGGTTTCTTGTAACAAAAAGGGGGGGGGAAGGGTTACAAGAAGGGGGGAGAAAAAAAAAGTTTAAAAATGACTTACCACCCGGGGTATGTGTTTGCCTGAGACGCAGCAAAAACCCCGCCGGAACTGATCTCATTCTTCCAGGAGGAAAAAAGAGACAACAACACAAAAGGAAGGGGGAAAGGAAGGACGAAAAGAGGAGGGTGCAAAATTCCAACTTGAACTGACCAGGTCTGCCGTGGGTGTCGTCGGCGCGTGCAGTGAAACCTAGGGGATTTTAGTTCAAGGCGGGGGAAAAAGGTGAGATAAAGAAAAGAAAAGGGGGGGGTTAAAAAAACGAATTTCTTTAAACCGTTGGGATGGGTGTAAAAGGCGGAATAAACAACTGTAATTAAAGATGAAAAACCGAAGTTTATCAGCGGGGGTACAGTGGGGAGAGAAAGGGTATTTAAAGGAGGGGGGGAGGGGACTGACAGGTCGGGGGAAAGCCCGAAATCGGCTGGTATAATGATTCAATGATCGTCTTACTATTTCCATTCAACCTGGGGGGGAAAATCGTAAAGCAGGGGAGAGAACCGAAGAAAAAATAAAAAGTAATTGATGAAACCTTCAAAACCCGAAATGTACAGAATGGTGGATGTTAAACGTCTGGCCCGGTGAAAGAGGGGAGAGAGGGAACATTAGAAAAGAGAGAAAGGACTGAGGACATTAAAACTAAGAAATGACCTGTGGGGAGATCTAGTCTGAACATATTTTTACCAACCTTGATAGCAATACTCAATCCAAGGGGGGGGGAAATTGGGAGGTGGCTGAGTTCAAAAGCTCCAAACTGGAGCACTGAAAAGAGGAAGGACGAACGGGTACATCAAGATAAGTTCAGGAAGAGGGGGGGAAAAAAAATGGAACAGAAAAGAAATAGTTCAGTTGGCGCCATTGCGGCGTTTAAGTCATGTTGCGCTGCAAAAAAAAAAGTTGGAACGGGGAAATGAGACCATGATTTAAAAACATACATTGCGGGGGGGGCGAGCGCAAATAACGAAGCCGGAGCCAAGACCTGAAAAAAGACCATTGAAACAGCGAAAACGAAAGATCAAAAAAGGGGCTAACACCAGACCCGCTACAGTACAGCGGCAGGATAGGCCGAGCGCCATCACGGGTCAGAATTTCAAAATTGATCAAAGTCAGGAAAGGGGAATAAAGAAAGAAGGGAATGGACTGGAAAAAGGTTACCGGCTAAGAAGCCGTCAAAGACCATCAGTGCATCATCATTGTACAAGTCAGGGGGTAGCCAGAAAAGGGGAAGACCCAAAAGACTGCGCGTTGGCCAATCTTGAATCCTCTCCCTCAGGAGAACTCAGAAAAAGAAAAGGAAAAAAAAGAAAAAGAGTGGAAAAGACAGAGTGGAAAATAACGGAACCCTGGTTAATGGGATAGCTGGGATTACATGAGACCTAGGGAAATTTCAAGGGAGGGGAAAAGTGGGAAAGCAAAAAAAGGAAAGACAGGGACAGAATAAAGGGGTCATAAACAAAGATTCAGGCGGTTGGCATACCGTGGAAAAACAAAACGAAAAGGGGGGGGTGGAGGCTGCAAGGAGGACTATTTCCTCGGAATTGACTGCGGATTGGTAGCGGAACCCAGATCAATATGGGGGGGGGGGGGGGTAGGAGGAATAAGGTTCCCTGCGTGCAAAAAGAGAGACTTTCAACAACAAGTACAGGGGAGGAGACCTGGCAAAAATGTCACGACGAACGAATAAGAAATTTGCCATGATTCAATCGAAGAAAAGGGAGAAAATGAGGATAAAAGGGGAGGAGAAGACCAGGAAGTCAAGTTTCTCCCGTGAGTCCCGAAATACGACAACAGTCAACAAAACGATCTGACCTTGAAGGGAGTAAATAAAAGAAATAGAAGCCCTTAAGAGGGACATTCTGGGAAGTTGGGGGTATCATCTGTAGTGAACGAGCCGGTGACTCAAGCTCACGAACATACGGAACCCCCTTCTGGAACTTGAGGGAAAGGCAAAGAAAAAAATAGGAAAAAGCGTGTCATAGGACTACTCAACACGTAGGATGACGAGATAGGACTAAAGATTGTCTTCTTGTTGTTAGGGGCCTTGGACCTGCTCCTTTTGCAGACGGTGAAGAAGGATTGGGTAGGAGGGGAAGGGAAGGAATGAGGGGCAAACTGACAACGCAAGGGATCACTAACAATGCATCCCAAGTGGCCAGGCTCTGCCAGGTGATCCTCATCGCTTCGCAGTCCTTTAAGGGAAGGGGGAAAGGTGGGGGGAAAAGAATTTGTAATTACCCTAGATTTGCGCTGACTTACAATTTGGGGTACGTTCAGGTCATAGGCGGTGGAAATGCTCCAGGAGGGAAGGGGAAAAATGAGTAAAAAATTCAGTCCTGGGATGCGCAGTTACAGCGAAAGCTGGTGTACAAGAGGGACCATGATAGGAAGTCCGACAAAAAAACAGGGGGGGGGGGAAAAACACAACAACATTGGAATATACGAATTTGTAATCCATTAAAGCCAAGAATAAAAAGGGGAAATAAAGACAACAAAAGGGAGAGGTGGTCCATTAGCCCCTGGAAGCGTCGTGCGGGGGAAAATTGGTTCACCCTTGAGTGGAAAAAAAGAGGAAAGAAAAAATCAAGGAAGGTATACAACGCGACCAATTTAACCAGGGTTGAATCTAAGTTGGGACACGTGTGTCAAGGGAGGGGTCAGGAAAAGAAAGGAGGGGGAAGAAACCGAGGGTGGAAAGGCAAGTCACGGTCGCAGCTGGACTGAAGATCCCTGGGGCACTGGGAAGAGATTGGGGAAAGGAATCAGAGGGAGGACGGGCTTCCGGATCCCCTTCCTAAAACAAAAGACTCGTTTCCCATGACTGGAAGGAAATGGGTAAGGGAAGGGGAAGGGATAAAAAAGGGAAAAGCCAGACCGTATGTAGCGCCAAAGCGGCTATCCGATGGGGACTTTGGGGAAGGTCATTGGTATCTCCGGGAGAAGAGGAATTGGGAAAGGAAGGGAAACTGGTGTTAATGGGTAATTGGCTCCCTGTTATCCTTGCAAGATCCACCATCTGGAGGGGGGTTGGATACTAGAAAGGGGAGGAAATGGAGGGGGTCTGTGAACCTCTCTTCCTGAGGCACAATACCGATAAAAGCAGCAAATGGCAAAAAAGAAATTGTTTTTTTTTGGGGGCCTTTAGGTGTCAAAAAAAGAAAAAAAAAGAAAAAAAAAAAAAAAGGGGGTGTGTCGGAGTAAAAGGCAAACGTTGTAAATTGTCACCTCCATGGGAGGGAAACGTCGAAAAAAAAAGGAAGCGGATTGAGGTTTATGAATTTTGTACAAGCCCGCCGATCAAATCTGGATGTCCAACCGGGTTATCACTAGAACACGGTGTGGAAGGAACCGAACTGGTGGGAGGGGAAAGAAGTATGAGGGGCCCTATTCAATGGCCACCAAGGATAATAAGAAATCTGTTGAGAGTAGAGAATTTAATCAGGGTTGGCAAAAGAAAAAGAAGTAAAGATCAAGAGGGATTTCTGGAACGGGCAGTGTTTTAATACAGGTGATCCACTTCTCTATACGATAGACCGATCCGGGGAAAAAGGGGGAAAAGGGGAAGGAAAAGGAAATATATCTGAATCCTTGGAACCTGAACGGACGTCCCGTCAATCCCCTGGTGCAACAGGAAAGATGCAGTATAATTATTGATAAAATTCGGGGAAAGGGAGGAAAAACGTAAATAAAGGGGGGGGGTCAGACAATTGTTGAAATCCTTTAAAATTTTGTAAAAAGCACATTATTGACCCCGGGCAGGTGTGATTAACGCGTCTCCCACCCGAACCTGAAACAGGGGGTCTGCCCAAAGGGGGGGAGATTTGGGAAGGAAAGAGACTCCAGACAGTCCGAAACTAAAAAAGGGGGGACATGAAGGGGGGGGAAGATCGAACCCAGGAT
>Ga0179593_1583355_pt1 | contig 10292 bp, 17 predicted proteins | sample CZODoug2_1_08_16_FD_185931 | JGI IMG/M metagenome (GOLD analysis project Ga0179593, IMG submission 185931) | Vadose zone soil fungal communities from Angelo Coast Range Reserve, California, USA - CZODoug2_1_08_16fungal (PacBio error correction) | ecosystem: Environmental > Terrestrial > Soil >...
GCGATCACGAGGCAACTGCATCTGTTGGGGGAAAAAGAGGGGTATCAGCAAGGCGCCAAAAAAAAGAGTAGACCCTCTGCGAGCCGGGGGACGTCCTCAGGAAAAAAGTCCTGATGTTCGGAAGGGGCAAGACACACAAAAACATCATTGACAAGAGAAAAGGTAAACATCGACACTAGCGGGGGGCGTAAAAAAAAGAACGCGGATCACGATGACCCTGCCGGAGTCCTGATTGTACTAAGAAAACCGGCGGGGCCGGTCGAGAGAGGAAAGGGGGAAAACGAAGGGACAAAGGGAGGTCCCGCGAGGGAAAATCCCAAAAAACAATTCACAGTATTTGTGGTAGAGGGGGTGGAAAGGGGAAAAAAAAAATGGCCATGGGTGGCTCCGAAGATTTTCCAAAAAAAAAATGATCAGGCCAACATACGGTTCATCACGGGGGGAAGAGAACCGAAACTCAACCACGGGTGGGTGACAGTCCCTCGAAACTTGGGCGGGAAAAAAAGGGGACCAAACCATCGACGATAAGGGCGTGACCATATTTGTACGGGGGCCACGCAATTTAGAAAAACAATCCCCAAACGAAAACCGGAAGGGTGAGGATAAATATCTCCGTGCCTTCGGGAGACACGTTGGGAACGCGGGCGAATAGGATGGACTGCCCCAAAAAGACCAAAAAAAGGTTTGGGAGAAGGGGGGGGAGATACGGGAAACCTTCCGCCGAGATTGCACTAAAAGGCCTATCAAAAAAAAAAAAACCAACAAAAAAAAAAAGGGGCGGACTGGGGGAATAGCCGCCGTTGGCTGGCACCGCCCCGGAGGGAGGGGAAAAGGAAATCAGAATTGGGGAAAAGGACACATACGAAGCGTTAATCAAAAATACCGCGGAACACCTACTCGGAGAAGTAAAAGATCAGGAAAAAACAGCAGGAGAAGGGGCAAGGCGTAAAGCTCGCGGGAGGTTTTTCGGGGAAGGATACCACGGGTCAAAAGATCGGGGAAAAAGGGTAAACGGGAAAGCTTTAAAGGGCAGAGCTTGGCGCCGCAATGGAGTGTGGGGGGAAACTAAGGGGGGGGAAGACCGGGAAACAAACACAAAAGAAGGGTAGACGGGTTAGTGCGAGGCCTGAGAAGCGTTGGACATGCGGAAGACCCGAGAGCCAAAGACGTCGGGGTAAAGAATCCACCAAAAAAGGGTGCCAGAAAGGAGCGGAAGTGAGCCTTGTCCGTTTCACAGACGAATCCTCTGGGCGGGGAACTTAAGCAGGGGAGGCCGACAGCAGGGATACAACCTCGGGAATCGAAGAAGGGGGGATTGGGGGCCAAAAAGAGGGAAGGACGGGGAGGGTTTGACCGCCTTCCTAGAAATTTAAAAAAAGACAAAAACTGGGGTTCAATACGTAGTATACTATTGTGGGGGGGAGGGCAAGATGCCCTGCGGGACGGGGATCCTTCACGACGAAGGCTCACATTTTCCTACGTTTCGCAAATATCAGGGGGTCCGGGCCAATGAAAAAGGAGAGATGCGGACGTTATTACGGCGGGGAGCGCACACGGTGTGAAGTGCTCAAAATACAGAAGTCTGGACCTGCTTAAAATCGCCGGAAAACGGCCGGAAAAGAATTGAGGTTACCGGTGGGACAAAAAGGGATCAAGACGTCCCTACAATCAACAAAGTTTAAAAAAGAAAAACCGGGGACCAAAACCCGAAAAGTGGTCCGATACTGACCAAAAATTTGGGGGAGTTACACCAGGTTTATAAAAAGTGAGCGCGGAATAATCAAGGGAAAACTGGTTCGGGGGAAGATAAAAAAAGGAAGGCCCGGAAAAAAAAAAAAAGCGGGGGGTGGTCACAACACCTCGCGAAGGGGCAAAAAGAACGTTCGGGGCTAAGGGGAAAAAAAAGTTCAGCGGAATAACCCGTCGGCATGCTGGGGAAGAAAAAAAAGAGCGGAAGTTGAGTGAGACCCACCACAGGGCCAAGTAACCGCAAAGGAGCAAGAACCGCAGCAAAACCGTCCGAACACCCTGAGGAGTATCAGAAAGAGGGGGAAAATCGAAAAAAAAACGCAATCGAAAACTCGAAAACGAGCGGAGGAGGGGCGGAAACGTCGTCGTCACAAAGAATAAGGACAATCGAAGGTCTAGAAAAAAAACCATATTGGAAATAGGATAACAATTCGGGAAAAGGGAGTGGGGAAAGAGGGGGGGAAGGCCTGTCTTTGTGGAGCTACACAAAACGAAGAAAAAAAAGAGTTCGAAAAAAAAAAAAAAAAAGGAAAGGGGGAATTCCATAAAAATTAAAACGGAAGCTAAAATCAGCCAAGGGAAAAAGATTGGGAGCATCGGAGGGGCGGCAAGACGAAAGGAATCCGCTATAGACCGCCGCGGCGAAAGGGGAATTTTAAAAAAAGACACCCCAACCGCAAAAAAAAGAGGAAATTCTACCCGCATGGGACGAGACGCAAAGTTAAGCAGGGGAAAGATTTGGGGGGGGTCTAGCCAGGGGTAGGGGAGATCAAGAGAGCTGCCAGGGAAACAAAGGCGGAAAAGGGGGTCCAAAATCAAGAACCGAGAAAAAAGAAAAGGGGGGCCCTTAGTGGTCATCGAGCACGAACAGACAAAATTGAAAAAAGTTAACCGGAAGAAAAAAAAATGTAAAAAAACCTGGGTTAGTTGCCGGAAAAAACGCCAACATTCGAAAGGGGATAAAAAAAGGGCCAAAAAGGTAAACGAGATGAAAAGGAAAAAAATGCTTCCTGAAAAGAGAGTTCGGCGAGAAAAAAAAAAAAAAACCCTAAGCAGGAGCCCATGAAAGGACATGTAAAGACCAAACGCCTTGGTCTGGACACTACAAAAAAAAGGGTCTCGCTGCGATAATTGAGACACTGTGGGGGGTAGCGAAATTCCGTCGGGCAGGGGAGAGAAATGAGAAAAAAGACGTGAGCAACGCCCGAAAATCCTATGATAAAGAAAAAAAAAACTCACAACACACAAAAATGAAAAAGAAGGAAAAAAGGGAGAGTCATGGGGAGGAGGCCCTTGAGGATTGGAGGGGGCGAAAAATCATTGAAAAAAAAACGCAAAACGAAAGGGAGGGAAAACTGGGAGAAGAACTCACACCCCTCAACAAAAAAGGGAATCATAGAAAAGTTAAAAAAGCGCAAAAATACCAGGGGAGTGAAAATGCGTTGGAAAAATAAACCGTCGGTGGCAGTTAAAAGAAAAAAAAAAAAGCGAAAGAATGCTTGGGAAAACCGTCCGAACATGCGGAGAAGGTCGGACAAGGTCTCTGCAGTGGAAGGGGAAAGCCCAGATGGTGGGTTTCCAGCAAAAAAAGGAAAATGGATCAAGGGGGAAAGTGAAAAGAAGGGCGGGGGTTGGAGTCCGTGGCGGAGGAAACAGTGGGGGTTAAGGGGCAGGGGGGCAGCAGGGGGGGATTGAGTAAACCGCACCCCCGAAGGAACTAAAACTTGGGGAGGCAAAAGAAAAATCGGAACCGCATACCCGGCGAGAAAAAGACAAAATCTAAAAAATGGGAAAAGGTCAAAATTGGGGGGGGGGATGGGTGGGGAGACAATGGCGGGGCGGAGCAGACAGGAAAAAAGTTTCAGGGGCTGTTAAGGGGGCGAGCACGAAGGTCTCAGAAAAGGGCAAAGGAAAACCGCAACCTTGCAGCGCTGAGATAGAAAAAGAAGTTCTGGGATTTGTCGCTGCAGGGAGTGAAGGGAAAAAGAGAGCGGAAAGAGTTCCGATGAACAGGAACCGATACCATAAAGGGAAAAAAGGTATAGAAGAGGGCGGCAGAAATCTGTGTCAAAAAGACAAAATAGGGCCCAAAATCCGAAGAAAGGGGGTTTAAGTCTAGATTGGAAACGGCTCACGGAGAACCAAGGAGAGGGGTTACGCGTCGGGGGAAGTATGTACCCACTCGCGCCGAGGTAAGGCCGGGGTGGTCAAGGAGGAGGGTCAAAGGTTTCTTTGGACGTTCGCCCCAGTCGATTGGACCTGATGGAGGAAAGGAAAAGAAGCGTTTAGACATGTGTCAAGTCTTGTGGGGGGAGCGAGTAAGCAGGGATCTGTCTGGTGAGAGGAAAAACCACTACGAAAGGGAAGATGCGAAAGCACGCCCGACGGCGTAAAATTTTGAAAGGGGGGGAAATATTCGGGGGGGGGACAAAACGGGCTCTGAAACGACGGTAGGACATGCGGGGTTCTTGAAATGGGGGGGAAGGGGGGGGAAGGAGGGAGAAAAACCGAAAAGGGGGGGGGGTTTCGAACACGGCCAAGGGGGGCAAGCCGTTGCCGCCGAAGCGGAAGAGGGACCATTGGTAGGGGGGCGGGATTAAAAGGAATCGGGGGAAATTTGTTGGCCACCATCCCCGAAAGGGGGGGGGAATGGGTAAAAAAAAAAGAACGGACGGGGGAGAAGATTGGCTTTGAGAACTCCGACTGGGAGGAGAGGGGGGGAGAGGTCCGGATTGAGGAAAAGAGAGGGGGCACCCGTTCGTTGGGTCAAAAGGGACGAGGGGAAGGGCAAAAGGCTTTGGGGGGGGTTGCCCGGCGAAAGAGGATCAAGAATATCGGCTCGAACCGGTCGGGGGGGGGGAGCACTGGGGGAAGACTGGTGAATGGGGGTAAAGGAGCCAAACGGGAAAAGGGGGGCAATCGTTGTGCAGCAGGAGGGGGGAAGGGGAGAAAACGATGAGCGATAACAAAAAAAAAGTCGTAGAAAAAACGCTCAAAAAACGGGGCGGGGGGGACCGGGAAAAAACCGCCAGAGAAAAAAAAAAAAAAGGCGGAAAGGGGCTGAGGTGTGTGGATGGCTACAAGGAGGGAAGCCGTTGGCAGGGGCTAAGAAAGAACACGATCGGTGCGTACCAGAAAACCGATAGGAAGAAAAAAATTTCGAAGGATTTTTAGGAAAGCATACCCTTCTGTACTCCCAAAAGAGAAGCCGAAATGGTAAAGGGGGGGATCAGCAAAAGTTCCGGGCCGCGAATCACGAAAGGACAGACCGTGAGAGGGTTTTTGGGAAGGAGGGGAGTCGGACACCAATTTGTCGATAAAAACAACCTCTGTGCGTATTCACAACTCCTCCGACGCGGGGGGCCAGACCTAGGAAATCATGAAGCTTCCCAAACGGAAGAAGAAAACGAGCCTCCCCACACCCTGTTCTCCTTTTTATTGTGAAACTTAGAAAAAACTAAAGAAGATAGTCGCTTCTCTAGCGGGATCGGGACTCGAGGCCCGCAGACTCTTGTGTTGCAGCCTCTCAAAAGGGAGGACTGAGATTGAACCGGAACGTATCGGCAGGGCCAGGCCGATAAAAAACTCTGTCAAGCGGGGAATCCTGAAAAAGGAAACACACGGCGGTCGCTAAGGGGGGACTTGGGGAAAAGTCTCGGTATTCTTGTCCTTTAGGGGCTCCAGGATGATCATGTGAGGGAGTAGGAGGAATACGCTGGAGTGGGCTAAGACCCATTTGGGCAAGTTTCCTTGGCCTGATACGGTTCAAAGAGCCAAAGTGGGATGTAGAATAACTCCAGAGACAAAAAAAGGGGAGGGGAGTATATAGAAAAAGTTCGAATCGTCGGGCGAAGAACTCCTTTCCTGAAAGGGCAAAGAATACAAAAAAAAAAAAACCGCAGTCATAAAAGGAAAGGAAGGGGTCAGCCTACTAACGGGTATCATGAACGTAGACCGAAGGCCACAAAAAGAGAATACGGAATCAGGTCGGGGAAAAAAAGTTTTGGTCAAGACCGTTGGCCCGGGAGGAAATGTAGGGGTCGAAAGGCTCCCGGGGGAATACTTACTGTCGGAGGACCCGGACACTCGCCTTGGGTGAAAAAAAGTCGGGGAGTCTCAGGAAAAAGGCCAAGGCGGGCCGGATCATAAAAAATCGTCTAAAAGGCGGAGGGGAGAAACAGACGTTAAGCTAGACGCCAACCTCGCATGAAGGAACTTTCGAGGAAAATCGTGGGGGTAGGGAGACGCCGGGATCTACGGACGAAATGAATCAACTCAGGGGAGCGGGAAGGCTTATGGATCCGGAGATACAAATTTGATCAGCCGCTGTTGGGAAATGTAAAAACGAAAAGAATTTAGAGGGGCCGGGCAAAAATCTCAGAGGCTACGATGGGGGGGCGGGACAATTAAAAAATACGAAAAAGAAAAAAAGACACGCATTTTCGAATGCCGTGCAGGGCTCGACGTCCACATCCAAAGGGAAGGGAAAGGAACCTGAGCGGAAGGAGAAAAAGCGTACAAAAAGCGCCGGACCTGGAAAAAAATGAGGCACAACACCAGGTCTTCAAAGGGCAGGGCAAAAAAAAGAAAACCACCCGGAAAGTAGAAGAAAGGGGTCGGAATCCCATAAGTCGGACTAAAGAAAAAAAGGATAGGGAAAACAAAAAACCCTAAGGAAGAAGCGGATCCATTCGAACCAAATGGTTCGGTACGGCTAAAAAAAGAAGAAAGTAAAAAAAAAAATCAGGTATGGGGGGGGCGAAAGTCGCAAAAAAAACGTGGCTGAAAGGAAACGTGTCTAAACCAAATACGGGGGGGGGGTCAGTCGAAAACTAAATGTAAGGAAGAAAGGGGGGAAAGGGAAAAACGCCTGGATGACCGTCTTGTGTGGTAGCGGCGAAAAAACGCGGGGAGGAGAAAAACCCACCGGAAAAAGTGCTGAAGGCACCATCTTTTCAGGGGAAAAACACAGGGGCTGTTTGCGACGCTAAAACCAAAAAAAGCGTGCCCATCTCGCCAGCAAAACCCGAAAAACCTGCGCCACGGGGGAAGCACAGGACCAGAGAGGGGAAAACCAGACTGGAATATCGAAAGCAGGGAAAAATTGCCCACGCGCCAAACAGACTGCGAGTGTACCCCACCTCGAAAACGATTCAAGAGGGAGGTCAAATGAAACAGACCGGGGGAATGTCGATCGCCGAAAGGCGAATGAATTGAAATCTTGGGTCAAGAGGGGGAAAAACCATTTTGTCTGCGGGAACGGAAAACAAGGACTACCGTCGGGAGAAAACGGAAAGCGAGGGGCCCGCCAGGAAGGCGCACCGGGAAGCCGTATTCCCGGAGACAAGGAGCAATTTGAGGAGCGAAAGTCAATGAAAAGAAAAAGGCCGGCGGTGTCGACGATGACCTCCGAAAATCGGCTACAAAAGCGACGGGGGCGTGGGGGTGATCATCGTGGTCAAAAAAAGGAGAGGGGGCGAAAAATAAAAAAACGTCATTGACCGATCAAAAAATTCCAGAAGACAAGCGGGCGGACGAAGGTCAAGTACGCGAAAAAAGAAAAAAAAAAAAAAGCGGAAGATGCCAGATCATCGCGAGTCCGTTGGCAAAGTCCTGAGCGGAAAAGACCGGCAAAAAACACCGGACAAGGTTTTCCATCAAAAAAAGACGAACCGGAATGTTAACCAACCAAAAGAACCGCCGGAAAAAACCGGCCACGGCTGGAAAAACCCAAAAGAAAGGGCGAGAAAAAGTCCAACCATGCCCGCGGAACCTGGCCACGGGCACGAAGAAAGGCGGGAAGGGGAAAAGAATAGGAAGGTCCCAAAGGAAAGAAAGCAATTCGACCTGAGAAAAGTGCCCATTACCACCGGCAAAATAAAATCGGGACGGCAGGCAGGCCAAAAGCCCGAAAAACTCAAGATTGGGGGGGGAGTCTAAAAAACAGGGAAAGTCGCGAACCAGTCACAAAAAAAAGATCTGCGCCCTCAATCAACCTGAGCCAGGCCAAAAAACTAGCAAAGAAAAACGTAGGAGAAGGGAGAGAAAAAAAAAAAGCGGCGGCCTTCATTCACGGGCAAGGAGGACAATGAGCAGGTTCCGGGAAGGAAGAAGAATCCCACCCATAAAAATCGAGTCGCAGCGCAAGGCTGAAGGAGGGGGGGGAGGTTTGGGGGGCGTGCAAAAAGTTCCCATCGATCGTCTGGTGGGGGGGAGGGGGGGACATGCCCTTCAAAACAGGTTAGAAAGAGTTCGGGTCCGCAAAATTCGGACCGAATTTGATAAAACATGCAGGGGAGCTGACGTCATGGGGGAATTTTTGGCCCTCAGGAAGGACGGGGGTACGAAAAAACCCAAAAGTTGGAGGGAAAGCTTAATGGAGAGTCCCTTCGCAGTGGATGAAGCGTGGGAGTCGGAAGAATGAACGGCAGTGTGGGGACAGGAAAAGGGGTAAAAAAAATTTACGGAGCCCCGGAAACCAAAAGAGCAGTTGAAAAAAAAAAAAACGGGGCGCAAGAAAGAATCTCCCATCGCAAGTGGAACGGCTAAGATCGCTCAAAAAAAAAACAAGGGGGCTCGGCGTCATAAGGGGGGAAGGTTTCAGGAATGGCGGGATCAGTCCAAGATGCGGGCCGGCCGATCGTCGTGCGGGGGAAAATTGAACAGTAAGAAAAAACGCGACGTCGCAGAAAGGCGTGGGAGGAATTTCGTCCACCACAAGAAAAAACGAAAAAAAAAGGCGGGGGGGGGGGGACCGGACGGGGTGAAAAAAAAATGAAAAAATACTTCTAGGGGGGAAATGGGTCCGGCGAAGGAAGAGGGAAGGGGGTAGAGCGCGAACCAATAAAGAAGGGGAAAAAAAAGCGGTCCACCAAGAGAAAGGCGTTTCCAGAAGGATCAGTGGGAAGAAGGGCTCACAAAGAATACGAATAAAGGGTCAAGGGGGGGCGAGTCAAAAAATGCGAAAAAGGGGAAAATATCAAATCCATGCACTACCCCAAAAATCCGGAAAACCAGGGACTGGGGCTCGGATTTCTGAAAAGAGCAGAAGCGAAATTTTGGGGGGAGGATAATAGGTGTCGACCGCCGCGGAAGGAGGCAGGGTGCACTGGGGGTTTTTTGGGACAGGCTGCGTGCGGCGTATGGGGTTCTTCACGAAGTGCAAACAACGGAAAAAATCGAAAGAAGAAACCGACGGGCTGCTTTTTAAAATTGGACCAAAAGAAGTTCGGGCTGGGCCCATAAAAGAAAACTAAAGACATACCAAAAAAAAAAAAAAGAAACTTAAGGACGTTGTGCTTTGGGTGGGAACAACGCAGCTTATCAGAAGGGGGCGCCCACATGTTTGTGGGGGGGGTGGGGGGGGTTGTAAAGGGCCACGCGGGGGAATGTCACTGTGAATCCGGAAGAAACATCTCGGGGTGTGTTGGGAAAAAGAAGTGCTTGAAAACGGAAAAAGAAAAAAACGAGAGCCCCAATGGGGCCGACCGAACCGAACAGGGTTTGCGGTAAGAATGAAGCCCCAAGGGAAACGGGGAGCTGGGGGGAACCTCCGAACCTATTTTGGAAAAGGGTGCCCTGGATGAAAAAATTAGGGAGCGGGGAGTTGGGGGGGGAAGGGTCTGTCCCATGTCTAGTGTTCCCGTGGTGGGGAATCAATCTGGGAGGCGATAATCGTCCAAACTATAAGGGCAAGTCCAAAATGAAAGAAGCGATAAACAAAGGAAGGACCTCGGTGGGGGAAAAGCGTGTGAGAAGAGGGACGAACAATCGGCAAGCGGCAACAAAGCTCGAGAAACGTAACCCTGCGCCGAGAAAGGGGGAGGGGGCGGGAGCTCCAGAGGGGGGTCTTTAAAACTAAAACGCCCTATCGACATCGGAATAACCAGAAACGATTCCACGCCCGAAGAAAAGACTCAACACCTGCGGGGACTTGGAAAAGTAGTCCGAGAACCGCGGGGCCCAGGGAAAAAATACCACATGCGACTAAGGGGTGGGACTAGCGAAAAAAGGAAACCCAATGGGGGGGCCTATGGGGGTACGACCGGAAACGCCGCCTGGTTTAACTCCAGAAAAAAGGAAAAAAACCCTTGGGGGGTTGTGCCTCAAAAGAACAGGCAACAGACCGAAAATCGATGGACAAAAAAAAAAAAGGGCGCGTCACTTAAGCGACAAACCAACAAAGGCAGTCTTCAAACCCCTATTGGGGGGGGGTAAAAGGGGTGTGAGAGTTTTCGGGCGGTCGGGGGGGGGTCTGGGGACAAATCCTAAACCTCTTCGGAAAAGACCAAAACCCAAAAGCGCAAAAGGGTCTCGAAAGAGGATCGAGGACACCGGGAAAGGAAGCTGAAAAAACCAACGGGGGGGTAGAAAGATTGGAGAAAAACACCGTTGAAGTAGGCGCGGGGAACGAAAGCAAAGCTGGTCGAATTGGGAGCAAAAAAGTGTGGGAGAGGAGGGGGTGAGAATGGGGCTTGGAACCATACGGCTGTCTTGCCAAAAAAAAAGTGATTGGGAAAAAAAAAAATGCCCAGAGAGATTTG
>Ga0179593_1652847_pt1 | contig 10292 bp, 6 predicted proteins | sample CZODoug2_1_08_16_FD_185931 | JGI IMG/M metagenome (GOLD analysis project Ga0179593, IMG submission 185931) | Vadose zone soil fungal communities from Angelo Coast Range Reserve, California, USA - CZODoug2_1_08_16fungal (PacBio error correction) | ecosystem: Environmental > Terrestrial > Soil >...
AAAGTTTGGTAATCCAGGGAAAAGATGCCTTCTCCTCGCGAAGGGATGCGCTCGCTGAAAAAAAAAAAAGTAGCCGTCCTCCGGCATCGCGAGTGAGAAGAAGAGCGCGGTGACGTCTTTGCGGGGAAAAAGCGCATTCCCGAAGGCTCGTGCCGGCTTCCAAAAAAGTGGGTGGAGGACCAACCACAGAGGAAGGGTGGTCTCGAGGGGGAAGGTCGGCGTCCATGTTGGGAAGAACCTTTGCCGGCGGCCCGGCAGGAAAAAGGAGAAGGGGAAGTCGCCGACCTGGTTCTCGACGACAGGGTGGGGGAAAAAAATCGGTGACGGCTTCAAAGGATGTATGGCCGTGCTCTTGGAAAAAAAAGAACCTATAATCCACCTTCGGGGAAGACCACGAGATCTTAGGGGGTGGGCTGGGCCTTTCGATCAAAAAGGGGGTACAAAAGTACTTCTGGGGCCCGCATTCGGAAGGGGGGGGGGAGTGGCAGCTTGGCGAGCGGCGAGGGAAACCGGCGCTGAAGGAAACTGTGACGCGGTGTGCTGAAGGGGGGGGAGGTTCCCGCCAAAGGGGACGGCCGCCAAAGTCCTTTGTTGGGGAAATGCGTCGGGGTCGCAGAAAGAAAAAAAGGAACTATTAATGAAGCCAGCGAACATCGGAGAGACTGACGTGGGCAGGCATGTCGTCATCGGGAGGGGGAAAAGGACACTGGCGATCGCGACTTCAAAACAAGGTCCTGGACCGGGGAAAGGAGACACCCCTTCCAGGGGACGTCAGGAAACCGGTATCAAAAAGGGGCGCTCGACGCAGAATCAACCTTTAGAAGCAAATGGCGGCGACTAAGTGTCCGGGGAAAGAAAGGAAAAAGCGACTTCTTCCTACTATATGAAGGGGACATTCGACGGGGAGGGGGGACTCTCTCTAAGAGGGGTTCCGTCCGCGTCCGGGGGAGGAAGAACCCAAAAACATCGACGGACTGGCCCGTCGAACGGATACGAGCTAAAGATGATCGCAATAGCCGTAGCGCTTGCTGAAGGGAGAAAAGGCCCATTATTATTATCAAAAAACGGCCCTTGTCGGAGGAAAGGGGGGGGAAAAAAATCAGTCGCACGCGCACCGGTTTCAAAAAAGAAGGCGCTGTTCACTGAGAAATGGGATATTCTACTGACCGGGAAAAAGGGACCCAGCGCGTGTGGAGAAAAAAGATCCTCTCCATGCAATGGGCGAAAAAAGATACTAAAAAAACGTTCAAAGTCCTTCAGAGAAACGCCTACACGCCTACAGGGAAAGGGGGCAAGGATGGCACCCCTCGGAAGCAAAGAGGAGCTTCCGGAGGGAAAATGTTGGCGGAAAAAAAAAACAGCGAATAAAAACTGCCAGGTAAAAGAAAGGGGGGCATCGGCGGGAAGAGGGAGACGTCTCTTTCACACGACCGCTGGCGCAATCTTGAGAGGCGTCGGCCCGGCAGAGATGGAGGAGCAAAAAAAAAAAAAAAAAAAAAAAAAAAAAAAAAAAACAAAAAAAAAATCGTGCATAAAGGCGTCGATCAGGCCCGACTGGAAATACGTGCATCTCAGGTCATGGGCCGGAGGCAGGAGGGGGCGCTCTTTCCTTGGGCATTACTAGAGATTTTGTGAAAAAAATCCCTTTGCCTCGCTTAAGGGGGCAGCAACTTGCTATTCTTCTTTCGGTCGCCTTCTTCTAAGGGCTATTTTTCGGTCCTTTATCTCTCCTTCTTTGGGTCCTCAGGCCCTTCTCCGAACTCTTCTACTTGGAAAAAGGAATCACGGCTCTGCAGTTCCTCCTGATCTTTTCTTTTTACATCCGGGGGTGACTCCATTTTCCTCGAGGGGAACCAAGGGAATAATACCTTCTCAAAGGCTAAGTTCGTGGGGGAACGCGAAAGTGGTGAATTGCAAGAGAGAGTCTCTGCGGAAAGGACTAGAGTCTTAAGAATTCCTTTCGATCCTGCTTAGATTTGCCGTTCCCTCCGGAACGCCAGATTCTCTCGGCTCCGCCTTTCGGTCAGGTCCTTAGTGAAAAAAAATCGTTAGCTTGTGGGGCTGAGGCCACTCCTGCGTTGGAATCCTCTTCCGCTTCTTACGGAGTCTACTGCGAGAGAAAATCTTGTGTCCCTCTCTATCAGTGGTTAAAAAGGGGGGAGATCTCTATCCACCTTCCAAGTCTTTTCCTTTAACGCCAACTTGCAATACTCCTGCATTGGGGGAGGGGCGGTCTATGAAGGGGGGACGTCCGTCTTTAAGGGGGGTCGGTGCTGGATAAAAAGAAAATCCCCGGGCTCTCAATCAGGGCCTGGGGGGATCTAGCTAAAGCTTCTTTCGGGCCTTTTTTAAAGTTCAAAAGGAGATCTCGCTATTTCTTAACGGGGGGAGAAAATTCTGCCCGCAGGAACCACGAACTCTCTATCTCCCCGAAGAAAAAAACAACATGGGGGGGTCAAGTAGGAGAAGAAGACGTTTTTTCTTCTGCAGATCGGCGACGCAACTCAGAGGGGACACCAAATCGACGCGCAAAAAAAGACTTCGAGCCCTCTTGGGAAAAAAAAAAAAATCGGCGACGGAAATGAATGAGGGGCACGGGCTATAGAAATGTTATCTGGTTCGCAGGGGCCGAGCGAATGGAAAAAATCCCTCTCGGAGGCTCGAGGGGGGAGATCCTTCTCCGGGGGGGACATTAATAGTTAGAACTCAAATAATCAAGTCGAGTAAAGGTCCTGAAAGGTCTCAACTGTATCAATGGAGGCGATGGTCGGGGGAATTTTTCGACCGAAGTGAAAGATGGCAGTTCGGCTCTCATGAAAAGCGGTAGAGCGGCAGGAAAAACCGGCGGTCACCAGAACGGAGCGGCAGAGAACCGTAAAAAAGGGCAATCCAAAGGGGGGGGGGGCGGGGTAGTCTAGCCTTATCCAGTCGGGATCCCCGGCGTGCTGAAAGTGAGAGAACTAGTCCTGTGGGGGGGAAGCCCTATTAAGCTCTGGCTCTCAACAACAAGGGTAAAAGATAGCGAGACTTCTGCTCGGAGGGGAAAAAGAAGGGAATGTCTTTCTCTTTGATTTTCTTTTTTCACAGAGCGAAAGCGGCCTTTGATGGGAAAAGGGGGGGTTCCTATATCTCTTTAAAAAAAGTTGACGGCACCTCTGAGAACATTCTCCCTACCGTGTAGAAAAAAAAGCTTCTCTTTGCTGTCAGGATTAGGGAAGGGAGAAATGAGCGTTCATATAAAGCGTCGTTCTTGCGGAAATCGTGCGCAGGGGGTGCGAACGTCCGGTACTCTGCTTCGGGGGATGTTTCTTATTGATCATTGATAGGGAGGACGGGATCTCAAAGGAGTCTCTGTTTGCAGTCCTTCCCTTATAAATTCGAGAACCACTTGTCCGAAAAGGGGGAATTATTCTCCTTTCGAAGGCCTTCTTCTTCCAGCCGATTCGCTAGGGGCTTTCATCAGGAAAAAGTCTTCTTGAGGAGCCTATTGCAATCTGGGAAAGAAGACTTGGCATGGAAAAATTTACTCTTTGCGACGCCTTTGCCAGTGTGAATCGCGCCACCTGGAAAGGAAAAATCCCTCCGAAAGTTCTTGAACGGCGAAAGGGGTTCCGTTTGGCCAGGTATGGCTCCTACAGAAAAAGCCACTAAGGGTGCTCATATTCGAAAATGGCACTTCAAAAGGCAGGGAAAGGACTTTCTCGTAAAGGAAAAGGGACGAACGCTCGCTTGCTCGCGAGCGAAAAAAAGCCGGATCGCTCGACTAACCAAAGAGGACGCGTCGCTCCAAAGAGCCGTCGCGAACCGTCCTTCACGTGGGTTGGGGTTGTTTTATTTGGGCGTCTTGGGGCCCGAGCGGCGTGTTTTCCGGAAGTAAGGTCCGCGCGAAGGCGTCCTTCAATAGGTCTTCATGAGCGACGTAGACTCGCCTTGGCCCCCTCACCGAGGGGGGTCCTTAATGCGGAAAGAAAAGGAGTACATCGCCATAGGAAAAGGGCGATTTTGGATCTTCGTTCCAAGGGGCTCTCCGTACGAAGAAAAGCCCTGAAAGGGGGAGGAGGAAAAATCGAACCGTAAACTGGCCCTTGGGGTGACTTAGGGGAAAGCCTAGGACAAGGGGATTGGGGCACGTTTGCCGCAACTTCTCCTTAGACGGGGAGATTGCTCTTTCTAGTGAGGATCTGGCCGGTTTCTCGTGCGAAGGCACCTATCCCTGGAAGCAGCACAATATGGAGCTCTTCATGCGGTTTTTGGGGAAAGTTCGAGGGGGAGCGTTGTCTACTTTGCTATCTCCCCATTCCGATGAAGGGAGTAGTAGTAAGGATTCTATTCTTTGCTAGTCGGAGATTTTACTCTGCCGTCATAGGGGCCTCGGGTGCTTCTACCTTGTTCCTAAAAGGGTACCCTATTCCTGTCGGTCAGCGTCAGAGGTATTCTTAGAACGTAATCCCTAGAAGTGGCATCAATCTGAGAAAGAGGGCTGCTCATCATATGGAATTTCTTAAGCGCTTTTAAGAAAGACTCTCTTCTTTCCTTCAGGGGAAGAAAATAACAGTCCTTGAGAGCCTTCGCTGCTTTGGGGAAAAGGACGGAGGAGGGGTTCTCAAGAGGGTCTCTCAAAAAAATACATTCTCTTCTCCCACAAATCTCGGTTCTTTTCTCAGGTTCTTACGCCGACTTTTCCTTCGTAGAGCTCTTTCTCCTGGTATCCAAAGAAAAGTGCTCTTGGGGGAAGGCAGCGAGGGTAGTTATCCGTTCGGGGGGGAATGGGGATGGGGAAGAATCTTGGAGGCCATCCTTCATCGAAAAAGCGGAACAGAACCGGGAGCCCCCTCAACGCCGGCCGGACTTGTCTTAAGGGAGATATCTTATTAGAAAAGGCCTGATTGGCAAAGCTTAATCTTCGCGGAATGTGCTACCAGAAAAAAAAAAGTACTATTCTTCAGGATCCTTTTCGGTGGAAAAAATCTTTCCATTTCTTTACAAAAATGGTTCTAACTTCCTCTTGAAAAAGGGTATCCTTTGCACAGAAAGATCTATATCTCATCGAGACGCTGGTCAGAAATGAAAAAGGCCACTGCACGCAAGGGAATCTTCCGCTATCGAAACCGGATCATATAGGTAGAGGGGGATGATTTCGAGGGGGGAGGAAAATGGCCAATGACAAAGGAAAGGGCCGGGGGTTTTTTGCGGAAAAAGAGTTGGAACGGGGGCAGGCAGTTACCCGCCCAGAAAAATGGGCTTGACTTCGAGAGGTTTCCCAAAAAAAAAGTCTCTCGCAAAAGGACTCACATCTTTGACAAGTTAAAGTTCCGAAAAAATGGGACTCGAAAAAGGGGGAACCCTTTTGGGAAAACCACTATCAGGCTCGGAAAAAGAACTTCGCCCTCCCAAGAAGATTTCTCTTTTCTGGCCCACGAAGGGGGGGCGTAAGAGTGGTCACCTGGGTGCTGCAAGATCACAAAGTATCCGCGAACTGGGTAAACCGTCTCACCGAGTGGGGGGGTAAAGACCTCGAGGTCTATAAGAGTCGTCGACCTCGAAATGGGTCTCTATCGCGGATGACTCCGAAGAAGGAACTCATGAGCTACAAGCTCTGGGGGGAACTACCCTGTTTCTTCCTAAAGAAACTCCCCCATATGACTGCTGTGGGTTTTGTTTGTGTCCTTTGCACCAAGGCTGGATGGGGAAAACAGTAATTAAAGGCTTCTTCAGAGTTCTTTGAAGCGGGCAATCGACAAGTGGCCTAAAGGGGGGGCACTCTACTTCACCGATCTCTCCAAGGAGAAGAGACCTACCTATGGAAAGTAGGAGCGGCGAGGCGGCTTGTAGAAATCGAGGCGCAGCCCATCCATTATCTGCTAAGGACGGCATCGAAAACCCTTGTTCGAATCTCATACAAGAGGGCCCATCTCAGCAAAAAGGATAAGAGCGAGATTGAACCGTATACTTTGAGGGTCCAAAAAAAACGGAATTGATTTCGTCAGTTAGAAATATACCGTGGGGGCTCTCGGGAATTCTTCCGAATAGAGGGAACAAGCGTCAGTCTTGCTTCTCAGAAGAAAGGGTAGGGTCGTCAGAACTTGTAGCGCGGTGAAAGGGAGGGTCTGCTTGTCGGAGGGGGGGAGCAGGCAGAAGAGAAGCTCTCGGGGGGGGGGGTGGGTGGGGGGGGGGGGAAAAGCTTGGCGGCTCAAAAGGAGGTTTTTGCCGACACAAAAAGACAGTTTCCGTCACCGAGGGGTGGGCGAAAAGTGCCTGCCGTCAGGGTATATCATGCAAAAGGCGGCCTCTTGACGGAAGACGAGCAGGGCGAGGGGAAAAAGGGTTCATCGACGCAAAGTTTTGAAAATTACCACGTAAGCTTCCAGAAGGAAGAGACTTGTTAGAGAATTGGGGTTCCGAAGTTTGACCCACTTCTTAGGCAAGCCGCGCAAGAAGACTCGAAGACATGGTAAAAAGGGGTCGATCGAATCTAGGCTTTAGAGAAAAAGAGCTTGAGGAAAGAGGGGGGATTCGAAAGGCCTTTCCTTGGACGGGACAGGCGAAAAGGTTGCGGTTTGCGACCTTCTCTTAAAAGGCTCCCTGTGAGCAAAGTGGGGAAAAAAAAATCGGCCGAACGGGTTCTTCTTCCCAGGGAACCTTCCTCCAAAGTTCATTTCCCATGGGCGTGCTTTTTCTCGCCAGAAGAGTCAGCCTGACCTATAATGAAAAAACCCGTTCCTTCTAATGGGCAGGGCAGTTAGGCGAGGGGGGGGGACAGGAGGATCTACCTATTAAAGAAATTCTATCGCGAACCCCCATTTAGGCCAGAGAATAAAGTTTCTCAATCTCCTTTCTCCAAAGGAAAGGACGTCGTAAAGCCGGATCACAGAATGGGAGGCTGCGGAGATAGGACGGAAACGACTACCTGTCGAAGGCCTTGGGAGAGCCTAAGGGAAACCTCTCTCAAGAACTGCTACTGCTGCCAACTATCAAGAGATGCTGATCTACGGGGCAGGGGGGTGGTTGTTTGCGGTGACCAGTCCGTCTTCTGCTTTGGATGTGGAAAAGAAAGGGCGTTTGAAAGGGGAAAAAAGCTCTAAAAGTCTGCTGGGACAGAAATTCAAGTAATCGGCATTCGGGGCTTTCAAGAAAAAAAAACTTTATCGCGAAAAAAATCTTCTCTATCAAAAGGGAGGAAGGAAAAACACACATCTCGCTTTTCTTCTCTTATACTTGAAAAAAGGACTCATCTCACCAAACGAGGGAGGTCCCCTGTTTCGGCAATCCTTCTGAAAAAACTTCCTTTTCGTGTGTTTGAGGAAACTTCCCTAATTGCTCTCTACCGACCCTCCAAAAAGAACCTCCTCCCTAGAAGTCCCTGAGAACACTATCTCGACCGGGGAGAGGCAAAGGCGTAGGGAGGTCCGGGGCCTACCAAAAAAGGAAAATGTCGCCTGGGCCGGTTAAGGAGCGGCAACGGTCGCCGGGCCAAGCTCAAGAGAGTCAAGTCATTTGGGGGCGGCTTCCGCGCATAGGGAAAGGGATTTTGCTCTCATCCTATATACTTATATGAGAGGGCCAAAATGAAGGAGACAATCCGCTGGAGCAATTCCTTTAAAGACTTCTTTTCGTAGGTAAACGGTGATGGATCGGCTGCTCAAAAAAGGGGGACGTCTCCGCAAAAAAACTTCACTTCTCATAACCAAAAAGGGAAAGAATGAGTGAAAGAAAAAAATTTTCATTCCAACATCTCTTTCGCCCACAGATCGAAAGGGGGAAAAGTCTCCCTGGGGGAAGCGGTTTCGGCGGCTTCGAAGTCGGCGATTTTTTAATGAAAAAGGGGGGCTGGCGAATTTGCGGGCGCGAAAGAGCCGCGTCCCTTTCTCAAAGAACACGGGTCTACGAGTCGAACAGTTCTTTAGCCTCCTTCAGAAGGTCATGTTATTTGGTCCGTACTGCGATTCTCTCACTACGAAGGAAAAGAAGATCGTCAAAGGGGGGGGAAAAAATTCGCGTCTCGGCGCCTACTCAGGCACTGAAGCGTTCTATTGCCAACTACCAGTGTTATTCCTTCATCCAGGACGGCGGGGGGGAGAGATTCGATCGAGAAAAGAAGGGGGTTTCCGAGATCCTTCTTGCAGAAATCTTTAGATCGTCGGAGGGGCGCAAGTCAGGAGAGGCCTTCTCAATCTAAGAGGCATCGGCGCTATTGAGCCGCGGGTTCTGGGCGGACCAACACGGGAAGCAACGGCAAGGTTTTTTTGTCAGAGAAAAAAGATCTATGTGGCTCAGAGCTCTACTTCTCAGCGGAGAGAGGGCCGGTGGGCGCAAGGAAGAGTAGAAAACCTGGGCAAAGGCCTGTGGCGGTCAAGGGTCACTTCTGTGATTCATTCCGAAGTGGGGGGGGGACGCCTCTAACCCTCTTGCCGACGGCGATTCCTCTCGAAAAAAGCCGGCCTGGCAAGGGCGACGGGCCAGGGCCAAAGCAGGCGAGCCTCGCGAAGGAAGCTGGTTCCAGGAAAGAATTGGCCTCTCGAGGCAACAAAGGAAGTCCGAGGATGAATTACATCCTAAGAGAAATCTCCTCGAGGTGGACGTTAGTTCCTTGAATCTCATGTGTGCAACCAGGTTTCTATAAAAAAAAAAAGAACGACTTTTTCTCTTTCATAGCTTAGACTTCCCTCTCAAGAGCCCTAGATCGGGCAAGAAAAAAAAAGGGACAACCATGGAGAAAATGTCTTCCTCCTGTGTAAAATTTTCTTGTAGAAGCGCTAGGGCGGAAAAAGGATCCAGTCTTTCCAGAGCTCCATCACCGATCGTTTGCTTAACAAACGGAAGGAAACGAGCCGGTGGTTTGGAAAAAAAGAAGCCGGGGGACTCTCGCAACAACACGTAAAAAAAGAGAGAGCTCGGAGGAAAAAGCTTTTTTCAAACTGTCAAGGAAGGAAAATTCTTTTTTGCATATCTCCTGTATTTCTCGAATACGGAGGCGCAATAGAGAGGGAAGGGGAAAGAAAGAAATGTCTTGCATTCGGAAGTCTACATGGGTTACAAGGCGCTTCTCGGCAATCGGGAGAAGGAAAGGAACGGACGTGGAGAGAAAAAAAAAAAGGGCACGCATCGGCGGAGACGGCCGGACGGGGAGGCGCTTATCTTGAGGTTTAAGTCAAAGAGGGGAGGGGGAGTGGGGGGGGGGGGCGGCAGGAAATGCGCGCGGTGGCAAAAAAGAGCGGGAGAAGAAGGCGAGGCGGCAAGGGGGGAAAAAGAACCTTTCGCAAAGCGCCGGCAGAGTGGGTCTGGGAACGACGATGCTGGTCTAAGACTGGGAAGCGAAGTCGGAAAGAAGGGAAGGGATAGTCCGATGCAAGAGACCCCGTTCCATATTCATGAAGTGTACGCTTTTTTCTCTGGCGCAAAAGCGGTGGCCAAGGGGAAAACCGATCGAAGCGCGCCGCCGAAGAGTGAACGGGCGAGAAAAAAAGGGGCCGTTGGCCTCACCTAGGGGGAAGACCGCTCCTCACGACTGCTGATGGCCCCATCCTGCAGGAGAGGGGGGGGAAAAAGGGAGGAAGGACGGCCAAAAACAAAAAAGAAAAGCTCGCGATCTGAGGAGCCGCCGGATCTCGTCGTCCGGAAAGAGGGGAAAAGGCTCTTCTCTCCACAGCCTCAAGGACCCGTCGCAGTCACCTTTAGTGGGGAAATAGCCCGCTTCTTGCCGGAAGAAGTCTCGCGCGAGGCACTTCATTTGAACGATCCAACTGGAAACCAAAAACAACAAAAAGGGAGGGCGAAAAAACCTGCATCCCCTTGTATTGCTCGAAGTACTGGAAGGCGGCATCGCCGGGAAAAGGCGAATTTTTACTTATAAAAAAGAGAGCTGTCTTCGTCTCCTCAAGGGCCCTCCATAAAGCGCCGAGAAAAAAAAAGACGGCGAAACCGAAAGGGCTTATGGCGAGCCGAGGCGGCATTTTCAGGATGGGAAGAAAGCATACGGGGGGGAAGCGAACTCCTGGAGTGGCGGCTTGAGATTAGTCGACTGAAAAGGGACGCTAAGGAAAAGCATTCTATCGCATCAAGAGAAAAACGACTTCATTCACATAGGCGCCATTCTTTTGTAACGGAGATGTTTACTATATTTCTCTACGATCCTCATGCCTTCATCGGAAGGGGATCGATGAAAAGGGGAATCTCCTCAGAGGACGCTCCGTTAATCTCTCTGGCTTCTACATTAGAAGTGACTTTGAGAGAAGAGTCTGCGTGTTTAGGGAGCACCAATGACTTAAAATAAAGCCTTTGCTCTTCAGACTTTC
>Ga0179593_1707460_pt1 | contig 10292 bp, 11 predicted proteins | sample CZODoug2_1_08_16_FD_185931 | JGI IMG/M metagenome (GOLD analysis project Ga0179593, IMG submission 185931) | Vadose zone soil fungal communities from Angelo Coast Range Reserve, California, USA - CZODoug2_1_08_16fungal (PacBio error correction) | ecosystem: Environmental > Terrestrial > Soil >...
AGGGGGGAAGAGCAGAGGCCGCATCGGAAAGGACATACCGACGTGTGACCACCACCCATCTTCACGTACGAGGAAGGGAAAGGTGTCTGAAAAATTCCTATTAAACGGACAGGGACTATGGGGGGGAAACACACGAAGTCCACGTGAAAGCGAAAATGGGCTTCCACAGGGGGGCAATCGGCAAGAAAACCTGAAAGAGAATCCCGATAAAAAAACGTCGACGCCAAAAGAACCCCAGTACCAACAAAAAAAAACGACAAAGCAGACCACGAACCAAGACGAACCACTGGGAGACATGGGCGGATCGAATACAAATCCACTCAGCGAACCTCCAGAAGGACAGACTGCGGGGGGGACGGGACTAGCAAGATGCCGGTTCAGGAACAACGGGCGGGGCAACGAAAGCCGGCCGAAAAAAAAGCCGCCAGCTGGACCGCAAAAAAAGACACAAAGAACACGTCAACGGAAAACAAACGTCGCTGTCCCGGAACAGATTCAGCGGGGGCGAAAGACAAAAATGGAGGGAGAGGAGAGTGGGTAGAAAGAGGGAATGAAAAAAGAGGCTCATCACAACTTGGGGACTGGGTGAGAACCTCTTTTCACCCCTGGGGGAAGGGGCACGGGGGAGGGGAACTTAACAAATGACTACGTGAGGTCGGCAGGTGAACAGGAATGGACCCCGTACTAACGGATCAAATAGAATCTGGTGAGGAAAGAAGGCTTCGCAAGGGGACAGTGACCGTACCTGACCAATAGGAAAAAAAGGGTAACTCTTCACCATGCCCGGGTGGAGGAAGGAAAAGTCGGGCAAGGGCCAGTCAAAGGCGAATACACAACAGGGGTTGGGGGTTGTTCTTTTGGGCCGATGAAGAGACAGACCTAAACAATGTCGCGCTGTTCAAAACCGGACATCACCAAGTCTACTCACGCCAACTGAATCGGAGGAAGAGGGTCGTCCGACCGGCCGAAAGCGAACATGTGGGATACAACAGAACCGCTATAGCAAGTGTGGGAAAGGAGGGCGAAACCCTTTCACCGGCGGGAACGACCGCCCGCGGGAAGGGTCGATTTTGGGTCTGATTGACCAAGGGAAAACTCGTCAAGGAGAACATTCCCGAAGACCACCTCAAAGGGGTGCCCGGGGTAGGGGGAACAACCTTTGAGCCTAACAAGCACAGGTCGGATCCTATGAGCCCCGGTGCAAGAAAAGACGGAAAATTAAAAAAGTGATTGGGAAAGAGGTAGCTGAGGGAGGAAGGATTCGACTCGAAAGTAGCGAGAGGTGTGTAAAGGATGGGGCTCAGGGGGGGAACTGTGATACACACCGCTACCGGGGCGATGACGAATACAAAGCCGTGGACAACTGAGGCGGGCAGAGTTTTCACCCTACAACAAGGTTAAGACAATCGGGCAAAGGGAGGGACTAGGCCAAAACGACAGCGGAAGATCCACGGAGTAGGGGCGATCGGGGTCCACAAGAAACAAGGGGGGGGATAAACGGTCGGAGGGAGAAAAATCACATATCATCCCAAAAGCACTGGGGAAAATTAAAACGCAGGGTACAATAGGAATACCTCTAGACTAAAAAAAAAAGGAATCTTCGACCAGCAAGGCGGGGGTACCTACCGGGGAACGGAAAAACTCCGCTACCCACAGGTCGAAAAATTGTCAGGAACAAGACGGACCTGCTAGGTCAAGGGGAAGGGAGTTCGACTCCGGAAAAGGGCGAACGTACTAGACACTGAGAAGGGACGCAAACTTCAAAACATAAAAACATCCTTTCTAAGAAGAAAACCAATCGAATACGTTCAGCTTCATCGACCGTAAACGACGCTTCTCGGGGGGTTAATAAGAAACAGATAAAAACTCTGCTCACAACGAATCACGTGACAAGACCCGGCATCCAAGCGTTCTGGGGGAAAAAAGAAGCCGAGAAAAGGGGTAATCTCCAAAAAACAAACATTGGAAGGGTAAAGGGAGATGCTTGCGGCTAAGTCAGCTCAGTCCAAATTGGGTGCCCGCAAGGAAAAGGGGGAACGGCTTGTTTTCCGCGGGGTCGGAAAGTAGGGGCAGTTAGTTCACTCACAGATGCCAGGGGACGCAGGGACTATGGAGAGAATGCGCGACCGGGGGTCTGTTAAGGGGGTGGTTCTAGGGGTCTGTTTGAGAAATAGGAGCTAACTCCCAAAGGAAAATGCGAGCAGCAGAGAAAAACAGGTTTTGGTGTTAAACTGGTGAGGTAGGCGGACGGTCGCGGACGACAAACCACGCCCTTGAAGGGGGGAGAAGGGCAAGCAAGTTTTGTGGAAAGGGATCGGGGGGTCGAGGGGACGAGGCAAACACTAGGTCACAGAAGAGTACCAGGCGGAGGGGCGTGAAATCCAGTCGGGCAGTTGGCCTGTGGGAAAAAAAAAAAAAGAAGCCCAAAAGGTCGGGGCGGGGGGGGGGGAACTCGGGGGGGGGAGTGACAACATCCAGACCGGATAAATAATCCGCTTGGGGGGCTGTTTACAACAAAAGACTCTCCTCAAAAAAAAAACTGTGACGAAAAGACAGCGTTCGTCTCCGATTCGCCTCACCCCTCTGCATCCCCTCCGCAACAGTCTGAACTCCCATCCAGAAAAAAACGAAAAGCGCTCGTCTCATGCAGGCCGAAGGGAAGAAAAGAGGTGACACACATAAGCCGAATCATCATAGGGGACTGGGACGCTTTATGCCAAAAAAAAGTGGCAGATCTCTAACGAGGGGGGCGATTCTGATGGCGGTAGGTGAGGCCCAAGGGGGGCAAGAATCAAAGAAAAAAAACCTGCTAATCGGGAATGTCAGCGTTCGGGACTCAAACTGTACCGGTGCAGTAGAGGTCAACCCAAAGCAAACCCTTACCTTAGCCGGGGGAGAGAAAGGTCGAGCTGAAGCAAGAGGAATCGGAAAAGTGGTCTCTCGGAGGGAAAAGGCCGAGGACTGCGGGGAATGCGGGGAAACAGATCGCCGGGAGTTGCAAACGGGTCTCTGAGGGGGGCAAAGGGGCCTAAGGGTAGGGATTATGCCTGAAGACGTAGAAGGTAGGTCGGGGTACCGGGAAAGGGCACGTCACGCAGTTCAACTATGAAAATGGGACGATAAGAATGATAAAGGGGCCAGCTTTGACCGGTCGTAAGGGAAAAGAGTAAACGAAAGACTACTTGTGGAGGAACAGCACTGAACTTCGCCTACGGGGGGGGGGCACAGGTGCGGAAAGACATAGTCCATTTCGTTAGGGCCGGAGAATGAGGGGGAGGCAGTTCCGCGACATGAACAGGCAGTGGTGAAGCTTGAAAATAAAGAAAAGTGTAGACTCCAACAAACCCGCCACAAGGGTGGTGTGAGACAACGTAGGGGAGGGCTCTAATTCGGGAGGGGGGGAAAAAGTTAACGAGAGATCTTTTGGGGTTGGGGAGGGACATCCCTGTGTGTAAAAAAAGGGGGCTGTTATGTCGGCCGTTTATTTGGCAATCCAAAGAAGAAGTATTGGATTAGGAACAAGAGCACAATCGAAAAAGAACGACTGTATGTGATGCGGAGGAAAGGCTTGGGTGTAGAGCCGAAGAGTGCTCAACCAGGGTTTTCCAGAGGTCGTTGTGTCGGCGAATTGACATAGGGAGCGGGGACGTAGGCCGGCATTTTGGCGAAGGGAAGACTTAGGGTAGGCAGAATGCCGACAGGGGAAGACCCAGACTGGGGGGAGTGGTACATTGTGCAACTGGCGAAAGGCCGTTCTAGTGTGTTAAAACAAGGAAAGGAAGGCCCGGAAGATTGTCCTACAAAAAGCCGGGAAAAAGGGGGGACGTGGAGTGTTGTGATCATTCGCCGATAGGGCGGGGCCAGGGGGCTGATCCACAAAAAGCAGGAGGGAACTCAACCCCACTACTACAAAAAAAGAAATGAGGGGCCGCGACGATGAAGTTCGCGGGAAAGTCCGACCGGCAAAAGTCAGAAGTAAAAAGCAGAGCATAAAGGCTACAAAACAACAAAGGGGGATATTAATAGAAAAAAAGTGCTCCGAGGGACGGCAGGGATGCTATTCCTGTGACTCGCTCACGAGGAGGAACCGTCTGGGGCAGACGGACAGACACCGATCGGGTGAAGCTAAAATAGCGTTGAGATCAGCGATTATGGAATCGGGCGAAGAAGGGGAGGGGGAACCCAACTCCATCTACGAGAAAAAAAAAGAGTGATCAACGGGACCACCTGCACGGAAAGGAAATGGAAACAAAAGGTCCCTGACGGGGAATCGCAACACGAAAACAAGTACAAGATAAACAAAAGACTGGGTCTCAAGTTCGGAAGAAAAATGGGCCCCTGCATCCAGTAGGTGCCGGAAAGACAAAAAAGAACAGGGAAATCTCGGAAAAAAAAACGAAAGCACATGACGGGCAACCAGGAAAACACCTGGGCGACTAGAGGGAGAAGTAGAAAAGCGAAAAAAGCCGGGCACCCAAGGGGAATAGCATTCGTAGGACCTGCTCGCATGGAGACATCAAAAGAATCTTCTGTACAGGGGCACGGCCTACACCCGCCACAAAAAAAAAGCATCAGTGGCGACGATGAATCACAAACCACCGAGAAAGTAGGAACTAGCCCAAAACATCTGAGTACTCTAACCTACGCATTAAAAGGGGGGAGAATGCACCCGGAGGAGGAGAAGAGGAGAGAAGGTGGAACTTTTCCTTATAGTCCATCCGTACATTTAGACATAAGTAAACCGGGAGTCCAACTGGGAACTTTGCGGGGACGAAGAGCCCCATGGGGGGGGAGGGGAACAGTCTGAAAGGGGACATGAAAGTAACAGGGAACTTTAAAACCCACGAACTGGCCTAACCACCGGACACGTAGCAAGCTTCGAAAATCTTTGAATGTGGAACTTCAAGTCGGGGTCTAACGGTAACCTAAAGAGGTACTCACAGGAAACAAGAAGACTAGTCACAAACTACAGTGGGTTAACGGCGGGGCACCCATGTCGCCGAGAACAGAGTCTGTGAGCACTACTAAACCGGAAGTCGGGGGCCTATGACGGACCGTAAAAAAAAAAAAATACAAACGCGGGGCTGTAAAATAACAAGGGGACCAGAAATACAGGAGAAACGTGTCACAAAGCAAACAGGCGATAAACTCGTCTGCCTAAAGGGGAACACCAGCTCCGCGAGGAAAAACCAGAACCTAAGAACATACATGGCCTTAAGAACTGCAAACCAGCATAAACGTCTGCTTAAGGGGGGGGTCCGGCAGGGTGAACTCTTACTTGGGAATACATCTCTCGAAGGAGGCAGAATACAATACAAAAAAAAAAAAAACTCGGGGCGTCCGCGGGTGCCGGATTGGGGACCAAGGCATCGAACCGAAGCCAGTCGAAACCAGGACGCGGCGACTTCTAAAAAAGGGGGGGGAAGCAGGGACCTGCCAGATTGTAAGGAAAAGTTAAGCTCAGGAAAAGTAAGAGAAGATGGCAAGAGCATGATACTATCGTTCTCGGCGTGGGAGGGTCTAGGGGCGCCGGTGGGAGAAAAAAAGGTGGGTCATAAAGACAACACTGGAGGCACCGGAGGGGGACCACGGATTGTGGTCCCTGAGACCAACAGCCAAAAGGAGCCGGGGCTGCTTCTGCCCGGGATTTTACGACCCGGGGGGGGGAGGAGAGGGTCCCATTCACATAGGTGGGATTTCACGGTTCGGGGGTGGAAAAAACCCCTAGAAGGGTACGCCCCATGCAGTGAAACCGCGGAACAGTCGTACCATCTGAAAAGACCCCACGCATGACAAAACCAAAAGGTTTACTAGAAAGGCGGAAGAAACCAGTGGCAGGCGTTGAAGGACCAGGATTACGGCAATCCGGAAGAGCAAAGCGGATTTAGCTGACGAAAGGGCCCGGACCATCAGAGGGGGAATCTGACGGTATGCAGGCTTGGCTAGTATAGCCTCTCCACTGTCAGGGGGAAAATAAGCCGACTAACACAAAAGCCCAGGTCTTCATAAAGTCAAAATAAGAAAATACGGAAAGCAAAAAGCATAAGCACCGGTAACAAACTATGAAAACCGTCTCTTTACAGCACGACATAACTGGACTTAAAAAAATTAGGAAATCTCCTAAACAGAATGATGAAAACAAGATAGGTCGGAATCAGCAAATCCGCGCAGGTCATGGGTGGACCGGGACGGTTCCTCATATCTGGGGCCGATATTTCTTATAAGCGGTACTAACGAGGTTGAGAGGCCAGGAAAGACGGAAGTTAACCGGGGACGGGCTGTGTTCCTGGGGGAAGGAGATTCGGTGTGATTCGGGAAAAGGAGGACTGCGGGGTTACTAGACGGACGATCGGGAGAACAGAAAGCGTTTGGTGCCGGGGTAGTACCTTTTGAGGCCTATTAGCAACGGTCCGGTTAAACTCAAACAAAAAGGGACGGGAAACCGGGGGGGAGAAGATGCTAGGGTATGGGATCGGGGAGGGAGGTCGGGCTGGAAACACGGTGACACGAGGTGAAGCAAATCTACCAGGAATCTTGGCTGGAAAAAGTTCGACGTTATAGAAAAAGGAAAATCCTTTCCGTGGAACAGCATCGGTGAGGAGGATAATGGGACACAACGGAAAGGATATCTTGCGAGCCGTTCCGCAAGAGAGGAAAAAGACAGGTCACAAGGGTGTGGAGGAGGTGAACAACAAATCGCCCGCCAGGCCGAGAACACCTTAGTTTTGGCGAGCAAAGCCCCAAACTGAGAAGGGAATACCCACCGGAGGAAAACCACTGAGTACACACACAGCACCAGAGTAATAGTTCTCATGCAGAAAAGAAGGAGCTGAATCTCGACCTCAAAGGAAAAAGAACTGATACTCTTTCAGAAGCGGAAACCGGGCCTCTGAGCCTATTAAGGGGTAGGACGGAGTCATTGCCAATTTTCAAAACAACAAACCAACCCGCAATCTAGGAAAGAAGGAAGGGGGCTTCGGCTTTCATAGGCAGGCGGGCAGGAAGTTCAAGAACATCAACTCCGGTAACCTTCGCCGGGCGGCGTTCCAAAAAAAAGGAGCCCTGGGGCATCGTGACCCGTTCTGGTCCACAGGAAGAGCGGAAGGGCTGCGGAGGCGGCTCAAAGGGTGGAGGCCGGATTTGGCGTTGACGAGACGTTTGGGGGGAAGGGGAAAACCTCATCTCGAAACATCTGTGGAATTTTCGGGACGTCTGAAGTAAATGGGGGTGGGGGGGGGGGGGGGACCGGCGGAATGGGGGACGACACCCAAAAGGAGTTGTGAAGCACGGAATGTTAAAAGAGGGGGGTCAGGTCCAAAAAAAAAGAGCAGCGGCGGAGCCTTCACAAGGGACCCAGAGGTGAGTAAGCAGAGCTTGTCGGGGAGCCGTGTTGTCCCACCTTGGAAGACGAGGGGGGAAAGGGCCATGTCGGGCCAGGACCCGGCCCAGACGCAAAAAACGGGGGAGGCCATCTCTGGTCCAGAAGGCGGACCTTGTGAGGAGAACAGGGAATGGGGTAGCACTACACCTCGAAAAAAAAGGGGGGTGTATTGCACCAAAGAGACGTCGAAGAAACGAGGGGAGGTTCAAAGGGGCGAGCGGGACCGGGGGGTGCGTCCCTTAGGGGGAAAAAAGAAATAAAAGGGGGACAAGGGGGTGGGGGCAGGAGTTCGCAAGAAGGAAAAAAGTCCATCTGTATGTACCCCCAGCTCCATAGGACGCGAACTAAGGTAGGAAAAAAAAAAACGGCGGGTTGGTATTCTACGCGTAGGGGGGTTTTGGCCAGGAGGGGAGGTGCGGCAGTGTCGCGGTTTTGGGGGGGGGGGGGGGGGAAAAAGGGGAGAGAGCAGGGAAATTCAATCCTTCTGGACAGGGGGAACAGGGGCGGACCGAACTTTATACAATGGGTTGGTGGTTGGAAAGGGGTGGGCAAGGCGTGCGATCCGTGAGAAAGAGGGGTGGGGACAGGCGTCCAGACCTACTAAGGCGTGATGTGGGCCAGCAAACGTCAAGTGACCGGAGGCAGGTAAACTACCTCTGGGTGGGAAGAAGGGAACTTCGAAAAGAGAGAGGAAAGGGATATCGAACCCCATTAGGGAAGCCAAAGCTACGCCAAAGAGGGGGCAGGGGAAGAGAGAGGCGGGGCGAGGGACAGAGAGTAAGCAAGGTCGTCCAAGATCATTGAGAGAAAAAGAAACAACCAGACAACTAGGTCGGTAGAAGGACAGTATCGTGCTTCAACTGGCGAGGACGGGAAGGGGTCAGGACAGTCCTCTCACGCAATCCTCAGGACTGGAACAAGCCCACCGAGTGGGGGGTATCTGTTTAAAAGGAAAAAAAACGGGGTTTCGAATCTGAGAAAAAGAAGCACGGCCTACGGATGCACAAACTCTAAGCGGGACGGGTTAATTAGAGGAGGATTACCCCATAGGGAGAGGACAAACCAACGCAAAAAAAAAGTCCACAAAGAGGAACAGCAAAAGTAAATACAGCTGTCTCCAGTAACCGGAGCATACAGGGGTAAAGAAAAAAAAAAAAAGGCGGCATGCGAAAAGCCCAGTCTACTTCAACACGGAAGAACATAGACATAGGACGAAACTCGGCAACACATTCTAATATGTCGGACGACAAAACAAGGCAAAAAATACCTCCAGTCGACGCAAAGAAAAAAGAGCCACTTGAGGAAGAAAGCGGAGTGGACGGAGCGGGGGGGCAACTCTACCCGGCCAAAACCAAGCCAATTTTCTGGGGAGAAGAAAAGAAACAAAAAAAAAGTCCGTCGAACGATCCCGAAATGTCCTTCCCGGCCGTCTGTTAGCAATTAAACAAAGGCGAAGATCGAGACGATGGTCTGCAAACACAGAAAAAAGGGGCTTCTCACCACTGCGGGGCGAGCAAGGGACTCGACCCTCTGGAAGGTGTGCGTTCACGGGGGTAACTCGGAAGAGGACAGGACGACTCTGGCGGAGGTTCCTTTACTAAGGCTCACACCGGAACGAAACGTACACCAGCTGGTCGTAAGGGCGGGGGGAGGGGAGGCTTAATAGGTAGACCGGGACCCATAGACCAAGAGAAAAACCTTCAGGAAAAAATAACGAAAAAAGGTGAATCGGGCAGAACCAAGGAGGTCGGAAGGCCAACAGAGAACAAGAAAGAACGCAACAGTGCTGCACAGATGACTGCGGAAAAGAAAACAACTCGAAAGGTTCACAAAGAAATAAAAAACGGCGAAAAAGGTCACAAAAAGGGAGCGTCTCGCGATCTAAAGACGAGACGAAAAAGGTGGTAGTCCAGAACCTGGGTGAGAAGTTTCGAAGAGAGACCCCATCCAGAAGCAGCCCCAATCATGATCACTTGTCAGGCGGGCGGGGGAGAGCTCCGGAAAAAATAGTAACGGTACAAGGAACCTCCGACCAATTCCCCTGCAAAACCCTCTAAACGAAAAACGGGGAGGGGTTCCGGGAGGGAAAGGGGCACCCCCTAAAATAAAAGCTCCATCGCCAATGACGGAAAAAGGGGGAAAGAGGCAGCCCGGGGAGAAACATAAAGTCTTTTTTCAAAATGCGGCGAGGGACTCAAAGATTAAGACTATAAGGAGGGAGTCTGGGGGGTGCGGGGCCTCTGAAGTGGGGTTTCGACGGTGGTAGTCACCAGGACCGTCAGGGAAGCCGGGACCACAACTGGATTTCGGCAAAGGCATGAGGGTTGTAACAACTACACCCTTTGACAGAAGGCTTCTTTCGGGAGCTGCATAAAAGGGGAGAGAATAAACCGCGTCCCCTTTGAGAGAGGGTTAAGGGTAAAAGAGGTTTTATACTAACGTCGACCAAACAAGAAAGGGTGTCAGAACATATAGGCCCGCCATGGGGGACGGGGGTGCCACCTGAGGTACCCTCAGACCAAATCGGTAACAACCAACTGGAAAACAGTACGGCACCACATAATGCAAGGGGGGGTGAGAAAAGTGTCCTTACCTGAGCCTTACAATACGGAGTAGGCCCACACTATTCACTCGTCGCTCACTTTGGTTGCAGAAAAAAGGCAGGAATCGTCGTTCAACGGAGAAAAACCGCAAAGACCTCCCAACGGGAAAAACCATCAAAGAGGGGAAACTCGTACAAAGGGTCAAGAGGGAAGGTGATGGCTACTATTGGAGAAAGTACAAATAGCCTAAACTAGGAATAGCACATCGAAAATCTGAACACGCTCTGGCAAACTAAAAATTCAGCTTTAAACTCACAAAACAGACAGGACGGACTGGATCAAAAAGGGGACTAGATCCTCCCCTGAAA
>Ga0179593_1295858_pt1 | contig 10291 bp, 17 predicted proteins | sample CZODoug2_1_08_16_FD_185931 | JGI IMG/M metagenome (GOLD analysis project Ga0179593, IMG submission 185931) | Vadose zone soil fungal communities from Angelo Coast Range Reserve, California, USA - CZODoug2_1_08_16fungal (PacBio error correction) | ecosystem: Environmental > Terrestrial > Soil >...
GGGAAGAAATGAAGAGGGCGCGAAAAAAAAAGGTGCAGGGTCTCAGAGCGCACCTGGATTCCTGGAGTGTTTGGGATGGAGGGAAAAAAGACAACTCAAAGGAAAGGGGAAATGGTCTCCGAAAGGTGGAGGGAATTCATGAGGCCAAAACTACAACTGGTGGAATGAGGAGGAAGGCCTCGACGGCCGTGTGCTACATTAATAAACATCAATCGGAGATGGCCATCATTTGGGAGACTTGGGGGGGGGTGCTAAAAGAAGGTATTGAATTCAAGAGGATGACGACAGGTCAAAATTCCACAGGCAGGGAGGGCCAGTAACTTTCATAAATTCGTAACCTGACCTGATAGTGAGAGTCGGGAAAGAACAATCGCTCACCTTCAGCTTGGAGGGAGTTCGGGAACAGGCATCCAGCGGGTTAGAAAATAAAAGAAACCACTCGGCAAAAAAAAAGTCGGGATTTTAGAGAAGAAGGGGAGAAAAAAAATCCAAAAAAAACTAAAGTGCTGGCGCTCAAGAGTAACGGGACGCGGACCGTCCGAACGGGGGAAAGTTGCTTCGGCATGGAAGCGAAAAAGACCGCAAAGAAGCGGGACGGAGCTCACAAGTGATAAGAAGGAAGGGTTCATGATGACGGGGCGGAGGAGAGAAATTAGAAAGTAAGGAAAAAAGGAAAAAAAGCCATTAGGGGGGACTCGGGAACAGGTGGTCTGGCTTTCTCAGAAACGGAGGGAAAAGGGGAAACATTAGGGAAAGACATTCGTACTGAGTCTCACTCAAGAGCCCCTGGGGGGGCACCAAGTCGCTCCTATGGGGCACTGCGGGGGAATACGGGGCAAAAACAAAAAATTTTAACAGGGGGTAAAGGAGAAGGCTCCAAGATGGTAAGAACCCATGGGGTTACAAAAAAATGACAAGAGACACGAAAAAAAAAGGTTGCCAAAACGCACACGAAAGCTCGGATGTCCTTTCCAAGGGAAAGGACAAGGAAGACAAGTTTTTTCCCGGTTGGGCGTGACTCGGAGGACGGGGATGCGACAGAAAGACAACGGCCGAAAGTCATGTCAACGCATGGGTGAGCAGAGAAAGAAATTTCCGATGTGCAGGTTACTGCAGCCCATGGCAGGTGGAAGTGGGGAGGGCCAAAAATTGGCAAAAGAAGGCGTAAACAAACGCTGGGGTAAAAAATCATATTTTAGGGGTCACATAACTGGGATCGGATGCATTGGTGTGGGAAGGAGCCGGAAGCTGAACGCCGGGCCGTAAACATTTTAAGGTAAAAAAAAAAAGAGTTCCAAAGGGGAAAGTGACAATCTGCGGCGGGCGAAAAAGAGCTGAGAAAAGTAACGCATTACACGCCAGATTGCGGGGACTGGCAAAAGGAACAGTGTCTGTACAGGGGAAAAGGAGTTTTTGGGGGTAATTACCATCATCGGCAAAGGAAAGTTTGGGGCAAAAGCAAGAGGCGGAAGCCGTTGAGGAAAAGCGGGGAGGAGGCGAATAATCCCAAAGGGGAAAATGGACGTTCGTCAGCGTGCGCTTACGGGATGTCTGGAGGTTAGGAGGGAGTTGGAATACCTCCATAGGTTGGGAGATGAAGGTACGAAAATATATGACAAACGGAGGGTGGACGGGTGTTCTGATGGGCATCATTGAAACAAATCGAAGCAAAGATTGCGGGGGGGGAACACAAAAAACTCAAGGAAAATAAATGGTGCTGCGAATCGGCTCTGGGGCTGCGGGTAGTCAGACCGTCCATGACAAAGTTGGAAGGAGTGCATGGTGGTTTGCTGGGATTAGTCGAAGGTCAAGACCGCGGGACTAGTGGAGAAGGTGTCTTGGGAAAGGCAGAAGGGAGACCTTCATAATTAAAGGATATTCGATAGATTAGCAAGGTGTTTAGGTTGAAGGCCGCATGAGATTGGGGGAGGCAACTTGGGAAGCGGAAAGGTGCCCGCCTTATGTGTAACACTCAACTGGCGGGAGGGACGATCTGGCTGGGGACGGAATGTTTGCGCAGCCAGATGGTTGTTGAAAGGGTGTATTGGGAAAAAGCTCTTGAGGAGGCCCTCTTTGGGGGAAAAGCAGCATGCGTGAAAAACTCATGAGGATAGTAAATGTTGCTAATCACGAACCTTTTTATGATGCCAATGTAGAGTCGGGCGCTCAAGAAGGAAGACGTCGCATTAAAGTATGAGCGCGGATGTCGACGCGCAAATTATCAAACGGGGGAAAACGCGAAACGAGGCAAACTGGAAAGGTTGGGGAGGGGGGTCGGAAACGTGGAAAAATATAAATCTCGCAAACAAACCGGAAAATTACAATAATGTTTCGATTCGGGTAAAAACCGTTCGCGAAGAAGAAACAAACCGAGCGGAAGTTTGACTAATAGGCAGCGGATTGAACACGGCGTAGAAGTTTTGGCGGTTAGTAAGCCGCTCGTTACAGATTACTCGTATTAAAAGACGAAGAGATCGTAAGAGCAGAAAAGTGGGGGAGAAGGATAAACCGGAGGAATGCGCTTCAAACTCATTGCCGAATAAAGAGTCAGAGAAAAACAGCGCCAACATCTAAAGCTAAGGAATTCCGAAAAAACCAGCAGGCAGCAAAAATGAATAGAAAAACAACTGATAGCAACCGGTATGGGGGAAAAAAGTGATGTCAAAGGACGTAACAACGTTCTTCAACAAACAAATATCAAGAAGGCAAAAAAGGAGATGCCAAGCTGAAATCTAAAACTTAAGGACACCTGAAAGAGGAAGGCTGCTGGCTACCGGGAAAAAAAAAGATAACGTCTCAAAACGACCAAAGTATGGAACTATGCCAGTCCCGCCTGCGAAGAAAAGGACGGAAAAACAGGAACCACGTCAACCTTTGAAGGCATGAGACTTTGCCGTCTCTTCATAGGGCTGCTCTCAACACGTTCACGTTTTTACAAAAAGGAAAGGTTAAAGAATTGGGGAGAGCAATCAGAAGCACAAGTACCAAAAGGGGGTCATAATCCTATTCCTGAAATAGACACCTGATCGTGCTGATAGAGAAAATACCCACCCACAGCCGAAAAAAAACAATCTCGGGAGTAAAAAAAAAGGCGCCCTGCATTGGGAGGGGATATTCCCGCCTCAAGACCGGAGAAGAAAAACAGTCTTCAGCGAAAAGCGGTCATGGTAAACATTAATGGAGTGAGACCGAACACGTAAGACCCAAAAAAATGGAGAGGAAAGGTGGGCTGGCAAGGAATCGATGGAAGTGAGTGAGAAAAATTCTAGTAAAAAAAAAAAAACTGGACCTGTAATCCTTAGGAGTCCCAAGAAGAACACGGGTTTAGGAAAATCGGTCAGAGTCAGCTCTGCACAACCCGAAAGTCCGCAGAACAGACACACCTTTCCGTTTAGAAAGGGTTCGGAAAAGCGGAAAGAAAAAACCGATTCCTCCACGGGAGGTCCCAGAACAGCGAAATAGGAGAGCTCACAAAAAAATATGACCGTTTGACCTGAAAGGGGCTGAACACTCGCAAAGACGCAGTCGGCACGAAACCGACAAACAAGGAAAAACTTCAAGTCTGGGGTTGGTATAGGAAGGGGAAATAGAAGGGGGAAATCAGGGTGTCGCGGGGGGCAAACCCCATGGGTTTGTCGTGTCGATTCGGTGTAAAAGCATGCATGAGAAAGCTGCGCAGGTCCTTCAAAACAGGGATGGGGATAGAGTACAAGGGGAAAAAAAGGTGGTGGTGGCCCCAAACCCAAAAATTGGACAATATCGGAGGAAAGGCGAGGGAACCCGGGGCTCTTGAGGACATGCGCAAAGTGGAAGGGTCCGATGTCGGGGGGAGATTTTTTCCAAAAAGAACGGTGCAATCGAGGAAGGGCTCGCTGCAAAATAAAGGACAGGCTAGCAGCGAAAGAGGGGGGGAGGGTCGGGAGGTCATAGTTTCTTCCAGGGGAGAGCCTTTAACTTTGGAAACCGAAGAAAGAAGCAAATCAAAGAGATTACAAAAAAGAGGGGTGGGAAGCGGGAGAGAACATCTTGGGCGGTCAGGGGTCAGAGGGACCAGGCGAAGGGGGCAAAGTCAGACTCCGTGGTTCAAAGGAAAAAGTGATCTGAAAAGAAGGGTTATTTTGTGCCATGGCTTCAAGACGAAGCGAAAAGAGGGCGAAGAGGGAAAGGGGGGCTATTTATAAGATGAACATGAGGTTGGTTCACCGCCAAAAAAAATCTGAGAACAAGGAAGAGGGGTCGTTCCCCAGCTCTCAACCTGAGCAAGTCACGAGGGAATGGGCGAATCGACGAATTGAATTGTGCGCAATTGCTACTAACAGCTCAATAAATCAAAAAAGAAAGGACTCACAAAAAAAAAAGCATATTCCTTAAAACAAAAAAAAAAAGAAAAAAAGGACCTCAGGGCTCAAATCAAACACTAATGTCAAGGAAGATGGGTGGACATCAAGGGGGAGGTTCAGGTCATTGGAACGGAGGCGAAGCTAATCTCGCCTCCTTCAGTCGAATACTGAAGCGGAAGGTCACGGACCGCGGAAGCATGCACGGAACGCAACAATCGGTGTTTCAACACAGCAGCTCTCGTTATATCTGGCAGGAAGCCTGTGTCCAAAACGGTATATCAAGAAAAGAAAGGGAGATCTACGCACAAACCTTCAGCCAGTTGTCAGCAGACAACGCGAGACCAAAAGCATCTCTCTCAAAAAACAGAAAACAACGAGGTAAATAGTAGTTTGGGATGAAAGAAACTCGGCCAAAAACCCAAGGCGCAGGTGCTGGGGAAACCAAGGGGAGGGATAAACGAACATCGGCACGGGGACGAAAAAAACAGGGGAAGAAGCAAAAATTGGCCGGCTGGAACGGAAGGGAGGGGAAGAGGAGGAAGGAGACGGCGACATCGTCATTGGAAGAAGGGTCTCGTTGCGAAGCAACATTTTTCATTGGATATGAAAAGAGGGGGGGAAGAAAAGGGGTGACGCACAGGGGCTCTTTTCCTGAAGCGCAAGGGGAGGACGCGACCAAATCTGTTTGCTCCTTACCGGCCTTTCTCCTCACTAAAAAGGGGCAAATCAGTTGAAAGAGGGGGGGAAGATGCCAAAGAGAAGTGAGAGATGCGATGGCCGGGGTGAACAGAAATGATGGAAACGATGAGAATACACGCCACGCAACGGAGAAAGCTCTGGAGGGGAAAGCGCAAACTGGCACAGAAAAAAAAAAAAACCTACAAAAAAAATGAAAACGGGAAAACAAAGGTAAGATTTGCGCCATTGCAAAATCTTAAAAAAAAGGGGAAGGAGATAGTCGGGCAACAAACGAACCTAATGCAGGAACCTAGTTCGGTTGGGATCTCAGGCAAGAAATAAAGAAAAATGGATTAGACAAGAAGACATTTATTTAAGCTTCAAACAACAATAGATGAAGGACTTCAAGGAGGTTGGGAATATGGATGAAAAATATGGAAAAACTCGGACCGAGTCAAAAAAGGGTTACTGCGATGGGTGGTTGCTACAAGAGCCCCTTTCTAAGACCGTCGCGTCGGCTCTGTGCTCGAATAAGTTTCAACTCCAAAAAAAGGGTGTGTGAAGCCAAACTTCATAACCTTCAGGGGAAAAAGAAGGGGGGGGGATGGGTCTTGGACGACGAGCGCACGAACGAAAAAGTTGGGTTTGAAAAAAGAAACGAAGCTCTGAATGGAAGGGACGGGAGAAGTGTCAAGGGACATAGACCAGCCTAGATTTTTCTGGTTTTCAATATTCAAGAGGATCAGGTGGGGGGACTGGTTCGGAAGAGACCCTGCATTTCACGAAAAAAAAGGTTAAATCTCATTATGTCAGGGAAAAGTCGGGGGGAAGCAGCGCACCTGGAGAGGTGGTGATGCCAGCAGAAGAAAAAGAAAAAAAAATTAAAAAAAAAGGTATGGTGAAGTCAGGCCAAGGGGGAATAAAGGGGATCTTATTTGTGGGCAAGTTAAGAATGAGGAAAGAGGAACTTAAGCTCCTAAGGGGAACTGGTCGAGGAGACGGGCCGTCGGAGAAAAGGAATTATACTAGCAAACAGATGCCGAACCGATGGATAGGAACGGCAATCACTGTTGGGGGTATATTAGGGAGCTTACTGAGATAGGTCTCTTAAGGAGGAATTGGAAGATAATATCCCAAAGACAAGTAGGACGAAGCGTTGCTAAGATGCTGTCTGGGAGGCATTCGGTAGTAAAAAAAAAAGAAAACATCAGAAAAACGTCTCTAAAAAAAGAAAGAAGTTGCGTACTTGTCTTCCAGGATGTGAGTCAAAAGAGAAAAAACTCGTGATGGCATTCTGTAGGCACAACGTGAAAGATATGGGGCGATCGGAGGCCGACTTCGACTAAACGGGCGGTCCAACTAGTAAGGTGTGGGTCCTCGGCTTGACGGGGGGGGGCTGGACTGGGCGATGTCAATTACTGCTGCAGCGTAATTGAAATGAACCTTAGGAAGAAAGGGGGGCAAGCATTGGAGGGACAGATGCAAACTTTTTTTCGAAGGTAGCACTGGCATAAAAAGGGTGGGGACAGCGTTGGTATTGTGGGGTAGCACGAGGTCGGAAGGAAATCAGAAGGAGGTGGCTCCTTCAGAGAGTAAGGCGGATAAAGTGAAATTGGGGGGAGCAGCCAGCTGGTTTGGAAAGAAAAGTGCTCTTTCGAGGTTGAGATGGTGGGCGCACGGAAACAGAGGCTAATCACACAGCTAGAGAAGGGGGTTCAAAAAATATCGGAAGCTTTTTAATGATGAAATTCTCTAGGAAGATCAAACAGGGGACTATCGTCATGAAATTAGGAGGGGGGGCGAGGCTGCTACGGAGAAAGTCTACAACCCGGGTAAAGACGCGACAAAAAGAGAGAAGGAAGGAGGGGGCTGCTCATTCTGAGAGAAGAGGCTCACAACAACACGGGAGGAGAAAGAGAGAAGTCTCGGCTGAAAAAAAAGGAAGTTTCGAAACCTATCTACAAGGGCTCGGAGCAGGGAGGGAAACGCAACTGCGAAGGAAGGGGAACTTTGGAAAGCAAAAAAGAAATACTAAGCGGAGTTAAATCATTATCAGCAGTATAGCAGGAATTCCATCAAAAGTTGATTGGGGTCAGGGACGAAACAAGCATTGAATCCTAATAAGCCCACCACGCCACCAAAAAGTCGCAATTTCTCTAAAACAGGGCAGGAGGCGAAACTGTTCCGGCCAAATAAAAGATCCTCCCCTCCCAAATTGGTTTCAACAGTCGGCTACGGAGGTTCAACGCCGGGTCCCGAAGGCGCTTAGAAAAAAGATGCCATAAGGAAGAGAGCGAGATACCTAGTACCTAGAAAAAGATCCATCGAGAAAGGGAAGGTTCATATGACTGGATGGGGCAGGGGCCGTAAAACTAAAAAAACTGAAGAGAACGCTCCGGAAATTAATTAAAAAGCCGGCGCCGCTAGGCCTACAAAAAAAAAAGGACTCAAAAAGAGACGACAAGGAGGGAGGAGGGGTAAAATATATGGAGGAATTCATTATTTGCAAGTTCAACTCGGTTCGGGGGCGTCAAAGTCGAAAAGAAGTTACACGTGGCATAGAAACTGTGCAAGTCAAGAGTTGTGGGGGAAAGAGTTAGAAATGAACCTCAGATACGGCAACAACTTCATCAAAAGATAGGTGGACGCGGCGCACGTCAAAAAAAGGAGCGGTGGAGGTCGCACGCTGTTACAGCAGAATCACCAAAATGGGGGGGGAAAACTTGACAAAGCATTGATTGTTGGAGATTCCGCAATGCCAGAGCAGCAACCAAGGCAAAAGAAGAGGTAGAATTCTCCATGCCTTGAGTGAGAAGCGAGAATGGGAAAATAAGGAACAAAAAAAAAAGAATGGAAGGTAAAAAGTACTTTGGTAACGAGTTTCGGGTAAGGAGCAGGTAGGAAGTCGTCTCTCCGCTAACGGAATGTGAAAAGTCCTGGTGAGACAGGAGGGAAAGGGCCAACGGCCACCACGTGTGGGCAAGGGAGTGAAGAAAGTCATAGGCTAGGGATCAAGATACTCATACGTATCCCCATGGTTATGAGACACGTGGGGGAGGTTATAATCGTGATTGCTACATAATAATAAAAAAAGGAGAATTCTCAAGAAAAAGAGAAAGTTCGAGAGAAAAAAATTGCCCGTTGACAAGGGGAAGGGGTCTCTAACTCATAAACTAGGAGAGCTGAAACAGAACTTGCTTTGGGAAGGAATTCGGTACAGGACATCGTGGCTGGCACCAGTTTGGGGGGGGTTTTCGTGTCGAATCATGCTCACCTAACAGACTCAAAAGGACCATGAATAAGGCAGGGCATCAGTAACCAAGGCACAAAAATAAAGGGGGTTGGCCAAACGTAGCATGTGGCGCCGGAAAAGGAGGCAACGTGAGAACCGGGGCTAGTGGAAGCATGCGCATGTCGCGTGAAAAGAATGGGATTGGCGCAAGAATGGGTAACAGAGTGTAATCAAACGTATCTCAGAAACACAGCGTATCATAAAATAAGGTGCGCCTGGTCAGCTCAACTTTCTAATTGGTCAATGGAAAGCACGGATCCCGAAAAAGAAAAAAAGAAGATGAAGGACGAGAGCGGATTACTGCTGCATAGGCATGGGGACTTGCGTCGGATGCGGGCCAGCGAAGCAAAGCGGGGGGCCGAAGTCCGGGCGAATCCAGTAGACCGACGCCATCATTGGCAGGCATTGGGGGGGGGAAAAAAGCACTTGTCACATCTTACACGGAAAAATAGCATTCAGGGTGGGGTAATGCGTGGGGGACACTGTAAAAAGAAAAATCGAGAAGGGTGTCGGGACCGAAAAAAAAACATGGAGGAAGGAAAAGGAGAAAACGATCAATTGAAACGAAATGGCTTCGAAAGAAGACTGACCTCATCATGAGGACCTTAGACACGAAGGGGTATTCACCAATTCTCCAGGGAAAGGAAGATTGGATGTAGACTGTCAGGGAAAAAGAACAAAAAAGAAAGGGGGTAGCTTCAATCCTCTACCTGTAAATAGGTATTCCTCGTCGGCGCAAAGGAGGGAAAAATCTCCCGATTTCGCTCAGAGAGTCGGTCCTAGGTGCGTGGGAGAGTTGTTCCCTGCCGGATAAAAAAAAAAACAGGTGCGGGCTCGCAACGAAAACACAACACAAGGCTCCGGGTGCGAGCCGCTCGCGAATTCTCCTGCATGAGCTCTCAACAAAAAGGGGAGGGGAGAATGGCTCGGAAGTAAACCTTTACAGGGCGTCACGAGCGGGCATCCAGGGAAGTCGGTGCGGAGGGAACGAAAGGAAAGGCCGCCTCTTCGGCTTATTGGGAGAGCGAAGGTGCTTGAAGTAGCGGGACGATAACTCTGAGGTCTACGACGGTAGTACTAGAAAAAAGGCATTCTAAAAATTGCATCAGTTGGGTACGGGGGTGTTGAGGAAAGGCCAGGGGGGGGCCGGGTGAATATTATGAGGACGGGTCTGGGAATGGAAAAATAGGAAAGGGGGGGGGTGAAGGGTAAAGGAAAAAAAAAAAGATCAGGGGAAAAGAGGGTGCGAGCTTCGCGGAACACCTTCATAAGATATAAGGGCGACACTCAGGGGCTCGTATGCAGGGCGGACAAACTGACAGCAGGTCAAAAAGGAAGAATACACGCAGACCACAAACGGCGGACGACGTCTCTGGTTATGCGGGGGGGGGAAGAAAATGCTGCACAGGAACAAACTATTCTGCAGGGGGACTGTTAACGAATTCGTAAAAAAAGGACAAGGGAAAATCTGCGACCCTAAATGCAGGACATGAAGGGGGGGGGAGACCAGGGTGAAAGGAAAAGAAGAGATGAGTACAAGGACGAGAATCAGATTGACCAGGGAGAAGTCCTCTTTCCTGGTATTTGGGGAAAGACAGGGAGATTTATTGATAAAAGGGCAGACATTCGCGCAGACAAGTTGACAATAGCCCAGGGACCAAAGCAGCGATATTTGTCCCTGGCCAAAAAAGGGAAACCCCAACGAAACCCCCCCACCCCCCCCCACCACCCACACCACCCCCCTCAACCCTGACTGGCGGGCACTCAAAACAAAAGCCTACGACGATAAATAGCGGACTTCCGGCTCGCAACGGTGAGACATTAAAAAAGGGTGTGAGATGAAACGAAGCGGAACGCAACAAAGGTTGTTAAAAAAACCAAACTGGAAGAAGGTGAGAAGTCAGTACTATACGAAAAAAAAAAAAAACAAAAGGGCAGAGACTTTGAGCCGTGGTGGTCCGGTTTGTAGTGGACGAGTCTA
>Ga0179593_1309357_pt1 | contig 10291 bp, 18 predicted proteins | sample CZODoug2_1_08_16_FD_185931 | JGI IMG/M metagenome (GOLD analysis project Ga0179593, IMG submission 185931) | Vadose zone soil fungal communities from Angelo Coast Range Reserve, California, USA - CZODoug2_1_08_16fungal (PacBio error correction) | ecosystem: Environmental > Terrestrial > Soil >...
GGGGGAAACCATAAATGGCATCGAAACTCTCTGTGCGCTGAGGGGAGGAAGAAACTAAATAAGACCATCCTTGAAAAACAATAACCTAGATCTTGACAGGGAGGTCCTCAGGCCGCATCAAGGAGGAAAAGGGGAAGTGATCAAAAAAGAAAAAGGCACTGAAACTAAAGGGCAAGGAAAAACAAAAGAAGGTGACCGGATGGGAAAAAGGGGAATGGAAGCTATTTCATAAAAGAGTCGAGAGCTTGCAAAACAGACCCCCAACAAAAGTGTATTTACTGAAAAACAAGGAGGTTCGAGGGGGGAAAGAGGGGGTAATCTAGGCAGTGCCGAGCACCAAGAAAGGGGGTGTTCAACTCGGGCCGCGGAAGGACAGAATGCTCTCAGGGGAAAAGAACGCTCCCTCGTTGCTGGGAAGGAAGAGTAGGATGAAAGAGAACAAAAAAAGCGGCAGGCCCTATCCCTAGTTGCAACACCACCCGCAGAGGAGGTTACTTCAAAAACGGCCAGATAGAAAGCTAATCGGGGCGGACAGGGGTGGTCCAGAGAAGGTGGTGGGGACTGCGGTTTTTTCAGAAATTGGGGAGGGAGGACTGACTGCAAAGGAGGAAGAAGGGCAGAAGAAACACGTCAATTGAGGGAGCGGGACCCTCTATCAGCAAAAGGGAATTGTAACTATACCGAGCACGAAAGAAGGGAGGAAATCGCCAGGGAGGATGCAAGAGCAGCTCCCTACCGAGACCCTGGGAGAAAAGATGGGAGAAGAGGGAAAAATAGAGTAAGCACGAAAAACTCTCCTCGCAAGGAAGGGGATCGCACTCTCAGATTTGCGGGAAGGGAAGGGGGAATTGAAGCGGTCTCCCATGAAAAAATTTCCGTGGGGGACGATGTCAAAAAAAAAAAGGTTGGGGGGGGGGGTTGCAACGGGGTGCCTACCAGTCGAAGGGAGATGGAACTGCTTCAAGCGCATCTCCAGCCGGGCAGGGGGGGGGGAGGGGGACAATGACGGTGAAAAAAAGGACACAATGGGGTTCGAGGGCATGGGGGGGAAAAAAAAAAGAAAGGGATTGACTCACTGATTCCGGAATGCAACAACGAAAGAAGATGAATCTACCCCACTATGTCCGTACAGAGGGGGGAAATGCAAGCCCCAAAACAAAGGGAAACGCGGGCGTCAGGGTTTTACAGCCCGGAACATGCTTGGGGAAACTGAAAAGGGACCATATGACAGGTCTGAGGGGGGGAAAAGGGGACGGGAAACGAAAAAAGGAGACACGCGGAGTACAGAAAAAAAAAGAGAAGCACCTGGAAGGGGGGAGCGCAGGTGGACCCGAGGGGATTCAGCACACTACACAAAATGGGAAAGGGAAGAGGAGAGGCCCTACGAAAGTCGGCACTCCAGGGCGATGGAGGACTGTCAATATGACTCAACAACAAGAGGAGGGTTAGTAAAATAAGATAGTATTGAAGCTAACGGTCCTCGGAAGAGGATTGCTTAGTTCACTAGAAGGAAAGGGGGGGAGGGTTGGTTTCGTGGGTCGCAGCACCGGGAGGGAGAAAAAGATTTTTCAAGCAGTGGTGAAAAGTGGTAAGACTGGTGGGGCAGAAAGAGAGAGAAACGGTGGGTCTTCAAAAACGTTCTGAGTGGAATCAACGTTCAAAGGAAAAGAGGAAAGTCGCATGGAGAAAAAAGGCCATTCTGTTGGCCTCTTTGGGGGGGGGGGTTCATTCTTAATCAAAAAACATGTTGAAGATCCTTATCGCAATGGTTGGTGTAGAAAAGAGATCCAGGGGGGGTCCCGCGGGGGGTTAGAAGTCATCCGGAGCAAAGTCTTTTTGGACAGGGAAAACTCGAATTGGGTAGAGGGGGCCTTTTTGGGGTTCTTCACGGAATGGGGAAGAAAATACCACGCAAATTGAAGGCAAATGCAAACATATCCTTTAAGAGAACCGGACATCAAGGGGCACCCACAACTGCCACAATATGAGGCGAGCATCGAAGAAAGAGGTTGGAAGGGACTAGCGTCAAGCAAGGCCGCGCGAAGAAGGGAGGGAGGGAAGCAGAAAGTGGCGCGGAGAGGGACGCGTGATCAGAAGAGGGGGGAATGAAGTCATAGGCGGACCCAAGTTTATTGAAGGAGAGAGGGAAGAGAGAAAAAAAAAAAAAACAAGAAACTTTGAGTCTGGAACATATATTTCGCTTCTATGAATTTGGAACCTTCACCATTTGATAATGAGGGGGAAACTATACAGCCGGGACGTTGGTATCAGAAAAAAAAAGGGGCCTCATGAAAAAGGTCAGACCAAGTATGAAAACAACGCATAACAAGCGATGGACAACCAGGAGCCATACTAGAGTTGTATCGAGGAAGTGCGGGAAGTAAAGAAAGGTGCTGGGCAATGCGGGAAGTCGGGCAAACGCCTCTTGAGGGGTGGTTGAAATTGCCACAAAACGACGCGGACCTGGGACCCGGCAACTCTGGAAGTGTTCGAGCCAGGCGTTCCGAGGGGCAAAAGGAAAAGTTAATTGGGATAAAGCGAAAGCTCGTGAATCGCCATCTACCAGAAGGCGCCGGGAGAAAAAGAAAGGTTATCTTGAACAACGTTAAAAAACGGGGTCTTCAAGCTATACAAAATTCAATTGTCTAGCGAAAAGGGAGCTGCTATGGGGAACAGGGGTAGGAGTAAACTTTTAGGTTGCTTGTATACGGACCGAGTTTCTCGGGAGGAGGCAGAATCCTGTCAGGACGCAGGGGGGGGAGGGGAGTAACCGGGTGGATTTCAAAGGCTGGATTGGACTTGAAGGGGAAGAAGCTCCTGCGCCAAAAGCTAAGTCAGTCTGTGGTACCACATCGAATCAAAAAACAACAAGGAGGGAGAGAGGGGGGAAATTTTGCAAAAAGAACTGCAGACGAAGCGAGCTGACGCGGCTAGGAAAAAAAAAATCAAAGAAAATCCATACGGTAACCAACCTGTTAGAAAACCTATCTCTGAATGCTCATTCCTGCATAAGAACGAAAAGCGGGAGGAGAACAAAGCACCATACGTTGGGAAACGACAAATCGAACAAGAAGGCCGGGAGGGGGGGAAAATTGGAAAAACATGAAGATCGAGTCATCCATATTTAAAACTCGTTACACTCCAAAAGGGAGAGGGAGGGAAAAACCCGGTAGAATTCGGTAGTAAAAGGAAAAAAAAATCAAGGAATTAGGAGGACTCCCCAAATACCGTTGCAGAATCGTGCCTGTCGTCTTACAGAAAGGTGCTAGAAGATCCTCTACCTCTTGGGGAGGGGAAACCTTCCGCAGAAAACGGAATAGAACAACAAAACGGGAGGTCCTGGACAGAAAACCGATGGAAACAAAACCAAAACGACTCTTGATCCCTCAGGAAAGGAAGAGAAATCTCGATGGAGAAAGTTGGTCCCTTGATGTTGGAGGAATGGGTTGTCGGGAAACTTGGAAATGCTTCACGGGGAAGTACTAACATATTAACACCGTAATGGAGGGAGGAGCGGTCAAAAACACCAGAAAAGAAAACAGGGAAAGTAACAGAGGGGACATCGGAAGACGACGGATGGGTCACAAACCGTGACGGGTTCAAATATCAGCTCCTAAGGGCCGAAGGTGGCGTAGGAATTTAGAATCTGTGATCTATTATACACGCAGCCCTCTCCTCGAAAAAGAAGTGGGAGAATAATATGTCACGGGCGGAGGGGGTCGATGGAAAATCCCCCAGGGACGGGGAGTGATGAACTCCCGAATAGGGGGGTGGGTGGGGAAGGACACTTGCTGAAAAACCTACCGATCCAGGCGGATGGGCCCTGAACTTGAAGAAAGGAAACAAGGAGAGGGACTTGGTTCAAATTACGTGAAAAAAGGAAAGGGTAAATAGTGGGAAAGGGAAACAATTAGTTAGCCGTGGGCAGAGGGGGGAAAAATGCCGGAACGGACGGCATAAGAAACCAGGGAGAGAGGGGTACGTCTGTTGGGGGGGGAAAACAAGAGGTGACAAAGACAGACCAAACCCGAAACCAAGGCACACGAAGCTAACTGTGTTTGAAAAGGGAAGCACAAAGGCTGAGGTCCAGAGGGGCACGGTTCCGAGGAAAAACATCGACGGTTTGGGCAAGTCCCTGGACGTCAAATCTCATTGGGGGGCTGGGAAAAAAACAGGCTAAAGGTCGGAGCCCTCCGGTAACAAGTGGGGGGCGAAAAAGCTGGCTGTAGCCCACGGAAAAACAAAGCCAAAAAAACGTCTATGACACTAAGAAAGGAGGGGAAAACTACTTAATGTCTTAGGAAAGAGATAGAGAAAACAACAACGAGGAGAGAGAGAGGTTGGACCTCCCTACAGACGTCCCTGAGAGACTACGTATAGGAAACGCTCTAAGCGAAACCTTTCTTAGGGTTGTCCGGGGGGCTCGCACCGTAGGAGAAAGGGGGGGACAAGCTGGGAAAAAAAAAAAAAAGGGGAATGGCGGGAAGGAAGAGAGGGAGCAGGGCGCTGGAAGTCCCGGGAGCAAAAAAGGGAGGAAAGGAAAGAAAACACTTTCCCCGCAGTAAATCGCATTTCTGGAAGTGGAGAAAACAAGGACGCGAGGGGAAAGGGGGTTTGGGGGGAGGAATCGTGACATGTGGCAAAGACGGTCCGAACGAAAGGTTTTTCAATTCTAGCGGCCCTTGTGATTAATCATCCGTCGGGGGACTCAGTATGGGTGGGGGAAAAGGGAAAAAAAGATACAAAGGGGGGGATGGTAAGGACTCGCGTCCTTGAAAAAGGAAAAAACCCCCGGCTGGTAGAGGAGTGCGCTGAAAGGGCAAAAACATCAGGAATGAAATAGTCAAAGTAAGAAGTTTCAGGGGGACCACACATTAAAAAAGGGATCCGATGCCAGACTTAATTTTGGAGGTACCACCGAGCGGAAAAGGGAACTTCCGGAAAGGGCAGACAGACTTTCTAATAAAAGCGGCGCGGGGGAGGAAGACGGCAGACTGCTCAATTGCTGGAACAAAACCGGGAAGTGCTGGGAGCTTCAATACATCAATTCACTGTGAGAGAAAGAGAGGGGGGGGCCGCGAAACATCTTAAAGAGTGACGTTCACTGGGGTAGGATCGGGTGACCTCTAAATCAAGAAAGACCTTGGTATCTAGACGCAAAAGGTTGCCAAGGTCCTGCCTCAAAAATGTTAGAAAAACAACCGCAGCACAAAGCTCTGGACCAACCCTTAGACGAGGAGGAAGGGATCGGAGGGCTTGGAACAGACGACGTTTCTTGTGGTGGACGGGAAACGCGGCCGGAGTCTTTGGGGGAGAGGGGAATATCCTTTCCTCTGGCAGGGAAACCTGAAAAGGCGTATCCTTACGAGCAAAAGGAGGGACGGAGATTAAATGACTTCACGTAATTGGCTGTCGGGAGGGGTCTCAGGTGACTCTAAAAAAGAAGGCGATTGTGACAGAGCCAGGTGGGATCAAAAAGGGGTGCGGGACATCAGGGGATTCCATCGGTCAAAACGGTCAAAATTTTGGGAAAAAAAAATTCAACATACTCGGGCCAGGGGTAGCTGGCGGGGAAGGGTCGGGGGGGTCAAGAAAACGGTGCTTGGGGAAAAAAAGGTGAGCCGAAAAAGCCGCTTTCTTGCGTCAGTAAAGGAATCAGAGTACTAGGAACTGTTTAAGTGGTCGGAAAATGATGCGGATGGCTGCATGGAAGGACGCGCCTCGAAGGGCGCTAACGATGCAAGCTATTGTGGGTGGAAAAGGAGCAATACTAAACAAAAACAACGGAGTTAGTATTAAATATATAAAAGGAGGTTCACACCAGCTCTTCGAGAAGAGAGAGTGGGCGCGGAAAGGAAGGGACCAATGCAATAAAAAATCATCAGCAAGGGGGGGAGCCACCGTTCGCCCTAAGAAAAGAAATTCAGCCTGAAAAGAAGTCGTCCCCGTTAAACGTCGAAAAGAAAAAAAACCGTGGAGGCATACAACGCGCCCGGGGGAAGCACTAAGAGTTGTAAGACGGATGGTTTAAAAATGGGCGGTATGGGGGGGAAAAGGAAAAGGGGCGAAACGCGTGGAACTAAAACCGGGAAAGGGGAGTCCAAAGGCGGACGTCATGGGCGCGGACGGGAATGGAAACGCCGGCAGAGAAAGAGCCGGGAAAAATCGGTCCGCGGTCCGGGGAAGAAGGCTCGAAGATACAGAAGGAGGACTGGTAAATGGCCAGAGAAAGGAAGGGGAAATCAGAAAAAAAACGAAAGCGTCCAGGGTCCTCTATAACAGAAGTGGAAAAAAAACAAAAAAAATCGTCATGGGTTTCCGAAAGACCTAGAAATCGGAAACGATCAGAAGGGTGGGTCCAGCGGTTGGGTTCTTCGGGTTGGTATGAGGGATTGTGACCTTCGGGAAGTTGAGAGGGTCTCAACTAGAGATAACCGTAGGGAGGGGGTGGTAATCAGGTCAAAGAGGGTAGAGGCAAAGTGAGGTAAAGGGATGAAAGGTAAAAGCCTAAGTTCCTGCAGCAAAAGACTGGTAGGGCAGCCGCACTCCTCCAGAAAGGTTGAGTCCGTGAGAAGAGGAAAAAATGGGAGATCAGAAAACCAAAAAAACCGCTCCGGCGCCACTTCAGGTCTGAGGACAGGTGTTGCGGGAGGCCTTGCATCGGGAAGGAGGGGGACTCATGAAAATTACCGTAGGCGGCCCGCAAGAAAATAGTGGGTGGTGTGGTGTAAGGCAACAGTCTGAATGTGCCGGGGGACGTCTCCATGCTAGGGGGAACCTATCAGGAAAACAGGAGAAATCAAGGCCGGTTGGGGGGGAAACATGACGTGCAGACCCAAGTCAGACGGGTATGACGGGGGGGGCGGGCAAAACTTATTTAGAAAGGTATGCCGTCAGGGAAAAAGGCAAGAAAAATCGCATCCGAGAAAACCACAGTCCGGAAAAAAGCAGGAGGTCAAAAATTTCGGAAGGAAAAACCCTCCAAAAAAACATGGCCAACGAAGGGAGGTAATGGTTGGAGAACCAGGCTACCATGATAGTGGACGATTTGAACATTCAATAGTACTGGTTGGGGCCAAAAGGCCCAAGCAGGGGAATGCGCTCTCTTAGGAAGCCATCTAAAAGCTCATCCCGAAAGGGGGACGAGGGAGAAAGGTGAGGAAAAAAAAAAAAACGACACAAAAATCAAGTTAAAAAAGAACGGATGCAAAGCAGCAGAGAGGCGAGCGCAAAATATGGAAATCCCTCGAGATCAGGAAAAAAAAAAAAATTAGGATTAAAAGAGAGATATGGTGGAGAAGGAAAGGAAAAGCGCTCAGAACCAGGGGGAGGAGTGCATCGAACTCTTGGACCGGGAGTATTGGGGGGTGTCGTGTTCTGCAGTCCAATCGAACGTAAAAAAAACCTATGGGCAATGGGGGGGATTATAGAGGTTAGGACCGGTTAGGACGCAGCGTATCGAAAATGCCAGGAGGGACAGGGGCGGAAAACGTCGATGGAATCTTAACACGGGCCAACTCGGAGAGAGTAAAGCGCAAGGGAGTAAAAAATGGAGACATGGAGGGTCCAGGGGTTTTGGGTTATTTTCATGGGGGAGAATGGGGGGAAAGTACAGTCATCACGGCCAAGGTTTGTAGAGAAATGACTGTAAGTGGGTGCGGGGTCAGCCTTGCTGCCGCATTCAGTGGTGAACCTTGCCACCAGGGAAAAAGGGGGTTTCTGCAAAAGGGGGGGGGAACGGCACGTCATTTAAAAATAAAAAGGGAAAACAGAAAGGGGGAGGGCGCTGAAGCAAAGCCCAAAATGGGAGACGTAAGCACCTGCATCAGTTTCGGGGGGGGAAAACAAGGGAAAAGAGGTGGGCGGAATACTCGCTATACTGGAAATTTGGAAAGAGTAAAGAGGATTGCGATTCCATTCATAGAAGCATCTGGATGCAGGAAACCAGTGGAGGAGGAAAGGGTTTCGTGAGAAGAAAAAATATCAGATTCTCCCTGGGAAGCTAACCCAATTGATTTAAGGGGCTTTATCTTATCTTGACTGAAAGGGGGCCTCGTAATATAGGTGAAAAAATTTACATCCGTTACCTTCCGCAGTTGCGCTATAGGTGAACCGATGGAGAAGAAAAGACTTTTGTAGATGGCTAAGGGCAAGAGGAAATGTTGGGGCATTCAGGTCTAACTCAAGTCTTCCAAAAGAAGGAAAAACTATGACCAACAAAGGGAAAGCCAGGAATGGAAATAGTAAAAAGGAAACAGACCCAGTGAGTGTTGCCCCTCGGGAGCGTGGCAAGGCAGCGTACTTGTGGGGGTAGGGGGGGGGGTGGGGGACACTGATAACATTGACTCTTCTGGGACTCATTCAACTCTGGAAGAGGGGGTAGCTTAAAAGAGGAAAGTCTTTACAGACGTGTCATTGAGACTAGGGGGACCTGTCTTGGGACTCGAATCGGTCATCGGGGGTAAGCGACATTACGGAGGCAGGGGGTACGTAATATCACTTTTTAGGGTCTTGGAAAATATTTAAAAGGGAAGGAGGGCATCGGTACATACAAATTGGTCAAGAAGGTCAAAAAGAACCCCCGAGCAGGGCAGACGGTCGATGTTTCGGGGGCTCAACGTTTCTTGTTTGCTTTGAGAACGGGCTAGGTGTGCGATGGAGTGCGGCATAGTAAAGATTTCACTCATATCCGTTTTAAACGGGGGCTTCAAAACAAGCTGATGCTGCCGTTTAGCCGCAGAAAGAAAACGCGACTTATCTGACCAATGTGGTGGTTCAAAGAAAGACATCCACACCAAACACATCTTAAGGGAAACGAGAGAGTTTGGCAAAAAAACAAACTCTGCTGAGAAAAGCAAGCTGCGCAGTCGCGGCAGGAACAATCATCATCAGCAAGCATTGGCATTCACAACAGTAAGAAAATCTCGGGCCTGAGGGTCACAGCCATGCCTGCAGAAACGAAAACGCGGGTGACCGTAAGAGAAATCCATCATCGGTGTCGAAGAAAAGGGGGCTAACCTTCCTTCCATAAAAAGAGGGTTTTGAACGAGAGGGGCACCGGGAAAGGGCGATGAATCAGGGGCAAAGATTCTCGCCAAAAAAAATTCTCAGTTTACTGACAAGAAAAACGGCAGGGGAAAACGATGTCACTAGCCGTCCCGCGTAGCACAAAGTGGGGCACATAGGAAGAGGTCAGTTAAGGAAGGCTCGAAGATGATCCTCTACAACCGAGGGGGAAAGGTCCATGACCGCGTCAAATATAGGATCTAAAAAAACCAACACTAAAGGATCAGGGCCCAAGTACAAGAGTTGACCCGCCCGTCAAACGCGGCTGTGCTTCCATCAAGAAGGGAATCAAGATCTATGGGGGGAGGCATGGTTGGGGACACGGGAAAAATGTCTGCTGTGTCTTCGGTGTGTAAAAAAATTGATTAATTAACGCTGCAGGTCTCGGAATCCGCAATAAAAAAGGACATTGAGGGACGGTCACCCGAATCTCAACATTTGGGGGAGGAGAAAGCAGGAAATCGACCTTAAAAAAACGGGAGAAAAAAGTAGGGGAAAAAAGCCCCTCCCATCTGCCTCAAAAAGGGGGCGTTCATAAAGGAGAGATGATCGGATAGATCACGCGCAAAGATCATAGAAACGCAGAAGGAAAAAAAGTTCAGGAGAGATTTATCTGAAGGCCGAGTGAGATTCAACCACCATGGACAAAAAAAGCCATAGATACGCATAATATTGTGGGGGGGGGGGCAATAACTTATTACTGGTCCGACCGTCTCCCTGAGAGGGGGTCATAAAAAGGAGAGCATCTCCAGCCAGGGCTCGGGGACTTTGGGTCAAGGGACACAAGGAAGAAAAATGGGATAAGGGGGCCAAGTTGTCAAACAGAATTATTTGTCCGGGGGGGACTTCATGGACAAAGGCCGGGGAAAGCTAAAACCCCAGGGGGGAGGCCGGTACCTGACTGTAAACAGGGCGTCCCTACAGCCCCAGAACCCAACTCACTTCCCTCATTAGGGCCTTGGTTAATGGAAGGGGCAAGAAAAAAAGACGAAATGCCGATTTACTCTTTAGGGTAATATCAATAGCCAGAGGGGGGTCAGCGAGCCGCAACGAAATAGGCTGATGGCTGCAAATCAATGTCAAAATGCGAAAACCCGAAAGGAACATAGTAGGCGAGGGGGCTGCGCCCCACGCAACAAAGACTTAAAAAAGAAACAACCCGTCTAAGTTTCCCTCCGCAAGATAAAAGAGGAGCACCTAACTTTCTATTCTGAGGAAAAGAGAG
>Ga0179593_1316875_pt1 | contig 10291 bp, 10 predicted proteins | sample CZODoug2_1_08_16_FD_185931 | JGI IMG/M metagenome (GOLD analysis project Ga0179593, IMG submission 185931) | Vadose zone soil fungal communities from Angelo Coast Range Reserve, California, USA - CZODoug2_1_08_16fungal (PacBio error correction) | ecosystem: Environmental > Terrestrial > Soil >...
TCAACCGAATTCGCCGATCGGGGGCCCCGCTTTCCTGGGGAAGGGTGCTGAGGGGAAGACACGCAGCAGCGAGGGGGGAGGGGGGCGTAAAGAAAACTATGAGAGGGTGACATCGCGGGCACAGTCCTAAAAAAAGGTGCTTCTGGGGGATATTTATCCAGGACGCGGATGCAAATTCTAGCAGCGAGATTAGTGGGGAAAAGCCGAAACGAGGGCAGAGGAGGGGTCGGAAGCCCGGTTAAAAGGAGCCTTAGGGCACGAGCAGAGGGGGGTGGGGGTTTTGTGTGAACTCAATGGGGGCAACTTGGGGGGTTGTTCGTTCGTGAGGGTTGGGGCATGGCAGGTAACAATCAGAAAGGGGGGCATTTCCTTGAAGAATAAGTTAAACACGATATAAAAGCCAGCCTTCTTATATGCCTGACTAGACAGCATCAGCGGGAAGAGGGAGCGGGATTAATGGCCAGGAAGAAACTATAACGGAAGAGTAAAAAAGAAATCGGATAGGAAAACACGGAAGAACAAAAACAATCATGAGGGAAGCGTTGGGGGGGATCATTGTGGGAAAGAGGGGTGAGAACACCGGAACTTGAGGGAGGAGGGGGGATGCTCATGCTAAATAAAAACCTAGGGGGGGGTTATCAAAATGTGGCTACGTGTAATCCGATGAGCATGACCTAAATTCCCACGAAAAAGAACTTCGGTATACCGGAATAGTAAAAAAGGAGTTCCTGGGCCGGCTGATACTTCCGGGGGGAAGGGGGGGAAAGAAGAAAGAAGGAACGGGGAAGAGAGGAATTAGAAGTGTACATATGTCATTTTCACCGATTGGAAGGATGGGGGGACGAGAAGGGGGGGAATTACTCGAAAAAGTTAGATACAGAAAAAAGAGGTAGCAAGAGCAGCACCGCCTGCACAGAATTGCCAGGGCGTTCCGCTTGTGAAGGAAGGCGTGTTAGGAAGACAAGCAATCAAGGTCCTATCACTAAAGCGTCATTCTCTTCAGAGAGGGTCACTATCATGTGACGAAAGGTCAAGGAAGCGGCGTGTTGGGACCGAGTACGGAACTTATTGATCGACGAAGGGGCGTGAAAGACAAACGGACGACGCGGACTCCTATGCGCAGAATGAAAAGGGAAAGAAAGACAGAGAACGGCACAACCCTCCCATGATAAGGAGGAATATTAAGAGCGCTTCTGAAGGAGGGTAGGCGCGCAAGAAGAATTATCAGGGGCATCACAATAAAATCCGAAGAGACAGAACTAGGCAGGGTTAAGGGGTCATCGCATGAAAGTACAGGCTGAGAAACGTTAAAAGAAGTTTTCGTTTGGGAAGAGGGGGGGGGGTGGGGGGGGGGGGGGGAGGGGGGGGGGGGGTGGGGGGGTGGGGTGGGGGGGGGGGGGGGGTTTGAGGGGAGGGGGGGTGGCGGGGGGGGGGGGGGGGGGGGGGGGGGGGGGGGGGGGGGGGGGGAGGGGGGGGGTGGGGGGGGGGTCGGGGGGGGGGGGGGGGGGTGGGGTGGGGGGGGTGGGGGGCGGGGGTTGGGGTGCTAAATATCACAAATGAAGAAAAAAAAAAACAAAGAATCTCGACTAAAAAAAACCTCAACAACAACGAGGGGGAAGATCGAGGTGGATTGATGGCTTCTCGAAGGTGTGCTATTTCGGCAGAAAAGCCGAAACATGGCAAAAAAGGTGAGAGTGTTTACGCTATTTGCATATCCTAATAGGGGGACAAAAAAATTCATCGGTCACAATAAGATGAAAAAAGCTAGTTCTCGGAGGAAAAGGGGGAGGTGTTGATGAGGATACAGATGCAAACCCGAGTCCGGGGGGAGCGAAGAACAACGTGACTAGCGTCTTATTGAAGCTAAAGGAAGGAGCAAGGCTGGAGAGGGATTGGGGGGTAAATTGCGAGAAGATGCGAGCAGTCAAGGAGGAATAGGAGTACACAGGGTAACGAGTACTGGGGCATGGAGGGATATCATCAGTCACTCCATCTGAAAGAAAGGATGAAGGGCAGGTGTCCCTTAACAGGCTGGAAATCTAGCGAGAAAAGGGACTGGGACTGAGGAAGGAGGATCCGACGAAATGCATGCTGGGGCGAACCACATCGGCAAAAACGTCAACTCTCGGGGCAATCGTGGAAGAAGGGTATGCTACAACGCAGTTATAAAGGGTTGAAGTACGGGCTCCTAAGGCATTAATCGAAGAGTCAGAAAAAGAGGGGAACTTCAGGGAATAACATTTATTAAGAGGAAAAAGACAAAACTGTCCTTAATATATGGGAGTGACAAAACCTTCCATTTGGGGGAAGGGACTGCATAATCAAGGAACAGGAACTCCGGGGTGGTTCCGGCTATACCCGAGTGGGCATACGTATGGGGGAGGGAGACCTTCCTCATCTCTAAAAAAGATAAAACCAAATTGGTAGTGAAGGCATTGACAGAAATCCATACCTGAAGTAACTTACGCTCCTCCTAAAAATACCAAAATACGGAGAGAAAGGAGCAGGTCGCGCATAAGGGAAAAATGAATACGAAAATTAAATAAGGGGGAAGAAAGGAGAATTCCAGGCCACCGGGACCTGGAAATTAGCGGGAAGATCTTGAGGTATATAGAGAGGCGAGGCTAATAATCCATAGAAATGGATACAAAGCTCAGGGGGATCGCAGGGGGACCATTCATTTCTTCCAATACAAGACTAGAAAAATAACCCCAGAAATGTATCGGAAAGGGGAAAAAACGCAGGAAGAGGAATTGGGCACCCACATTGCTCCGCGCTGGTGTGGTTAAACCGGGGGCGATATCTCTGGGTCAGGATTCATGACAGAAAAAAACCTAAAGACATCTTCTGAAGGGGGTCTGGGGTCAGACGTGAGAGAGCCCGTCATAACGAGGCCCAAAAAAAGAAAAAGCAAAAAATTACACAGGGGGGAAGCAGAGCCCTCTCTCTAATGGGAAAAGGGACGGGAGAGGACTTGATAGAAGATGAGTACCATCGCCCTTCTACCTTCTACCGCACCGACTTGGGGGTACTGAGATATAGGGAAGGTGTGAGGCGGGGGAGAGAGCGAAACAAAACAACTTATGATATAAAAATAGAGAGTCAGGAAAAGAATAGAGAAGATATCTGTTGAAGCTTTCACAAGTCGGTCTGGGAGCAGGTAGAGGAAAGAAAGAAGGGATCGAGTCAATGTCTCGTCTCGTAAGGAAGGGGAGATGAGTTCAAACTCGCTGGGCCAAACTAAGGGTGCTTATTGGGGGGGGGGCAGAGTTCAAGGAAGAACGAGCGAAATGATGGGGGATTAAAACTTTCGCAATAGAGTCGTGAGGTGAAGCCTGACGTCATAACGAAAAGGGGTAACGGCGGGGGAGAAGGGGAGGGAAAACGAAGATGGATGGGGGGTGGGGACGGGAACACTCATGGGGGCATTAATTTTCTTGTCATAAATGGTCAGGCCCTGGAAAAGGGGTTCGATCGGTGAGCAGGGACCGTGCATGAGGTACACTGTGTGAGCTGCGCGAGAAGGGATAACCCAACGCCTTCTTACTGAAAAACTTGCCAGTCAATCAGCGTTTTCGGGAACCTCATCACGGCGAACATGAAAGGTTACAGAAACGACCGGCAGGTAAAAGGGTTTAGGACCTACCAGGCTCGGTTGAGAAAAAAAAAACAGGTTTCCTCTGCCGAGGAGGACCATTACCCTTGAAGGATTGGGATGCAAAACGAAAGGCGGGTGTGGGTTGTAAATGATCAGGCGGGGGGGGTATACTTCTCTCATACACGAAAAGAAATACGAAGCCAATGCGGAGAGCCAGGATAAGCGTCCAAGTTAAACCGGGGACGGACGGCCTCAAAAATCACTGAGAAGGTGGGCAAGACGATACAGAGGACAGGCGGCGGGGACGGGAGGTTCTATACATATGTCTTGAAGAAAGGAAGAGACTGAAAAATCTTTCGTGAAGGAAGGCAGTAGGAGAAAAAGTCAAACCTTAGAAGAGCAGGCACCTTCGCGGAAAATGGGCGACGGAGAGGGAAAGGAGTGCACGGAAGAGGGGGGGTGCGCAAAAGACCGCATCGTACTGATCAATCCTCTCAGGGAAAAGAGGCTCAGGAGGGGGGCTCAACTGGAAGAAGAGGGCCAGTGTTCTTGGATAAGGGAACTTAGTGAGACCGACGGGGGAAGACTCTATTGCAAAAAGACGACTACTCGCCGACTCAAGTGAAGCGGGGGATTGTATTCGCATCGGGAGATGACTGGATCAACGCTAAAAGACTATGAAAAAAGACAAGTCGCTCAGGAAATATTAGAGCATACTCGGGGAAAAAGGGATCGGCTCACAAACCCCATTCTAAGGAAGAAGAAGGGGGGGATGTATGGGTAAAATCTCATGGGGACAGGGGCATGAAGCTTAATGAGTAATAGCAAATATGGATTGAGTATTTGGGGGGGTTAACTTAGAGAAGTGAAAACATTATGAAAAACACAAAAAGAAAAAAAAAAAAGAGGGGAGGGACAATATTAGTCTGGGATTTTCTGCAGTAGCACGTGTTGCTATTAGGCCTACAGACGACCAGGCTCCCATATGGGGGTTATTGGGTGACTATGGACATGACCTAAGCCTGAATTAGTTAGGCACCATGCCGCAGAATACCTTGATAGGCTGGTATAAAGGGCTGGGTTATGTTTAGGTGGTAAAATAGGAAGAACGATTCTGGAAGAGGTGACGAACGAAGAAAGCGCTGAGGGGGAAGAGTCCTTCAGGACGCGTTGAGTGCAGGAAGCGCTCGATGCCCTGCACCAAAGGGGAGATAGGAGTGATGTCTACGTCTGAAGGCAAGATACCACGCTAAACTAGTATAGCTAGCATAACAGGACGAGGCCTGTAAGGGGGGAACGAAAGCAGAGAGCTCAGCGGTAGCCTCTAACCTGATACTGGCAGCATGGATAAGGTGACGTGCTATAGGCAGCAAAACACAGCGCACAAGACCTACTCTTAAAGTCGAGGCGCCGTGTGTTCCTGATGGCGAAAGGGGGGGTTTGAATGGTCCGTACGGAGTCCACTACAAAAGGGGCAGAAAAGGAAAAGCTAAGCGACGAGTAAAAAGGAAAGGTAGAAAAGGATAGGAGACACACTTCTCACCCGAAAAAAATTCCTGTAATATGTAGTGGAAAAAAAGGAGCAACATGGGGGGAAAGGCAACGAATCATCAGATCCGAACTCGGGGAGAATCCTGGGGGGGATGATACCGCGGGCACGGAGGAGTTTTAGAGGGGAAAGGCTCAAGATGAAAAGAAAAGGTGACTAACAAAAAAAAGCTCCGTTTTGAGAAGGGCAGAAATAAGCAGGGTAATCGACATGAGAAGGCCGCTCAAAGAAAGGGACGTTCTGAAGAGACAGAAGGGGCTAGAAATGTGAGCTTGGGTCAGCGTACTACTGGTCATTCCCAAGAGATTAAAGGAAACATGGGTGGAATGAAAAAGGGAAGAGGATGATAAGAATCAGAAATGTAATTCAGAATGGAAGGAACACTCACCGAGTAACAGGATTGAACGAACATTCATTTAAACTACAAACACATATAAAGGGTAATGGCTAAACAACGACCTCTCATCTGAAAAGAGGTTGGCCCTCCAGTCTTGGTAGGAGAAAAGGGTGCCTGTTGAAAGTCAGTACCCTGAAACATACCTACGAATATGCGAAAGGTCTTTGTTACCTCACCAGAGGAGCCGCGACAAAGGATACTAAGTGTTCAAGAGAAAAAAAGGTGCGGGTGGGGAAAAACGGGTGGCCAAAACAAAGCGTCTAGTCCTTCACAATAGACTCGAAGAACAGTGGATAATAGCTGCCTCGCAAACTAGAGAAGAGCAACAAAAACACACACTTGGGTTGAAAAAGGGGGACAATGAGGGGGAAGAGTGAGGACTGGGGAAGAGATAAAAGGGGGAGGGATTGGGAAAAGAGGTGATTTTCAGGGGTGTGGGAGCAAGAGGTCTTGTTCCCCACCCAGGCAGGGGGGAGAAGGTAAGGTTTGGAGAGGAAAAATGCAGAGACAATGTACTGCATAAAAAGGTGCAGGAGATTAATAGAGGGGCACTTTCTCAACAACGAACGTGGGGGGGGAGAGGGGTGGGGGAATTTATCCAAAGATGGAGTTGTAAAAGAGGAATTGAGCAGGAAAAATAAGAAGGGGAAGTTTGAATCCTGAAAAGGAATCGTCTCGGTCGGCAAAGGTATAAGTTGAGGAAACGAGGCAATGTATGGTGGTTTCGGGAAAAGAAAAGGGTGACCTTTGTTGCATTAAGGGGGGAAAGGGAGAAAGGGAAGGGGAAAAAGGGATCGAGAGGGGAGCACGTGAAAGAAAGAACATTACGTTTGGCCTCTGAGATAGGAAAACCCGCACGCCTTGCGAAAATCGAACCTCACATAAGCGTTTACGGGGAATTATTATTACCAGTGGAAAGAAAGAAGGATCGGCAAAGCTCAACATGACCCTGGTCAATCAAGAAAAGAGGGGGGCAAAGTGACAAGAGGAGGCGGAAATGTTCCTCCTTTAGGATGATTGATTGCCGCAAGACTCCTCGTGTGGGGGATACAGACTCTGGCGAAAGTAATCAATCACTACCACAAATACTCAGAGGAGGAGGGTAGCCAAGAACAACGATTTGACTGGGAGGGGGAATAGTTACCTCACAATGGAGGCTGGGGGCAAATAGTGTATGGAAGGTAATTTATGCAGAGTGGGGAACGTGTCCTTCTGTCAGTCAGACAAGTGTACATTCGTGGGCAACTAACTTTTCCAGAAACGCCCGTAGAGCCCGACATTCAACAAAAATATCCCAGAAGAGCCTGCCGGAACGAAGGGGGGCTCTAGAGGGCCGCAGAAGGTCATTGTAAAAGGGGGGTACACTGAGAATCACCCAAGCAGCAGGGGAGAAATTCCTGCTTCAGGACAGATCGATGAGATTGGGAGACTCAACTAGTTAGGTAAGGAGGGCAGGTTGACTGGGGCCTAAATAAGGGCATATTGAAGAGAACTGACGGGGAATAGATGACGGTGAAGTGGAGAAGTAGAAAGACGAGGAGACTAGGCAAAACTCGAAGCATGGCAGTCGCATCGAGCCTTCGAGAAACGCGCAAATATCCTGAGCATCCAAGGCGTAATAAAGAGGGATAGAGGGATAAGCCTCTGGGGAAGCCACGAAGGGACACTAAAACTCAAAATGCCGAATCAGAAAGGAGGGTGAAAGAGGGAGGTGGAACAGTAATGTTGAAAGGGGCAGGAAGAGGGGATGTCGTTAACACTAACAAATTCATGGTCGTAGGGGTATGAAAAAGGACAGAGCAAGAAAGAATCTGGCTGAAAGGGGGGGAGGAGTAAGGAGAGTCTTCTTGGCTTGCTCTCTACTGTGGGGAAAAGGTGCATAACGGAAAAGGGAAGGGGCAACAAAATATTGCTAGTGTACGGGTCAAATACGAAGCCTTAGAACCGTCACCAGAGATCCCACAGGGAGAGGAGGCCGGTATGTGTATTGTGATGACGATAGGAAAAATCCAGGGTTCCGTCGGGAGGGGAGAGAGGTACAGTAGAGAATGCGTTGAACGAAAGGAAGCTCGATGCAATAGGACCATGCTTCGAGCATAGGAGGATCGCGATAGATGTGGGAAAGAATAAGGAGGGGAACCCCTGCGTCATCCTGAATAAGAAATACCAGAACACTGCGAGGACTGGAAGGGTGGGAGTAAAGCCATGGGAAAATATACATGATCGGGCAGGAAGGATCCTTAGATCATTGGATCAGAAAACATCTGGGCACACAATAATTCAACAAAGGAAAAGGAGATCAATGACTTTCTTAATTTCCAGGAGAGAGGTTAAGAAAAGGGGGATGTACGTGCATAAGAACAGGACAAGGAGAGATATATAAAGACCGGGGTCGTAGAAAAAGGAAGGAGACCTGAAGAAAAAGGGGTAAACACTCTCTTCCCCCTCAACGCCCAAAAATAGAGAGGGCAACAAAACTCTCCCAAATTTTGAGGGAAAGGAAGATAACTCCTCAATTCTCGGCGTAAAGAATTAATAGACAGGCTTGGCCTGAGTAGGGTGTAGTTATTGGGAGGTCAGGAATCGAGGAAAAGGACAGTGACTAACAAAAACCAAGGCGTCTGAGGGAGCCAAGGGCCAATCCATCCATATTGAGGAACCAATTTGAAGCAGACTCTGGTGGGCACACGCGCGACTCGCATGAACTCTGGTAAAGAGTGTTAAAGGGGCCGCGTTAAGGACTAAGGACCGATGAAGCCACCGTGGGCAAGAGGGTAAAGATTAGAGAAAGGCGTGGGTAATAAGATGCAAAGGCTAAAATACTGAGGGGCAAGGGGACCTGCTCAACCGATCGACAAAAGGGGGGGTCAAAAACAGGATGTCTGCCATACAGTAAAGTGGAAGGACGACCTAATGGCCAAACCGGACCTCGCAACGAAAAAACATTCCCCTCAAAGGGGACGCCAATTTTTAAAAAAATTTCAATCGACCGGGACGGACCGGGTAAGGAGGCTCGGACAAAAACTGCAACTGCCGCAGTGTCTATTAAAAAATACCTCCAGCCTTGGGGAGAAAGTTCCTGAAAAGGAAAAAAAGCATAGAAGGGGAGGGGAAAAAAATAGCGAAAGAGATAAAGCAGCCAGGGAACCTTAGTCGGACCAGAAATGGATCGAGAGAGGGATGAGCCCACCTGCCTGCTCCCACTGGTGAAAAGAATATCAGGGGGAATAATAATTATCATTTTAATATCAAAGAGAGAAAAAAACAAGTTTCTTTTAAAATAAAAGAAGATTAATGCTAAGTATGAAGAGGGTTCCCTCTGTTCACTTAAGGTGGAGCAGGGGAGAGTTTGGCTAGGGACTCAACACGCCGACAGTCACAGGGCAAGGAGGTAGAGTATTGGGAGAGAGATACCAAAACAACCCACAAAAACCCCAAAAACCACACACCCCCCCCCCCCCCCCCCAACCCCTCATGGAGAAAAAGAAAGGGGGTGTGCTTAGGTCTTTAGAAGACGAGGGGGACAGCATGTTGGACTTATCCATAGAAGAGCAGATTCTTCGGTTGTCGCCATATGGGAGAGGGGGGGAGCTCGAAAATTTACCCCATTTTACCGGGGGAGGGGCAAAGTGTCATAAATTGTATTGGGGGTGGTCAGGGGGAGGGGCCTCACAAATTTGGGGGAAAGTAGTGGTTGGTCTTATGAGTTCTGGCACGAAATGGGAGAGAAATACGTGATACATGGATTGCATAAATTACTTGTATCTTCTTAGAAAAAATAAAGGAATTCTTCGTTCAAGCTCAGGGTAAAGCATCCGGGGGCTGGGAGGATCGTATTATAGGATTAAGCCTACACTCCGGAAAAAAAAAGAAATTGGCGTAACCCTGCGTGATGGAGATAAGGGAACTGTGAGAAAAGCGTGTGGTGGCAGAAAGACGACAAACATGTGCGTAGGACTGTAATATTGTTGGGAAAAAAGAAACGACGCACGGGGGGGGGGGCCCAAAAGCTCGTTAAGAGAGATGGAGACAGAAAAGAATATCCGAAACTAAAGAAAAAGAGGGATAGCACCGAAGAGTAACGCAAGAGGTTCCTGGGGCCGGCTGATGCAGTGCCTTGGGACGACATCAATTTGCTCAATCGAAATTAAAGGAAAGTGCTGAGGAAGAAGGATCGTCAGACGGCAAGGAAGTTCTACGCAGGGTTAATCATTAGTCCATTTACTACTGAAGGAGCCCGTACACAGCAAACCCAGCAGAGCAGGCATCTCCAGGAACTGACACAGAATTGGGGAGGAAGAGTGAAAAAGAATCGCTAAAAAAGAAGCAGCGTACGAGCAAGGCAGGGAGACTTCAGTAGAAGCGGAGCGATGTCCTCAACTAACGTTACGAAGACCATGACTTGAGTGTTGAGGACCTATGACTTTGATAGGACGCGGTACGCTCTATCTTGCAAAAATGAAGCTACGAGGGGGCAAACTATGGATCGAAAGGGCATGTAAGAGCTCAGGAAAGGGGAAAAAGAAAAGAAAAGGGCCTTTTGAGGACAATAAAAGAGCGCGGATGTAAACTCAAGCTCGGGGGGGAGACGTAGGAAGAAATCCGCTGGAGCATTGCGGGGGTCTGTTGTAAAATCCATGTAAGATAATTCAGCGTGATAGTAGCTTGACACTATACACATATTGTCAATGGGGGGTCGGTGTATGCCGACGGCACAAAAAGGAAAAAAGGAGAAAAAAAAAAAATA
>Ga0179593_1336312_pt1 | contig 10291 bp, 11 predicted proteins | sample CZODoug2_1_08_16_FD_185931 | JGI IMG/M metagenome (GOLD analysis project Ga0179593, IMG submission 185931) | Vadose zone soil fungal communities from Angelo Coast Range Reserve, California, USA - CZODoug2_1_08_16fungal (PacBio error correction) | ecosystem: Environmental > Terrestrial > Soil >...
ACTTAGAGCGAAGGGGACGGCTCGGGCTCTTTAAGCCCTCCTTAACAGTAAAAACCGGTCAATAACGGGGTAACAACAAACCCTTCTAGAAAGTAAACGGGCCAGGAGAGTAAACAGTCTTGTCGCTTCATCATCTCTGGGCCCCACGCGTATGTAACTGAAGGGAGGCACAGAAGGGAGGGACAGGGGGCGCGGTTTCGCGTACATCCATTCACTGCGGGACATCCTGAAAAGGGTGAAACCTGGAAGATATCAAATAGCGAATACACAAATTCAGCTACTATAAGCTGAGTGAGGAAATGCGACGCAGCCAGAATGTGGGGATCGTCTAGCGTGGGGGGAAAAACCGATGGGACCCGGGGTCAGCAGGGGGGGAAGGGGGTAAAAATGGGGGAGTGGGACCGTCTTGTGTTAAAGGGGGGGAGAACGTCGGGGGGGTGGACGAGGGCGGCTGGCCCGGTGTGCCGGGGCGACATTCAAGGAAGGCAGAGAGTCCGAGGGGTGAAAGGGGTTGGGGCCTGTCTGGCGGGACGAGTCTCCGGAGGGGTGGGGCCCGGCAAAAAGAGGGAGCTGAACGGGCCGGGAGTGGGTCCCCAAGGTAGTTTGGGAATTATAAAAATCTGGTTTGACCCGGGGGGGGGGATACAGGAGAATGATTGCTGGGTGATTCAGGGTTGCGAGGGGGTAAGGGGGTGGTGGGTGCCGGGGGTGCGAGGGTGGGTGATGGAGGTGGGGGGTAGAGTGTCGAGTTGGGGAGGGCGCGACGGGTGCTGGAAGAGACAACCGAGAGAGGCTGTGGGAGGGGATAAACGGGGGGAATATCTAGTCAATTATTAGCTTCCCGTAGTCTCCTTGTATCCAGGGAAAAAGCAGGATTGGGGAGGGGAGGTAAGTACGCAGGAAAAGGGCGGTACAGAGGAGGGTACAAGGCCCGTGAGAGCTGGAACAGCGCTTGCGCTGGGCAAATGTGGGCGCGGTCGTTAAGGGGCACGTAAAGAGTGCGGCGAAGTGAGTCATTGAGGGAAGGTATCCTCAGCTGTATAGTCCAGTCTGTGAAGGAGCTCCTTGGCCTCTTCGTGTGCAGGTTTACCTGTAAGGTGGTGGAAAGGGAGGTAAAAAGCTGGGGGGGGTAGATTGAATGTAAGAGGGAGAGAGATCTGACGCGTAACAACAGATAAAAAAAGGGGGGGCGAAAGAAATCAGACAACTGAAGGACCGTGTGGGCTGTAACTGTTGGTGGGAGGGAGCGCACAAGTTAGACTTACTTAGGGAGGGGTGGGGAGGGCCGAGAAAGGAGGGCAAGGAGGTAACCTCTGCGGTTATTCCATGGACGGACGCTCCGAGTTTGTTAAAAAAACGCGTGGTGGGTTAAAATATGGAGAGGCGGTCCGTGCGATGGGCTGGCTTCACCTCTTGGTTGCGCGGCTCTGTTGCAGGTGAAAGAGGACACCACCTCCTAAGAGGAAAGCGAAAAACTGTGGGGGGTGATGACGTGGGAGAAGGGGTAGGGACGCTTGGGAGGGAGAGGAGTGGAGTGCCCTTCGAACCCACTAAAAAGGGTCCGCGCTTGACCGTGCTGCCTACTAACTACCGGAGAGAAAGGGATTGACGTTAGAGCCCGGACGAAACGTCGCAAGGGAGGAGGAGTTCGCCAGTGCCGAAGAATAAACTCCTGTCCACCTCTTACAAGGTGCTTGCTACAACAAACCCCAGGAACTGAGAAGGGGGCAGAGCGCTGCGGGCGGCAGAAAAGGAGAGGGCGGCGAGTGAACGGACGTATTGCCTTAATCCTTATGCTTAAGGCACCCTCAGGCTCATACAAGGAGAAGATGGCACAAGGAGCGGCAGGATAACAACAAAAGAATGGGGGGCGTACGGACCTCTTAGTAAAAGATGGAATGAGGTGTAGGCCCCGAGAAAAGGCGGAGAACGAAAGATGGGAAGGGGCTCTTGGGAAGGTTATTACGGCAGGGACGCGATCTCGACGAATCAGCCGAGTCCTGGGAGCCCACGGGAGAACTGGACTAATCCCCGGGGTGACCCGTGGAAAGGATCAAAGAAGGGGGGTGGGGCAGCGGGGGTCAGAGACCAGGCACGCTGGCATAAATAGAATCACAGGTGAATTGTCAGGGGGAAGGAAAAAAATCTACCTTTCAGGCAAGGGTGGAAGAAAAAGGGAAGGGTCAGTAGTGAAGGGAAGAGTGGCAATTCTCACTACTTCTACAAAGGGGAACCTTGTCCTTTACAAAAGAGCCATGCTGTGATAAAAAGTAACAGACGGACATGCCACGAGCTGGTAAGCATGCAAGGGGCCTTTACGACGGCAGAATCCAAACCTCACGGGATGCTGGACTTCTTGCTAATGGGCTGATGCAGTAAGAAGTGGAGATATAACCGGTGCGCAGGAAGGAAAGGACAGAAGAAAGAGGGGGAAAAAAAGGGGCAAGTACGTGCAGTCAAATCATGGCCTATTTACAGGGACATCCGGGACGTCTAAGGCGACCTTTGGGAATCTGAAAAACAAGGAAGGCGCGGGGCTGGGCCCAGGAAGGTGATTAAACCCGAATAAGGGCTAGAGGAACGATGCAACGGGCTATCAAAGGCTCAAGTGTTCCACAGACCAGGTGGGCGCGCTACTCCAACCGGTCCTCTTCCTGTACCGGTCTGACTAGGAGAAGGAAAGGAAGGGGGAAGCCCGAAAAGCACCAAGGGAAGGGCCGACCTGAAGAATGGGCGCGCGTGAAGGGAACTAGCAACTTCAAATCCCCCGTCATAACTACCGTGCCGCACCACGGAAACGGGAGGATTGGTCGAAACGGGAACCAACCTCAAGAAAGGGGGGAAAACTGACCCATGGGGACGGGCCTAGACACTTACCTCCTACTGCCAAATCAAACCCCAACCCTAACAATACACAGAAACCCACGGAGGCATCGCCGGGGAAGTCGAGGGGGTCAGGGGCGTTTGTGGGCACTTCGAGGGACAACCTCTTGGCAAATCAGCACGGCTGTCAAGGTTACTTCTACGTGTGTTGGAGTCACGGTCCGGTAGGGGGGGGGATAACCAAAATCGGAAATAGAAGGATGCAAGGAGAAAAAAAAGACCCTAGGAAGATACTGGACGTTATACATTCTCCTTGTTCGACACTGAAGGGAACTTAGGGAAAGACCTTTTAGAAAGAGCGGAGGGGCAATCGAGAAGAAGAAAAAAGGAGCGGGAACTGTTTCCATAAGCACTCCACCGTGGCCCCTCCGAATACGGAAGCCAGAAAAAAGTACGTCCAGAAAGACCGAAAGGGAAATGGGTCCTGGGTCAAACGGGACTTCTTCTAAAGGGTCGAGCCCTATTGCATAAAACTACTTTCCGGAAAAGAGGGGTGCGACGAAAGGGAAAAAGGGCCGGGGAATGGCATCTCAGGGAACGAAATTTGCGGTTGGACGGGGTAACGACACCCCAAGGTGAGAAAGAGGGGGGGTTGGTCTGCTGGCAGGGGGAGCCTTCCATAGGGGCCACATCGGATGGAACTCTAATCATGACTAATTTAAACGGGTTGGGCGAATCTCTAAGGGAGAGACTGTACTGAATACGAATCTAAAAAAAAAGCTACAATTAAGGATACGGACTTGGCTTAGAGGAAGCTATGGAAGCCCAGGAGGGAAACCCCCGCAGCCGGTCTAGGGGAAAAGGGCCAGAACTTCGAAATGGGGTGAATCTGCAACTGCGTTGTTCCACCGAGCAATCAACGGAGAGCTCATACTTAAAATAAGGATGGGAAGAAATGAGTGAGGGAGTGAACCTTGCTGGGGAAGAAAGAAGTTTGGGGGGGCAAGGTGGTCGTAAAACTATCTTACACCTATGTACTTGAATAGACGTCACGCTGGTGAAAGGTGGGGAAGCGAAGAAACAGGAACACGGAGGAGTGAAAAGGAGGGTGGGCGGCCTTTAAAGAAGTGAGGGTCTGGAAAAAGGGAGAAACTCAGAGGTCGAGCTCTACATAGCAAATTCGTCAATACTCGCTGAATCAACTGATGGGGGGAATAGGCTGGATCAAAGAAACAGGCCAAGGGTGGCAAGCCGGCTCCAATAAGGGAAGGTACGCGAATTGCCTTCGGTCGACGAGTCGCTGCATGGCCAAAACCTTAGGCTGGTTGGTGGGCCACGATGGGGGGGAAGGGAAAAGGGGGTACAGGTCAGTGCAACAGTAACCCGCTCATCAGAGGATCGGGACCGGAGCTCACGATCAAGGGATGATTGCGCCTGGGAATCCTAACTTTCGCCACAACACGAAAAAAACGTCTGAATGGACAAAGGTCAATTAACAAAGACAAGAACAATGGGCGAGGACCTGAACGGGGGATTGGGGAAAAGAAGTCAGTGAATGCGATTGAGGTTGAGACGTCCCGGGTGAGTTTGTCAAACAAAATCGGTCCCTCTATGCCGACGATAAGGGGTGAGATCGAGAATTGAACCCCAGCAAAAAAGCGGGGGGGAGGTGGGTTTTTTTGTTTTTTTGTTGTTTGTCGCAACGAAGGGGAAAAACCGGTGGCTGCAGAAAGCATTGGTATAAGCATAAACTTAGGGCTCTGTTGGATGCATTGTTGGAGTGAGAAATCTAGTTCGATTAGGAAGCGGGGGAGGGGGGAGGGGGTTGCGCTGGGAAGGAGGAAAAGTGTTGGCAGGTGGCCCGAGCCGGAAGGACCAGGCAACAACAAAAAATCCTCGATGCTACAAGCGTTAAACATGCCAGGAAATATCTAATCGATTTCAGAATAGCGCAAAAAAAGAAAAAAAAAAAAAAAAAGCCGCGCTGATGGAAGGGGGCTCAAAAGTCGCGACAGGCCCAGTACTCCGAAGGGGACAAGAGCGAGTTGTTCTTCAACGGATGCTTTTGAAGAGGGGAGTACGGAAGCTAACTGGAGGGGTTTGGAGGGCGGTAAAAGAAAGGGGTGCACCAGGAAAGAGAAAAAACGGGCAGGGAAGGGGGGGGAAAAAAGAGCGGGACAAGCTCGGAAGCTTGTGAAGCTTAAGGGTTTTCAGGCCTCCATTCCGGGCACTCAGGATTAATCGCAAAGGAAAAAGGTTGAAGGAGGGGGTTGCAGGGGGTCGGAAAGGGAAACTTCAAAGGTCGTCTCCTGCATCATCGGGGTAAGACCGCAGGAGGACGTTTATGAAGAAACGGCCATGGATGTTCAGGAATTAGTACTCCAAAGAGCGGGAGAAATAGGAGGGCAGGGGAGGGGGGGAAAGGGAAAAACAATAACGAGAAATGGCAGGTCGGTGACTAAAAAAAAAAGGAGTCAGGGGGCGATACTGAGATCTCTCTACAACAACAAGGATTATTATATATACTATATCTATCGACAAAAGATAAAAAGGCTTTGGGAGGCGAAGAGATAGGGGGAAGAGGGAGGGAGTAGAACAAACGCCCGCAAAGGAAAGCCAGCTGGGTGGAATTAATACTTCAGGGACACAGGGCTGCTTTTTATGGAACTATCCACCTGGAGGTCTTAAGCAAAGAGAGGGCTACAAAGGAGAAGTTCCGGGGATTAGGTCCTACAAAAAAAAGGAAAAAAATAAGACCCTCTGCAACAAGAAGAAAAAAGGTAAAAAAACACTGAAAGGAAAGGGAGAAGGGAAATCCAAAAAGTTCTTTATCAGAGCACTTCTTCAAGGATCTTGGTGGAACTACATTAAGCAAAGGGGGGGGGAGGGGCGTGAAGGGTAAGCCAGCACGGGGATGGACATAAAAAAAAAGACAGTTCGTCGAGAAAAAAAAAGTTCTCCTATTCGAGCACCGATGCCCAAGCTTGAAACGGAGGATTTAGGGGACTGAGTCGGGGGAAGGGGGAAGGGAGAGGCTTTCAACCCTCTTCAAGAAAGCGCGGCAAGGGCGAGGGTCTCAGAAAGGTTCCTGAACGAGATCAAAAATCAGGTCGACTATTTAGAATGTATTAAGATATTTGGTAAGCCGCGAGTACTGGGGGGGGAGAACGAAAAGGAGAGAAAATACGAAACCCGGGCGGGAAGGAGACAAGAGAAAGAAAAAAAATCGGCAATCTCTTACCTAATAGAAGGGGAATAAAAGTAGGCAGAGGCAAAAGAAAAAGGAGAGTAAAGACTGGAAGACAAAGGGGCAGGAGAAGGGCGAGCGTGCCTCAGATTCCCCGATGTGTTCTGTTGGAAGAGAGCGGGAAAAAAAGGAGTAGCAGCATAGATGAAGGCCATTGGGAGTGGACAAAACTGAAGTAAGCTTCTTAAACAACACGGCAGGAAGAAATTCAAGGAAAGGCCATAGAAACAGGGGAAAGGAAAAGTTGATTCATAACTCTAACCAAACATTGTCACGCAACGAGAGAAGTGGCAATGGGAAAGGACTTAATTACCCAGGAAAGAACGACATTTCTAGAATATAAGTTCAAAGTCAATCTATGACCAAAAAACGGGGCATGGACACGGAAGGAACTTCGCCCTTCAAGCGCCTTATTACAAACGGAGAGCGCATGGAAGCGATAGGAGAAAAGGGGAAAATGCGAACCTTATAGATCTCGTAGAGGTGGTCGTTGAAAAATGGATCCCAACGCCATAAGTAAAGCCATGAATGGAAGTAAGAGAAAAGAGGGGGTTGGGCCGCCTAGTGCCGGATGATGAGGCCAGAGGCAAAGAGGTGAGAAATTCCAACCTACGAGTAGACTCAACCTCATTAACGTCTTTGGTGATCGTCGGCTAATGCGTAAAACAGTCTGGTAATTGATCGGGGGTAAAGAGGAAGAGGGGAAAGAGAGTCCATCCCCAAAAAAGTGCCGGGCGCAAGGTGACACGAAAGAGCTGTACGCAGGAAGGAGATCTGATTTATCAGACTCCTGTTCGCTGCTCTTTCCTCATCAAGATATTAACATTTTCAAGACGGCGGAAGGGAGACATGGAAGAGGGCCACGCTTCTGGAGAGGAAACATACAGGACGGAGGGCGAATAGCGAGGGTTCTTCGCTCAGGGGGTGCCTAGAAAAGAAGGGTCTTAAACAAAAGACCGTCGGGTCTCGCGGTTATTGACCACCCTCCTTCCGTTCAAAAAACGGCCACCCCAGAGAAACAAAAGAGGTAGAAGAGATTCTTGATCCCTGTAGAAAAAGAAACCTCAGCTCATCCTGACAAGGCCTTTCCGTGTGCAATAGCACACCCAGGTTGATGTACGACAGGGGGACCCTAGGAGACTAAGGCGAAGAAGGAAATCCGTCGGTTACAAACAAATCTTTCATTTCTTCGTTTCCGTAACCGAGTCTTCATCGTAGGTCAAGGACCAGGTGCGGGCCAAGAAGAAAGATCGGGACAACGTTGGGCCAGCGCTAACTTCGCCGGGTAACACTAAAAAGCTTTCCAGGTCAAACCTCGACAAACTTCAAGGGAAAGCCAAGTACGCGAAAAGAAAGTCTCTGCGCACGGCCAACGAAATGCTGGCGGGGAAAAGGGGGGGGGGGGGGGGGGGGGTAGTTCATACCGTCAGTAACTATTACAGAACCAAGCCGGGAAGAGGAACAACGGAGTACTTCACGGAAAGGGAAAGGAGAGTGTGAACTCGTTTACTGATCCGCCTCCCCCACTACAATGAACGGCACGGATAGAATGAAGAAGAGGTTAGGGACAAAATGGGTCGATGGGGGGGGTTGGGGTGAATTAAGCCACTGGTTGCTGATTCACAGGATGGGGGGAACAGGGAGGGGATTTTGGGAAGTGACGAAATAGGAGGAGTGGGTGTACACCGGGGGTGAGGTTGTTCCCAGGCCTCGTGCGTGTTCTTCTGGGCCGGCACGGGGGGGGAGGAAAACGGGGGTGGATGCCAGGGCCAAAGGGCGGCGTGTGGCCGGGGAGTCGTCGAGTGCTGTGGGGGGGGGAAGACGGGGCCGTGTCTGCGGTGTGTTTCCGTGGACGAGACTCCGAGGATCGCCGAGTGGAAACGGCGAAGGTGACAGTCCTGGCTGTGAGCCCGGTGGAGTGAGGACTCACCCCCCCTCGGGACGGGGGGGGGAGGGGCGGTGAACCTGTCCGAGTTTCTAGCGGGTGGTGGAGATGATGTTTACGGCGACCTAGGCTGATAGGAGAGAAAGCGTCAAGCAGCAACTGAAGGACGCGGCGCTGAAATTCACTTTTTTCCTAAAAAATCATTTCAGTAACTTTCGCGAGCGGTTTTCCCATGACAAACTCGTCCAAGGGGGAAGCACGTACTTAAAACATTTCAAGTTACTCTCAAGCCGGCGGAGGATACAAAGAATAAAAAAAGGAAAAACAGAGAGCAAAAACAAAAGCAACAAAGCGCTGGGGAAGTCTTAAGGCGTTCGACACCGGTTCCTTCTTCCCTTTACACGCACGATGGCCCGGTGCGGGAGGGGCAATGGGATAGGAGGTAAAAGGGTGACCGGCCCTTCACTATTCCCTTAAATTGTAAAATGCTTCCAGGGAACTCCCCTAAATTTCAGGTTCCACCGGAAAAAAGCGGGTCGGAAGCAAAAAAAGGGAGGGTCAAGAAGAAAAATCTGGACCTACCCGGCTGGACCAGAAAAAGGGCACTTGAAACTTGGTCCGGTGGATTCCTCAACCATGGGCGAAAAGCGAGATCGGTCGCGTATAGCCCGTCCTCCCAGGACTTGGAAACCCTGGCTTCGTCCAGCAGGGAATGAAGGTGGGGAAAAGGTCCCGAAAAAGAGTCCCGCTTTTAGTGCTACCGAGAGGGTTTGTTGGACAAGAGAATTGGGGAAGGGGGACTAGAACCGAAACGGACGGCACCACGGGCGGGCTAAAATTTCCGAAGACCTTAGGCCCACTATTAAAGTTCAGCCACCCAGGGAGGTACCCTACCCGCATCTCCGAAAGGCTCACCACGGCTCAGAGCCGGTTGGAAAGGAACAAGTTGGGAAGCTACCGGGCGCAACAGGGGCGACCAGGAGAGCATGTAGTAATGCACAATGGAGAAATAACCCGACTTCTACGGGGAGGAACTTTCATCCCGGGGAAAAGAGTCCGACGTCGGTCCAGGATCTATCACTTCCCCGTGGAAAGCGGTAACCTGGAGGAGGGAGAGAAAGCAAACAAAGAAGAAGGACTTTCCAAAAAGGGAAAGAAGAGGATCAAACGAGGGGGCGCATGAGACGAAGGTGGAAGGGGGTTAGTCCCTAGGCGGAGAGATCGAATCGGGAAGAAGGAAAGACAAGAAAGGAAAAAGGTGACTTCCCACAAAAAAGATGGCCATGCAAACTGTCATCCAGCAGGCGGTAGGCCGTTGCGGAGAACTAACACGAAGATACCCGAAAAAAAAGGTGGGTGGGAGAGAAAGGAAAAAAGCCGTTTCTAAGTAAACAGGGAAGCGGTCGGGCGGGTGGGGAAAGAGCAGAATCCTAGGGAGTCAATGACACAGGCGATCATAGAAAATATGATGGCAGCCGCGGAAACCGAGCGGCAGCGAGGAAGGAGGAAACTCAAGGGGAAAGGGGAGAAACGGCTCGCCGCGGGGGGGGGGACGATGGACGAGCGGGGGGAAAGGAAATCGTCTGTTCGGGGGGCAGTGGCACTCAACTGGGTTGTACGTCGGACCAAGGACGAGTGTGAAAAAAGGAAGACGACAAAAAAGAAAAAAAAGCGGGCGGCCTACCTTGTGACTCTAATTTGGCTACGGGATGGGGCGGAGAGGGAATGAGAAAAAAGGAGCCAGGCAAGGCGAACATCAGAAACAGGACGGATCCCCTAAACGGGGTCCCAAGTATGCACGTCAAGGGCTCCAGCTGAACCGGGGAAAAAAATTCATAGGAGAAGGAACCTTGGGGACTGAAGGAGTTGAGCGTGTATGTCTCGCAGGGAGTTCAGCTTTACAATCGACAAAGGATGGAAATCGGGTCGACGGAAATGAACGGGGTCCAACGCGGTGGGAAGGGAAATGACAGGAGGTCTTTTCCCCAGCCGGCACGGGACGATCGGGAAAAAAACAGTAGGGAGATTGCTGAAGATGATGTCTGGCATCGGAGGTGAAGGGCGGAGTGAACAGTTTCTCCAATCTTAAGAACCACGGAATGACACCGGCCGCCACATGTAAACTGCAACTAAAGCGGAAAAACGACGAAGGGGAACAGGGACCGAGAATTGGAGTATAATGAATGTAGAGGAAATGGACTCTGACTGATGGACCTCTACCCAACTTGAAAAAGATGGAAGGGAACGATAAAACTGGCGAGGTTTGTGAAAGTAAAATATCATCGGTTTCCCTTCCGTGAGACAAGCGAGAAATAGAAATCGGGAAGGAGGAGTAG
>Ga0179593_1376240_pt1 | contig 10291 bp, 10 predicted proteins | sample CZODoug2_1_08_16_FD_185931 | JGI IMG/M metagenome (GOLD analysis project Ga0179593, IMG submission 185931) | Vadose zone soil fungal communities from Angelo Coast Range Reserve, California, USA - CZODoug2_1_08_16fungal (PacBio error correction) | ecosystem: Environmental > Terrestrial > Soil >...
ATCTTTGGAGCGGGGAGTAAGCCACCGACAGAAGCCGCGAGATGCAACTTAAACGAACGGCAGTTCGCAGACGTGACGAAAAAAGGACGCCTCTGGAGAAAAGAACACCCAAAAAACGCGGATGAGCCAGGGGGTAACGGCGTCCACTCGGGTGCTACCCGCGGGCTTCGATCGGAAAGGGAGCGGCAGAGGGCGGAAAAGCGACGTTAAAAGCTCGTCGTCCGCTCTCCGGGGCGGTCAAGGACTTAACTTCAGACCCGACTATGGATCGCCGACGGTGTAAACGTCAAGACGACCAGTGAAGGAAGGATTGGTGGAATGCGGTTGGGTAGGAGGGCGAGACTACTGCCATGCCCAAAGGAAGTCCTCCGTCGAAAATCACAGATCTCGGTCCTGGTGGGACTCTGGGACCCAGGGAGGTGTTAAAGAAATTGACCATCTTCCTGAGCCTGGGGCCGAGAGCGACACGCATCGGAGGCTAGCGAGAAGGGGTAGGCGGATAGGTGGAGTAAGACCCGTCACACTCACGCATTGAAGTAATAACGAACGTCTCGGGCCCTAGTGGGGGATGAGGGAGGGGACCAGCGTGAGGAAGGAAAACACGGCAATAAAAAAAGAAATCAGTAGTCGCGGTATGAGACTCGAATGGACGTCAAAAAAAAACACTGCAAAAAAGACCCAGAGCGAAACGAACCGTTCGGCGGCCGCAGGGGAAAAAGAAAGGCCGGTGGGAGGGGGGAAAAGACGGGGCGCGTGAGGACGCGGCCTCAGACACGGAGCGAACCATCTAGTAATCACAAGGGACAGGAGGGGAAGGCGTCCATCACGAAGGGGGGGCTAACACTCTGGCAAGAGGCTACAACCAGGCCCACTACAGCGGGGCAGCCCAATCCACACTACAGAGATCGTCGTCACTCTTATCGGGGGTCGGAAGAGAAAACTCGGATGGGGGTAGAGGATACGTTCTAGAAGCTTGGCACGTAGTCGCGCGTCTACAGGAAGATCTCACTATTGGGAGCTACTATTTCTGATCTCTGGGACGGAGCATGTGACATACTCTAAAAGAGCTTAACATATAACTTGTCGGCTGGTATCGAAGACCGGTTTCTCTCTCTAAAAGAATTAAAACGAAACCGAAAGGAAATCAGTCTGAGAGAGAAAACCCCCAGTCGTTTCCTGAGGGCAAGCTCGAATTCTTATTGCTTATAGAGGGGAACTAATGCCGCCAAGGGAGTCCTTCGATCGATAAGAGCAGGAGAGGAGCTTGCCATCACGTCGACGAGAAAGCAAAGTGACGGCGAAACAAGAGTGCGGAACCAACGTCGCTGAAAAGGAGCGGATTCGAGAACGCGAAGGGTAAAGGTGACCTGGGCAGAGGGGGAAGCAATTCGCACGCTAGGGGGAGCAGCAAGGGAGAAGAACAACACGTAGAACGTCCTTATGTTTTTAGATCGACTGGGGGCAGTTCTCCATCGACAGTCTTTTTCGGCATCTCCGGATTTCTTTCCTAAATCGGTCCTTCGGATCATCTTTGGATCAGGGGGAACTCTCCGGGAGGGGTAGGGTGCAGTAGTGCTCTAAAATGGTCTCTTCAGATTCCGCGAGACCCCTCAGAAGAGAAACTATCAGAAAATGGGGGGAACAAGAAATTCTCTGGGGGCGACGCCTGTGAACAGAATCCTGTATATAGCATTTGGTGATGTGGGCGAGGATCACGAACGGATCGGACTTCAGAAAAAAAATCCGGAGCGGACGCCGTAGCGAGCTCCTAACTACTAGAGTAGTCCTCCACACTAGTGGATTACACGCAAGCGGAATATCAAACGTCAGTCGAGATTAGCATGCTCAACACATCGTCGGACATTACGCCACCTTGGAGGGGCGGATTCGATGAGGGGACGCGTCTCCGGTATCCACGCCACCAGCCCCCCCCACACCGCCCATCAACGGGCGTCATCATTTCGTCAGGGAAAGAAGACTAGGAGGCTCGTATAAAGTCTTTATGAGAGAAAAAAGGCCTTAACAAGCAGCAACTCTAAAGTGTAGTCAGCAGGAATGGCACGTATTTGATTGAACTAAAAGGCAACACAACGTCAGAGAGCGACAGGCCGCTAGGAATTACTCTTAGACTCGAGCCGTGGCCCCTAAAAAATCGTTCTTCTGAGACATCTCGCAGCTCACCTCTCACTGGGGAGCGACTAGGGAACGGGAAAAGGAAGATCTCTTAAGCGCTTTTTTTCAGCGCCTAAACGGGAAAAAACCAGGCTGAAAAACAAAGGGGAGTGGTCCTCTGCTCGTTTAACGCGCTGTTGAGACCGTCACTGATATGGACGGCCGAATTCACGAAATTGGCGAACGCGGGAACGAAGATGTGAGGGCACGCAAGGGGTGCAAACACTGAAAGTGGTGAGAGGGTTCGCCGCTCGAAGTTGCCAGCTACTGCGTGTCGTCAGGGTTGTGGGTCTTCTTACCGTTTCCGGTTGTTTGTGTTGACAGGAACTCTTTTCTCCAGCTAGCAAAGAATCTATTAAACGAGGTCCCACGCGTATAGGCAGAGACCTCTCCGGGCTCACTTCACTTCCAAATCGCTCTCTCTGGAAGGCAGCGCTGGAGCCTATACGCGCTCTCCTCGGACATATGGTCTCGCTAAGGGCGAAGCCCATGATTCAAATACTTTTATACTGTGTGCTCAAGACGCCGCGCGATCGTGCCATCATTTCGGGGCATGAGAAGAGAGAATGGTCTCCTCAACAGCTAGGTTCTAGGTTCATGGGAAGGAAGAGTCCCTTGCCCTCCCGAAGCGAGATGATAGAAAGTATCACCCGACGCTGTGGGGGCTGTGATGTGACGACATGAACGAGCAGCTGCTAGAACGATCCGGAGCGCTGAAAAGAAAGCTTGTAAGATCTTTCATAAAGGGGAGGCCAGGCGGTAATGATGAGACGTCGCGTGGCCAAGCACTGGGCATCGCCTTACGAGCTCGCAGTCGGAAAATCCAATCCGTCGGTAGGTTTTCTCGTGTCTCGATGGCAAGAGATGCAAGGTCTTTCTCGCACCTCCGAAGGGGACCATGTTCGTGTAGGCGCGAGGCGATTAGGCTAGTTCCAGGGCGCGACGGAGAGAAAGCGGTCATCTATTTCTTGCACTCGAGTCGAGAACAAAGGAAAATCTCTCTGAGATAAGCCAAAAAATGATGGTAAAGAGCGCTGGGAGTGAAAGTCCGCCGATACCTATGAGTTCCGGCTGGGACATTCCCTAAGTGGTGGCAGGGCGTGGGGCGGGCGGCGAGAGAACGGCGCGCCCTATCTTTCTACCGTTCACTGACGACTTTCTGTTGGGAAAAGAGGAAGCTGGCGAACTATTTTAATTGTCATCGGAAGGGTATGTTTGGCGAGGAAACTGTTTCTTTTGAAAGTATGAAGTATCAAAAAAGGAGCTTGCGACCTATTATGTTCCGATCGCCGCATTCGGTGCAGTCGACGGAACCGCAAACCAAAACCTCAACTTCAACTGCAAAAAGTGGTAGGGTGGGCAAAAACCGAGACTATGCTGGTCCGAACCGTTTTGAGAGACGGCGCGCGCCGGAAGAGAAGGGAATCCCCAGATTCGCTTCGGTAATCCCCTCATTCAACAATAACAGGAGGTACGAGTCCAAGGGGGGAAAAAGAGAAAGTCGGCGCGCCCTACGATGCAACCGAAAAGCTGCCAAGGTGACCAGCGCTCAGAGGGATCAGACAACACATGGAAACTATGGAAGAAGCCCTAGATTGCAAAAAAGTGGAAGCCTCAGCTGTGTACTATCTTCACGTTTCCTCCGAGTTTGCCACGTCGTGACAGCGGTCCGCGCCGACGTGCCTCGCGGGACAGGGTCCTCCTCTATCCGAAAGGACGTGGAGGAAAGTTGGGAGTTCAAGGCGTCTCTCACAAGGTTCGCGCGGGCCTGATAGCTAGGGAGCACCGACCCACGGTCTTTTCTACTGTCCGAGAAAAGAGGGGGGGGGGGGCGGGGGGCCTTTCTCGATCGAAGCTCCGGGGCGATCGTCCCTCATCGGTAGCCAAAACCTCTCATCGGGATAACGTAAGAACCACCAGGCAAACAGGAGGGGAAAAGCCGCACCCAACATAGGATTACCACGAACAGAGAGCCCGCTTCAGTAGGGATAAACAGTGGCCACCGGCATAGAATACATTTTCTCTTCCGCTGAGGGGATAGAGTAAAAGAAAAAATCGGCCAAAACCAGCTATCGGGGTCGCACAAAAACCTCCGAAGTGACGAGGCAAAGGGAAAGAAAGCTCCCTTCTTTAGGACAGTTCGAACGCGAAAGGCTGGGATTCGGTTGTTCGCGCTCGCCGTGGAAACCCGATCTCCTTCTCTACGCTGGCCGGCAACGGCGCTGAACTCGTCGACCTCGCCTGCCGCGTCTTTCTTGGACAGACTGAGACGAGCACGAGGGCATCGCCTGGTCCCTAAAATTCCGCAAGACGGTACGGATAGGGATTGGCTACGCTCGGAAGTGAAAAAAGAAACGTGCGGAAAACGGATACCGGTGGAATACTGGCCCACTAGTAAATTTTGAAGAAAGGAAAACTAGTCATGGAGAGGGGGACGTATAGTAGTAGAATCTGCTTCGGGGGCGCTGTGTGCCTTACAACCCTGGGCGTCGAGGGATAAATCGGTATTTTATAATTCTTCCGGCAGGGGGTCAAGCCTAGTCTCTGGGGTAGGTCGACGAGGACACGAAAGAAAGAAAACGAGCCTCTTTCGTAAAATGGGGCCCATCCTGGGACTTAACATAATTGACAGTCTCGGGGACTACTCTCGATAGACTTCAGAGCCCAAAGAACACGTCAAAGTTTTAAAGGACCCGTCGGCGACTCTTCGCCAGGAATAGCAGTCTTTTCAGCTCTTAATTCAGGGGGCAAAAAAGAGAGGGGGAAATCCAGATCGGAGGCGGTGGTTAACCGTGTAGACCAAGGGCCCGAGAACAGATACGCGGGGGGGAAGAGCACGATCCTCTATGGCTGGGATTATTTCTATGACAAAAGGGAGGTAATGGAAAAGAGGAAAAAAAGACAAAAACCGGTCACGAACTATCAACACAGACGACTACGAACGCTGGCACCGAAGCCGCGGGTATAACTCCACGATGCCGCAGGTTAAAAAACTCAAAAAGGTGGAGGGCAAGAAAAGAGGGCGACGGAATACTCTTAAAAATGCGTTTCGTAAAAGTCGTGAGTGAAAAAAGAAGGGAGTAAAGAAAGAAAATTAAAGAATCCCCCACTACGCTACTCTCACTCCTAGGGCATGACTGTGGACAACAACTCGGCCAGGGCAGGGACCAGCTTCGCTCGCCTAGAAAATCCCAACCAGTCGAAGGGGGATGAGGAAAAAAAAAAGTTTCTCCCGCCGTACCAAGAGACTAGCCGTTCATTTCTCTTGCGAGAGATAGGGAAGATTAGACCAACTTCTCACGGACGGCTTAGGAGGGGAAAAGAGAAAAACGGAGCCCACGTGTGTCTCTCTAAAAAAAGAAAGGGGGCAGCAATCGCTCACACTCAAAAAAGCAGCCAGTTCCAGCCTACCATGCGGAATTTCTGAAAGGGGGCACAGGGGAGGGGGACCTCGCCTTCAGCTTCTCTAAAAGAGAGGCTCTGACGGAGAGAGGGCAGACATGAGTTCCATAGACACACTTGTGTGCGTGCGAGCGGGGGAATAAGAATTAATCAATTAATCCGACAGCAAGGGGGGGGCGTTCAACTAGATCCTAGGTTGAGATGGGAGTAGACTGCGGTCATTGTCTGGATGGCGACGAGTTTTAATCGAAAAACAAAAGTGTGGATTGGCTTCGTCCGGTCTTAATCTTAAAAAGAGGGAGAGAGAAGAGAAGGAAGGGGAGAAGGAATAAAAAGTCTTTATCCTCACGCTCCAAAAGGGGGGTCATCCCTTCTGGAGGAGGGAAAACGGGAAGGGAAGACAAAAGAAAGAATCGATGGCGGGTACCTACGGCTCGGTTCGACGAAGGAGGTGCCAGGTAGGCTCTGAACTATGAGAACGAGGAGAAAGAGGGAGAAAAAAGGATGGACGAACCCTCTCTAGAGGAGAGTTCAAGAGCGAGAGACTCACGGCAGGATGAAAGGATCGGTTAAATAGTCTCTCCCAAAAGGAAGACTATTTTTCGGTCGGGTTTAAGGAAGGAGGAAAAACTCAGCTGCATGAAAGGGATTCCGCGCGGGACTCGAGCGGGCAGGCCGGGGGGCACTTTACCGTCTGGAGGGAGGAAGGGTAGATCCGGCAGAGAAGAGGAGGAAGCACAGGAGAGGTTTCCACCGCTCAAAGTTACTCGTTCAAAAAGAGCAAGGTGGCCAATCGATTCTAGAGCGAGGGAGAGTATCGGCGATTCCTAAGGGAACAAAGTCATCGTGCCTTACATTCTTGGCCCGTCAATAGAAGTGTCGGCGCTTCCCTCCAGAAGTCGCGCCGAAGTCATCCATACCTGTCAAAGGGGGGGGGGGGGGTTGAAACGAAGGTTCTTAGAATGTCGTTCGGGCGTCGGGGTCATTGTCCTGAAGGTGCGAGAAAAGCCCCCTTCTCTGCATGTCCGCGGAGGGTGATTCGGAGGGGGACTAAAGTCTTAATATGGCAAAAGGGGGGGAGGTCCTTCGGAATGATTCATCAGATATTTCAAAGGGGTGAAGAGGACTCGAAACAACACGGGACAGCAATCATGGGGGTAGGAAAGCGCAGAGGGGAGGAGGGACATTAAACCCGCGGAGGGGGCGAGGAGGGGAGGAGGGAGGATTTTACGTGATACGAAAAAATATACTGATCGTGTTCGGTGGGGGGAGAAAGAAATCATTTTTCGAAGAGGGGGGTTATCTCCTGGGTCCAGAGGAGGGAAATGGCTCGAGTACGGATTCGCGAATTGAAGGAGGGTAGAATTCGGGGAGGCCTTCTCACTCGGGAGACACCGAAAAAAGCTGTCTTCAAGAAGAAGCAGGCGAAAAAACAGCTAGTCGGGAGGGGGAGTCGGGGGAGAAAGGGCGGAGACTCATTAAGAAGAATAAAACGTTGAATCAATGAGGAGGTGTTGCTGCAGAGGGCCTTTAGACAGGAAAAAACGGGAAAGCCACTGAAAACTCGAGATGCCCAGGTAAGTGCTTCACGCAGGAGAGATGGGGGATTGAATGAAGGGACCATATCACCGTGCATCAAAAGATTCATTTAGAATGCTGGCTGTCGCCATATAGATCAAGGGGAAGAAGAGGAGCGTGGTGAAACGTGTTGGTTTCACAAAAAACTTAAAGAGAGGAAAAAAAACAGAGGATGCTTAGGGAGGTGCGAGGATACGAGGGGGGATTCAGGCAGGGGGAGGGGGAAGACTAATTAAAAAATAAAAGAGATGCCCAAAGAGATTCGAAACTTAATTCATGAAGTTAACGTTCTTCTTCCACTAGGAGGAGGAGGGAGAAAGGGAGGGAGGATTAATAACGTCCGAATCATAGAAGAGGAAGATAAAAAAAGATAAAGTTCTAAAGGTAAGGGGGTGCAACTGAGGGGCCCATCTGTCACCCGAGAGGGGAGAAAAAGATCACAAGGGGGGTTTCTCATCTAAGGGGTCAGTTTTAATCACGATAAAAGTTCAGGTCGTAAAATTGGGAGAGAAAGAGGGAAAGTTTTGAATTGCATCTAGGGCTAGCCTGGAGGGGGGAGGAAACGGAAAGAGAAAAAGAAGACGTGGGACTAAGAAGACAACACAAAAAAAACAGGAGAGAAAGAGAGAGATTAAAAAAAGAGATCTTGTACTAAACCTTCTTTCAAACTTCCAAGAAGTCTCAGGAGTTAGGGGAAGGACCTGGTAAAAATACCCTCAATAGGGGAAATTACACACAACAAAAAGCGTGAGAAAAAAGAGAGGGAAATCTATAATCTCTTGTTCATCGCCGAGGGAATTCTAAACGTTGAGAGGGCATCGGGGAAAAAAAGAAGAGGAAAAGGGGGACGTACTGGAGAGAGAGAAAGGACGATAGGAGATGGGAGGGCAGGGGAGAGGAAGGGAATAGGGGTTGTGGTGAGAGAGGGGAAAAGGGAAGGGAGTGAGCAGAGGAGAAGGGGAATAACGGGTGATAGGATGGCCTAGGAGGGGGGGAGATAATCAGGCTAATAAGCGGGAAGAGAGATGAGGGGGGAAAGGGGGCGTTAGTGGGGAGGCTGAAACGGAAAAAGGAAAGGGGAAGAACAGAGGTTGAAGAGGAAATGGGAGGAGACAAGGGAGGAAGGGAAGATGAGGAGTAGGAAGGGACGGAGAGTAGTGGAGGGGGGCGAACGGAGGGAGGGATGAGGAGTGGGAGCGTCGGATGAGGGAGGGGGGGGGGGTGTAGTAGGGTTGGGGGCATACTGGGAGGCGAGAGGGTGAGGAAGATAAGAGCGGAGAAAAGGAGAGGGGAGAAAGAAGATGGGCGGGGGGAGGGGCCCGGGCAGATAGGGGAAAAGGGGAAGGGGGAAAGGAAAGCAGGGGGGGAATTTCGAGGGGAAGGAACGGAGAAAACGGCAGCCTCGAATCAGAAGGAATTGTAGAATCAGGGTGAAGAACGGGGTGCAGGGGGGGGGAAGAGGAGGCCGGTGGGAATAAGAGGATAACCCAAACAACAAAAGAGAAGACTCCGTCGGAAAAATAGAAAGAGTCATATGGGGTGCGGCGAACTAAGGGTGGGGGAACAGAAAAACGGGCAAAGAGGAAGGAGGGCCAACATGGGCTCCAGCAGGCAGGAGAAGGGAAGATAAGGAGAGAGAAGGTGCGCCGGGGGAATGAGATACCAGGAATGAAAATCAAAGGACGCTTCCGTTAGTGGCCTACCTCTAGGAGAGGGAAAATGAAGAAGTGTCTGATGGCGGTAACATCTTGTACTAACCACACGGACTGAGAAACTAAAAACAGAGTAAGGGAAAGCACTTGTGATCAGCGCACTCAAGACAGCCACCTGCAAAGGGGGGGGGAAGAAAGATCTAGAACGCCTTTTGCCGGTGGCTCTAACGAGGGAAGGGGAAGGGGGGGAGGTGGGAGAGGACACGGGCTAGAGAGGAGAATCACTGGAGACACTCCAGAAACCAAGATAAGGGGGAAATCTCGAGAACCTGACGCGATCACTAATTTTGGGCGAAAGGGACATCGTAGAAAAAAACGAAAAAAAAGAGAGATGGGGGGCAGCCACCAGTTTCAAAAGGAAAAAACGGCTGGAAAAGCTAAAAGACTCGACGCGGAGAGCGGGGGGACTGAAAAGAATCTTACGATTTAGTCTACTGCAGGAAAAAACAAAAAACGTCAGAATGGGGAAAAGGGAGAAGGAGTTGAGCCTCTAAAGGAAGGGGGAGATGGGACATCGGGGGGGCCAAAGGACGAACCGAGGGAGAGAAAAGTGTCGCGTACTATAAAACGTCGTCGCGTCGAGCATGAAAACACCCGAACGATCTGCAGTAAGAAGAGAGAAAAACGAAATGCAGAAGGAAAGGAGAAGAAGAGAGAAGGGGGGCTGAATTTTCTGATCAAATATAGTGCTTGCCCAAAGAAAGATGGGGGGGGAAAGCACAGCGAGGAATCGCTCGCAAAAAGGTGGGACATCGAGGTCATAAACGCGGAGGGGAGAAAAAAAGGGGGGGGAAGGGGGGAAAGAGGAGGCTCTTTTCCATAGACGCGGGAAGAAGAAAAGAGAGGGTACCGGTAGAAAAATATCGTACTCGAAATGGGCCTAGGAGGGAGAAAGGAAAAGGTGAGATGAAAACGTATAATGGATGAAGGGGTATAGCAAGGGGGAAGAAAAAGGGACTTGGAAAACGTGGAGCGAGGAGGAGGAAAACAGGAATGGTGACACTGTGTCTCTGACAAAAGAGGGGCCGGGACGGGGGCGAGGAGAGATAGCTTGGCTAGGGGAGGAGGGAAAAAAGAAACAAAAGGAGATATAAAAGGCCTAGGCAAGGGAAGGAAGGAAAGCTCTTTGGGGGAAGAGGAGACTGGGACAAAGGCTCCAAGCAAAGGATATCGTCAAATTTGGGGGGGAAGGCCGAGGAACGGAACGCGAGAGGAGGGGAAGAGAAGGGAGGAAAAGAAGTCTCGAGTGAAGGAAGGTCTCTACGATAGAGGGGGAACAAAGACAAGAGGGGAGAGTACAACGGAGGGAAAATCACCAGCGATCTCGGGCGTGACAAAGAACCCAATAGAAAAATCGGGTGGGGGAAGAAGATAAAAGGGGGTAAGGTAGGGAGGAAAAAGGAATTCAAAGGAAAAGTTAGAGAAGA
>Ga0179593_1382431_pt1 | contig 10291 bp, 12 predicted proteins | sample CZODoug2_1_08_16_FD_185931 | JGI IMG/M metagenome (GOLD analysis project Ga0179593, IMG submission 185931) | Vadose zone soil fungal communities from Angelo Coast Range Reserve, California, USA - CZODoug2_1_08_16fungal (PacBio error correction) | ecosystem: Environmental > Terrestrial > Soil >...
ACGATCAGTCACCACGTTCACCAAAACTCCAGAAAATCATGAACCCCCACCCGATATTCGCAACGGTCCATGAAAGAACGTAAGCGAAGGCACATGGGTCGTGAACGGGTTAGAAAACAAGACTTCAATAGGCCCCATGCAAAGTGGGGGGGTCATTTCAAGGAAGTTTGGAATGATCGAGGCAACTAGAGGAACCAAGCTCTTAAACCCCAACCGTTGAGAACCTGTGAAAAGCTGCCTAACATAAAGGGGATGGGGAGAAAACGTCTGGTAGAAACACATTCCCCAGACCCCTCCCGCGCGCCTGACCAAACAATCAGTGGGTGGCCGCCTGTCGGGGTCACGAGGGGAATTCCTGGGAACACCTGAGGAAAAAACCGGCCGTGAATTCAAGAAAACCACCAAGCGAGCCATCTTAAAGACGATAAGGGGGACAAAGTGATGGGTTGCCCAAATATACCATAACATCTCTATCAAAAAAAAAAAAAAAAGGAGAGGAGGAAATAAGGGCTTTGGGTCGGGGGGTTCACATCAAATGTGGAATAAGCTTCTGTACTCTGCTCGCGGTCGGCGGAAAGGCATCTGTTGGGACATGAAGACTGCTCGGACCACGCCTGAGTAAAAACAACCCAGGTGCTGGGTAAGGGAAGGAAATGTTTGCATGTGCCGGCGGAATGGTGTTCTCTCCGGGCAGCAAAACATCCTTCTTTTCTTATGGCTGCCCAAAGGCTAAAGGGGGGGAGTTTTCCAAAAAGATGGAGGACTGGGGGGCTGCTCGGGACCACAAGCGGCCGGAAATGACAACCGCAGTGGAGAGGGACTGTCACAAAGTAAGCACACGTTCCGAAGCTGAAAACCTGAGGGACATCTGACAGGGCAAAGTATCGGGGGGCGGGGGTGAGTGGTCGGGGGACAGGGGGGCGGAAAAGTGACCGCCGGCGGGACGGGGGATGAAAACAAAATTAGGCATCAGAAAAAACAATCGAGGAGGAGCAGGCAGCACGCAGCGAGGCAGACAAGGGGGATCAAGGAATGAGATGGCCTAATGGTAGGGAGGGACCGGGACAAAAGTAAGACAAGAAAACGGAAATCAACACAGGTCTGCACGGGGTTCAGACCATGGAAAGATTAAAAACCGTAAGCCTGTGGGGGGGGGGAGGGAAATCATTATCCTGACGACCGAATAGCCGAAGTAAGGGCTGGAAAGTTCCACTAAAAATCATGCCTCAGGGAAACATTGCGGAGAAAGTCACGCGACCACATGTGTTTCATCGATGGGGATCGTGGGGGGAAAAGAAATTCCTGCCACAAAATTGTAGGAATAAAGGGAGACTCGAAAATGAATATTAGACTGGAAGCAGATAAAAGGTGGAACGGCCTGTAGGGGGGTGGGAAGAAACTTTGGAGGACCAGGTCAATCGATTGCAGCACATCAGTTCAAAAGGTGTGCCAAAGCCAGAGAAACACAAAGGAGACAGCGAGGTCTTGGGTCCTGAAGAAACTTTGAAGACGTCGGGTTGGCGCCATGCATAGGAGTGCGCGCACGAAGGGACTCACATGAAAAATCTACCTCTTGGGGAAGGGAGGTAGAGAGCCCATAGAGAAGGGGAAGTCTAGGTCTGCACAGCCGGGGGAAAGGGTCTAAAAGTCTAGAATCTGGGGTGAAACGTGGCGCCGGCCTCCAGCCCGGGGGAACCCAAATGTCTGATACAGAGGGCGTATTAGGGACCCACCATCGCGCAACGGGGGGTCGGCAGAAACCTAAAGCGCCAGTTCGCCCATGAGATCCAGGTACCGAGAGGTGCCGGCCCACTCGGTGAGCAGGTGGGCGTGGAAAAGTCGGCGCGGCGAGCGAGGATCGAGGACAGGTTTCAAAAATATCAACCGGGAAAAGACGCAAACACCCAACCCCCCCAAATCTTCCAGTCTGAGGAGCGGTGTCCCGTAGGGGGAAAGAAGTGAAGACATTACCTCTTTGACCGGTAGTGGCGATGTTCTCGCTTGCCCAGTGTAAGGTGGGAACTCCCATGATGCGGTGCATCCACAGGAAGAACCTGTTAAGAGCTTAAAACAGGCAAAAGGGGGACCATTATTTTAAAAGATCGGGGATTACTAAACAGGGGGTTACCGTCCGCTTTTTTGAGGTACTAATTAGACAGGGACTGAAGGCTTGGTGGGGGCCGGGTTATTGCTGGACGATAAGTAGAAGTACCCAAAAATAAACTGGTGAGGGAAAAACAAGGACTAAACCGATTAGGGCCACGGGCGAGACCAGGGATCCAGGGGGGAACGCACGCCAAAACGGGAAAGGTTAACTCAAAAACATCACAACGGCGTAAGCGCTTGTCCGGTTATAGACAAGTAGGGAAGGGGAATGCGCAGGTACTCGTCGGATGTAAGGTGTGCACAAAAGATCGGACGGCCGACCGCAAGAAAAAGAAAAAGGAGAAAAAACAGGTGGAACGCAGGGACGCTGAGCACACACTTCCACTGGGAGTCTCTGGCTAAAAAAGGGTGTGCGTCGGTACAGGTGGAAATCATATTCGTCATCCGCACGCGTCAACTCAAACACAACCGACTAATACTACTCACAAAGCACACCGGTTTAGGAACGGGACAGCACGGGAGAGGTGCGACAGGGGTGTCGAATCCTTCCTGACCAGATAGATACACACCTGCGGCCCAAAAATGTAGTCAGGAGTGAACTGCACCGCTGTCTCACGTGGCAGACCTGCGAAAGCGAGCGAACTCGTCTAAAAAAAACAATCCAACCGGGATCACAACGCATACTGTCGTGCAGTGACAAAAAAAGGACCTCAAACAAATTGCGGTACTGTAACCACGACAAAAAACTCGCGTCGAGTAGCAGGAAAATCGGGCAAAAAACCCATCAGGGTGGCGTCCACCAGAAGCCTCGACGCCCGTGCACACAGCTGAGAACTAAAACCGGGAAAGATCAAAGCGACGTCTCGAACAACTGCCAACACAAAACCGCGGACGTGAAGATACTCCATCAGCCTAGACAAAAAAAAAGTTTAGTAGGGGGCTAGAAAAAAACTCAACAAACTTAGATGCCCCGTCGGCCCAAAGCCACTTCAGTCAGGCAAAGGGGGGGGAACTAAAACGGTCCGACCCAGTCTGGGGAAAGGGCCGCAAAGGTAAAAGATGAAAACAAACACCAGCTCGTCGTTGTGGCAACAGAGAAAGCTTAGGCGTTGGTAACTTCCAGCCTGGGCATGAGTCATAAGCGCATCCGGCCTTTGCTCAGCCTCCCCGGGCAGAAATATCGGGAAACGGGAAAGATGGCGCCAGCTGACAGACCACGGCACGGTCCACTCTTGAGAAAAATAATAGAGAGAAAAAAAAAAAAAACGGAGGAGATGAAAAGAAGATTATTCGCACCAGGCGTGGGCTAGTTCATTGACTTTAAAGGGGACGCCAATCCGGACGCCTCTTATCGAGTGGGGCCCAATGGAGGAACGTCCTTTGAGGAAGGGGCCCTAACCTTCTTACGAGCATCAGCACGAGGGGGGAAGGAACGCCTAAGTCAGAGCTGAGAGTGACAGCCAAAGAACAGCAAGCTGGTGTGTGTCTTTTTCCTGGGAACTGGGGGGGACCTGCCTGCACCTTCACACGAATGTGCACTTAGGACTGGTGCCACAACTGAAAAACGGGGGGGTTGGTCACATTGTCCGAAGCCTGAACGGAATGGGCAAAGCCGGGAAGGGGGGGGCGACCACGCCTACAACTCTGGAAGAAGCATTCTTCTGAAAGAAATGACGCGACCTGGGACTGCGGGTGCCGTTGTTCGGTAATTGAGGTTCGAGACGTCTACGGAGAATGCAAGGGCACGGGATTTCTCCGGGGAGGGAAACGCTGTGGGCCCGAGCTCTGGATCAGTATCATCACCTCTTTTGAGGGGGGGGTAAGGTGGACTGAAGGGGATACAATTTAAACTGGAAGAGTCGTGGGAAAAATGGGTAAACGGGTACTACTCAACTGGGGTGTTAAATTGTTCCTTGAAGAAAATGACGAGCAACGCACACGCATTAGAAACGGGGGACAAGCGGGGTCTGGAGCGAGTTTCGCCTAGAATGAGGAAAGGGGATGGGTAAGAAATTTCTGTCAGGATACGGGGACCGGCGAAAGGGAAGGTCAGCTCACAGTTACACCTACTACACAGGAAAATGTAACAAACTGAGAAAACCAGCTTTTGCGAGTGTAGAGGACAATCCGGGAAAACCAAACAGTGGGTGGTTGCCGCAGGGGGAAAAAAAAACCACTCAACAGAACATTGAGCCTGCTGCCTAATCGAACGCACTGCCCCCGGAAAAAAGAGAGGCACCTTAAAAAAACCCAAAAAATCGAAAACCAATTTCCTTCTTTGGCTTTACGGGGTTCAGAGGGTCAAAACCGCCGAAGTAGTAGGCGGCAAGACAGTCAGTAGTCTTGCACAACAAAGGCAAACAAAATTCGCTTAACTGCGCCTTTGATGAAGGCCAGCCAAGTGTCGTATCAAAACAAAAAAGCCTCGAAAGATTGTAAACAAAGAGGGAAACGAAGGCTGGTATGAAACGAGGGACCGTAAGCAAAATCTGAGTGCGGGAGTACCAAAAAAAAATTGATCACGTGCGAGAAAGTGCCTACTCGTTTGAAAGTAGGGTGGGCAACACGTCAAGCGGCAAATGTTGGGGATAACGGAAAGGAGAATGAACAAGAAAACCAGCGGGAGGTCCTCACGACTGAACCAAGGAAGACGCGGAGACGGTCAACTATAATCATAGAAACAATTTTGGAAATCCTGTAGGCTGTGTGGTTAATTGAGGAAGCTGGATTACAATCTTTGAATGACGGGATGGGGGGGGGGACCATAAGAAGAAGGGTGTCGTAAAAGGGAAATTGAACAGAGAGCACATCGAAGTACGGGTAAAAACGGAGGGGTTCAGACGGGGAAGGCGCCGTCAGGGGGACACTTGTGAAACTAGAAAGAAAGATTCGGGCATCCGGAGCAACCCGGGTCGGGGTGGAACACCGAATCGAGAGAGAAAGATCAAAGCGTAAGGTGGCCTGACCGAACATAATCTCAAATTGGGTACGCAGTCTACAGCTGGTAAGCTACAAGTGCAAAATTGTAAAAGAACACGGGGGCGTTTCGAAAATACGGGCCCGGCTCGAAGTGGTTACTCCTAATCAAAGGATGGCTAAAGTGGACTGGGGACGAGGGGAAAATTCCTACTCCGGTAGGTCGGGATGCCTACACCAGGGAACAACAAGACGCGGGTCAGAAAGAAGCACGTAGGGGCTTTAAGAGAAGATTCCGGACTAATTATCAACTTAGAAAGTGGAAGAAACCGACAGTCAAACAGGTCAAAAAAAAAAGGCTTCCACAGTTGAAGGGGGACGCTGGCACTCAAAAAAAGATTTGTAAAATGGCGCAAACAAACGGAGGTCACAGTTCATCATAGGCCATACCGGAGGAGAAAGAGGGGTGACAGAAGGTAGGGCTGAAAAAAACGTTTGAAACGGATGGGGGCTACTAATTCAAGGCTGAAGGAAAAAGGCCCTCAAAATTGGATGGAAAAATGCCAGATAAGGACGGTGCAATAGAACCTTTTAGAGCTTACAGAAGTCAAAGGGGGAATTCTCTGCGCAAGGGAGGAATCCACAGTGGGGGGTACCGGAAATAAAGGGGCACCCATAGCGGGGGAAAAAACAGGAGGGGGTTAGGGGAGGTCGCACAGGGTCAACATATTGAATGGGATGGCAAATGCTGGGAACACTGTCCGGTCATGGGGGAAGATTTCATTGCCGTAGGGAAACGTTGGTGCATTGCTTGACAGAAAGACAGTTAGGTGTAAACCGGGGGTGTGTACCGATTTCACTGGCAAGTGCTTTACCCACTTCAGGCTCCTTTGTTTAGGTCCTTTTTACCCGGTAGGTTTTCAAGGGTCAGCATTCAACCCTACACAAAAATGAAAAAGCGGACAGGGGGAAATTCTTGAAATGCACCGTCGCGGGCAAAGTGGGGGATTAACAGGGATCCAAGAATCCGGACATTGATGGCAACACGGATGCCGGAAAGTTTTTAAGAAACACCGATAACCTGACCGTGTCTTAACGCCGATAACTGGCCGGTGAGGAGTTTCATGGAAAACAGGGACAACACTCATCAGAACGGGGGACAAACATGAACATAGAACGACGTCCGCTACCATGCAAGGGGGAAATCGTCTCTTCCACTTCTTTGGAGGTAGACAAAGGTCACGATCGCTCCAAAGGGCAGGTCGGATGGGGGAGTTACGAACCCGAGTTGAAAAGATACGTCAAATCCCGCCCCATAGAGGTAGCCCAAACGAAAAACTTTTCACAATCGATCCAAAAACAAAATTCGTTTCAACCAAAAGAGATACACAGCATCTGGAAACCATGCAACTAAATGACTTAAATACCAAAGAAAACGGGGGCAGTGGACAGAATTGGGATTGCACGAAGAGGAATGGCATTCAGAAACCAAGCTGCCGTGACCCATAAGCGGGGACAACAAGGGCACCGGGCCCTCTGTTTGACAACGTGAAGGACCCAGAGGCTCAAAGATGCTCTCACTCACCCAAAGCTTGGGGCGGAAATAGAGATAGTGGCGCGCTGGGAACGAGAACGTGTGCATAATCGAAAGTTAAGAAAGTTGTCGGCTTGGCTGATTCCAGTCATCGGGGCAGAGGGAACGAACTACGCAAAAAGAACCATAGAAGAGGCACGAAAACAGTGTTAGTTAGGAATAGAGTGGGTTCGTTCAAGGACTGCAAAGGGGATCGCCTGAAAGAAAAAAAAAGATTAAAGGGTGACGTTCGGACCAGAAATCACCGTGTGGTATACGCAGCATGGTTTGTGCATGTTACTTCTATTAAAAATCATGTACCTTACTGAACGGAAAAGCATGGATGGAACTGTCTCATTTTAAATCACGTGCCATCAAAGGAGGCAATGACTGTGGTGCAAAGATCGGGTTGGGTGGTTTGTAGGGGGGTTTTAATTGGTGGAATGCCTTCGGAAGAGATTTATCACAAGGACGCCTGGAAATTTTTGGGCTACAAAACCGAACTATTGGAACCATTTCATCGGTTCTTACAGGAAAGCAAACCCAAAAAATCTCAAAAGCGACTTCAGTGATCGGGCAGAGGAAACTGTTACGTTGGGGTCCCGTATATTCCCAAGTTCAGAGCGTAAACATCCTCCAAACAGGGTAAGTCAGACGGGGGTGGCTCAAGGGAAAAGCGTGGGGGAACCACCGTTTCAAGCCCATGGGTTGGATGTGAAATCAATGGTCCAATTCCAGGGACAGGCACGGCGAATCGTACTCCAAGACGAGGACAGGAAGATGCACTATCCACGAAAATGCGAAACTGGGGGAAGTATGGAAAAAAAATACAAACAGGTGTGGTCACGAGGGATTTCGGGTGCACGGCTGCAGGGGCCACCGCAGGATTCCCCTTAAAAGACGACGAAGGGAACAACTGGGGAAATGCCCGATCAGGGGAACCGGGGAACCTTACTGCCAATAGGGCACAAACACAGTGGGTAGGCCGTTCAAAATGATCGGGAGGAAGAAGGGGCAAAACTGGGGGGGGGTGGTGGGTAAACCAGCACTCACCGGAGGGAAGGGGAAAAGAAGGGCGAAGCAGGGTCTGGACGGAGGGAAAAGGGGGGACAAGGCGGAAGCCATGGAAACTCTATGAAAGCCAGGACCGACCCGGGAATGTCAAAACGCACCGGCGGGGGAGGGGGGATGCCGGCAGGTCATCTAAAGGGAATAGGTAGGCTACGAAAGACCGGGAATTGGGAGAGAAGGGAATCTGTTGGGGGGGGTAAGGGGGGAAAGGAATCCAGCAGAACAAATCGGAGAAGGAAAGGACTGCTAGTACTTCCCCAACAATGGGAAGGAAAACGGTCGCCTGAAGAACGAACATGGGCGAAAAGTTCAAGACAGTTGGGAGCGCGGAGAGAGAGAGATTCCGCCACCAGGGCTTCGTGGAAGGTAAAAGGCGGAGCTTTCATGGAGAGTAAAGGTCAAAGGAGAAAGGAGCAGTCCGAAAAACGAAGGAAGAAGAGTGGTGGGACTCCGTTCCATAAGCGAATCCAGTTCATCCAGAGAACTGGGGAGAGGGGATCCGCGGAAAAATATTGTCACTGTAAGTCCAAAAATAATCCCCGCTTGGGAAAAGGAAGAAAGTACATAAAAAGAACAACGCCGCGGGGGGTAAAGATCGATTAATCATAAAGAGCAACGTTGTTTTCAAGTTACTCAAGGAAAGTGCCATGGAAAAGCCCAGGGAACGGGGGAGTGAGGGCTCAGGTCCCGTCCATAAAATGGCGAATGGGTGAGTGTACAAACATTAATACAACTAGGCACGGGGCGAGCCCCCATCACATTGGAGTAACAAACCCAGCGGGAAGTGGGAGGGGGGTAATACCAGGCGGGGAAAGTTTCAGCGTCACAATAGAAAAGGAATCACCGCACATGTGAAGAGATCATAGGGCGAAGAATAGCAGGTTACTAGAAAGGAGGCAGGCACTCCCAACGGTCGAAAGAAGACCTGGCGCAGGCGAAAAGGTCTGGGAGACAGGAAAGCACGGGTGGGGGGGGGGGGGAGAAAAAAAGGTGCATCGCGTCCGTCGCGAAAGGGAGGAGAACCGGCGTACATCATAAAGGCTGGTATGGCACCGCGATCACAAGAAAAGTGGGGTCAACAAATTGTCAGAATGAGAAAAGAGGAGCCGGAATCCTTGTTCTGTTGAAGGACACGGCGAAAACGGTGGGGGCGCAGGAAATAGCCAGAAAGGAACCGTGACAAAGCAAAACAGCTCGAAACGAAAAGACGAGTAAAACACCCGGTATACACCTACAAATGTGAAAAGGGGAAGTAAATCGACCAGGAAACCGTGTGGCCAGTCACCCAGTTGGGGCAGGTCTGGGGACCCCTCTACCATCAAGCAGCGCTCGAAGTCAACGTAAAGGCAGTACATACACACCCAGAGCTGGGCGTCCAACCCTGAAGATATCCGCAAGCACGTTTGACAATACAACGCGAAGAAAGAGACGTCACTAATCCAAGACTATCGAGCACAAGGAAAAAAAAAAACACAAAAAAGCAGGTGAAATGGGACCAGTGAACGGGAAGAAAGACCCGCTAACCAGACGGGAGGAGGGCTCGGCCGAACGACCAAAAAAAAGAGGGAGGCCTAAGAAGCAAAGCGAGGTAAGAAAAGAATCCCACGGGAATCACCGTATCGGACCGTCGGAAGAAGGAAGTTCCGCGTACATTAAAAGAAAAAAGAATAGGGAGGGGGGGGTCTACCATCCCAAATTCTGCGGTGCGGTAGTAAGCAGACCTTTTTAAAAAACTGGGAAGGAAGTTGGCGAATTGGCCGCTCACTGGCAAAACAGAAGAGGGAAGAAAAAAGGTCGTCCAAAAGAAATCCACGCACGTGTCTGAAAGACGGGGAGGAAGAAGATCAAAGCCTAGAGCTGATTTCTTAGAGGGTAGATAGATATTGAAGTTCGTAAAAGGCGTGCAAGATTAAAAATGGAAACTGGAGGAAAAAAATTTATATTGCTCGCGATTCTGGACGAAGAGAGAAAGTTCGATCCGGCTGGCGAGAGGAAGGATGTAAGAGAGAAATTGATGAGATGGAGAGTTAGTCTACAAGCTGCGTAAAGGCGAAGGTAAGGGAAGGAAAGAAAGACTGGGGCTGATCGGTGAGTTTCAACACTAGAAACGGAGTTGTCTCGTGCGACGCATCCGAAGGGAGAAAAGGGGCGTCAAGAGAAACCCGCGAAAAATTCTAACTCTGCGGACGCTGCGCTAGCGAATCGACGAAAATCGCAACCGGAAAAGTTGTCTGGAGCGTGTGGTCAGGATTAGAAGATCGAGCCTCCGCGTACTTCCGGTGGGAAAAGGTAGTCTCACAGGAGAGCCATCAAGATAGTGGGTCAAAAAGCGGGCTCCGAGGCCGAGGGGGGAAACAGAAGACTGTGGACGCGCCGGGGTGGAAGGAAGGGTGGAAAACAAAGGGGGAAGTCCGCCTGAAGGGGCTGTGGGCTGGCTTGGGAAGGGGGTACAATGGTCAGTTGCATCTGCGTAAAAGCATTCTTGTGTCAACATATCTACGAAAGAAAAGCAACGATGCGAAACAGTGGAAAAGAAGGTTTCCGGATGGCACGCGATTAGCCGATGGCAAAGGGGAAAAATGCACAGGGGTCGTCAAGTACAAAAGAAACAAAAAAAAAAAAAAA
>Ga0179593_1605108_pt1 | contig 10291 bp, 9 predicted proteins | sample CZODoug2_1_08_16_FD_185931 | JGI IMG/M metagenome (GOLD analysis project Ga0179593, IMG submission 185931) | Vadose zone soil fungal communities from Angelo Coast Range Reserve, California, USA - CZODoug2_1_08_16fungal (PacBio error correction) | ecosystem: Environmental > Terrestrial > Soil >...
AACAGGCCGATTTCCCCGTGCCGTATTTCCACTACCCCACCTAAGAGAGGGGTCGATCTTCGGAGGCGGAATCTAAACCAACGGAGTTCAAACATAGTGATTTACAGGAGCGAACCTGAGCTGTTCCTGAACAACTCGGGAAACAGAAGGTGAAGGAACGTGCGTGACTTACGGCCACAAGGAGGGGGACTCCTAGCTTTTAAAACGACAGGAAGGGTTTATTACCACTTCCCCGTAGAAAAGAGCCTCCCCTTTGTCCCCAAGGAGGAGGGGAAGCTTACTAATCCAGGACTGATAAGGGGGGTTCACTCCGAGAAAGGGAAGTTTCTTGCACGAGTGCGGGAGTTCTACGGGCGCTGTGAGAAGCCGACGTTAATCTGCGAGGAAAAAAGGAGGGGGACCCGGTTTCAGTAGCGAGAAAAAAAAAAAAAAATTATCCCTCACGGAAGCACGCGGAGAGGGGAATCCACCCCATCATTGGCGAAAACTGGTGAGTATCATCACCATGGAAAGACTCGTCTTTTAAAAAAAAAAACCCCAATGGGGTACGGAGGGCTCGCTCCAGTCACCAAAGGGAGGGAAAGGACTCTTCACCCAAAGCTTCCTTTGGGAATTAACTGAAAAGAAATTTCTGAGAAGAGGAACATCTTCGAAGAGCCTGTGGGCGTCGTTCCGAGGACCGAAGAAAGAGCTTCTCGAGCGGAGGGGAGGTATCAGACTAGATTTCCGCAAGCTGAAGGACGGTCGGTCTGGAATGAGGGGAAAAAACCCACTCCGGTAGGAAGGCTCGGTCGTCAGGGGGAAAAAAGCGTTCAGGAGAGTGGGGGAAGAAAGGGAGGAATACACATCACTGTAGTCCCTAGCATGTATAGAGGGAGGAATCTTGGAAAAAGGTGGAGGCTCTGTTCCTAGCGGAGGGGAAAAGGGAAAAAGGAGGGGTTATTTTCCTTTTTGGGGGTGACGATATATACCTAAAAGATTAGTCGCAAAGCGTTGTTCCTTTCTCCGGGGGCGGAGGGGAAAAAAGCTGTCCCACCTTGGACGGGGGATCTAATGTAACGGGAAAAATCCCACAGAAGAGGTGCCGTTTGAGGAGGGGCTTTTGGCAACGGGAATCTCGTCTTGCGAAATACTAATTTTGAAGGGGGGCGGGGGGGAAGCTCTGCATGAAAAAGTGCACGTCGGTCGCAGGGGAAAAGAACGTAGAGATGGGCGAGGGGTGACGCCAGTTTTTACAGAAAGAGGGGGAAAAGGGGGAAGAAAGGTGAGGACACCATCCTTGAGAGGTCTTCCGCAGCAATGAGCTCAGGGTAGAGACCTTGGTCAATCGGAAGGAGAAGCTGCTCGGGTCGGCGTCTTGAGGGAGGAATTTCTGGGACGTGGGGTTCTTTCGGAGTAGAAGGAAAAGGGTTCCCTCAAGATCGTCCGGCATTTTTTAAGGGTAGTTTACAAGGGGAATCGTAGGAAACCTTAACTTCATAATCTCAAAAAAGGGAATTACAGATATATATTGAGAGGAACTAACGTAACGAGAAAAAAATATTTGGAAGGGGAGGAGAACCTACTGAAAAAAAAAAAAAAATCTTGAGTGCCAAAGCGCGCTGCTGGCGACGAAGAAACACACGAGGGAAAAAGCCGAAAGGCGCGCAAAAGACGGGAAGAATCCTGCGTAGACGGAAGGGGACCCCGGTCGGACTGGAAAGAAGGGGACAATTTCTGCGGAAAAAAGGAATCACTTCTGGGGGTACTTCGGCCGATACCAGGGAGAAGTTAGAAAAAAAGAAAGGAAGCCGATCCCTCCTCATCGGGCCGTCTTGGAGCGTTCATCAGCTCTACAAGGGGGTCCGAAAAAAGAGACATCTCCAAAACGACCGGGAAAGTGACCACGCGCAGAGGTCACCGAAGAAGTCCTCATCGGCCCCCTACTTGAAGACCTTCAAGAGATGTTTTCTTTTTCACCTTGGGAAAACAATCTCCTCCGCAGAAGCCGTCCACTGTGGGGGGGGGAAGAAGGATGAGGATCCAAAAAAAAAACGGCTACCTTTACAAACGAAAATTACTTTTTTATTCTCTAACAGCCTTTAAGAAAAAAGGAAAGCTCCTCCGGAGACAACACTCCGCCTATGCAACGATTTGGGAAAGACACTGATGGAGAGGAAAAAGCAAAACGGCTCTTTCATGCGGAAAAGTCTCTTTTCTAGGAGAAGGACACCAGGGAGAACAGTCCACTCTCTCAAGGAAAAAAACTTCCGGGACCCCTGTGCCGAAAGGCTGTCCAAAACCGGCGTTGGTTTTTGTGAAACCCGTCAGGCTAGGACACGAGGGGCCCGGAGCCTCCCTCGTTTTATTAAAAAGGGGGACGATTCCCTCGACGGATCGAAAACGAGGGAAAACGACGGAATCTGATGCCTTCATCCCTGAAGATCAACGTGTACGCTAAGGAGGGAGGAAAAAGCCCGGGGGGAAAAATGTAATTCTCGACCTTGGCGTAAATTGCAGCCGTCGTGAGGATGAAAGAAGGCATGGTGATGCTAAGGGGTCCGTCCCGCGAAAAAAAAGGGGTGGGCTGACTCAAGGGCTAAACGCGTGCGGGAGCCTAACTTGCGGGAGGGAACTCGCGCTATGACACAAAGAAGGCCGTCTCGTCGGAGAAAGTACCTTCGGCTAACTGCTCGCAACGGTCAAACCGCACGCCAACCTCGGAAAAATCTTATAGAAGAAGGAGAAGGGGGGGAAAAGGACACGAATTGTCCTTCTTTCTTCCAGCGGAAAAAACGCGTTCGAGGCAGGCCCTGAAAAAAGGGGGTTTTCCCTACCAATTCTTTCTAGGTAAAGCACCCTCTGTACTTTCGCCACTCCGAAAAAGACTCCCCGTCTCTCTCCCATGAAAAAGTCTTCGGGGGAAAAAGGACGCTTCCGTCCGTACCTCGCAGGTTCGGCGGTCAGGGCCGAGAAGTAGTTGGAAGAAAAGAAAAAGGGGTTTCGCTGACCGAAAGCTCTACCACGAAAAAAAAATGCAGATTTCGGTGTTGGATTGCCAAAGGTCTTTACGAATAGCCCCCTCGGAAGGAGGAAGCCGATGCTTTATGACTTGAGGGCACTACTTCGAAGGGGAAAAAAACTACATTTTCAAATTACTGGGATGAAGGGGGAGGTCGTATAATCGCTCAACCACATTACGGGATCTCTCCAAGCTTTCCGGGAGGGGGAAGGAAGCGGCGCTCAGCTTCCTTCCTCCACATCGAAAAGGGGGAAAGGGAAGGAAATGATTTATCTCTTACGGGACAACTTCATCTTCTTGGGGAGGAAATACATTAATCGCGTAAAAATGCCTTGTCGGAGGGGAAGGGTCCGTCTCATCCCATCTGAGTTTTTCTATATCTGAAGAGGGGAAGGGGAAGAAGTATCCTCATCGTCGGAAGGCGAAAAAAGAAGTCTAGACACGATGCTGATGTTGGGGTAAAAGGAGAGCATCTCGCAGTTCTGTGTATGTGCTAGGGGGGCCCATCTAAAACATATTTTTCTCAAATGAAGAATTACTCACTTACCAGTACTGATGAGACACTCTTCAACGGAAGGACGGTTATCGAGGAAGTGTGGGAACCCGGACTCCATCTGGGCGAGGGAGGGGGGGAGTACAAAGTCCCTAAAGGCGGGATACCAAAGCGGCTCTTTACTCTTACTAAAGAAATGCCGATTTAATGGGGGAAGAAAAAGAGTGTAGATGGGCCAGTGCGGGCGTTCTTTCTACGGTTGCTATCATTCGGGGGGAAAAAGAAAAAGGTACAACGCTCCGCGGAACTCGAGAAGAGTGAATAGCGCTCATTCTGAGGTCGGTAAGAACGCTTCGCGGCAGTCTCACCAGGAAGCGGACGTAACTATTGAAGGAGCCGCGACTAGAGGAAAAAAACAGACGGCTGAGTGATCCGACAATATGGGTCCCTGCAGAGTTGTTCTCGACTTGCAAGAAAGAGAGGAAGGCGATCAGGGAGTCGAGCTGAGGGAATCAGTCGTAAAGGGCGCATTACTCGCGAGGAGAAGGGAAAGTAGAGGGCGTTATCAGACGTCAGGAAGAAAGTCCTATCCTTCCGGGAAGAGGTGTTTACAAACCCACGAAGGAGGGACAGGGTGAATGCGCGGCGGGAGCATGGAAATGGCAGTACTCTTCCCGAGAAGAAGGCCGTCCGCATTCCCTAGCAGGGGGGGGAGGGGGGGAGTAGCCATCGTGTCGCAAAAAACTTATGAAGGGGGAAAAGGACATTACCTCCTCTCACAGGGGGGGCTTTTGGGAAAAGGAGGGGGGGACGCATAGCGACTAACCCCGACGCTAAGTTTAGCCTGTCGAGAGGGAACATAATCGTCCCCACCGTGGACGGCAGGAGAAAAGGGAATTGGAACTTTACCAAATCCACCGGGAAAGGGGAAGTGGTCAACGTCGTTATTAAAAAGGGCTTATTCTAAAAGCTGTCTCTTTTACCTCGGAAGGGGGGAAAAAAGAGGTTTTCCGCTTTGGAGGGGAAAAAGAAAAGAAGCTATTATCGGGGGAGTTCGCATCACCTAATAAGAAGATGGGGGGGGAGGTGCATCTTTCCTAACGCTTGCGCAATTTTATCGTAAGAGAAAACCAGCCTTGATCACAGAGGGAAGGAGGCCTTCTTCCGCAGCCCATTGAGTAGGCATCGTTGCCGGAAAATCGGCGCTTTCCGTCTAAGAAAGGAAGAGAAAAGGCTTCGCGTCCTTTCGGGGAGCACAGGGGTGCGGTCTGAGTCAAGCCCGCAGTTCCTCAAGAGGGGAACGGCAGGTTCGAGGGGGTCAGAGGGTGAAAAAAAGTGAGTCAACTCTGGAAAAAAAAACAACGGGGGAAGGAAGATGAAGACGTTCAAACGTTGAAGTGAAGGGAACTTTCCAAGAAGGAAGGACGACGAAAATGATGAGGAAAAGGAGCGCGCTGCTGTGCGACTACCGAAAGGAAAATCTTACTTCCGAAAAGAAGCCGAAGAGGTTCAATAAGAAAGAGGAGAAGAGAACGGATTTGACCAAAAAGGCCCCTACTCTCGGAAGGGGACGGAAGAGACGAGAAGCGGTGAGAGGCTTGGGGAACTAGAGGAACTTGCGGCGATTTAGAAAAAACGATCACCGCCTAGAAAGCACAAAGAGAGGTCCTGCTACCACAAAAAGATCTCCCATGAAAAACGCCGACCGAGGAAAATTCCACGCAGAGGGGGAGCAAAGAATCTCTGTCCTTGAAACCCCGAAGTGAAAAGAGCTATATGTTGGCGGTGGCAACTTGGGAAAGCCTGTCAAATCATTCCACGGTTGAGAGGGGAGGGATAACTATCAGACAAGAGGAGATGCTCTCTTCTGAGGGGGGGAGTCTGCTATTCTTACCACCAAAGGTGTAAAAAAAGCCACTCCTCCATCCTGGGAATTCTCCCCTCAAAGAAGAAAGTTACCTCATCAGTGGGGGGGGGGGGGGAAACAAAAAATGTCGACGACCATCCAGTGCGGACTAAATCGTGTCTGAGACGAGGGAAAAGAAACCTCCACGATTCACCGATCCAGGGCCCGAAGTCCCCTGAGCCTACCGGAGGGGGGAACCCCGCATTAGCACGACCGGTCCCTGCTAGGAAATTTTCGGGACGAAAGGCTCATCTTGACTGGATAACGACTATAGAGAAGAAGAGCGAGAGTCCTAGCGGCTCGAAGACGGAGAGACTGAATCAGCCGAGTAGGAAGATCGTCATTCTCACCGGGGGGGGGCGAGAACAACGACGGCCGGGGAATTCTCGACCTTGGGTGGGGGCAGTCACCTCCTTCACCTTCGTCCGAGAAAAAAAGGAGATCTACTGGAGCCTCACAGCACAGAAGGCGCACATACCTTCTTTTGGGGATGCCGCGACTGAGAGGGGAATCTCCGAAAATTCGGGGAGAAGTTTCTCGGGAGATGGTCCCCCAGTCCGGGTCTCGGGGGAAGGGAGATTACCTTCCTTCGTGAAAGAAATGAAAGGCCCCCCTTCTCAAAAGACCATCACTAAAGAGATTTGTCATAATGGGAAGGGTAAACGAGGCGTTAAACATTCCCATACCACTACCCTCTTCCTCCATCCGCTTGAGAGATCGTCAGCGTAAAGAAAACGAGCGCTCAGAGGGGAGTCGTTTCCCGAAAAAAAAGTTCCTTTTTCCCTAGTTATTGACTGTCCGAAGAGAGTCCCTCCTCCACGAAAAAAAGACGCCTGGTTTCCTGCAGGACTGAGCCGCGGAGCGAAATCCCCTTCCGGAGTGACGAGTGCGAGAAGGTCAGTTCGGCCGTAAGTAGAACGGCGCCATCTTTGTAGAAAAGTGGTTTTTCGGGAGGGAAAAAGTCCCTGAACGCCCCGTGGAGACCCGACCTTCTATCTTATGGGGTGGACCCAATTCCCACCAGAGTAGACTTTTCCTTCGTCTGTTTGAAAGGAGAGGACGGCCGCCTGATGCGGGAAAAGAGAAATTCTTCGCTCTCGAAAACGAGTGGAGGGCAAAGGTCGTCTAAGCCGCAAAAGGAGAGTCATGTAGGTCTAAAGAACGAGAAAAAAGAAAAGGGGGCACGTCGCGGCTCTCATCGTGGGTTAAAGAAAATAAAAAAACTATTAGGAGGATGATGGAGCTAGGACTCCTCACGGACAGGGGGCGTTCTTTATCCTCCATGAGAAAAAATGCCCTGTGGGAGACGAGGGAAGGAAACACTCTATCACGAAAGTTTCGAGAGGGAGACGTCGTTCCGGCAAGGAGGAAAGACCGTCCGACCGCCGAAAGGAGGGAAAGGATCCTTAGATGGTGGGTCACTAAGAAAAAGAAAAAAAAAAAGGTTCTGGGAGTGGGTAGGAGAAGTGAAGGGAAACCAACGAGGCCTACAAAGGGGATTTACTTCCGGACTCACAAAGGGGGACTGATGGGATAGTCACCGAATTTTTACGGGAGAAACGTGACGGACGTCCCCAGCGAAGGGGAAACATCCTTTTCTTAAATTGAGAGCCCTTGGGGTACAAAGGACAGGGGAGGCTACCGGGTTAAAGCGGGAAAGGCTCTTTCGCTTACCTCCCGAAGAGCCGAGGGAGGTATTCACGAAAAGCTGATATTCATTTTACAATGAACTGGTCTGTGGGGGGAGGGGACGTGTGCGATAAAGGGGAACTCCTCCTCAAGGTCAAGAGTCGATCTCTACAAGGTTTTGTTTGGGGGGTTGTTGTGTGATATGAAGCCTGGGGGGGGTTTTGTGTGGGGTGGGGGGTGGTTGGTATATTGATGAGGAAAAAGTGGGGGTGGTTTTTGAGGGGGGTGGTGTTTTCTGTCCAAACCGTAATAGAGACTCGTGCCTCCAGGAACGGGTCCCGAAAGAAGAGCGCCCCCCCTCCGGTCGAAGGAGTCTCCCTCAACAGCTCCTCTCTGCAAAGACGAAAAGGGGTTTCAGTCGCCCAGAAGGACCCCGTTAAAAGGACATTCCTCTGCAGGGAAACTCCTTCTTTTGGTGAAAAGGGCCGGGCACTGTTCTGGCCTGGTCTTGATGCCGCATGAGAAATCCTTTTTCATTCATTCGAAGAGGGAGAAAAGACATTCCTGCTCTCTTGACTAAATCATAGTCTTCGTAGGTAAGGGAGGGAAACTCTTATACGGAGAACAAAAGGACGTCTTGTCTGTAAGAAGAAAACCCCCACGAAGATCTCAGGGGAAAGGGGCGGTCATTTCCGGCATTAAAAGGGGGAGTGTCTTTGGAAGGGAAAAGAGGAGACCCTAACTGGCGGCAAGGCGTTCTTTCTTAGAGACGGTCCAAAAACTTATTAGGAAGGGGAAAAAGGTATCATTACCTCTCAGTGTTAGGTGGAGGGGGGGATCCATTCGTTGGGTAGAAATGAAACACGTAATCAGGGGAGTATCCGAGTAGAGCCTTTCTCCGGGGAATAGGGAAAAATCGTCACAAACGAGGCCAGGCTACGGGGGAAACATCAATAAAATCAAACCATGAAGGCACTTCGGGCCCGGTCGCTGAGAAAAAGAGCCTTCTTTCACGTAAGATAAAGAATTAATCGTGGGAGGGAGACTGCTCGGCAGGGGAGGATGCACGCGGTCGCAGCCATAGACGGAGAAAAAACATCTTTCCGAAAAAGGGGGAGAAAATCTCAAGTGGAACCTAATAATACCCAGCCTTGTATCACCTCTGCTGAGGAGGAAAGCCCTTTTACCGGCAGGGGAGAAGGGAAGGTAGTCATCGGGTGAAAAAGGGGTCCCTCTTCCGTTCAAAAAAAAGATTCTTCACCTACGGGAAAAAAAAAAGAGTCGGCGCATCCTGGGCAAAAAGTGCCTTGTGGTTCGGGGCGGGGATAGGGACAGAAAGTTGCCCTCCCTCGAGCCTTCATGTTGAAGGGATTTGACCATTCCAACCGACGGGGGGACTTCTCATCGAAAGAAAAAAACAACAACGATGAGGAGGGGGGGGAGACGTTCCCGGGGGGAACATAGTTTTGTGAAATGTAAAAGACAGGAAAGTCCGTACTCAATCTTGAGGGCAACAGCGTGCGAAAAAGCCCGCACCAAAACGCCTTAAGCCCGAAAGGATGAAAAGGCCGCGAGAAGGTTTAATAATACGCAAAGAAGGAGCCGAGTGCCCCGTATATGAAAGAAAAGGGGAGCCTTTCAAAGGAGGGAAGGATAGGGGATTTTTTAAAGAAAAGATTCTGCCTTCTCACACGGAAAAGAAAAAAAACTCTTCTTCATGTTCAAAGACCTCCTCATCTGCAGGAAGGGGAAGGAGAACCTGTCGTAAGGAGGAAATCCTCTCATAGTATAAGAGGCCCTACCAAAGGGGTTACCTCATTATTTCACAAACTCCTTCAATGACTTGGGGGAGAAAGATTCCTTGGAAGGGCTCACAAAAATCGCTACTTCAAAAAGGAGGGAAAAATTTTAGGGAAGTCCAATTCTTCTCCTAAGAATTCCTTCACCGTGGCTTTGAGGGGTAAGAACCCTGTCTCCCTTCGAAACGGATTTCTTCCTTCCTTCTAGGGGATCTCTGAAAAAAAAGCGGGATCCAAAGGAAAAAAACTGTGCCAGCGGCGGGGTAACAAAAAAAAAAAGGCACTTCCAGGGGGGGCCGACACGAGAAGGGAAATCCCTCTAGACAGAGGGATGACCTCATTGGGGATTTCTTGACGAAAATCCACTATTACGGGGAGGAGGAAACCCTTCCGAAAGAAATGTCCCCCTGACCTACCGGGGGGGGGGAGAATCACCTAATTACATAAAAAAAGGCATATTCCAGGGAGAGGAGGGCTAAATTCCTAATCACGAATCTTATAAAACGGCAGAAAAAGAGGGAGTAATCGAGAGGAAGGAAGAAAGAACGACGGAGCCTGAACAGGCTAGGAGGTCCCTGATCGAAAAAGGGAAGAAGTCGCTAACAACTACGTTAGAAGAAAATGTATTCATAGGGAGAAGTGTTCGTCATCAGACAGGGTCGGCAGGGGGGAAGAAAAGAGAGGAATGGGGATAAAAAGGAAGGTCCCTCCCAAGGAGGGGGGGGGAAACGCGTGCGGTCAATCGCCTCACGGTTCAGCTCCTTCGCAGCGGAAAAAACCTTTTCCAGAAACAGGCGCGGCTCGCGTTCCCTCCAACGCTTGACCTTAAGGATTGTTCCCGGGGGGAAGGGAAAAAAATCAACCTCCAAAAAAAAGACAGGCACAACATGCGTTCCTCCACACTTCCAAGAAACAAAAAGCTTCATTCAACATTAAAGAGGGAAAGCCTCGGAAGATTTCTTCCCTTACAAACGATCCCGAAACGTTCTCTTCTTGCACTTTCGAACGTCTTGGGGAGTTTAGAAACCCCCCTTCGGAGTAGGGAGACGCCCCCGCTTTCTTCCAAAACTTTTCCTTCCCTAGAAAACGTCCTCGTCAAGGAAAAATTGGGGGGGGAGGAGCTTCCTCTGGTAAGAGGAATCCTCCTTACCTTAAAGGAAGTGTTCCTCGCCCTCGGGTGGGGAGAGGTTTGTGCAGGTACAGGAACTCCTCATCTAGGAAAAAGAACTTCTAAGAGGTGGATTTAACTGAGCCGAAAAGAAAGCTTTTCATTATAGGTGGGAAAAAAAGAGAAGGAAAAAGCCCTAGGAGTAACCTCCTATTCTTTAGCTCGGGAAAAGAAGGGGATCTTCTAAAAAAGGGGGGGAAAATTCTACTGAAAGGGGGAGTAGAATCTCCAAAATCAGGAGCATGTATTTCTACAGGGAAAAAAGCCGCTGCCGTGAACAAGAGGGAAGAGCTCC
>Ga0179593_1631503_pt1 | contig 10291 bp, 10 predicted proteins | sample CZODoug2_1_08_16_FD_185931 | JGI IMG/M metagenome (GOLD analysis project Ga0179593, IMG submission 185931) | Vadose zone soil fungal communities from Angelo Coast Range Reserve, California, USA - CZODoug2_1_08_16fungal (PacBio error correction) | ecosystem: Environmental > Terrestrial > Soil >...
CCTCAATCAACAAGGCCCAATAACCACTCACTAGGAAAGCCACTCCAGCACACAACAACCTGAAAAGGGGAATAGCTTGTCCCTTCCACTACCTCCCTAAATGAGACCGGCTCGCCTTGGACCGAGTCGGCAAGAAAGAAGCGCGACGCGGATGAGAGTTGCAGGGAGCGAACCATAAAGGGCATTTGTCTCTTAGGTTCCACCTCTCTTGAGTCAGACCGCGCGGCGAGGTTCGTCAACCGCAAGGTAACGAGCCGTGCGCGGGACTAAAAAACGGACCGCTGTGGATTAAGACAGAAAGAGCGCGTCGCGCGAGCGAGGGGGTAAAGCGCGGAAAGGAGAAAAAGCCGATGAACCGCGACGGAAGGCAAGGTTGGAGAAAATGGCGCCGAAAAAGGAATAGGAAAGACAGTACTGTAACGGGGGGATGCGAGGTCTCAAAAGAGAGGGAAGTAACGAAAAGGGACAACGTTAAGCACAAAAAGAAATTCATTCGTATAGGGGGCCAGCGCGGGAAACACGTTGAAACCTGAGGATTGTTCTGAGGAAGGGGAACGGTCAGTAGAAAATGAAGTTAGACCAAGCCGGAGCAAGGAGGGGGGACAGGCGCGGAAAGGGGAAAAAAGACGGCGGGTTCAAAGAGGGGAGCGTAGGACACGTTGCTGAAGGTGAACAGCTCGGCCAGCAGGACCGAAAAAAAAGAGGGAAGACTTTCACACAGTTCGGTATCGAGAACACACAGCAAGCAGTGAATAAAACAGGCAATACCCCGGGGACGCATAAAGAAGGGAAATCAAAAGGAAACGCGCCGGAAGGGGACGAGCCGTGCGCTGTAAAATGGATCGGAAGCTGACATATGGTTTAGCAGAATCTCCGGAAAGTGCTACGAGTAGGACGTTCAGGGCCCGTCCGGGAAGTGAATTTGAGAGGAGAATCTGCTCCGCGTCGGGCCGGGTAGCCTGAGCCTTAAGTAAGAAACGTACCGATCTCTTCACTTGAGAGAAAGCCTGCAGGACCAGACACGTGAGACAAAGAACAAGACAAAAATAATCCCCCAAACCTAGTTTCAACACCCCCCCCCCCCCCCCCCCCCCCCCCCCCCCCCCCACCCCCCCACCCCAACGCACCCCCCCCCCCCAACACCCCCCCCCCACCCCCCCCACCCCCCCCCCCCAGCCACCCCCACCCCCCCCCGACCCCCCCCCAGCCGGTGGGGGAAGCGGCCCCCCCCCACGCCCACCCCCCCCCAAACACCCCCCCCCCACACCCCCCCCCGCCCCCCCCCCGAACCCCTCCCAGACTGGGGGGCGAGCAGTATAGGGTGCCCCTTCACGCCCCCCCCACACGCCGCCGACCCCCCCCCCCCCCCACCACCCCCCCCACCCCACCGCACGGAGACCGCCCCCCCCCACCCACACCGCAGAAGGCCAGAGAACCAACTCCCCCCGCAACCCCCCCCCCCAACACGCGCCACAGATAGACCACCCGCCCCCCAACCGTCCCCCCCCCCCCCCAGCCAACCCCAACACCCCCCCCCGTTTGTCCCCCCCCCATCGACCCCCCCCCAACCGCCGCCCCAACGCCCGACCCCCACGCCCCGCCCCTCTACCCCCCGACGAGGACCCCCCCGGCGCCTCCCCCCCACGGCCAGACAAACCCCTCCCCCGGCAGCCCCTGCCCCCACGGACCCCCCCCCCCGACCCATGCCCCCCGCCTGCCACCCCGGCCCCCCCCCCCACTCGCTCCACCCCCCTCCACCAGGCCCCCCCCCCCCCGGCATCCCCCCCCCGCAAATCAGCGCCCCCCCCCCCCCCCCCCGCCCAACCGCCCAACCCCCCCCGCCCGGGGCCCCCAAACCCCCCCCCCCCGCAACCACCCCCCCCCCCCCCCCCACATGACCCCCCCATAGGGGGGTTGTGGAGGAATTTTGACACAATCCCCCCCGCCCCCCCCCACAACGCCCCCACCCCCAAAAACACAGGGAGGTCTACGTTCTCAAAGTGGGGGGGAAACAACATTCAGATCTTGCAGTTCTTGGTAATATGTTCGAGAATAATCTGCATCTAATCCCTCGAATGGTGAAGGAGGGCTAACAAGTCTTCCAGAGCGGTGGAAGCCAGCAGCGTAAGTGGGATAGAAAAAAAGGTTACGGGGAAAAAGACTTAACCAGACGGGGGTGAGTTCAAGGGGGGGTGGCAGAATACCGAGCGTAACAAACAAGGGGGAGAATAAAGGAAAAAACTGAACCATTCATAGGAACTCGAAGGGAAAATGGGTTGCGCGGGTCCGCAGGGGTCGCGAGAAAGGGGGGGGGGGGGGAGCGGACCAATTGGAAAGTGAGGGGCGGTCGGCGCAAGAGGAGGGTTCCTCCGGGGTTCGAAATAACTCCCAGCATGGCGACTGGCGGAGGCTGGGCATTCGAGGATGAAGAGGCCCGAGTTATTGAAAAAGGCTCGAGACTTTGGGGGGGAACCCAAGGACTTCTCCGGAGAAAGTATAATGTCGAGGGAAATTCCGTACGCGAACGGAGACCGGCGCCTTTGGGAAGGGGAGAGAGAAGGGGGGGAATCGAAAGAGAAATAAATGGGAGAGTCTCGCGCACCTCGGCGAAAGGGGAAGCCTAAAGGGGGGAGCACTTTCTTTTTAGCGAAGAAAACATCTTTTAGAAAAATAATCCTCTACGCGCTAACTCACGAGGGGGGGTGCTTGGGGGGGAGGAAGTCGATAGGGCTCTCGGGGGAGGGGTGGCGCTTTCGAATGACCTTTGTCCGCGGGCGGGGTGATGAAACGCTACAGGACGAAAAGTAACATGATACGGAGATCTTAGGGTAAGATGGTCTAGGGCGCGCCTGTTGCATGGCACAGCAAAAGGGGGGGCGACTGAGAAGCCTAAGTAAGCTTACGGGGGAACGGCACAGAATGAAAAAATGGGCGCTCTGAGGACCGAGGAGGGGGAGAACGCCTTTTTTCCAGGGGGGAAGGGGGAAAGCACCCGGCAAAGTGTTGACATTACCCACCCGGGATTGGGACTATGTTTGGGTAAAAAGGGCTGGCGAACAGATTCTAGATCACGAGACTTTTGTGGTGTGCTAACGAGAAAATGAGAAACATCTAGGAACAGAGAGAAGGGAGACACCGGGTCAGGGGACCTCAAAGTGATATTTCCTCCTCAAGGGGCGTGTCCGACATTTCTGGCAGGGCAAAAGCGGTTCTGACTGCGACAGGGGAAAGGGAAGGGAGATCGCTAAAACGCCGATCGATGCAGACAGCAAGCGCTAGGTAGAGCAAAAAAAGGGACAGGGGCTCGCCGTGCCTACAGGTATTCCGCGGAACGCTAGAGAGTAAACAAGGCTGACCTCAACCCGCGCGGGCAGGGTCACGCGAAAGGAAGAAGTAACAGATGAATGCTTAAAGAAGAGGTGAGAGGAACTCTGGTCCGCGAGGAGAAGTAGGAAATGGAAAAAGGTGCGGGGTCAATTCCTCTTCAACCGGTAGGAAATAAAAATTCCTGCTCGGCGGGGAGGATGGGGACGGATGAAGGTTGAGGATGATATGGCAGGGATGAGGGGAGGGGGGAATTTGTTTATTTTGGGTAATAGCAGAGACCCAAAAAACGAGGTAAAAGTAGCCACTCAACCATTAAACTCAACTCAGATCAGGACTAAAAGAAGATCAAACATACATCCTGTCAGAAGGATCCTTGCCCGGTCCGAACCTCCGATCCGGAATGAAGTTACGAAAGGCTCACATGATGCAGGGGAGTCTGAAGAAGGGAGGAAAATGGGAGCTTATCTATTGGAGACTCGCCACATTAAGGACCTTATCTCGGCCGTGATCTGGATTAGCGGCTTACAGGGAACTGAGGGGAAAGGGTCAAGCTTTGGGGGGGCAGAAAAACGGGGGGATATCGCGAAAGTAGCCGGTTAGCCGGCGGCACCGTGAAAAGGTGGATGAACCGAGACGCTTTAGGGAGGAGTAGGCTCTCAGATTGAGGGAGGGGGGGCTTCTAGACGGTGGAGAGAGAGCGGACTGACCTCGTCGTATACTGCCAGGGTGTGGGAAAAAGTCTCGACAAAAATAGAAGCAAAGTAAGGGAAAGAAAGGCGTCCTCTCTCTCTGGAGATTACTAGACCGTTAGCAAACCCCAAAAATCCATGGTTGAGAGATCCTCTGTAAGAGAAGGGGGGGTAAAAAACCATTCTTAAAGGCTGGTAACACCTTTTTATGCGTCCAAGCTGCAAAAAAGGAGTGAACGAAGCGGAGAGAGAGAGCGCAGGGTTCATTGTCACTTAGGGGAAAAGGAGGTCTTCCGGAACAGTCTCGGTTCAAACTTTACATGCCCAACACGCGGGGACACGAATCCTCACTACCGAAAATGGGAAGAGGGAGGGACTTAGAAACTCAAGAACCGCGAGGGTCCTGCACCAGCAGGCAACGGAAGTCTAAAAGAGAAAAAAAAACGAAAAACCGGTGTCGCCTCTACGCGAGTCCGGAAACAACCGGATGCTCAATCTCGAGAAAGGATCATTTATCTTCCTAGGGGGAAAATGGTTTTCGCGCGAAACTCCAGAGAGGCGCAATCGTCAGGGAAAAACCGTCCGCATGGAATAATCTGAGCCGTCTGAAGGGGGGAGGAATGAGGGCGTCTAAACGGCTATCTCGGTCATGGGACTAGACGGCGGCAGAAGACGTTAAGAATCAGCGACGGGGGAAAACGAGAAGGGTAACCCTAAAAGTTAGAAGCGTAGTGCAAAGACGGGGTTCCTATGGGAACTTCACACACCGGAAAGGGAATGAAGGGGGAGAGACAACCGGAGAACGCAGGGAGGCAGCCTCTGAATCGCTAAAAACTGCTCAATGAAAAACCGAGTGGGTGTTCCGGGGAAGGGGTTCTCCCGTAGGGGGGGTTGGAAAGATCGAGACTCAACAACAATAAACTTGGGTACAGGGAGAGATGCGGGCCACCCAGCGGATAACCCGCAAAGGGGGGTCAACGCCTGTTTCCGAAAATTTTTCAAGCGCAAAGGGAGAGGGAAGAGGAAACCGGGGTGTAGCACGCCAAAGGGGGACTCAGACAGGCTGCTGCTGCATGGTCTGAGGGCATAGGCCCGTAAGGAAGAGGGAAGCGATGACTTGGGGTGTGACCCATCAGAGAAGGAGAAAGATGGGGAGGAGCGGACGTAGGGGAATTCAGCGCCGGGGGAGAGAACCTTGGAATGGGGGACGTGACCCCCGGGAAGGATATAGCGAATCAACTCGAGAAAATTGCTTTACTCCGGCGAGGGGAACTCGGGGCGGGTGTGGCTTCAGACAACAATGGAACTTAAAGAGAAAGAATAGCTCTCTCAATACCTATATCAGGGTGAGGTTGGTCTCAATGAGGAGCTCGGTTTCGGGGTCCGATGGACGGAATTCCAAGGGGCGGCGTTGTTGGAGCCCCCGCGACTGGGGGGGGGAGTGATGCTAACTCCTAGCTCTGCAAAGGGGCGTATCTACGGTACAAAAGGCCGAAAGGAATGCAGACCTGGTTCGAATGGCGTCAACCTGCATGAAAGAAGGCAAGGACGAGAAAAAATGAATACGACAAGCCTGAGAGAAAGAGACGATCCCGCCTTTCGAAGGGTTTTAAGAGACAGGACCGGAAGCAGAGGAAACAACAATTTTTTGGTGAACGACATGGGGTGTAAAAGACACTGGCTAGAGGAGGAAGGACTAAGGGGAGGGGGGTTGGAAAATTCTACTTCCATATTTCATAGGCACGGTTATCATCGTACAGTGGGGAGGGATGTCATAAAGGAATAACATATTTTTCGTGGGTAAACTGGAGCAAGGGCAGAAGTAGCGTTCAGGCGCGCCCGAACGGGGAACGCAGGGAGCGCTAACAAAAAAACAAAAAAAAAAGCCCATAACTAGAGAAAACGGTAAAGAGCGATCTGAGTGGGGGCGTCAGTCCACACGGTGCTCTAGCCGTAAAGGAATCGGCAGACAATCCGCAGGACGGGGTGGGTCAGGGGGACAGGGAGGGAAAAATCAGGGCCGCAAGCGCTACTTGCTAATCGGATATCAAAAGTAGGAGGGAGAAATACTGAGGACCTGGAGGGGGGATGCGGACTACTCGCATGATGACGATGAATGTGAACGGGTAAAAAGAGGAGGCTGAGGACTTATTCGTCTCTGAGGGTGGAGGAATTCCAATGGGGGGGAAGGAAAGGAGGAGAATGAGGATGAGAGGATAAGGAGGGGGGGGGTGGTGTAAGTGTGTTATGGGGGGTACAATCCGCAACAACAAAAGTGGAAAAGAGAGGATGCCAATCACCAGGAAAAAAGCACTCAAGAAATAGCACACTATCTCAAGCAAGAAAAGAGACAAGGAGTCATCGGGCCGCCCCCCGCCGAACAAGGCAAGAGGGGTAAACAAGAAAAACGAAGCTGCCTTGGGGGGGGACGCATCGGCCGGGTCTGGTAAAGACTAGAAAGCTGTCGGGGGTCGTTGGCGACGGCAGCCGCAAGAAGGGAGACGGCTTGAATCGACGTCGACGCCGGACAGACTCCGAGGGTTCAGCGGTGCCGACACCGTAAAGCCAGGTCTAGGAACGGAGATCAATTCTAAAAAGTCCGCTTTGATGCCGACAACGTATAGAAAAACAGTGTCTCAGTCTCGGACGAGTTCGGGGGGACACCGAGAGAGGAAAAAAAGGGAATCCGAAGGAAAAGAGTAGTCCGCACTTCAATGGGCTCCAGGGGGGAGACGAACATGAAAACCATAGCCACAAGGATTTAAAAAGCGACTTGCTCAGAGACGCTGTCTGCGCTGGAAGTAGCCTTCATGCACAAAAACAAAGTCAGTATATCTGGCACGCTTAAGAGGCAAAGGGAGGGAAAAGGGGAAACACCTGGGGAGCGATCTTTCTCGGGTCCGGAAAACGAAGAACCATCCGGACGGGGGATAAGCTCAAGGAGGGGGGGGGGCAGGACTGTCATTTGAAGAAAGAAACCTCAACGATTCGGAGGGCTGGTCATCGAGCAAAATGGGGAGGAAGACAGGCAACATCTCCGGGGGCTGCGCAGAATTCCCAACCAGAAGGAGATCGTAGTCATCTATCACTAAAGGCCGGGGCGCCGAGAATCCAAGAGGGTCGGCCAGAGGGAAAACGGAAAAAAACGATATCTACGGGACTGTCTTGAAGTACAGCAGATCCCCAGGGGGTTCTCGCGACGGCATGGAGATGTCGTACCCAGATGGTGTCGCGCCGCAGACTAACCAGCAAGGGGAAACACTCGGAGGAGGGTTCAGCCCGGGCGAAGATGTAAAAAGTCTGCTGAAGAGTAGGCCTTCGACATTACCTGCGAGGAAAACAGGGGAGAGACGTCACGGGGGAAAAAAGCACTGCTGCAAAAAAAAGTGGAAACTAAAATCAGAGCCTTGGTGGACGTCAAAGGAGGGACAACAAGGATCGTAACCGGGAGTATACGGAAAGGTAGCCATGAAATGCAGGAAAAACCGGCTACTGGGTCTTGGGACTGGATGGCTCGTCCAAGGAATGACATCTCTAAAGTTCTTCAGTCTGAAAAAGGTCTGACAATTAAAACACCGGTTAGTAGATTTACCAGAGGTGTTGAAAAAGACATCTCTAACAACACCAAAGGGAAGGTTAGGATTAACATATATAGTTTTCACCACTCCGGGGGGAAAACGCTACAAGGTGGGGAACACGCCTTTTCAAGAAAATTGTGGAGCTCGAAGTTACGGGAAGCCAAAGCGGGGCCAGAATTTCGTTCGCAAAGAAAGGCAGTGAAGGAAGCAGGGCTTCGGAAAGTTCTATTATCCGCCCAATCCCAGGCGTTCTCCGAAGAGTTAAGGGGTTGAAAACCTGGGAACGTTCGCCAGGAATGTGACGGCGTCTTGGGAAGGGTGACGGCGCCGGAGATTACAGGGGGGGAAGAGATAGCCTGTGTCTACGAAGGAGGGGAAGGATACCAATTCCCCGGAGGGAAAGCAGAATTCTCAAGGCACCTCGGAGGACGGGTAAAGCGCCTAAGAAGGGATCAATTGACGGCTTTTGGAGGGGACATACAAAAGAGGTTGGACTATCTATCCATCGCAAGAAAAGCAGAACTCAGATAGGGGGGAGATCAAGTTCAAGGTTGTCGGGCACTGATAATTCCAGTGACGTTTGGGAGGAGACTCCCGAGAACCTGGTCTTATCGGCTACGCGCTCCGGACTTGTCTGAGGCGGAGAAGCGCGGTTGGCTTAAAAGAAACCTTGGAGACTAGAGAGACTCATGGAAGGAACGACTAACTTCATCTCAAGGACATGTCCTGAGATCGCGCCCGGACTCGGTTTTAGTTGACGACGGAACGAAGATAGCCGAACAACAAGGTTTGACAAGGTCAAAGAAAGGGGGGTTTACGCGGTGCTAAAGGATCGATCGAAGACGTGGGGCGGGTTCAATTCAACTCGTCAGCGAACAGATCGTTAAGGGTATGGTAAAAGTGGACTCGGAACTTCCGTTGTGTAAAAACCTATGGAAACGACTTTCGCAGAACTTACCAAAACCTTCAGGTGCTACGAAATAGGGGGGTGAGAGGATGGCTGAATAGTGCTATCAAGGAGCGTACAAAAGGAGCTCTACACTTAAGCTAACTCTGAAATCTGCAAACACCGAGGACACAGGGGCTCGGAACTGCCTCATCTGGAAAGTAAAGAAGGGTTACTTTTTTTAGGACCAAAGGGGACCACCTGCCGGGCGCGGAAGTCGCCACGGCGATAATAAGGAGACGTAGCTTACCTAGAGGGAGGAAGGGAAAAACTCTCCGGCTGCGATCTTATAAGATGCCGCCGTGCAGTCAAGTCAGAGCGAAAGGACACTTATAAGTCTCTGGCCGTGAGGAAGGGGATGGGAAGGACGGGGGAGAATGATGTGAGCGAGAGGAAATTGTTGGTGATGGGGATGGGGGGGTGATGGGGGGGTACAGCACTCCAACAAAAACGGGGAGAAAAAGAGAAAGTGGTAAAAAAAATCAACAAAAGAAAAAAAATCAAATCATACGCAGAGAAAACTAACATCCTTCCGAATTCAAGCTTGCACCCTAAAAAATACTCCGAAGAGAACAATGCAAATTTGACGGGAAAACTTAGGCCGAGCTTTGACACACGTAGGGCATCGACTGCAATAGAAGAAGCGGAGGAGGGGGGAAAGCGATAAGGGGCGGTAAGGCCATTATTTAGAGCCGGAGGGTGGACGGACACCGCAGACGGGTTCAAGGTGGCCTAAAACTTAGGCTCGCCGGTCGCGGATCAGACGGCGAGCCCACGAACGCGGGGATAAAAAAAGATATCTGAAGAAGGAGTTTCTCGCTCGGAGGGTGGGGTAGTCTCTCGGCGCGTAGATGGCGATCGAGAGGGACCGGAATTCTAAAAAGGAGGGTTGTTCTCCATTTCGGCAGGGGGGAAAAAAAGAGATAGGTGCCAGCCCGAAAAACGGGGCATGCTCCACTGAGCGATTCGAGGGGGGGGAAGGCCGTCACACCCTCCCAAGGGATTCAGGACGGGGTAGCCGCGCCAGCGCAATGTCACCCTCGGTGGAAGGGCGGTAAACATTTGGGTGGGGAGGGCAGGGGGAAGGGGGTCGCTTAAAACAGTAGACCCCGCCGTCGGGCGGGAAGATTGTGGCAATGACAGGACAGTTCAGGGGGGGGTCTAATTGGGGGGGAGGGCTTCGCAGAAAAAAAAGGGGAGTCTGACCCAACATAAAGCAGCCGTCACTAAGCAGAAGGAGCGGAGTCTCACGAAAAAGGATCTTTATGCGCAAAAAAACCGGCCAATCGCCGCGCAACGAAACAAAAGAACTAGAAGAAGTCGTCCGAAGGGGAAAGTCACAGGAGATCGTAGAGCGCAAAAGAAAAATGGTATGGAGAGGCTGAGACCAGATTTGTCGAAAAAAACCAGATCCCGAGTCTTTCAGCAAGGGGACTCGGGGGAGAAGCTTAGCTAAAGGTCAGGCCTTACGCCTAAGGAAGGAATATCTTTAAAGGGAGCAATCAGGAATGCAGATAAACATGAAATACTACATGATAACATAGCCTCACGGGGACAGCTCCGGGCGGGGGGGGGGACACCACATCAGATGGAGCAGGATCAAGTACTGGGAATAAATTTGGCTTCATGTATAAGGAAGAAAAAGGTGGCCATGGTTTCTTTCTTTCTAAGAGAAGCATTCTGCCTCGCGAAAAGCGCGTACCTTAGATGGAAAGGCGCACACAGGAGGCGAGTTTGGGCAAGTAAGGGGA
>Ga0179593_1810536_pt1 | contig 10291 bp, 17 predicted proteins | sample CZODoug2_1_08_16_FD_185931 | JGI IMG/M metagenome (GOLD analysis project Ga0179593, IMG submission 185931) | Vadose zone soil fungal communities from Angelo Coast Range Reserve, California, USA - CZODoug2_1_08_16fungal (PacBio error correction) | ecosystem: Environmental > Terrestrial > Soil >...
AAGTACTGAGGGCGGGATCCTGAGTTAATGGGAGAGGGGAAGGCAACTAGGTGTGCGAGAAAACAGGAAAAGGGATTTCCGGGGAGAAACTCAAGGAAAAAAAAAAGTCCAAGGGGGAGGACTGCTTGAAATCAAAAACTGAGCCCTAACAAAGAAACGGAGGGGAAGTCCTTAACGTACTAAAAAAGACTGAGGGAAGAAGGGGCCTTCGGAAGAAAGAGACCTTAAGGGGACGTTAGAAGGCAAAGAAAAGAAGGGTCGCCAGAGCTATTACCAGAGGACCGTCTCTCCTGCAACTGCCGCTACAAAAAAAGGGAAGTCTTAACGGAAATGGGACTTTCAAAAGGTGACGGTCAAATGAAAAAGAGCTGGGATCGTGGCACAGCCTGCAAAAATACAAACAAAAATAGAAAGCACAATCGGGCTCCGGAAGTTCAAAAGGTCCAATGGTTGGGCGGGGAAGGGGGTAGGGTAGGGGTAAAGAGGGGCCTCCAGCTTATTGGCCACAGCACCCTTTCAGGGAGGGAATTCTTTCAGGGAAGTTCGAAGAAAGAAAATTAAAACAACCCCAGAAAGACTCACCCAAGTGGGTTACTGAAGGGGGTTACGAAAAACTTGGAGGTGCCCAATCACGAAGGGGACCGACCAGAAATAGGAACCTACGAGAAAAACTCAAGTGAAAGGGGGAGCCACTTATCGGGGGGTCGGGGAAAAACACCGATCAAAAATGAAAAAACACCCACTATATAAATCTTAAAAAAAGAGACCGGGAGGGGGGGAAAAAAAAAAGGAAAAGCTTGAGAAGGATATCTGAAGGACTAAATAAGGGAGGGGGCGTTTTGCAGAACGGGTCAAAGAAGAATGAAAGGACTGTGGTGTAAAGGAAAAAAAGAAGCCCCGAAGGAGGCCTGATTGAAACTACACCATGTGTCTCCAAAACTGCTCTTTAGAAGAAGAATGGAAAAGGGGTCAAACTAAAAATAAACGTATGGAAAAAGAAAGAGGGGATTCATTTACAGGGTCGGTGGGGCGGGGGTGGAGGGATCACTAAGAAGAATAGAAGGGTGACTCAATGATTTCTTTACGGAACTGGAGGGGAGAAATGTTTAAATCAAAAGCAAGAGTTCCGGGAGGGTTCACCCGTCTAAAAAGGAAACGAAGGAATTCTTCCACTGGCAGCGTGAATAAGGGGGTAGGGGGGGGGGCAGGAAATTCAAGGGGGGAGGGGTGAGGAGGGAAAACATGGGAGATTTCCCTCGCCCTGGGTAGGAAAAAAAAAAAAAAAAGATTTCTTGGGGAAAAGAACGAAGGGGGGAAAGTTTCCCAGAGTAGAAGAAGGGCCTCGGAATGGAAAAAGCCAGGAGGGGAAAAAAGTCGCAGGGGTCCAAAACCTCAAAAGCTCTAACCTGCGTGGCAAGGGGGGAGCCTGCCAGAAAGGACCTTGTGGCACGGGGAAACTCACCAGTCAATTATCACCCGCAAATAAGAGGAGGGAAAAAAAAAAAGAGGGGGGGTATTTTCAAAAAAAGCGCGAGCAAAAGGGGAAAGGGAGTATGCGGGGTTTGTTCATCGCATAATTAAAGATCGGCAGCCCGCAAAAGCCAAAATGGTTACAGAAAAAATGAAAAAAAAAAACAATACGAGGAAAAGTGTCTCGGAAAAAGAGTCACCGGAAAGACTGAAGGGTGTGTAACGGGGGAAAAGGGGGAATCTTTGAAGTTCAAGTGACGGCATCCAAAAAAAAGGGGACAGTGGGTGTGGCGGGGCCACGAGAAGGGGAAAGGTTTGGTGGGGTCGAAAGGAAAGAACTAGATAGGGGGAAAGCCAACTGAGAGCATATGGACCTGCAAACGGCAAGGGGGGGATGTTTTCAAACCTGGTGGGCAAGGGGGTCTTCAAAAAGAAGCAGAAGTCACGAATGCCTCGCCAAAGAAAGAAATTATTTATGGGGGGGGGGGGGAGTAAAATAAGAAGGGAGGACGTGAATAGGTTCTCAGATGGTGAGAAACCAAAGAAGACTAATTGGAACCTGGGACAAAACAGGGCGAAACCCGAAGCCTAAGGGGGGAACTTCTTAAAAAAATGCCTAGAAACCAGTTTGGCGAATGCCTCGACACCTCAAGATTGAAACCATACACGTCGTGGAAAAAAAAAAGGGGGGGGTCTGGGGGGAAAATCAAAAGTAAAAAGGCATTTTCAAATTGGGGCACACGGACTCTGAAAGAAACGGGGGGGTGTGGTATGCTGGCAGAAAAGCCTCTTCCCAGAGACAACCAAGTAAGAAAAAACATAACAGAAAGGTCCTCATAGGAAAGGGAGCAGACGGGAATTTAAGGCGAGGACATCCCGGGAGGAGGGAGAGGGTTCGAAGAAGGGGTCTAAGTAAAAGAAAGAAAGGGGGGCTGGCCCAGGGGAAAACCCCACGCAAGGGGGGCACGCTGACGGCGAACGGAGAAAAAAACCTAAAAGAAGAAAGAAATACTTAAGAGAAAGGGGGAAGTGCACAAAAAAAACACAGAAAGCAACGAAAAAAGGCATAACAGAGGAAACTCCAGACCAAGTGAAGAGCCAAAACGGAAAAGAAAAAAAAATTCCTCGATGCAAAGGAAGGGAGGGTCTTAATTCTGGGAGAGGGACTGAGCAGCCCATGAGGGGTACTCGAATCATGGACCGCTACGACTGAAAGAATGAGGGGGGAGGGGGGGGGAGCTATGAAAACACGACGGAATAAGAATCCTGAAAAGTGGGGAAACTCAAAGATGCTGATGAAAGGGGGGAAATCTTTGGGTTGTCATCAAAAAAGTCCGTGGACGTACCCAGCCATGAAAAGAAAGTGGGGTACCCTCTAAGAGGGGGGGGGGGCTCTGCAAAGGAGAGATGGGGAAAGCGGAAACGCCAAGTTCGTGAGGGAATTCGGGACAAAAAGCAAAAAGGGGGCTGGGTCTGGTGACCAGAAAAGGGGGACGATAGGGACGTTGGTGAGTCGTGGGTAGGGGAACAAGAAATTAAAGAATCCAGGAAATAGGGACAGGGGATTCTCAGGATGAATGTGTGGGGACTTCCCTGGGGGAAAAAAAACTAGAAGAAAGTCAATGGAGAAGTACTTTAGACCGCACCGTTGGTTTCCAGATAAGAAGTACAAAAAAAATCGAAGGTTCCCGCCTACAAGTTAATCTCAGGGGCTGGGAAAAAAGGGCGTTGGTGGAAAATGTCGTCCGAGCACCGAAGGGGGGGGAGGCCACGGGAAGGGGTTGCCAGGTGTGGAAAAAATCAGGCAAACCAAACTGGTTCTACCAAGAAGAAAAGTTGGGGGGAAAGGGGAAGTTTGCCGGAAAGGCGGGTCCTAGGACCGAAATGGGTGGACCCCGCCAAAGGAATAGAAAGGGGAAAAAAACCCGGAGGGGAGGTCGATCAAAAAAAAACGCCCGGAAGAAAACCAAGGGGGAAAAGTTCAGGGGGGAGGGGGACTTAGACGGGGCCGGGGTCGCGCAATCTCTGAGGGGTTGGGGGAAAGAAATAGAGTTACCGTAAGACTCGAAAACCCATCTCGACTAATCCAGGGGGGCGATTCATGGCAAAGGAAGACCTGGCGGTCAGAAGGGGGGGTCATTTAGGAAATCTGCAAAACTGGGCCCGCTTACTGGAGGTGCCCAACAAGAAAAGTTCCATCTTAAAAAAGGGGAGTTTGGGGGGAGGAGGGACCTATCACAGTGAAATCAGGGGAAACTTTCCAAAAATCTTTGAGGGGGGGGGAATGGGTTCGGCAGGGGAAATGAAGAGTCTACCACTTTAGGGCGCCGGGGGGGGAGAGGAAAAACGTCATCAGAAAAAGAAAATGTCACGTGGGAGAAAGAACAATAGCAGTGGAAAAGATCAAACGGGGAAGAGAAACCCGGCATAAAAAGCACAGGAAAAAAAAGGAGAGAACGCTTAAGTAAAATTCGAGACAACAACCAAAAACGAGGGGTACAAAAAGGAAAAACATTTAACGGCGAGGGAGTCAGAGGTCCGTTGGGGATCTTCAGAACAGTAGGGGGGGGAAGCTGCCAGGAAAAAGGGATTGTGCCGAAAAGGAGCTTGGGGGAAAGGGTACGGGGGGAAAGGCAAAATCGCCCTTTCCGAAAAACGCGGAAGCCACTGAAAAAGGAAAAAAAGAAACACAGGGAAAAAAATAGGCTTGACGCAAAAATGGGCAGTGGACTAAATGGAAAAAAAAAACGTGTTCGGAGAACGGAAAAAGGGCCTCGGCCTGCAAGGGGGTGAACTTCACGACAAGATAAAGGATCTCGGGGACGCAGGACCTGAAAGGGGGGGAAGGGAAAGGGTCGGCGAGCGAGGGGTGTTCAGTAAAAAATCAGGTCCAAGTCACAGAAAACTTAGGTCATCGAAAGTCCCAGGGAGAAACCGGAGGGAGGAACACGATCTCGGACTGGGCACCTGCACAACGGGGGGCCTTGGCGGTTTGTGGCAGAAGACTTACAAAAGATTGGTCACTCGGGAGTCCGGAGTTGAGAAAACCCCGTTCGAGGGTAAGGGGGACTGAACGCTGACAACTACGCCGTTTAAAACAAGTATTTGAAAAAAGGAAAACCAGGAAAAAGGGGTTTTTTCGGCAGGAGTTGGTACAAGAACCCAGGGTTGGCGCCGCCCTGAAAATCCGACCAACATGCACCCGAACGCAAGTAACACCCTTAAAAAAGCTGATGGGCTTCCCTGTTTTGGCTAGCGAAAGGAACCATCAACGTATAATAAATATGTAGGAGAAACACTCATTCAATCAAGAGGGTCTACACCTTAGGGGGCCAAGCACCCTCTCCGGGAACCGGGAGGGAGACAAATGTAAAAGGAAGTCTTTATTCGTTCTAACCAAGTGCTCTTCTAACTGTAGAAGGGGTCCAGAGTTCGCCTAACGCACCTCAGGGGGGAAAACACCAGTCACTTCGGAACACGAAGCACCCTTGCGTGAAAATGCCCGAAAAGGAACAAGCTTCACAAATCTCATGGGAGGTTACATCAGGGGCCCTTTTTAAGGCCGGTACAAAGGAGTCGCAGTTGGAAAGAAAAAGACCTAAAGGAAAGAAAGGAATATCGTTAACGCATCTTGAAAGGAGGGAAGGACTAACGGGTGGCGTGGAAGGCGGGAGGGATCTACGGATTCGGGGCTTCGGCGGTCCGCCTACAACCTCGACCCTGAGATTAATGATCAAGTCCGGTACAAGACTGAAGTGGGGGCCCTTGAAAGGTATCCTGGGGAAAAAGGAAAGGTAATACGGGTCATCTCGGAGAACAAAAGGGGGAGTCTGCGGGGAAGTCAGGTGAAAAAGAATTGGGTGTCACAGGGGGGAAAAAAAGACAGGGGGTTCCAAAGCCACCAACAAAAAAAGAGTTCTTGCTCCATTAGCCTCGGGACAAGGGGGCTAAGGTTTACCTCTAATGAAAAAAAAGATGCAAAAATGATGAGTGAAAGAACTAAAATCGGGGGGGACGTGTCTGTGTCGAAAACAAGACTCAGGCTCGGCGCGAAGACAGGTCTGGACCATCTGTCACGAAATGCACAAGGATGCGAGCAAACAGAGGAGGCTTCTGGTTTTGTGTAGATGCAAGGATGTAGAGGGCCCGCCACGCGGGGCGGGGAGTTCAGCGAAAAACTGTAAAAAGGGTAAAAAAAGTCCCGAAGGGAAAAAAAGACAGTGGCAATCAAAAGAGTTCAAAAAGCAACCCCAAGGATAGGGGTAAAATTAAGGCGGTCGAGGGAAAAAAGGGCAAGAAACAAACCGGCATTTGGAAAAAAATCAGGGGTGGGGCGAAGAGGGAAAAAAAAAGACGGAAAACCAAAGGTTTGAGAGAAAAAATCCCGCTTTCAAAGAGTCAGTCTGGCGAAACAGCAAATGGAGGAAAAAAAGCATAGTGAGACTCGTGAAAAGGGTCATCTACTTACGAAAAAAACAAAGGAACGGGTAAAAAAAGGAACTAGCAAGAAAGGGTCCGCAAAAGAGGGTTTCGGAAAAAGAAAGAAAGTTCTAAAGGCAAGGAGTCTGAGACGAGCGTTCAAAAGTCGTCATAGACGGCACACCAAAAGAAAAGACTTAGGGTCACTGCCTGGGGAAAAAAAAGAAAACTCTCGGCAATGGAACCTTAACAGACCGGGCAGAGGGGGCCCCCCTCATACGGTCCGGCAGGTGGGAAAAAAGAAAAGGTCGGAGTTTGTGAACTATTCCAGGGAAAGAAAAATCCCGGCGTGGAAAGTCCTTCAGTCCTTTCAAGAGAAACAAAAAAAACGGCAGAAGAGGGGGGAAGTCTCGGAGGAGAGGTTTCCAGACGAAAGAATCAACAGAAACGCTCACAGGGGTAAGGGTGAGAAGACTTCGCCAAAATAAAAAGGGGAACAGTTTGGCATGTCCTAGCCCATGCCCAAAAAGTGGCCGCGACAGACCACTCACATCGGGGTGACGCGGAAGGATACGTCAAAAGCACTCAAAGAAGGGCAAGAGTAAATGGGAGTGCAAAAAAAAGAAAAAATAACAAGGCTTAAATACAGTAAGGAAAGGAAAAGAGGACTCGGAAGGTTGGGAAGATCCTCAAGAAAAATCAAAAAAAAGTTCCGAACAACGTAAAGGAGGAAGGGAATTGCCTTAGCCAATTGACCCCGAGAAAAGACATCAAGGTAAAATCTCTCCGTGAAAACCTGAAAAATCAGAAGAGAGGGAAAAAAGGTGCCACGGAATTCAAACAAAGGGTAATAAAAGTAATAGGAAGTAATCTTTTATAACTTAAGGGACTTTTGAAAAACACTACGGAAGAATAGTAAACAAACGTCAAAAACATGCAAGAGCACATTCATGGCCCTCGAATAAGGGGGAAGGGGGGGGAGCGAATCCTGGAATGCATCGGAGGACCCAGGGTGTTTACCTGGGGGGTGTCTGTTGAGAAGAACTCTGGGAAAAGAAAAATTTGGGAGTGTCAGAAATTTTCTGGGGGGGGAAAAGGACTTGCAGGTGTGGGAAGAAAAATCGGGAAGGGGTACCAAAAAGAGAAAAACACGCAAATGGGGCACATCAAGAAGGGGAATCCGGGACAAAGGGAGCCACTTAAATAAAAAAATGGGCTCTCTGATGGCTTACCATGCCTTTCGAATGGGGAAAAGTTGAGCTAGGTGAAACAAAGAAGCTTGGACAAAAGGGGGTGGGTCGATCAGAAAGTAGTCAAAACATGGCCAACCAGGAAAAACAGAAAAAAGGGGGTTAGGGGGGGGGGGCGGGGGGGGTGCAGTCGGGGGGGGAAAAAAGTGTCAGGGGACGAACTCATCCCAAGAAAAAGCAGTCAAAAGTCAGCGGGTGGGGTGAACGACCAGTAAAAAACGAGGTGTTGGGTCGTAAAGACCGGGGGTTGGTGTCAAGGGGAGGTGGACCGCCCGGGGAAAACCGGTCGAATCGAAAAAATTGGTGGGAAATTAAATCACACTCTCCGGAGAACTCTAATGAAAAGAAGAACACGTCTGTTAATTGGGAAGATCACAAGAAGTACTACCTAAAAAACCAATACAGCTCCAGGAACTGTGTGGGGAAAAAAAGGAGTCTTGAGAAAAAGATGGGGATCTTGAAGGGGAGTAAGAGAGATAAAAGGATATGCTGCACTCCAGGTGAAGTGGAACCACGTGAATAGTTTCCCATTGGCCCACATGCTCATCGTAAGTACTACATAGGGGCTTGTAACGCGGGGAAAGAAGGGAACGGAAGTTCCGAAGGTCATACGATCGGAGCAAGAGGGAGGAACAGTTCGGACGTCCAGGGAAAATCTTCCTCGGGGGAAAGACGAAGACACTTGCCCTGTCGTCCAACGAGGAAAAAGCTTTTCCTCTGTGACGAGGTGGTCGTCCGTGCAAAAAGGGGGGAGGGGGAATATCAGTGGTCGACCAAAACCGCTTTAACGCGTCTGAAGGGTCACGTAAAAAAACAGTCGTTCCGCCACATAAAGAACAATCTCCCGAAAAGTATAAGAAGAAAGGGACAAATCCGAAATCGAGGAAACTTACTCATCTCAAAAACCTGAAAAACAAAACCGTGAGTATGAAAGAAAAAAAGGAAGGGAAAGTAAGCGGGAGCCAAGGGCCTTGATCCCTCCGGTCCGGTGGAGGGGAAAAGAATTGATGTGCGAAAGGTCGTGTCCCGACGTGACGAGGACAAGAAAAAGGGGGTCGAAAGTAAACTCTCAGTGAAAAAAATCATCACGAAGGGAAAAAATACTGCAAAAAAAGGAAAATTCTTGCGTCCGAATTGTTGACTTCAGGGCCAAGGAACACAAAAGGGATTTCCTCCACAAAAAAAAACTGACGAGGCCTTGGTCGGGTCACAAAGGGGTTCGCATGACAAACTAAGTACCTCGAATCTCACGGAAATCCTGCAAGGGCTAAAGTTCGAAAAGCGGTCCGAGGCCGAAGTGTTGATCACACATATAAAACCGGGGTAGTGTTGACTCCATCATGATTCAGAAGAAACCGCACTCCTTTCGTGGCATCCGCACCCAAAAAACCCACAGCAACCCATCCGCAAAAGAGACACTATCTTCCCTCGGAAAGCAAGGGGGGATCCTTCATTCTCGCGGGGGTTAAGCCGCCCCGAGTAGCGCCAAGGTTCCTCCGGTACTTCTGTTAACTCCGTTGTCACGGTGTTGGGGTGGTCGAGGAATTCCAACGAACGGTCCTTGGAAAATCATGCTGGGGGTAATTGTCGGCTGGTGCACCCAAGCGACAGAGGGTTCTGGAAAAGAGGAATGCCCAAAAATTACAAAAAAAACCTACCGAAATGGAAAGAAAAAAAGGGGTCCCTCAGGGGGGGGAACAGATGGGAAAACAGGTACGTTGGGAGCCATCTAAGCGAGCAAGACATCGGCAAGGGAAAGACTCCAGTCGACTATAAAAGTGAGAGTTTCGGTCCTTTTTGGGAAGATCTTAAGAACCGAACAAAGGATAATGAAAAAAAGAGGAACTTTCCAATATAAGGTACCTACCAAAACGACCTTAGAAAAAAAGACAAGTCGGGGGGGGACGTCCAGATTGCTGTTCCGAGGAGGAAAACCTCTGAGATGAAAAAAACATGCGTCACGAAAGGAACTGTGTGAAAACCTCCCCACTCAACTGGCTACGCATACCCGGGGGGGGCTCCACCGACCTTGCCACCCAGAAGTAGGGAAGACCTTCTTCGCCAACAAGAACACCAAGGGGGGGGGGAGGTTCATCGAAACCCACAAAATCTTCACAAGACTTCCTGTGGGAGGGGAAAAGGACATCAAGGACTTAGGACATTTACGGGGGAGGGGGAAATCTTCGTGTTCTAGTCAATAATCACGAAAATGAAATACAAAGAGTTTGAAAACAAGGGCAAGCTGTGGAAAGAGAGGTCCGGGTTTAAACGGAATGTCGCGCCATCGGGGGAGATCCGGCACGCGGGGTTCAAGTCCCGAAGACTACCCCAAAGGTCGAGTAGGTCCGACTGTAAGAAAAAGGGTCCGGGGAAGGCAGTGACTGGCCCCCAGGGGAAGAGAAAAATACGGCCAGTCTTGACGAAAAATGTTCGAGCCAATCGGAACCCTGTCTCTGTAGAAAGAAAGGGGGTCTGGGGGGGGGCTCGTAAGGAAAACTTCCAAGAGAGACTGGACCCCCAAACGGGTCACCAGAAGGAAGGGAGTCCACGTTCCCGTTGCTCTCCAAGCTGGATAAGTCTCGCCCATGCGTGCCTGGGGGAAATGCCCCAAAAAAAAAATTGGTGTGGACAACCGGGGTCATGGAGATTCCGTGGAAATCACGGTATAGAGGGGTTCCTCGAACAAATATTCCGTCTATGTCCGGTCATGGGAACTAATAGGGACCTAGGGTGAGGGTACTGGGGTGTGTGGGATCTGACACATTAGGATGGTGAGCAAGAAAATGGCCAAAAAAGTGGGCACTTGTAGAAGAGTTCATCGTCATCGGGGGGGGAACATCTCCTACTGTGATTTAAATCTCACCATGCCAAGGGAAGTTTCCAAAACTGGGGGGGTATTTCAACCTGGTTGTGAAGAAAAAACATACTTGGGATGGTAAAAAAAGTTCGAGTGGGGCCGGCCAAAAAAACCCGAATTGTGCCTAGCATGGTGTTTTGTACCTAAATATGCCGGGGACTCTACGGCCTAAACATTTGGAAGAAAAGAAAAAAAAAGGGGAACCGAAACCTGTGCCCTTACGCCAGGAAAGGGGGGCGTTGGGGAAAACACATGTGGATAAAAGCTTGAGGAAAAAGAAAAGTAGTCACCTATT
>Ga0179593_1364923_pt1 | contig 10290 bp, 19 predicted proteins | sample CZODoug2_1_08_16_FD_185931 | JGI IMG/M metagenome (GOLD analysis project Ga0179593, IMG submission 185931) | Vadose zone soil fungal communities from Angelo Coast Range Reserve, California, USA - CZODoug2_1_08_16fungal (PacBio error correction) | ecosystem: Environmental > Terrestrial > Soil >...
GAAGCCAAGTTTAAAAAACACGATTTTGGGCGCATAGTAGAAAAGAGAACGGCTGAAGAACCTGTTGCCGGTGGATGTCTTGGGGAACCTTTGGACAGGGGGAGAGGGACGTCATAATGGCAATTAAGAAAAGGGGGGATTCGAAGGAAAAAAACCATATGGGGGAATGACCAATAGGTGGGGATCGGGTACCCCGGGCATACTTGACAAGGGAAAGCGGAAAAAAGAAGGGGGGATGAAAGGCCAATACATTAGGAACCGAACTCACTGGAGGCTGGGGGGATAAGAAACTAGTGTTTCAGGAAAGAGAACCACGACTACCAGGGGGATCAGGTATGCGCGATGAACGCGGAAAATTCTCGAGGGGGGGACGAAAAAGGGGGCGAAAAGAAGCCATAAGGTCTCGTGTAGGAACGTAAAGAAACCCCACGACTTGTTCGGACATAAAGGAAAGAAAAGAAAGGGGTATTATTTTTCACAGAACCTTTTAGACTATATCCAAGATTTACTATTTGGGGAGACTCCATACGCTTGTAAAAGGAGCTACAGAATAGAAAAGCTGCCACCAGCTTGGGGGACAACAAGAATACCAACAAGCTAGAAAAAAAGAACAACAGGAAGAAAGGCGAATAGTTTGGAGAGGGGGGGAGCTCCGGCGTACCGATCATACCTCCTAATTAATTAGTGCAGTTTGGACAAGGCCATGATTAATACCGTTGAAATGGCCAATTTGTGGCATCAAATTGGGTTGTCTGTCGGGGGGAACGATGGATGGGGAGCAACGGGTAAATGAAAGCGGACAGACAGAAAGGAGAAGATGCCCAAGAGCAAAATCACCAGGACCTCGTCAACCACAACGAGTGGGAAGTAGAGAGAAGGTTGGGATGCGAGCGGGATAGTCCTGAGGTCTTGGTCGGGCATTAAACGAAATTTTCTAGGGGAGTAAGATACCCTTCGAAAAATGGGACAGTGACTCAAAGAGGTAATAAAAGAGTTCAAATATTAACCAATAGCCCTCAGGAAAAAAAGCCGAACCTAGGGAAAGAGGGTAGAAGGGCATACCCCAAAAGATATTCTTGATGTTAGGACGGAGTCGCGGGATGGGTTGGGTGGGGATCAAAGAGAGGCGGGCCACTGAAGGAGCTGTAGATGTGGGGCTGACAGGATTCGCGGGACACCAGGCGAAAGAAGGTGGATATAAAGAGGTACATGGGGAAAGGCGGAGTGCAAAACGGAGAAAAGGGGGGTAGGGTTTGAGGGCATAAAAAGATTCGAGGGTAGGGGAGCAAGATTGTCGAGAAACAAAAGTAGGAGACGCCAGAATACTTGGGGAAATTAACCGGTAAAGGTTCCTACTCTCAACGAACCCTGAAAAATGCCTTATTGAAAGACAGATCGCAAAGAGGGGGAAGGTGTTTTTCTAGGGGGGGGGAAAATTTAATCGTAGTCGGAAGTCCGAAAGAAAGGAGGGAACGAGGAAGATACGGAGTGGGGATCAGATAAGGGGCCCCGAAGAAACTTAGGAAGGGACGGGCTTTATAATGGCCAATTATTAAGGAAAAGAGTGGTGTCTGAGAAGGCGGGAAAAAGGAACGCAAAGGGGTTAAGAAGTCCACCGTAAGGAATAAAACACGCCAAAGAGGATCGGGTTGAGAGTTAAAAAAGAAACTAAAAGAGTGGTGGAAATTGGAAGACGTGGGTGAAGCGCGACATCTGTAAAAATCAAATGAGCAGGGGCTCAACAAGTGAGAAAGACCCTCATTGTGAAAGGAGAAAAAGGAAATAAAACTTATAGGAAAAAAGGGGTGAAAAAGGTCAACGAAGCCTGAGGGAAATTTTCGCTTGAAAAAAGGGCAGGGGAAAAAGGGGAACTGGAAAAAAAAGAAACCAATCACGAAAAAAAAGGCAGTAATAGAGTCGGGGCCCTGTTACTCGGCAGCTGGAGAGGGAAAGAGGACTAAGGGGTCCCGCTTGGGGGAAGAAGGGTCATCTTTTCGGTGGGGGAGAAAAAGGGGGGGTGGGAGAGGACGGGAGGAAAAGTGGAGCAATAGCCAGAAGTCACGCGGGCTTGGATGAACAAAACAACAAGTTGACTCTGAAGGGTTTCAGAGGGGGGAGGGGAAAGCTAAAAGAGAAAAAGGAACGGTCGGGCGCATAAAAAGAGATTTGACAGTAAAACGACGCTGGGGAAAGGGGGAAAGCTCGATTCTAATTCTTATGGAAAAAAGGAATCAGTGATGAATCAACCAGAATCAACGAATGAGCCAGAAGAAAAGGAAGGGAGGGAACGGAAAACACATGGATCTAGGAGAAAGAATGGGGCGCATGGAACCCAGGCGGCAAGCCAAAATAAAGAAGAAACGTACAATATCTGAGCCTTAAGAAAAAGTGAACGCCGTCCTGAACTCACATAGAAAGGGAACCAGGGAGAAGACGATCGTGGATCCAACAGATGAAGAAAAAAAGCCTACGGAAGAGGTCGCTGTATGAAGACAGAATAAAATTCCACTCCGAGAAGGTACAAGACTGTCCCCAATGAAGGAGAAAGAAAAAGACCATCTGATACCAAGGAAAAAGAAAAGGACCGAAAAAAAAACAAAAAAAGGCTGTTCAGATGGGGAACGGTCAAAGACGGGAGGGCGAGCAGGAAGCGCTTCACTTGAATACGCGGAAACAGAACCTCAAGCGGCTTAGACAAATAGGAAAAGGAAAGGAAAAAGGAACAGGTCCGGAAAGGGTGAAATGGTTTTGGACGTTATGAAAAGGAAAAGATCAAAGGCGAACGGGCAAACCGCCTGCAAAACCAACAGTAGGAGAAGAAAGAAAAAAAGATGCAGGCGGTGTCCAAAAAAACCAATTTGGGGGGTGCGATCTTCAGAAAAAATGAAAAGGGTCACATTTTCACGGGAATTGATGTTCACTGTACAAAAGTTTTTCTCAGAGCAACAGGGAACCCGAAAAGGTCGCGTCACCAAAGGGGCCAGACTGATCGACAAAGCTTAAAAGGAAAACACCATCGCCACGGACGGGGACGGGGACAAAGGAAATCATGCCTAAAATCTTTTTGTTTAAGACCAGGGAAAAAAGCCACATAGAGGGGGCGGGGGGGGGAAACTGTTATTGAGGGGGTAGATTTTCGCCGTGTAGGGTGGCGATGACTCGGCGGAGAAAAAGAAACAAGAGCGAAAATCTAATTAAAGGAAGACAGGCGTTAAAGGGGACCTTTGCTAAAGATCAAAGGACGATTCGAGTGCTTGGGGCTGGAAAGGAAGGGTACAGAGCATTAAGAAGAATGCGAACGGGGGGTTGTGGCAGTGGAAAACCTAGGCTTTTAAAACTCGGAAGAAGCACTCTGAGTCTGGGCGAGCCACAAAAAGGGGGGGCCATGAAGGTCAAGCCAAAGGGGAAAGAAGAGGAGAGCAACAGACGGATGTTGTCAAAAGAAAACGCGTGGGTGAGGCGAAAAAAGTGAAATGTGTAGGTCTTTTAGTGGACAACAGCGGGACTAAGAAGGATTCTCGTCCAAGGAATTGGGGGGGAGACAAAAGGAGAGTTAAGACTGGGGGGGGGAAAAAAAAGGAGGCAGAGCTAAAAAAAAAAAGTCTTCCAACACAAGAATTGGCCCACGGCAAAGAAACCTCGACAACGGATACGATGAACATAGCAAGGCTCCAGCGTATTATCGAGCAAAGAAAGCAGGGGGACGCCGACGTCTTTTTTGCCTGAAGAGGAGAGGGTTGAGGGGAAGAAGGGGGTTAATCAAAAGGACCCTGCAGAGTGAACCCGGCGCAAGCTGTGATAGTCATGAAGCAGGAACCGATTCAATCCAGAAATACGTTTTCTGGGGAAGAAGGGACTAACAATCAGGGAGGTACCTGGAAAATAACGACCGGGGCCTTTGAGGTTAAAAGGACGCCGGCAAACCAGGTTTCCAACCCATCACTGATAGTCAAAAAAGGATGGGGACCTCCCGGGCTCCTTTTAAACCCTACAAAGAAGGAGGGGGGCGCAGGGAAAGGAAAAAGAGAAAAGAAGTTAGAACCGAATTTTGGGAGAGTCCAAAACATGAAGGTGGGGAAGACAAAATGGTGTCAATTTCCCTTATAAGAAGCGGAGGAAATAGGGCTGTGGAAACCCCTGGTGAGGGGAGAGGGACACATAATTATCGACCTCAGGTTCAGGGAAAGGAAAAATTGTAAGACGGAAAGAAGGAAAGAGAAGGAAACGGGGCCATAACCTTATGTAAAAAACATTAAGGGAAGGATGGAGGACTAATCCCGTCTAGGGTTGGGGAGAGGATTCGAATCGAAACGTCTCAAGAACGCTCTAGATAGGAGGGGTCGACAACGAAGAACCGAAACCGACAAATATAAATGAGAGTGATCGCCATAAAATACAAAAAGCGTGGGGGCTCAGGACCTTTCGAAAAGAACACTTCTTTAGGAAGAAATTTTAAGAGGCACAGGAGGGAATATGGGTTGGAACGAATAGGACTTGGTGGAGAAAAAAAGAACGCCCTCAGGTCTCCCAAGAAGGGGGGAACAAAACAACTCAATATAAATAAATCAGAGGAACAGGAGAAAGACATCAGAAGTTGGGGGAAGAAAACAAGGATATTGCATAGCCGAAGGGGAAGGCGTTTTTAACCCACAAGAGGAAGGGTGAATACCTGTGAAAGAAAACGGGTTAAGGGGAGGGAAAATCAAAAATGGGGCAACGAAAGGAGGGAGAAATGACGAAAATGGGAGGGGGGAAGAACTTAATTGACTTCGACAAGAAGAAGGGACGAATCAACTCGAGCATCGGGACAAGAGAGCGCCCCAAAGGGAGGAGGAGGAAAGAGCAATATTGTCGGCGTGCATAGAACGGTTAGTAGGGGGTACTGAGGGAAAGAAAGTGGCGAAGGGGGTCCATCGGAAAGAAAGCGCGAAAAAATTTGACTCCAACGGGAAAGTTCAAGGTCCATACAAAGGAAGAGGGGCTAAAAAGATGAAGAAAAAGGAACGGCTTATGGGAAAGACGAAGGAGACTAAATGGACGGTTTCTCGTGGCGTAGAGGAAGGGGGTTTGGGATTTGTGGGGGGTACCAAACAGAAGGGGGAAGAAGCGGGAGGGTATTTGCGTCTAACCTCTAGCCCCACATATAGAAATGGAAGGGGGATAAATCTTCTGTAAAGAAAGCGAGGCTCGAAGGCGCCATGAAAAAGTGTTGTGTATTGCGATAAGAGATGGCTCAAGGAAAGGTCGGATCCCGATTTCGGACGAACACGCGAAGGAGATCTCGGAGCCTAAACAAGCCGGGGGGGAGGAAGCAAGGAGGGGGGGTCCGCCTCGAAAAGGAACCGGAGGAGCCTTGGCTTAATAAGAAGCGCAAAGTGCTTTTTTTTTTTTCAAATGGGAGTGGGAACCGGTTAGCTTACTTAGGAAGGGGAACCCGAATAATGTAACGGACGAGGAGACACAACGGAGGGGGGGGGTCTCCAAGAAGGGGGGACAGTCAGTTAAGCTTTCATAGAAAAAAACTTAGAGAAAAAGTGGCGGAAATGAAATCTTTCAAGACCGAGAAAAACGGACAAAGGTTCTTAAGAAAGGGCTATCAGTCCGGAGATAAGGGAAAAGCGCGTTATAAACAGGCCCAGGGACCAAAAGTCTGACGGGAATGGGGGATAAAAAGGAGTGTGACGGAGAAGCTGGCCGGAAAAGGAGCACGGCTTTTATCTTCAACAAGGAGGGACTCAGTGGGGAGAAAAGGAAAACACCGAAAAAAAAACGAGGAGGCGTGTCACTCTCCTAAATTAGGTAAAAAGGAAGCGGCGGAAAAGATCCATGGGACAAGAGTGCGAGGGAGGAAAAAAGAAGCAACCGCCCAAGAAGAAATACAGGAAAAGAGAAGCAGACGCAACGGGGATCTCTCTCATACAGATCTGAAATGGAACGCAAGTTCCGGCGGTCTTCCGCCTTGCCAAATGAGGGGGGGGGAAAGATTCTGTGGCGCGCGGCCGGGTCAGACAAGCGAAGGACCCTTCAGGACTTTTTGTAGGGACCAATCCCGGGGCGGAATCGGGGGGCTGTCTTGAAAGACCGAAAAGACGGGGGTCGTCGACATGACCAAAAAAAAAAAAGCTATTGAACAGGGAAAACATAGGGGAAGGTTTGGGAGCTTAGGCGAAGAGGGAAAGAAAGGCGACTCTCCATCGCCCACAGCAAGACGAAACGCCGCGAGAAAAAAGAGGGTAACGCAAGCCGTGTCTCGACGAAGTACCAAAAATTCCCCCCTGGGAAGAAAGCAAAGCAAAGACAGAAGAGGGACGGGATCTCTTACCAGAGGGGAGGGAAAAACTCCGGAAACGAAAGAAGATAGTCAAGGGAGCGAAGTTCTGCATACAATAGAAACAAGCAGAAGTCGAAAGAGCTTTAAAAAAAAATATCCAGAAAAGGGCCAAACCGATCGTGGGAATCATCGTCCCAAAGGTCGCCTGACGAAAAAACTCTTCCGGATGATAAAGGGAAAGACTCGGAGCGAGTATCCAGGCTCGGGCTATCGAAAAGTCAAAAAATCACATGGAACGAAAAAGTCTGTCATGAATAGACCAGCGCTTAGACAAATCTGAAAGGAAAAAAAGGTGAATAACGGCCTAAAGGCAAAGGGGGGTTGGGAAAAATCCGTACAAGAAAAAATCAAATGTGTTGCCAGGCGGGAACACTCCTAGAGACACACGGAGGGAAAAGAAAGGGAGCAAGAGGGGGCGTTGCCCCGAATTAAGATACCCTAGCGTTTGACGGGATCTTGTCGAAAAAAGAACAGTAGGCCGGAATTGAGGGACACTGGGCAAGAATGTGGAAGACAGGGATCCTGCCAAACGGGCCGTCGCGTCAGAAACCGCTCTGCGTTCGACATATACTCTTACAGGGAGAAGCACGCAAAACAATTGAGGGGAGGGGAGGAGAAGCAGGAGTTCTTTTGTTAAAGTTGGACCGATGGACCAAAGAATCGAAGAAGGGGGGAACGTTAGGGAAGAGGTCATAAAGAAAAGGGCGCCGTAAAAGGGCATTGGCGATTAGAAAAATTGGGGAGGACCCCATTCGATGACCTGAGGGGGGGAGAGGATTTTCTCCAGGCAACGTGAAGGGAGTAAGAAAGACTATTGGCAGATGCGAGGGGGACAGGGTGGCGGGCACGGACCAGGGAAAGGGAGGAAAAAATCCCATACCGTCAAGTTTTGTCAGTCGAAGGAGGAGTCGAGCGGAGAAAGGGGATATTAAGTAGGAACTACAGGGACCTTACGCCATAGCGAATCAAAAAAAAGAAGAGAGGGTGGAAAAGGTAGCGGTGTCGGGGGTGTGGCGGACCTTTCATTTAAAATTCAGCCACGGACCGATGGAAGCATATTGGTGGGTCAAGGAAAGTCAAGAGCTTGGAGAACTTGAGCAACAGCAGGGCCACCACCCGAAAGAGGCCAACATAAATCCCCCCGTAAAAAGAAAGACTCGTAGGAGCGAAACCCAGCCGTGACGCAATTTTTCAGATTCGGCAGGAGGGTCGCTGGGGAAAGCGCACATGCCATGAAGACATAAAAAAAAAACTTTTCTACTCCGGAAAACTGTGACCGAAGGAACTTGTTTTCTTTGACGACAGGGAAAGGGGGAGGGCAAAGGGAAGGGGAGAGAACCGAGGGAGCCTTTTGCCGGGACTTAAAAACAAAAACCCGACGCCAGAACAAGAAAAAAGAAAAGTGCGTAAAAAACGCGACGGGGTTTAAAAACCAGATCCAAGAAAAAGGGGGGGAGAAAGGTTAAGGACAGGAGACGGACCAAAAAAAACTTTTGTGCGGTGGGGATAGGAGGTGGCCTAGGCAGGGGTAAACTTTTGACCATACCATTAAAGGACGGCAAGGCTGGAAAATTAGGGGTTCGAGAGAGTAAAGTTGTGTCGACAATCGGCAGCAGTGAAAAACAAATGGATCGGACGGAAGAGGATACGGTTTGAAAGACATATAAATTCAGGGTTCGATCAGTGGAATTAAAGAAATATAGGCAGGGGAAGGGAGAGGCAAAAGTAGTCAACGAAAAAAAAATGGAGGGCGCGAGAGAGTATAGGGGGGTAGAGAAGCGATCCAAACTATCCAGGGAATCGCGTTATCGAAAAAAAAGAAAAAAACAACTTGTTACAGGGACGAATGACAAGCCGCATAGCTTGGAAGCAGTTTAATAGATCACCGCGGGAAAGAGAGGGGGGGGGAAATAAGAGGGAGGGGAGTGAAGGCAAAACTCAAGAATAAACGTGCCTGAGACCGTGCTTGGACGCACATCGAAGCAAACAGACGACGGGAAATACAGATCAGTTGGAGAAGAGGGGACAATATTTACAGAAAAGACGGGGGAAAGGGCTTGAAAAAAGATTCAAAGATTGGGGAGGTGACAAAGAGTCAGAAAAGTTATGGTCCGGACAAAATTTGCCCGAAACGTATTGACTCAATAAAAAAAAGGGGAAAAAACCGATTCAAGCAGCATCCCAGGAGATAGGTAAAAAGAAGTTAGGGCAAATTGGGGTCATTGTCGGATCCCGGAAGTCGTGGGCGAAGTTTGCCAATCGTGGCGAGAAGAAAATCAAAAAAACTCTGGGTCCCAGGAGTCGCCGACCATCAAGGGAAGACCAGCAAAAAAAGAGTAGGAATAATTCAAAGACTGAGCTACCCAAAATCGATAGGTTTCTCAAGGGTCTGGAGGAGGGGGGTAAGGAAGGGTGTGTCGAGGTAAGACGGGGCGGTATTGGGAGAGTGACAGCTCATCTGACATGTGGAGATATAAGGAGGAGGTGAAGCTATGGTCGGCTTGAGCAGAGGAAGAAAAATTGTAAGTTTATGAGAATCTAGGTAGGTTCGCGTCGACAAGATAGAGAATCGCAGCAGAAGAACGAAGGGGGAATTGCGCTGGGGAGATTGGAAGGGAAGAAAAAAAACATAGCCTTGAAGGAGGAAAAAAGACGCAAAGCGTGTTTGGGTGTTTCAAGGGGAGGGGAACCCTTATGAGGGAAAAAAAGTAATTTTAACCGAAACGGGGGGACGATAAAAATTTTTTTGGAGAAAACACCAGCTCATAAAAAAGGGGACCGGAAATTTTGAGGAGGAATTCATGGAGGAATAAGCATGTTGCTTAAAAATGAAAGGGGAGGTAAAACCTATCCAAAGAAAAGGGTCAAAAGGAGGCTAGAGGAAAGGGAAGAGAGTGAAGACGGCGCACACTTCGAATGGGCAGGCTGTGAAAAAGGGGGGTGAAGGAAAGATTGTCGGCACAGGGGGGGATGGAGGGGAAACAGGAACCATTGGGGAACTAGCGTAAACGACGCAGGATGATAGCGGGAAAGGGGGGGGGGGAGAGGATTAAGAAAAAAAGGGAGGGGAGAAGGGGAACCGAAGAGTGGGAAGAGGATTTAAGGCACGCAAGAACTTCAAAAATCGAGGAGGCCAGCTGGTAGCTCGCTCATACGGGGGAGGGGGGGGGCAGATGCGATCAAGGGGGACGGCGGGGGCCGCCAGGTGCAAATCGGAGGGGGGAAAACGCGGGTTGCTCACGGGACGGCAAACCAAAAAAAAATTGGTGGAATGAACCCCCCACTACGTGACGCAAGGAGGGGAGAGGGACGAACTCTTTAAAGAAGAAAGGAACGGGAAACCAAAAAAAAGCTATTTGGGCAGGGAACAACATCGCGTAAAGATTGGGGGAAGGCGAAGTTTAAACATGGAAAGGCTGGCTTCAAATGGCTCGCCCATAGCAAGAGAGGCCTGCAAAGAAAAAAAAGGAAAGGGGTCGTCAAAACCAAGGGAGCGAGAGATGGGGGTCCTCCTGCAAACATTAGGCAGCGGTTCGCAACGTTCAAATAAAATGCCCACAGAGGACCAGATAGGGTTTAACCCAGGGAAACCGTGAAACGACTTGGGAAAAGAGAAAAGAGTCATCCCCCGGCCAAGGGGGGGGATCTTGTCATCCGCTCTTTGGCGCGAGCCTAAAGCGAAATCTTCTTTAGAAAAAATCCCCGAAGTACAAAACGCAAAAAAGAGGGGGGGATCATCGGGCCAACGGAAAAGAGAAAGGGATTAGTAACTGTAGAAAAAAAAAAAGCAGAGCGTGTTGATCCGTAACAAGTCGATGTCCGATCAGGACCTCTTAAAAGGACGCGAAACCAGAGATATCCGGCGGGAGCCAAATTCAGGGGGAAAAAGGGGGATGACCCTGGACAGAACCGGGTTTAAGTTTGAAACTAAAGAAAGGGGGAAAAGTTGGCAAGGGGGA
>Ga0179593_1476777_pt1 | contig 10290 bp, 20 predicted proteins | sample CZODoug2_1_08_16_FD_185931 | JGI IMG/M metagenome (GOLD analysis project Ga0179593, IMG submission 185931) | Vadose zone soil fungal communities from Angelo Coast Range Reserve, California, USA - CZODoug2_1_08_16fungal (PacBio error correction) | ecosystem: Environmental > Terrestrial > Soil >...
GAATCCATGTGAAAAAGATTGAGCCTTGGCCATGTGGTAGCGGGAATCGGGGAAAAAAAAGGCTTAAAAGGAGCTTGCCAGAAAGGTGGCAGGGCGAGGGGGTAGCCAGATGACGTGACAGGGGGGAAACATGAAGAGAGAATGGAATTGGCGGAAGCGGACTGGAGGAAGCAAGAAAGGGGGGGCGAGCGGGTCGCGGTCACGGCTTTTGCGGAACAAGGGGTGAAGTGGGGCATGGGGGAGCAGAAAGACGATAGGGAGGAGCACTTAGCCATTCGGGACTCCCGCGGTCGCGGTACACAAGATTGAACAAAGGGGGGAAAAAAAAAAAAAGAAAGCGAGCGGTCCAGAATGATAAAAAGCAAAATCGTAGAAAACGAAAAAAAAGGCGGAGAAAAAGAGAGCTGAAGAAGAAAAAGGGAAGAAGGAAGAACTAGACTGACGAACTCGGGGACAGTCAAGGACGAGGAAGAAATATGGAGAAAGGATCGGAAAAATAAAAACAGCGAAGAACCGAGAAGTTTAAGCAAAAAAACAAGAGAGGGGGATAAGAATTGAGAATGAGCCGAGATATAAAAAACCTACTATCTGGGGTGATACGCGGGCCAAAAAACGGGATATGCTCAAGTTTCCACGCGGAGGGAATTCGCTTCCGAGTCAGAGGGGGACCACAAACCACAAGGGGAAGAGCAGATCACAGAAGGAAGGAAGTCTAGGAGTCCAAGAAAGAATGGCGCGCGAAAAGACTCAGAACGAAGACCAAGAGGGCGAACGTGGACAGGGACACTACAAGAAGAAAATTTGCACGGGAAGGAGGGGAAAGGCGCAGGTGAGAGGCAGGGGGGGCAACTCTCAAAACTGAAAGAGCTCAATGGGTTAATCAAGAAAGAACAGAGAGGCTTCCAAAGAACCAAGCCCCCCCCACCAAAAAAAAACTTGGAAGAAAAAATGATAGTGCGAAAGAATCAGGAGGCTTACACAAGCCAGGAAACGAAGGAGAAGGAGGTCCACAAGTAACCTGCGTAGACTAAAAAAAGAAGTTAGGGAAAAAAAAGGGGGGGGCGTACAAAATGGTGGCACAGCTTGATGGCAAAAAAAAAAAAGAGGACAGATCCAGATTAGCACCAAGGCGGAAGGGGAGTGCCTCATCATGCACCACGGAGAAAAACAGACCTGCAGAAGACATCCGGGGGAAAGGGAAGAAGAAAGGGATACAGGGATAAAAGGCCTTTCGCAATCGAAACACGGACGCAAGGGTACTCCAAAGAACTCTCTAGAAGTGAGGGAAGGAGACGCACCGAGGGAAAGTTATGCTGTTGTCAAAAGACGCGGGGAAAAAGTAGAGGGGCGAGGTATTAACAAAAGAAAGACAGGGGTACGAAGAAAGGAGAGCAGGGAAGGAAGGTGGAGGGTGAAGACCTCCACAGAAAAAAACCAAAACGATTCGTTACGCTCGGCAAACTCGGGGTTTAAAATTTAGTAAAAGTAAAAAACTTCGAAACGTCATGGAAGGATTAAACACGACCGGCCGTGTGGGACTCAAAAACACCTTCCCGGTGGAAGTACAGGGGAAAAATATGGGTTAACGGGGATTCTCATTATTGGATGAGGCAGGAAGAGAACCCTGGGAAAGAAGAGGGGGCTCTCTCAAAAAAAGGAGGAGGAGAAGGATTAAATACTCCACTACCCGAGTGAACTCATCAATAGAATAACGGAAGGAATAAGAATCGGGTGGAAAGCAAGCTCTGGGGTGTTCGTGAAAGGGGGGGAGGGAAACCAAGGTTCGTGGGCGAAGGGCAGGAGTCCTGTTCAAGGAGGGCATGTTCGTCGGGGTCAAACCCACCACTGCGTTGGGGGCAGAGGATTCGAGGGTTGGGAAAAGGGACCTTGGCTCTGGAGGAATGCGCGCCCGATTGGCAAATTCCCTTCACGCGGGAGGGAGAGGGTAAGTCGCTATTTATTGACAAAAAGGTCAAGCGAACGCAATATTGAGAAAGAACTAGTTGACAAAAATCATGACGGAAGAAGGGAGAAAAAAAGTAGAAAGGAAAGAAGAGTCACCAAGTCGCGCCTGACGGAAAACTAAACCGGGAGGGGATCTTTGAAAAGGGAGTTCTTCCGAATGCTGTCCTGGTCGGGGTAACCCGTGCAAACAGGATTTGAAGGGCATAACTGATGAGGGGGCATCAGAAAAGACAGAATTGCTCAGTGGGGCCGAAGGAAGAAGGATAGAGAGTCCCGGCGATGGCACAAAGCATAATGACATTGAAAATCGGAGAAAACTCCTGTGAAGGAGGAGAGACTCCGAAGGTTACTGGGAGGGAAAACTATCGTGGCAAGGCGAGAAAAGACTCATTATCTCGGGGGCGAAGAAAACTCTCAAAACTCGGGAAAAGTTGGGGGGAGGAGGTGGTAGGGGAGCCGTAGAGGAAGGGTGGGCCGGCGGAAGGTATAAGAACTTCACAACAAAGGGGGCAAAGCTCGCGCAGGCAGCCAAAGATCCGGAGAACCTTCCGGACCCTCCGGGAAAACTCTTCCTTGTCGAAAACCTTAAAATCTTTTCCTGCCCAGGGGAAAGTAGAATGTACGGAAGACTTGCTCAAAAGTCGTGAGACCTGAAAAGGGGGAAAAATGTCCAACAGGGAGATCAATCAATGGATAGGGGGGGTAAAAAGGGTTGCATGGGACGACCTTCCGGGAGGTGGGTTCAAACGCTGAAAAAACCGAGGAGAGAAAACCCAGTCGTCCAGAGACTTTAAGGAGCAGGGATTTCTTCGCAGGGGGGTGCACTCTAAGTCGAAGGGGGAAAACAAAAATAGAGGTGAAGTTCCTTTGGCGCTCAGTGAGGTCGTTCTCGTGGTGTACCTTGCATAGCCCTCGGGGGGGGGGAGACGGTGGCTCAGGGCATGATAAATACTATCTAGGAATTCGTCCAAAGTCCCCACAAGAGGAGAAGGGAAACTTCCCCAGAATCTGGACCTTGGGGGGATTGTTAATCGGAGCGTACGCGATCCCAAGATGGGTAGAAAATCTTGGGGGGGGGGTCACTCGAAGGGAGGTACGGTTCGGTGGCAATGGGGGGGACTGCATGAAAGCTCGAAGGGGCGGGCGGTGAGGCATCTTTTGCCTTTCCGGCGGCATGTCCAAGGGTGCTTGGAAACCCCTGAAACGAACTTGAAGTCAAGGCAAAAACCGACGGGAAAAGAACGAGGAACCTTGCGTGATGAAAAAGAAAAATCCCTCGTCCTACGCCTGGGGAAAAACGTTCCGTTGCCGAAATCAAGAATCTTCTCATTGCCTTCTGTCAATACGAAAGTATAAACAAGAGAAAGGCGGAAAACAGTCAAGGGGCAGGGGCCTTTTAAAAATGCGGACGACAAGCGCTAAAACTTGCAAATGAGGCCGTAAAAACATTTTAATCTATCTAAAACACAGGGAAAGGAAAGGTACGACGCCATGACTTGAATCCAGAGTTTTATTGGAAGGGTGGGACCAAGTAAAAGGCTGTGCCGAGGAAAACTGGTTTCTCTGTGTGTCGGACAGATACTTGACGTAAAAAAAGAAAAGAGCTGGCGATGTAACGGAACACTGAGATAATCGTGGGGAAAAGCCGATAGGACGCTCGTTGGGAGGCGGCGGTCCAGTCTTTGGAGGAACGAAGACTGGGGTGAGGGTTCTCAAAAATGAAAAGGGAAGAGAGAGGGGGGTAGTGGAGATCTGAGTGAAGGGGGAGGGTGGGGGTTAAGGGGTTGGGGGAAGCCGAGGCAAGAGAAAAGGAGAGATAGGGGGAGGATAAGGAGAGGGGAGAAAAGAAGGGAGGGAGAAGGGTGGTCGGTAGGGAGGGCGGAGGGCAACCGGAAATGAAAAATGAAAACAGCAAGCACAGGAGGGAAAGGGGGTTTGGAGGGGAAAAGAAAAAGGGGGGGAAGAAAAGGGAAGGGGGAGGAGAGGGGTATGAAAGGACGGAGAGGAGGGGAGGGAGGGAGCGGAGGGAGCTTCGGAGTACTGGGAGGGCGGATAGAGGGGAGATCAAGATGGAGGAAGCTCGAGGAGAGGAGAAGGTAAAAGGAAGTAGGTGGGAACGAGGGAACAAGAGTAGGGCGGAGCCGAATAACTGAGGGCGGAGGGTGGAGGAGGAGAGGAGTTGACCGAGAAGGAGATGGAGGGATGAGGGGGGGAAAAGGGGGATAGAATAGTGGAAGGCAGGTGGAGGTACAGGGGGTAGAGGGAGGTGGAGTGAGGGGAAAGGGAGGGGGGCGTCAGGCAATAGTGAAGGATAGGGAGTGGGTCGAAGCGTGGGAGGAAGGAGGAAGAAGCAGAGAGAAAGCAGGGGTCGGTGTTGAGGGAACGGCGTGAAAAGATTCAGGGAGGGGGGGGAATCGAAGTAAGAGTGAGGGGGGTTTAAGGAGGGCGGGAGGGGAAGGAATAAGAGGGGGGGGTGGTGGGTTTGGAAAAAATTTAGGGGAGGGTCGGAGGACGTAGAAAAAAGAAATGGTTGTAGGGAGGAGGATAAGGCCTGAAGACGGGTGCGAGATAGGAGGGAGGATAGGAAGGAGAAAGGGCTAGAAGTGGGAAGTAGGATGGGGGAGGGGGAGGTTGTGGAAGGGGGGAGGAAGAAAGGGACGGGGGAGTGGGAAGTGAAATACACAGGGTCGAAGACGAAGGCTAGTAGCAGGGTGGGAGATGGGTATTGGTAGGTCGGTAGTCGAGCAGGCAGGAGGAGAGAGGGGAGGGAGCTGTAGAAAGAGGGGGGATAGAGAGGGGGAAAGGGGAAGGCAGGGGGGGGCGGAGGTGGTGCGCCAGGGGGGAACATTATAGAAGCAGGAGGGGGCAGAGGAGTTGGGGATTGAGGTGAAAGGTAGGATGGTGGTGAGAAGGGAAGTGTTAGGGGAGAAGTGAGTGTGGTTGGGGGGGGGAAGCTGCTAGAATGAAGAAGAAGAGAGGAATAAGGTAGGGGTGCGGCGGAATGAAAAGGGGGGGGGAAGGGGGAATTAGTGAAGTTGGGGAGAGAGGTCGAAGGTACATGGGTGGGAGTAAAAGGAGGTGGAACAATTAGATGGGGTAGAGGTTCGAAGGGGAAGAGATAATATCCGAAGGGTAGAAAACAACGGAAGAGTAGGAACGAAGATAGCAGTGGTAGGACAGTTAAGGAGCGTATGAGGGAATTGGGTTAAAGGAGTAGTGAAAAGAGAGGCGGGGGAGAAAGTATGAGAGAGGTCAAGGGAAGGAGGAGAAGGACGGGAGGGCGGGCGAGCGTGGGGGGGATTAACGGCTAAAGGTGAAGGGGTAAGGCATCGAGTAGGGAAGAGAAAAGGGAGGCGGTTGCACAAGGGACAGGACGGAGGAGGGGAGAGGGTGTATGAGTTGAGGATGGGTGGGAGAGTGAGGAAAGGGGTGAATGCAACGAGGGAAGGAGGGCTATGAGAGTTGTGGGGTCCAGAATGAACTGTAGAAGAAGCGAAGGGCGAATAGTTATTAAGAGCGAGCTGGGCTGATTGAGGGTGCTAGCAAGCGAGAAAACGGAGAAGTGTGGGTGAGGCGTGGGGAGGGAGAAAAGCTTAGAGGTGGGTGGGGGAAGGAGGAAAAAAGGGGCGAGAAAGGAGAGAGGGGTAAAGTGGTGTGGTGGCAATAGGACGTGTGGGACGGGAGGGTAAAGTGTAGGGTGATGGGGGCGGGGGCGGGGGGAGAGCGGGGGGGGAATGTAGAGTAAGTGGAGAGGAGGGGGAGGAAGGAAAAAATGGAGAGACAAGGGAAGTGGGAGAGATAGAGGGGGATGAGGTGGAGGAGGTGGGTGGGAGAAAAGCTCGGGGGAAAAAGGACGGCGGGATGAAGAGGAGGCGTAGGGAGGGGGGGGGAGGAAGGGTGAAGAAGACCCGATGGAGGGGGGTGGGGGAAATGGTGAGATGTTGAGGGAGTGGGGGTGGGAACGGGGAGAGGGTGACGATGGAGGCAGGTAAGGGAGAGGATGGGGGGGGGAGGGGGAGTGAGAAAGGCGGTGAAAGGAGCGATTTGGAGGGGGAGGAGCGAGGTGGGGAGGGGGTTGAGGAAAGTGGAAGGGAGGGGTGGGAAAGGCGAGAAGGGGGGGGAAGGAGGGGTAAATGGAGGAAGAGGGGGACAAGGGGGGAGAAATGGGGACGGGAGGGGGGGTGTAAGGGAAATAGCGTGAATGCTAAGCAGGAAGGTCGGGTAGTAGAAAAGTGGGGGGGAGATAGGCGGGAGGGGAAGAAAGAGAGAGTGAATGACGGAGGAACAGTCGAGGGCGGAAATGGAGGGATGGAGGGTGGATGGGGGTGGGAGGGAAGAGGATGGAGGTAAAGGGGGAGGGTGAGGCGCGGCTAGGGAGGCGGTGTGGGGGGGTACGGGGGGGGTGGGTAAACATAAGGGGCGAAGGTAGGGTGGGTGCCGGGGGGGGGGAAGGGAAGAATGAAGAGGGGGGGTAGGTGTGGTAGCGGGGAACGGGGGAGGGAGGGGCGACATTGAGTGCAAGAGGGAGAGGGAAGACAGGGGGGAGGAGGTGGATAGAATTCGGAGGGCGGTGGGAGGGGGACGGAGGTGAAAGGGGGGGGGATAAAAGTGGGGGGGGTGCGTGGAAAAAGATTGGCGGGGGGAAGAGTGGAAGACGGAATGACAGGGGGGGAAGGGGGGGGTGCAAGCAGGGAAAGAACGGAGGGATGGAGGGAGGGTGGCGTGTGCCCTAAAATGGAAGGGGAGGGGGGATGTGGGGAGGTTGGGGGGGTAAAGAAGGTAGGGGGGGTACATGCGGGAAGGGGTGTGGAAGAGACGAAGGAGAGTATAGGGGGTGTGAGGCCGAGGGTGGAGGGGCTAAGGGGGGGAAGTCAAGTGGGTTGGTGGTATATAGAAAGGGGATAAGGGGGGGAGGGGAAGTAGTGGGAGCGAACTGGTGGGAAGCGGGAGGGGTGGGGGGGGTATGGAGGATGTGGGCGGGGGGGGGAGCAATTAGGGGAAGGGAAAGGGAGGGAACTAAAGAAGGGGTAGGGAAAGGATCATTGGAAAGCTTGGAAGAAGGAGGTGGAGGGGAGAGTGAGTGGGAAAGAGGGGGGACAGGTAATATAAGGAACTGAAGGGGAATGGAAGAAGGGGTGGAGGGGGGCAGGTAGGGGGGAAGGAGGGGGGGGTGTGGAGACTAGGGAAGAGAGGGAGGGAGGGGAGCATAATTAGTGCGGGCGTTGTGAACGGGGGTAGAGAGAGGGGGGGGGGATAAAGGGGAGGAAGTAGGGAGAAAGAGAGGGTGGGAAGGGGAAGAGGGAGGAAGAGGAGGAGGGGGGGGAGAAGGGGGAAATGGTCGGAGGGGGTGTGGGAGGGGAGGGACGGTGGGGGTAGCGGCCGGAACGGATATGGGACGCAAGGATAAGGGTAATGGAGGAGAATGGGGGGGAAAAAAAGAAGGAGGGGGGTAGTGGTAAGGGGGCGGGGGAGCGGGGGGGGCGGAGGGGGGGGGGGGGGTAGAGAACTCAGTGGTAAGGGCGAGGATAGAAGAGAGGAGGTAGGGGGAGTGAGGGGTGGGAGAAAGGGGTGCGGAGAGCGATGGGGGGTGGATGGAAGCAGAGGGTTGTGTATGGGGGGACAGGGGGAAGAAGCGGGGGGGGGGGAGGGTGGTTACGTGTCTTTGGTTGGGAAAAAGGACGTGAGCGAGACAAGAAGGAGGGGAGGGGGGGGAGGGGATAGGGGAGAAAGGTGAGGGTTGGTGGGGATTAGTGTGAGGGGAGGGGAAGCGATAGGAAACTAGGTGCAGGGCAGGTGGGACAGGGGGGGGGAAGCGGGATGGTATGGAAAAGGATGTGGAGAGAGGAGAAAGGGAAGAAAAGGTAGGAGGAGGGGGGAGCGACGGGAGGGAGGGGGTGGGGGAGTATAGGTGGAGAAGACAGATAGGGGAGGTGTGGTATAGCGAGGCGGTATGAAGAGTAGGGTGAGGAGGGGGGGGGGCAAAGAGGACGGGAAGGAGAAGTGAACGAGAGGTAAGGTGTGGTTAGGCAGAGGATTGGAAGGAGGTGGGGAGAGGGGATATGGGGTGAAGTGGCATGAAAGTGTAGGGGACGCTCGGAGATGGACGAGGAAAGGAGGGAGGGGGGGGGTAGAGTGGCTTGTAGTGGAGGGGGGCGGGGGGTAGGAGAGGAGGGGGAGGGCGGTTGGGGTTGGGAAACTGTAAAGGGAATAGGTATGGGAGGCAATGGGGGGTAGGGGAAGGTGGGGGGAGTGGAAAAGGTACTAGGACCACTTTACACCTTGTCCATGGTGGTGGGGCCGTGCAACGGGACTCGAAGGATAGGGGGGGCCGACTGAACCTTCGGGGGGGGATGGTCAGTCTGCAAGCTCTCATAATGACGTCGTCACCCGTGGGTCAGGATTCATTCTGTGAGGTAGGAGACAGATGGCTACTTAAGTTTGGGTGCGAGCAGATGCAGAGGTGAGCGGAGGGGAGGGGTGTATCGGTAGTTCTACAACGCATAGGGTAGCCTGGGAAGGGTGACGTGAGAGGGGGGTCCAGAAAGGGGGGAACCGGGTAGGATAGAGAGGGAAAAAAACAATTGGGGGAGCGGAGGCGAGCAGGAGGAGGAGGGGGTATGCAGGGCAAGTGGGGCGATGATAAGTAGGCCTGTAGAAATAACAAACAGAGCTATGCGGGTTAGGAGGGAGTACGGGGGAAAAGGTTGAAAACGAAGGTCGGGCGTCGGAGAGTAAGCGCAGGAGGAACAAACCAAAGAGGGTAAAAACGCCCGCATCAACGAGCAGGGGATAACTTCCACCCAAAACCATCCAAAACGGACTCGACAGCTTTGACTCCTCCGTGGAATTAACAAGTACGGCCAGAGAGAACAGGGGGGGAGGGGGGGGAAAGCGCGTCTGTATAACAAAGCTGAAAATCTGTTCCGGGAAGCACGTGCTCTCCAGCATGGCTCGGAAACTTTATCGGCAAGGACAACAAAAAAAGGGGAAAAGGGGGGGGGGGGGCAACACACAACAAAAAGGGTCGGAGAGCGTGGGGGGGAATGAGCAGAATTGACGAATGCACGAGGTTCTACTATCTATGGTCCCGCCTTCTCGCCATCCATCTTGCATCATCAGCCCAAACTCCAGGAGATTTTTGTTGTTCGCGCTTCCCATGTTTTTTAGCGCATGTATCCGGAGTTTTGTACAAAAAAAACTAAGTAATTAATGCCTCGGTCACAAGGGAACACCCCTCAAGGGCCTGGGGAGCACCATTTTCCGAATACTTCCCAGAGTCCCAGAAGAAGGGGGGGAGACAAGGAAAAAGCTCGCGCTAAACCCGGGTCGGAAAGCAACTGGAGCGGACCAGCTTTCTGTAAAAGGTGCACGAACAAGAGGATTGGGGAACCATGAATTAAAAAGGGATCGCATCTCCTCTGAAAAAGGGTTTTGAAATGCAAGAAGACGGGGAAAAAAGGAACGGAGCTCAATGTGAGAGGGACCGGGGGGCGCCGACAAATACTCCTGCGGATCCTAATCCAATGACAAAGCGCCAGGGGGGGGGGGGGATGAGAGTTGGAGGGGAAGCACGGAGCATTCCGGCTTAGGAGAGTTAGACAAAGTACGATCGCAATTGAGGGTAAAAAGTGTCTGAGAAAGCGAGACTCACGGGAACTGCGAGGGGGGCACGTCCAAGATTTGGAAAAAGAGGAAAATGATGTCTATCACGCAAAAAAAGCGGGCGAGCATGAGGCGATTGAGAACAAATGCCTGTCGTGGGAAAAGGAAAACCGAAGAGGCCCGTCAGGTCCATGGGAACTGGGGGAACACGGACACACTGGCCAACCTCAACCAAAAAGGAGTTCCTTTCGTCAATCTCCCGGTCGGCCTTGGAGTCCTGTATACATCTGGCTGCTGGCTGGAAACAACTGGAGTTACTATACAAACCCCATTTCAGAAATTTGGGGGTACAAATCTGAATTTTAGGTGGCGGCGGGAGGCCAGCATAAATCCTTCATTCATCGTAATTAAAAGACTCCCTAACTTTAAATTAGCATCCTCTGGAGAGGGTCAGTCGAAGACCGAAGAAGGTATAAAAAACCGCAGAAAAAGAGAGTGAACAGACTCAAACGCAGTTGGTGGGTTTAACCGGCGGAAGAAAAAGACCAACTCCTGAAGGAAAGGAATTCCCCTTATCCCCAAAAAACAAAAAAAAGGGGTTTTACACACGCACACATTCCCTTGGGATACAAAGAGTGGTTCCACAAAAAGTTACGCAGGCTATGGGTCATGATATATGAGAAAAGGGGGGGTGGAATTAAAAAGAAAAAAGAAGGAGGGAGG
>Ga0179593_1497140_pt1 | contig 10290 bp, 10 predicted proteins | sample CZODoug2_1_08_16_FD_185931 | JGI IMG/M metagenome (GOLD analysis project Ga0179593, IMG submission 185931) | Vadose zone soil fungal communities from Angelo Coast Range Reserve, California, USA - CZODoug2_1_08_16fungal (PacBio error correction) | ecosystem: Environmental > Terrestrial > Soil >...
TTACAGAATCAGGGATCCAAAACCCGCCCATAGAAAGACTAGGGTTGTGAAAAAAAACAACTGCGACCCGAACCAGTTAATCAACAAAGAGGCAAAGGAAGACACTAGCCAGGGTGAGAAGGGCTTTAAAAAAAAAAAAACATAAGACTAGACGGAAAAAGGGGGGTCACATCCAGCCGCAGGAGGTGGGATTTGTAAAACGCGGGACCGGCCCAGGGATGGACACCAAAGGAACAGGGGTAAAAGCCGGTGGGGGGGGGGGGATTACCGGCTAAACCGGAAAGAGCCTTCCGTTGTCCCGACAGTGGGGGGAGGCGGAGCCAACGGCGGAATGTTCAGGAAAAAAGCACAACGGAAAGAAAACTGGCAGAAGGGAAAATGGGGAAAGCTCAACAAGCCAAGGACAATCAAAGGACCTCCATCAAAACAAGAAGACGGAAAAGGGATGAAGTCATCCAAGTTATCATCAAAAAAGCGGACCACTGGAGGCCGAGATCAATCAAAAAAAAAGAGAAAAAAAAAAAACAGAAAACACTTTTGTCAGAAAATATCTGAACGCCCCGAATAAAAGAAGGGAAAAAAGCAAAAACCTGAATGGTCGAAGGTGTCTTAATATCCGACGAGCCACAGCCACGGGGGAGAAGTAAAGAGAATGAAAAGCCGGCCAGAGAAGTCCATTTTATCTCAAAGTCGCGATAAAAAATAAGACACGAGGGGGGTGGGAAAGAAAAAAAAAAACAGATGGTGCAGGCCGATTCTAAGTCAGCCCAGCCCGAAAAAACAGGAGGAAAAAGTCCACAAAAAGGGAAGCACTATAAAATTGAAATCGGGCCAAAAATCCACATCTTAAAGCGGGGGGCCTAAGCTCAAAGGGAGTCCCTTTCACGCCGGGGGGGCTCAAAAGACCATGGCCAGCAGGGGAATGGAGGGGAAGCCAAGAAATCCAAAAGGTGATTGAGAAAATCGTGCGAAATGGAAAAAACGAAACGGCCCACAAAGGCAGCTCTAACACGAGCACAGGAATAGGTAAAAAATATAAAGGGGGAATACGTGCCGTGGGGGGAGCCGTAACAAAGAAAAAAAAGCTTCAAACGATTTCCCTCAACAAGGGTAGTAGTAATGGGGGAAAAAAATATAATCGGGAAAAACATGAAGGTGCAAAATTCAAGAAAGTGCGATTAGAAGACTAAAGGAAAGTCGGCGTTACCTAAGAGGAGGGAAAAGGGATCAAAAACCACGAGGACACGATATTCGGTTGGGGAAAACGAGACCCGTCAAGGGTGAAAAACGGCGCCCACGACCGTCTAGTCGCTTGAAAATCAGAAGGAGTCGACCAAAGTGGGGGGGGAAAAAGTACATCGAAGAAAAACTCTTCAAGCGCAATGCGCTCTGACGGAAGTAGGAGGTGGGAACGCCGGCCCGGAAGAATAAAAGGGAAGAAGGAGACAATGGCCGCGAAAAGAGAGCAGTTTTAACTACGAAACAACCGCCTTAGGGTCAGATAAGGTTACGCCCGGAAAATAGTAAAAAAAAGGAACCGCAAGAACGTCATCATCTCTTGGGAATATAAGACGTCGCGAAGGGAAGTATGGCAGCTCGAAACCTGTTTTGTCGGAGGGCAAGGGGGGAATTGCGGGGGAAATCGATGTACGGAAAAGGGGTCGACGAGAGGTGGGAAACCGTGAAACCCTTATCAGGGAGGGGGTGAGGGCCAAGGGCAAAAAAACGCTCCGGACGGAAAACGATGACGCCGGCAGAGCGGTCGTGTGTAGTCAAGACGCAAGGAACCCTTCGTCCAGGAAACCAGGCCAGAAAAGCGAAAGCCCAAAACCAACGCCCCCCATGTGAGAGACCCCGGGTAGGCACGTCTCTTACCAACGGGACGAGAAATTGTTCCAACATGGTTTGGCTTTGGACGGACGACTAAAAATTTAGTTCCGAACCCCCAAACAAAAACATGAAAGAGGGGAACCAGTTACCCGTCGAGAATAACGGTTTAGGGGGGATCGGACAGGATGTATACAAAAAGGCGAAAGCCTAATGCGTTCGAATATGGCCGAACGAACTCCCAAAAAAGGGAAAAAAAAAACTACTCACAGCCAGGGGGGAGGGGGCATTTGGGGATGGGGTCCCGGAATCAACCTCGCTGGTGAGGGGCAGGGTGGGGCCCAGACTGGTGTCGACAAATCTTCCGCCATTAGAAGGGACAATAAAGATGTGGGAAAAGGGCAGCGACGGACGGCCCCGGCCAAAAATAACGGGCCATAAAAAAGGGATAATGGGTGCGACACGAACCACAGAAGACTCGGGAAAAATGGGAACCTTTTCCAAGACAAAGAAAGACGACGCAGGAAACAAAGAAAAAACGCCAGACCCAATAAAGGGGGTAGAACAGGGAATCAGTCGTCGAAAAAAAAAAGGGTCGACTCCGTGGGATATGGGCGCTTAAAAAGGAAAAAGGAACTGAGTTTCCTAAGAGTGAGCCACGGGAAGAGGGAAGATGGTTGGGCCGAACTTCGTTGTCTTCTGACGGAGGGGCCTAACTTGCTACATAGTCCCGACCTGAACCGTACCAGGTCAGCAGCCTGAAAAAAAAGAAGGTCCATTGGGCCTTACGGGCAAGTCTTTGTCAAAAAGGAGGTCAGTAACAAGGAAGCCAGGACTTCCCCCCCTCGGACGCGTCAGGAAAATCAAGGGGACAAACGCGACGGAAAGCTCGGAGAAAGGGACCAACAATCCCTTGAGCAGGAGAAGACAAGGGGGAGAAATAAAAAGGACGGTTCCGTGTCGAAGACTGGAAGGCCCCCAATTGCCCTGAAAATTGGTTCTTATCTTAACGCGTTTGGGCCCGGTACAAAAAAAGGGGGTAAAAACGAAGTGTTCCCTGAAACGCTAAAAAAAAAAACAAAAAGAGAGGATAAAAAGAGAGAAAAGGGACATTCTTAACCTGAGCGGGTTGAAACTCAGTCCCCAACGCGCACGGGAAGAAGCCCCCTTACTGGCAATTGGGGGGGGCCTATCTACAAGAAAGATCGACACGGAAAAGACTAGGTCGTGTCCCTTGTCGGAACAGTTTGCGCCGCGAAAAGGTAGGGGGGGGGAAGGACGGAATTTGGAAACATCCAAAAATCAAGAGGCGATCCGACGATCGCACAAAACAGAGGCCGGCCTGCGTGTGTCGGGCCCTTGGGTGGGGACTGGGAAGAATGCCTAGGATTTTGGGGACGTAAGGAGCCTATTGGTTGCTGGGATACGGAAATTTCAAAAGTTGGCTGAAACGGATTAAGTCCGGACGAAGGTTGGGAAAAGGAAGAAAAACGATTCCCTCCAAAAAAAATTCGAGGGGAAAAAACTCAAAGAGAGCGTAAAGCAATGTCCAGGGGTGGAAGGGAGAAAAGCCCAAATATCCACTGAAGAAGGATTTGGGGGGTGTGGTAGCCGAATAATAGTCACACTGGGCTAAAAATCCAAATAGGGGAAAAAAAAAAACAATGGGAAAAAGGATTAAAAATACGCGGCAGCCGCCTGGGAAGTTTTCCAACGAATGCACCACACCCCCCCAACCAAACCCCAACCCGCTCGGGAGTCACAAGATTCCTCCTGGAAAAGCAAAGGGGTTGACGGGCCGGCCACGGAACTGTGGGTAATATGTGCAACCTACAAGCACCCCAGAGGGGAAGGGGGGGGGCTAGTCTGGTTTGCACCTCACTGGGAGCCGCCAAAGAAAACTGGTTAAAAAAGCACATGAACCCTCAAGTGCCTGAATGTGGAAATCGGACGACCAAGAACGGAGAAAAAATAAAATTTGTCCCCACACCAGTTAAAGGGCGGAGGAGCATTTATTTCTAACGCTCCATCGCTGGTTCCAAAAGGAGAAAAATATCCTAAAGACGACTCAATCAAACTTCACCGGGGATCAGTCGACGGGGACATGGGTCGGTCCCAAGGCTTTTGGGGGGAGACCGGCGACTGCAGTCGATCGAATCCCTAAAATGTTTGCCATTGTCGACTTGAAGGGTATAACAGGGAAGTAAAATGCCCGAGCAGTGGGGGACCGGGGGTTCTTCGAGGGGGGTGCGGGTCCTAGGGGGCCACAATTCAAAGGAGCCGGCGGACCGGGACTGAACATGACGAAGGCAACTGAATCAAAGGGGCAGGGTTAATACGTCGCGGTTCCTTGACCAGAGTTCCCTCCAACCTCCCGACGGACTAAAAAGTCGGCCCCGTTTCGAAAGTTCCTCTCAAAGAGACATCCCGAAGGGCCCACCGGAAAGGTAAGGACGAAGCCAAACTAATCGACAGGGGTCAAAATCACGAACGGACGGGTGTCTCAGCAAAAAACGCTGAGGAAAATCCCCACATGGCAGGGAGTCAGGCAGATCGAATCTCGGGGAACCAAGTATCGTCCGGAAGGGAGGGGGGCTTCTCCTCGTTGTGATAACGGCTTTGCACGACAAGTGGAGAAGAAGGGGGGGGGCGATTATTGAAACATTGCCGGGAAAAAACGGGGTCCCAAAGTCAGATAAAGGGGGACGAGCTCCTCAAGGGACTGCCGGAAGCCTTGGGTTGAGGTCTTAGGGCACTAGTGCAAATTTTGGGACTAAAGACATCCAGAGAAGGCAAGCGGCTTCGAAAAACTGGCGGGCCAAGTGTTACCTTGCCCGGTAGAGGCAAGAAAAACAAAAAAACCATAGGGAGGGATCGGTGGGGATTTCAATCGTAATCCAGGAAGGGAAAAGGGGACCACAAATGCGGCCTGTTTCACATAAAGTCTCCCGGCGCCATCGTCAACTGACATTTAAAGAAAAAAAGAGAATCCATAGTTGACCGTTGGACCATTAAACGAACGTGGTCGGAAGAGGGGTACTCGGGTGGAAGTAATGTCAAGACTACGACACCAACGTAAAACGGATAAGGATATATGTTGGGAACACTTAATTGTTTATTTATTCCGGAGAGGACATGGGGAGCAGAAAGGCCCTGGGTTGGGCCGTTTTGGCAGTTGTCAAGGAGAAAACCTGGGGGAAAAAAAACGACCTCGCGGAAAAGAGCATCAAATGGATTGAGAAAAAGGGGAAGATCAGAGGAACGCTGGGGGACAGTGGGGGGCCGGGGTGAAGGCGCCCAGGGAGGACGTTGAATGCGTCACGGGGGGGGCTAAATGTTTTACGCACGGGACACGTTCAGGAGAGGAGATTTCCTGGCCCGAGGGTGGGGGGGATTGTGCACGGCAGCGCCGTACAAGTCAGTAAAGAAAACGAAGGTGTGGGACAACGGGGAAGCGCAGGTTTTGGGGGGGGGTTTGTCGACATGGCTTAGTGGGCGCAGGACGGCCAAAAAAAAAGCTTGTCCGGTTTATCAAACCAGACCCATGGGACTTCAGGGAACAAAAGATCAGAACTGAGTAGGGGCGAAGGATCCCCATGCCAACTGGGGAAATCCCCTCAGGGGGGCGGAGTTTGATCGTAATTCCCCTGGTCGAAGTGGAAGTGCACCGGCCTGTGGGAGTGTTAGGGCGCAGGAAAAAAGTGGCCTCCATCAGGTAGAAAAAAATTTACCAAAAGGGGGAGGGGGAAGGGATTCCAATCCGGCGGGGGAGGCCTAAAAGAAGAACCATTCGGGTCTACAAAACGAAAAACGGACAGGTGATGTTGTTGTGTGACGCGGCAGCTATCCTCCGGGGGGGGGCGCGGTTGAAACACACGGAAATAAATCAAAAATCACTCGCCAGCAAATGGCCGAGTTCATAAGGGGGGGTGGCGCCTTGACGTTGGAACCTGGGACGGGGAGATATAAGTTTTCAAAAGACCGTTGGGTCTCACATGCCTCGGTGTGGTCTGAAAAAAATGAAAAGCCAGAGGGTGGGGACTCAGCGGATTGGAAAAATGACGGTAAAAGTGAAGGCGAAAAAGGGGGGGGCTGGCTAGAAAGGAATTGAAAAAGGTTAAAAACCGTAGGGGGGGGAAAAACGGAACATAAGGGGGGGGAAACCTCGGACAAATCACAAAAACCTCCCAAATGGACTACTCCTCAGGTTGCCCCATAAACAAAAGGAAGCTGGACGTGTGACGGACAAGCTATCAACCGCACGTAGGTGGACAAGGGGGGGTTGGTGACTTAGAAAACCTAATTGAGGAAGGAAGTGGGGAATTGGGGGGGCGTCTACAACAGCGTCAGGGTCTTAGGCACAATATTCGACAATCCGTAGGGAAAGAAAGGGGCTCTCAACCCAACCAAACAACGGAGAGAAAAGAAGGGAAAGAAGATGTGGGGTCAGCACGAGCGTCCATAGGTTAAGAAATCGACGTGTGGGGTAGGAAGAAACTCCCTTTCCACCAATCAAGGGTTCCAACCAACACATTCGCCAACCCTAGAAGGGGTGGAGGAAAGCGTGTCGAAACACTTCGAAACAATCTGCTTAGGGTCACGACGGAGCAGGGAAAGGGTCAAGGGATTTGGGACCAAGGTATTGGAAAGGTGATCCAAGGCAAACCTTACAAAAGAAAGGTTTGAATACAAAATTTTTCAAGGTGCCGTCGAAGGACCAGCCCCAGGATTGGACGTGTGTAACAAGCCACCATGTTGAAAATCGAGGCCAACGCGGAGTGCAGGCGAAACAGAAACATGCAGGTATAAAAACGGCGATGAAAAAAAGTAAGCAAAAAGGGAAAAAACATCAACAGTAACGGGCAAGGCAGGGACAATCAAAACTATGAAAGGTTATGAACAATTAATTTATGAAGAAACGACCGTCCAATCCACGCGAAGAGAGGCGAAAAAGGAGAAGCCAAGGACGGAACTTGAAAAAGGGGGCCACAGCGAGCAGGGAAAACAGAAGAAGACACTCCCAAACCAGCTCCCTGAAAAAGGTTGAGAATGGAATGGCTGAAGAAACTGCCCGAATGCAACAAAAAAAGAAGAAGGGGTATAAATAAAAAGGAAAAACCAGGTCCACTCTAATCCTGTAAAAGAGGAGTCCGGCAAGGGGGGAAAAATATGTAAAAGTACGATGGTGGATGAAGAAAAAAGAGGGGTTGAACGGGAAAAGAGTCCGAGCGTTCAAACCAAAGAACCAACAACGAAAAAAACTCATGAAAGCACCGGAAATCCGGCATATCGGGAAAAGGGCCCTCTTGGGACGGGGCCAATCCAGCGGTTAAAAAAAAAATACAGAGGAGAAGGGAGAAGGCCTCAGGGGGACGTGTGTCCGACAACTACCAGGCGCGCAGGGAAATCCAAGGCCATCGTGAATTCGAAGGACCGTAGAATAAGACTAAGGAGGCCAGGAGCGTGCGGGGCTGAACGAGAACCATGAAAAAGAATAAAACAAGGACATGGCCTCCTCAAAAAAGATTGAAACGGAAGTAGAAGGTGGGGTCGAAATATCTTAGGATCCCCGTTACAGGGGGGGTGTTGGGGGATGAAACAAACAAAACCGGCCTAAGAATAAACGGTACCAGTATCGGAGGAAGAAAGACTTAATGGGAACTAGAGAACTGGCGCGGGAAGTTAAGATGTCTCCGGGGGGCGCTGAGAGAAAGGAAGGAAAAGGGGGGGGAAGAAAAATGGCCCACTATATAAAGAACTCACCCCAAAAAGGGATACCAATAGGCTTCTAAAAAGCCTGGCAAATGTGAAAATTCACAAAAAAGCCCGTATACAGGAAGGCCGGTAAGATATTAGGGCTCAGGACCCAAGGGGGGGGCGAAAGAAAGCGCTACCCCACCGGTGAGGGGAGCAATAGCTTGAGAAAATCGTCAAGGCCGCGAAGGTTGACCAGACGGCCCCGGTAATAAAGTCCTCGACGGGGTAGAACTGAAAGGGTCGGAAAACTTTGAAAAGAAGGGGACCAGAGGTTTCCGACCCGATAAGGGGCCCGCGCAGGCGGGCCCAAAGGATGGAGAAACATCCATGGGGGGAAGGGACATCAATCGGGAATAGAGCGTCCCGGACGGAAAATCGCGGTCCGCGGCGAAGTATGTGTGCGTCAGGTCTGGCTCAGGATCTGAGTGTTACCCGGGGTAGACCTATGGATACGGGCCCGCACCTTAGAGGTAATAGCAAGGCCAAAGCAGAGAAAAGATGAGATCCTTACGCGTTTGGTGACTTAGAAAAAGGCCCACCAGGCCCCCCGACAGGCCAGGATGGGATCCAAACCGGACATGCGAACGACCCCCTAAAAAACACCAAAAATGAAGCCGACGCTGGAGGCAAAGGAAGGTTGAAACGCTCTAAACGTAACGGAGGAAAAAATTTGGGGGACAACATGTTCGAGGTGAAATCGAGCCGCGAAGTTCCTCCCAAGAAAAGTGGAGATGAATAAGGGGGGGGTTCCCCTAAAGAGATCACGGAGGGGGACTCAAACCTTATACTAAAGGGAGGAGCAGCACCAGAGTAGGGGTTTCACAAGAATGCGGCGACGCAAATAAGGAGGCAAAGAATCGGCGAGAAATCCCTTGGTGACAGTCGAAAGAGCCACTAGAGTCAAAATTTATGTGGGGTGTAACCGAGCTGGAAAAACAGGGCGTGTGCCCGGGGGGGGGGGACTTCAACAGGGGGCCGCCGCCCAGAAGACTGTTTGAAGGGGGAAACGAAGAAGGGCGTCCGGACCGAAAAGAGGGGTGGTGGGGGGAGAAAGATCGGGCAAGCTCCTATCGAGGTCGGATGACACAATCAAGCCTACCGGACAACCATCTCAATAAAAAAGGGAAAATGAAAAAACAATATGGATGGTGTAGAAAAACGCTACGACGAGGTCCAAAAAACTCCTGAAGTGATAAGGGCTCTGGAAAAAAAGGAAAAAACCTGCTTGGTCAAAAAAGATTGAGACAAACTCTTCAAGTGTTGGCTTTGGGAAGTCGGGTTTTGAACTTCCTAAAGTCTCCAAATTTGTCTCATAGGAAAAAGAAGCCTACTTCCGTCCAGCAAGAAACTCATAGTCACAACTGGCCGGGAAAAAATGGACGGAAAATTAAAAAAGCTCCGTTACAAAAAGGTCCCTCCTAAAGGGGGGAAGCCGTGAGCAAAACCCGCGATGAGAAAGGTGGCGGGAAACGAGCAAAAAGCCGCCCGCAAAAGTGAACTCCGAGCCGACAAGGAAAAGAAGGGGAGGTGGGGGGGTGGTAACGTGGTCTAGTCCAGGGTATAGGAACCCCCAGGGACGGCAGGTGGGAGAAATCGGCCGGAGGGGGGCGCTTTAAAAGAGAGGCCACGGACATGTAAATCTCTCAAAAAGGAAAAACAACGGAGATGTAAAAAGGATAGAGGGGTAAGTGGAGTGGCCGAGCAGTGACTAGGAAAACAAAAACAAAAAAACGCCATCAAAAAGACTCAAAAGACTTAACGGCCCAACCCAAGGGTGTTAACCTATCGAAACGTACAAAAGGAAATGCCACACGTGGGCCTTGACTTGGGGGGTCGGGCGCCGGAGTTCAAAAGGAGTTTTGGGGACAGACCCAAACGACTTGTTGACCCGCGGATGTCTATCCTCGGAGGTCAACGCGCACGGGGCGGCCGCATTGTGCGGAAACATTTGTTCAGTAAGGACGAAGCAATTGCGGGGGGGGAAATTGAATATGAAGTGGGCGTGAGGGTCTACCGAACGTTAGGATTGGGGAATAGGGTAAAAAAAAGTTCCAGAGACCGGCAGAAAACCGAAAGTCCCGAAAGAGCTCACGGCTCGGGGGCAATAGTAAAGCAAAGGTGTCTTTTCCCGGGAAAAGCTCAAGAAGAGTAAAAGAAAGTTTGCTCCCGAGAAAGAAGCGTTAAACACCGGGGTCTAAGCACACTCAAAGGGGGGGTTAAATGGGCGCTGAGATGGGGAAGGGGTTCGAGGCTTTTTGTTAATAAGAAAACGCAATGAAGGGCAAAAACCAAAAAAAACAAAGAAATCCGGCTCTGGAAGCAACGTAGAAGCACAAGGCAATGCTATAAAAAAAAAGGTCGAAATCCGAGGGGCTGGGCGGAGAATTTTGGAGAAAAAACGGGGTTCTCAAATCCGGGGGAAAAAAGACATCCGGGTAAAAGACAGAAAAAAGAAAAATTAAAATGGTTTTTATGGACTGACAAAAACAGCATGGAATCCACAAGAAGATAAAAAAGGGAGGGAAGTGATTTCTGCGAACGCCCAAAAGGAAGTGCGAACGCCAATTCTTCTTGGCCGGGGGACAACAAGTAGTAATCATATGGCGCGTAAAGAAATCGACCAAAAGGGTTGCTTGAGGGGGGGAGAACCCGGCTGGGTCATCGTCATCTTTGGGCGGAAGAAGGCAAAAACCGCCGGCTCAGAGA
>Ga0179593_1548381_pt1 | contig 10290 bp, 12 predicted proteins | sample CZODoug2_1_08_16_FD_185931 | JGI IMG/M metagenome (GOLD analysis project Ga0179593, IMG submission 185931) | Vadose zone soil fungal communities from Angelo Coast Range Reserve, California, USA - CZODoug2_1_08_16fungal (PacBio error correction) | ecosystem: Environmental > Terrestrial > Soil >...
TTGCAGAAAAGAAAAGAGATTTCGAAGAAAGGAAGAAACTTTGGTCAGTGGGAAAAAAAATCACCGTGGACTTCAAACTGAACTAAGTTCCCCATAATTAAAGAGAGTAGATTAACAGGGGGGAATCTCAGAGACTGGACAGGAGGCCGCGAGAGAGAATCAGCGGAAAAAGAGTCGCGGGACGATGGTGGGCATCTCTAGTCGAAGTCAGAGAAGCAGCTAACTCGCTAGGTCCTCGGAAGAGAAAAAATTGGGGGAACATGAAGGAAAAAATGGTGAAAACAAGCGCTAGTTATATGCCTGAGACGCTAGGTAAAAGAAAGAGGGTAAAAAAAAGCTTCAAAGGACCGACAAAAAAGGGGAAGGGGACAACAAAAAATGGTCGAAAGCCATCCGCGGGATTAGAGAAGGGGCTGAAAGAGGGGGATGCGAAAGAATGATGGGGGGGGGGAGGCGTTTGGGTCCATGGAACACCATCGAGCACGGCAAAAAGCGGGACTGGCTTGATGGGGAGAGAAAAAGGGGGGGTTTAAAACGCCGCGTTGCGGAAAGGGGGGGAGGGGGAAGGAGAAGCCCCAAGAAAATAAAGAGATAAGAGTGATTACCATAACCTCCTTTGACCATCCCTCTATTATGACATGCAGGGCAAGATGAAGGGGGGGAAGGACATGAATGCCGGTAAAGGGGGAGAGAGGGAGTTCCCGTATAAACAAATCAACAAATTTTCTAATCTGCTGGAATGTAAGATTTTCTGCCTTGCTTCTCAAGTCTGAAAATAAGGGCTGGACCACTTGGGGGGAAAAAAGGGGCTGAATAAATAAAAGGGACGGGGGGGAGGGAAAAGAGACGCGCTGGCTCTATTGCTGGAATCGTACCTCATCTGGAAAAAACAAGGGGAGCGTGCTGTGGTCTAGATGGTTTTCAAGCGCGAAAAAAGGACAAAAAGAAAAGATGTAAGACTCGGATGAAAAAGCGCAGAAAATCGAAGCCAAATCACATTGCGCTTCTGGCACAACCATCCCCAAGAAAAAGAACACAAAAAAAAGAAGGGTCAGACACCACAGAAAAGGGATTTTGGCAGGCTATGAACTCCGCCCGCCAATGAGTGACCATTTCGGTAACAAGCGGGAATGAATACGCGTAATCAGAGAGAAAGGAAAGGTCTTGAAAGAATTTCGGATGGGGAAGGGACTTCCAGAAAAGCAAGTTCTTATCTACCTGCAGGCCGAAGAATGGTTACACTTGGGGACGAGCGAAGCAAAAAAGAAAATCTCAGAGGGGGGATTTCCCAAACAAAAAAAAAAAAGGGGTCTTACTTTACGAGCTGCCACTCCTGCGGTGCGATTCTCATATGATAGGGGAGAAGCGGTACTAGTACGAATCTAGGAAAGAAAGGCTCTCACAGGGGGTAAGACTTGGAAACCCTTCTTCTCTAGGAAAAGACAGAAAAATCGAAAGGCCCATGGAACGAGAATCGAACGAAACGGAAAAAAAAGAATACTCGACCAATGATCACTACTGAATCGAAGTCTCGAAAGTTTCATAATGTTAAAAAAGAAAAAAAAGGGGGGTGGACGACATTGGTCCGAAAAATTAGAAAGGGAAGAAGGGCTCTATTTCACGCAGCTCCCATTAATCGGACCAAGAAAAAAATATAGAAAGGACTTGAGAAAAGGAAAATATCGAAAGGGCAACGGCCCATACTAATGAGTAATTACTGAGGCTGTTTTTACCAGGGTCGATCGCCAAGAAGGGAGCCAGAGGGAGCATAGAGGGGAAACTTGCGAGGGGAAAGCGCTCAAAAAGCCAGTGTGGGGAATTCTCAAACCGCGGTGAAAAAATCCAATGTTTCAAAAAAGGCCAGATCAAAAGGGGAAGAAGTGGATAAAAAATCCGGGAGAGGTGAAAATGAAAAAAGCTCCCGTTCTCAAGTGTTTTCAAACACCCTTTCCTCATATCGAATGTGACCATCTATGAAAGGGAAGCCGGAAGGACGAAAATCACTTCGGAGAAGAAGTGGCGCTAAAGAAGAGGAAGAAATGAAGAGACTTCCGCAAAGCAAAGAAAAAAGAGGAGCAAGATGGGGTTGCAGTGAGTGGGGAAATGTACGTAACCGAAACAGCGCTAAGGTGGATAAAAAATGAGATATCTCCAATAAGGGGAAGCCGCAACGGGGGAAAAACTCCCAGAAGGGGGGGGGGGAAAGGAAAACTTTTCATTGACGGAAAATTATCACGGCTTTATGAAGCGCAATGTGGTCCCATGCAACTGAATAGAAAGGGGAGGTTGGGAGGGGAAATGTCAACCACGAGAAGCGGTCGGGTTCATCCAAAGAAAGCCAAGGAAAGAAAAAAGGAAAAAGGACCTGGGATGCTTCATCCATCAGGAAGAACGGGAGTTTCTCCTCTTGGGCAGCAGTACGAACAGAAACGAACAAAGGCACTGCTAGCGAGAAAAAACACGGAAAGAGCCAGGACAGGGGGGGGAGTTAGGAGGGAAAGAGACGTGTCAATGGAAAAAAAAAATGGGGGGGAAAAGTGGATAAGCAATAAAACATGCCGTCTGAAGAAGTTCCATGGATTCATTTGGGTTAGAGGTACATGGAAAGAACGAAGAAGAGGGGGGAAATTAAAAAGGAAAGCAAAACTGGAGAATTTGGGGGAAAACTTGAGAGAGAGAAAAGTAATTGGACTAAAGCCTCGAAAAGTTTTTCCGTGAAAGTCACACAAGATTGTGAAAAGGGAGAAGGGAAAATCAGAAAAGTATTGGCGATATCGAGATAAAACGCGAAGGGGGTTCCACTGTAAGGGAAAAGGGAAAGATCAAATTGCCAAAAGGATCATCTTTTCGCATGCTAAGAATTCAGTTTGGTGGCTCAACGATCCTGACAAGAGGACAAAAAGTGAGAGGTCTCAGGAAAAGTTCCTTCTTTGCAAATAGAGATGTGGGGGAAAAGGAGGCGATCGAGACAAAGGAAAGCTATGGAGGCAAAAAAGGCTTCTGCTGCTCTTCCGTGCCGATACTTCTAGAAATGGGAAGGGATGACTTTTGAAGGAAGCTACAGGGACACCCGAGGGGGGATGTCCATCAAAAGTTCTGGGAGACCGAATCACACTCGAATGAACCACCCGAGAAGAAAAGGGAATCATGGGGAAGGTGTGGGAAAAGACTGTGAAAAAAAAAAAAAAAGGGTCAAACAGTCCTCTCTTCGTCTGTGCAAATCGAGATTGCACATGCTTCAGGGAAGAGAATCCAGAAAAGTGGGGAGAACCAGGAAGGATACTTGGTCAAGAAAAGTGAAAGCTCACAAAGAAAGGGGACTCCAGGCCAGAGGGAGGAGAGGTACGCAATGTGAAAAATGCTTCTTCGCGGGGTGTGACTAAAAAAGAAACTTGAAAGTCCGGACCTGGGAGAGAGAGGGACCAGATTTGCTTTGGAAAAAGGGTTCTAGCATAGCCGTTCTTCTTCTGGACCGAAGAGGGGGTGCGGGCGAGGAGAGGAAGCCCTTAAGAGAGAAGGGGGAGCTCACGCGTCTACAATAGCGCGCAAGTGAGTGGCCCAAACTTCGCAGAGAAAGCGAATCTCTTCAAAGGTTTCCAGAAGAAAAAAGGGGCGAGCGAATGGCGCAAGAGACGCGGAATCGCTGAGCTAGACTTTTCTGCAATTGAAACAAGAACGCGCTTTTCAGATCTCAAGGGATCAGGAGTGTCGCGTACCGAAAGTTCTGGAAAAGGTCCCACAGGTCTTGGGAAGAAAAGGAGGATCCGTTGATGCGGGGGAGGAGGATAACGCACGGCCTTTTGTAGATGGGAGAGGTGAGTGGAAGGGAAAAAGATGCAAGAAAGAAAGGATGTGCGTGGGAGAAGGGACCGGAACGAGGCAGAAACCTTTACCGGGGGGAGGTGGGGAAACGAAAGAAGGGGGCGGCGAAAAATCGGGACTTAAATGAAGGCGCATCCGATCGATCGATACCGTTAGAGTCAGTCTTTTAGTTATGTCGGTCGACGCCGCCTTCTGAACCTAGACGAAGGGGATCAACGGAGGCGACTGTCTGAAAAAGTCCCACAAAAGATCAATATTGAGGGAAAAAAAAGTCTCGAAGGAGGTAAACCGGAATTCCGACCACCATTTTTCCAAGAACAAGGGCGTAAGAAAGAAAAACAGCAAGGAAGAACAGGCAGCAGAGTTACAATTATGAAGGGTAAAAGGGATGAGGAACGTGAACTGGAAGAGGGGAAAGGTACCTTCCCATCGTTTAGGGGAAGGCAGGCCGCCGATTCAAAGGAAAGTCAAGAGGGAAAGGGAAGATCGTCGGCATGAAAGGGGGGGCAAAAGCACTCAAGAGGCATCGCAAAGGGGTCTTCATCTAATTCCGGGAAAAAATCAATCTCTCAAAAGCGCCGGAGCGAGGTCCAAGAATGGATTAACAGGGAAAAAAGGCTGTTGCAGGGGAGAAGGTTCTTTCATGAACTCAAAAAAAAAAAAAAAAATCAAGCAGTACTAGGAAGGGGCCGAAAAAGGGGAAAAAACTCACGGAAAGCTTGAAATGAGAGCGCGGTGTCAAAAAGGGAAGAGGGGGGGAAATTCACTGTCGTGGAATCATTGACGCTTTTCCAAAAGGGGGAACGGGGGGCACTATGCAGCGAAAAAAAGAGAACGCAGCGCTGGGAGCATTAGCCGGTTCTCCTCTCTCTCTGTGAAAAAGAAGGTGCACCTAGAATTGGGAAAGGAAAAGGAATGGACGGAGGGCCCGAGAGAAAAAAATCCGACGCGGGATCACTAAAAGACGAGAGGAAGACACAACGCCACACTAAGATGAGATAAAAGTCCCCCCGTGGAGTGGGGGGGAAAGAGAGTTCTGGGGTGTTGGGGAAATTACTTGAGCGGCACCAGAAACCAAAGTGTTTAATTAGATACCTCATAACGTCGAGGGGACAGGACCGCATCAACTATTCAGCTTAGGAGAGACGAAAGAAAGGAAAGGGGAAAATATAGAGGGAATACGGGCTGAACATACGGGACTATCCCTGCTTAGAAGGTACAAAAGGTGGTTTGGTACTCTCGGAAATTCCACGGGAAAACAGGGAGGGAAAAGAGAGCAGTCGACGACAGGAGAGGAAAAAGTGTGTTTAAGCTCTCTCTTTAACGGGCGGACTCGACTAGTTGCAAGGGCATCGACTCGGCTAGGCTAAATCTTTCGAGGACTTTTGGGGGGAGTCATTCTCTTGGGAGAAAGAGGCAAGAAAAGAGAGCGGAGGGTAAACTCTCCTGACTGGAGATTAGGGGCAAGATACGAAATACAATCTCTTAGTCGATAAGTGAGCGGAGTGCTCTAATTTGTTGAGAGAAGATTTTTTCCAATTCTCTTGGGAAAAGCCTACCATGATTCAACAGACTAAACAAATATTAAGGAATGAGACGGAGGGGCGCCAGAGGAAGTTATTCATTCTTTCTGAGTAGGGGGTGTGCGGGTCATTCCTTAGGGGGGACATGCAGCTGCTGCCCTTCGGTGTAATTGTGGGGGGGGGGGGGTGAGGTGCTTTTTGCATTTCCCTTAAGGATCCGACTGGGGCGGGGGAGGCTGAGAATTAGAAAGCGGGGTCGTATGCAAGCTTTGGAGGCAGGGTATCCTTTGGGGGTCCCTCCCGGCTGGAGGGGCGGGGGCTGCGGGGTGAGGGGGAGAGGCGGGGGGGGGAGGTAGGGACGCGGGAGGGGGGGTAATCTGGGGGCTCGACCATGGGGGGGAAGGGGGGGTTGATTTTGGGGGGAGAGAAGAGTCCGCGTTAGACGGAGCCGCGTACCAGTGGAAAAGAGACGAAGGAGGGGGGATAAAAGGAAAACAAGGTTGCCACCCAAGGATTGCTGATCAGAAAGATCTCTTCGCGGGAGAACTGCTAGGAAGGATATTAAAGAGGGGGAAGAGGATCAGTCGTCTTCCCGCAAGTCACATCCTAAAATGGAGATGAAAATCCCCTGTACGAGTTCTGAAAGAGGGGCTGGAGGGGGGGCATAGAGAGTAACGCTGGGGGGGACCTGGAAAGTCGAAGGGGAGGAACATGAGCAAAACGGCCGAGACGGGGTGCGGGTAAAGAAAGTTGATCTCCCTCTTTCTCAGGGGGAAGATCGAGAGGGACAAGCTAGACATGAGGGAAGGATGTGAGGGGGGGGGGAGGGGAGACGGAACAACAGATAGCTAGAGAGGGGGAAGGAAAAACTCTAACGGAGGTCAGCCAAACTTCAAATTCGCGAAGGAAAGAAAGCAAGGGAGAAAACAAAAAGCAGGAACTTTCGTTGTATCAAGAGAATGAGCGAGGGGGGCATTGCGATGCCGAAAAACGAAAAAGCTTGCGGAAAGGGAGGGGTGAAAGGAAACTAAAAAAGCGTGAGCATCGAAAAAGGAACAGGGTAAAAAAAAAAAGTGGGCTCTTTGTGGGGGAAAGAAAAAACGAAATTTTCGGGGCGATCCAGGAAGAGGGGAAAAGAAGAAAGTGCATGCAGAAGCGATGGAAAGGTTAGGAGGATTACTATTGCGCCACGGGATGGAGATGCGATCGCAGAAAAAAAAGAGGAGAGGTTAGGAAAGGAGTACAGGTCTCCGGCAGTACGAGAGCACGGTGTGAAACGTTGAAAAGGAACCTGAGAGAAAGATGACATCAAAGATCGACCTCAAAGAAGAAAGAGCTAAAGGGGGAAGAGAACGTCATGAAACGAAAATAGTCCGATCGACCCGTGGAAAGATCTCTTAATGCTAATTAAAAGTGGCATGAAGTGTACAAGGGGGGAGAACGAAAAGAAGGGGAGTAAAGGAAAACGGAAGGAAGAGCCGCTCGTGAGCCGTCAAGCAAACGCCATGATGCTGCCAAGAGCTTGAAACTGGTCGACAACGGAGATCAAACGGGGAAAAGAAAATGGGAAAGCCAAGTGCCTAAAATCGAAGGGGAAAAGAGGAGAAAAGGGAATGGGGACACAGGGAGACAAATACTGGAGACCAGCTCCCGTTAAAAAAAAAAAAGGGGGGGGGGGGCAGCGGTTGTTGAACTTTCGCGGAGGAGGGCTCTTCCAAGCCATGGAAGGGAAGGGAACCGCGAAGAGAAAGGGGGGCAAAAAAAAAAAAAAATTTTCTTGACAGAGGCGGCCTAGCAGGCAGAAACGTTGAAATCACTCGAGTGCGGAAAGGAAGTGGTCATCACACACTTGCCATATCTCCATGAGGACAAAAATCTTCTGGGAAAACGAAAAAGAGGACGAGGGGGGGAGAAAGGGGATCACTTCAGAAAAAGGAAAGTGCGAAGGGAGCCAAAAGGAGAGGATGCGGGGGAAAAGCAGGCGGAACAGATTAAAGAAAAAAAGGTGGCAATTTAATTGAAAATGTCCTAACCTTGGAAGCCATATTAAGGGAGCTGGAGGAGGAAGATAGAAAACGGAAGAAAAACTCACTTCAGAAGGGGGAATCTGTGTGTGAAGTTCCAAAAAAAAAATTTCATGCGGCCTTCCATCCACGGAAGTTATGCTATCGGACACAAGGTTAAAAAGGTGCAAGGAAAAAGAAAGGGGTTGCTGAAAGAGGTCATGAGGCCATGTGACATCTGAAGTCGCAAATGAAATCCAAGGACTGAAAAGGAAGAATTCCTGGGTATTCTTCATTCCAAAAAAAAGGTGGGAAAAGTTTTCATCAGCACGCGTAGCAAAGAGAAGAAACGAAGGGGGAACGAGAGCAACACCAAAGATCGCAGGAAGTAAACTTTAATGCGGGGGACATGATGAGAAAACGGGTTGAGGGAAAGATTGATGAATCAAGAAGGGCGGAACGGTGAAGTCATTTAAACTTGGTGAAAAGAAAAGGAGGACATGGAAAAAAGCGTGGGGTGACCTGCCTATGCGGAGAGGGGAAGGGGTTGGGACCACTTGCGGAAAGGGCCCGGCTGATATTGACTGAGAAGAAAAATTTTCCGTTGTTGGCTTCAAAAAAAAAAAGGGGGGGGGAAAGGGGGGGAGGAGCGGAATCCAGGGGTATCTCAGTAGAAAGAGGACTAATAGGCGCGTGTTCCAAGGTTCACAAAGGGGCCAATAATTCCAATTCAATTCCAGAGAAGACTTTTCCCATGCAAAAAGTGAGTCAGTGGGAAAAGAGGAAGGAACCACTTGAAGACGCACCGTCCACGGAGGGTGACGCAAAGGTCATGAGCAATTTGGTCCAGAGGGCTGCGTCTTCGTCAAGTGTGTTAAAAAAAAGGAAGAACGGGCGGGATTCAAAACTAGCCCCCTGCCTTCGAAAAAAACCGGGAAAGGGGTGCGTTGGGGAGAGGCCGGGAAACCATTGGATGCTCTAAAAAAAAATCACAGTAAAGAAAACGGGCACAAAAAAGGCGATTCAGCGGCTAACGGGGACAGGGGCGTCCCACAGTATTGGTGGATATACTCCACTGTGAAAAGCCTGTCCCCAGTAAAAACTGAGAGGCTGTGGGGGAGGGGAGCGGAGGGGACTTGGCATAACGTTTCGACCAGGGGGAAAAAGCATCATGCTGGCAGGGTCAGGCGTCGTCAAGTACTCCAGGCGGACTGCAAGCTCTTTACGCAAGGTCAGTTAAGGTCACGGGGTTCAAGGAAATAGGGAAAAAACACCCGGAAAAAAAATGAGCCTTCCCTCCGTGAGAAAGAAACTGGGCTATCTATCAATAGGGGGGAGTGGGGAAAAGGGGAAGGGGAGAGTGGGTTGGGCAAACGTCAGAGGACGGAGGTCGCTTAGCGAGGACATGGTTAACTTTACAGTACGAAGAAGAAGGGAGGCACAGGGGAAACATCTTAAGGGGAAAGGGCAATGTGTGTTCTCAAAAAGTGCTCATCGAAAATACAGCATAAGCAGCGGAAAGTCATAAAGAAGAACATAGGGAGCAGATATGAAAAAAAATGCATTGGCGCTGTGGAGGGGAGGGATCAATTTTTCCAAAAAGAGGAACTTCCCTTAAGTCAGGGAGGAAGCAGTCTTAGGGGAGGAAGAAGAAGGAAAAAAAGAAGCAAAAGAAAAGGTTAAAAGCGGCTGCGTAGAGCAGGGGAAGGAGTATGCCTTCGTGGCTTTATAGGAGTGTCCCCCTAACTAAAAAGAATGATTGGAGCGCGGGAGAATGACAGAAAGAAATTCGGGAAAAGAAGGAACGCGCGAGCTTTTTGCAACAGGGGAACTTTTCGCGTGGGGGAAAAAAGGGGAAGAGCGCAAGAAAAAAATGGCGGAAGACTTCGCAGGATAGGGGCCCGCTCTAAGAGATAGGACGTTTCTCTTCAAAAAAGGGGGGAGGCTGGTTCTTCCAAAGAAAGGAGAAGTCTAGGGAAAAAAAAAAGAGGCAGCAGGGAAGGAAAAGCGATCTAAAAGGAGGAAGGTCGATCAATATGGGAAAAAAAAGGCCGTGGAGCAGGTTCAAAAGACCATGGAGGACCACCACGTGTCCATCACAGAAAAAGGAACGCGTAGTTCAAAGAGAAAGGGAAATTTTTCAAAAGAGGATTTTGAAAACGGTAGGGAACTGACTACGGGATAACTTAAAGAGTTTAATATAATGAAAAAGGAAGAATCTCACAGTATCGGGGAGGGGAGGTGCATGAGAGAAGAAAGGGGTTTCAAGACATAGAGACGCCAAGCCTGAAGTGCTTGGGGCGTCATCTATTCCAAAGGAGATAAAAATTCGAATAGAAGAAAGAGTTCCGAGAAAAAAAAAAAACGCTGAGGAGTGGAAAGAAACGCTTGGTGGAACGTGCTCGAGTGGGTGCTGGATGAACTCAAACGCCATAACAATCAATACTGTCGCGAAGCGGGGGAAAAATATAGGGAAGAGAACAACGGCTGCTGCTGGCGAGCGGAGGGGGGGCCAGTTCATCGGTTGGGGGACTGGGGTCTGGTGCAGGGATTTTCGGGGAGTGGCAAGGGGAGGAGGCAGAGAGCGCCGGAGAACTCCCGTCAGAGGCCGGAAGCGCTTTTTCACCGAGAAGAATCGGCCCTTGAAAAAACCTCTGGGTAAAGTATAACGCGTTGTTCAAAAAAGAAACACTGTCTCGAGTTCGGACAGGGGGAGAAGGAGCCCCGAGCTACAAAAAAAAGGACCGCAGGAAGAAGGAAAGGGGGATAACGCTGAAAACTACCGAGGGGGCGGGCTCACGTCCCTCTCTGAGATCAAGAAACCCGTTGGTCTGACGTGCTACGAAGAGGGGGGGGGGACGGGGAAGAGTTCATTAAAAAAAAAAAGTGGGGGGCAGACGGGGGCGAGGGATAGCTGGACCGCAAGCACGGATTCACGGCAT
>Ga0179593_1582535_pt1 | contig 10290 bp, 10 predicted proteins | sample CZODoug2_1_08_16_FD_185931 | JGI IMG/M metagenome (GOLD analysis project Ga0179593, IMG submission 185931) | Vadose zone soil fungal communities from Angelo Coast Range Reserve, California, USA - CZODoug2_1_08_16fungal (PacBio error correction) | ecosystem: Environmental > Terrestrial > Soil >...
CGGATTATCTCTACAAGAGATTAAAACAAAAAGAACGACACAAAACTTTACAAGAGACATACACCTTCGAACTCCCCATCTACCTCAGACGACTTGGACCCTCCGCGCCATGCCGCAAAAGCGAAAACTCCCCCTTGCAAAAGAATAGATATGAAAAAAGAAAGGAAGAACCGAACGCCCCTACACTCGTCCGTCTCCATGTCAGTCCTCACGCCAGCACGGCGCAAACTAAAAGAGCTGACCAACTTTACTGGGCTGCAAAGGGGCGACCTCAAGGGAAAAATAAACAAAGAAGCCAGGAAAAAGCGCTCATCTTCTCTAGTCGGAGTATGGGGCCTATAGCACAAGGGATAGTGCATCTACTAACTGGGACCAAAAAGATGGCCAGACCATAAGGCTCAGAGAGTGAGAAGGGGGGGCGGCAGAAAGAAAAGACCCAGCTTCAACCATTATGAAGCCGACCGAAGAAATTGAAATTCAGGGGGCTTCAAATGCTATGAATGCAGCGTCTGAAACTCCGTAGCCTTCGCCACACCCCTTGGGTTAACGTAACATAAAAAGCAAAAACTTCAATGACTCTAGGTATACTGAGTGGTGAGGTCTAGTCTTCGATAGGAACCTGGGGAAGGAAGAAGAGGCAACTTGACAAATCTCGTCCGAAGCCATACGAAGATGTCAATGAGGTCTGCACGCAACTCATGGAGACAACAGCCTCCGGGCCTTCAGAGCCGGAGACCAAGCAGCGACGAGAACGCGAACGATCTAAATGACGCGTATGGGAAAAAAAGGATCGACATGGGACCGTCATCAAGAAATTGTGGGCCGCGATTTAAAAAACTAACCGAGAGAAAGGGAACCAGGGGACAAGAGATAGGCAGGGAGGCCTTAGGAGATGTCGATGAGGGGAAAGAAGACAGATAAGACATAAGGAAAGAGGGAAGGAAGGAGACGAAATCGGTCTTTCATACTATCCTGTCACACTTAAAGGAACTATACGGCCTGGGAACAAAGAACACTGGCACTTGCGTCATATGCACTGCACAGAGAAATATGACGGCTGGGACGGGAAAAAGGGGGGGACGGGCGAAGGTCACCTGGAAGCGCTGACAAAATGTGCGCAGGGCCGAGGAAAAGAAACGAAAAGACCTGGACGTTAATGCCATTCGAAAAAAGGAAGAAAAGGAGGGGAATACGTTAAAAACGGGGAGGCCAGGTTGCACGATAAGTCGCTGCCCTAGGCCATCTGATATGCCAACCCAGAACGCGGAAGAGAACGTCCAAACAAATAGGACCTTCAAACTGAACTAAAAAAAGGGGAACGCTTCGTCTGACTAGCAGCGCAAATTCGGCGAAAAGAGGACGTACGTCCGCGAAAAAAGCCCATATTCAAGGGGGAAAGAAAGAGATTGACAAGAGAGGCCTCTAGGAGTAAAAGGAAAATCCTTCTTCCGAGGTGTGCTCCGGAAGAAAAAGGAATCTGTGCTGTCTTCACAGCACGCTCAACTTGAGCGGAGGGCACCCCCCAAAGGGCCGATGCTCTAGCTACTAAGACACAGGGGCAAAGCAAGGAAAGAGGGAACAACAAACAATATCTGAGGAGAGAGCGGCGATAACAAAAAAGAGGCCTGTTAATTAAAGGGAGGGGCAGGGAGGGCGGCGCGTTAATATCTCTAATAAATGGTCTCATACAGAAGAAGTACACCGGCCTGCACTACCGGGACACACATTTAACCTTGGGTCTGGGTACAGAGAAAACTACAATAAAAAAAGCGACACAGAGTCGGATACTTACCCGGGAGGGGGGATTCAAAAAAATCTAGGCCTATTATAGAATCGGGGGGCCAATACCCATGAAGATCTAACGTAAGGGAAAGTGGGATGCCAGGAAGAGGCAAGAGATCCAACGCGATCTGTAAGGCGGGAAGCAATTTTGGAGGATTATGGTAGAAAAAAGGGTATCTGGCAGGGAGGCTGCTGGCCGTCGGGGGAAAAGAAAGCCCAACCGCAGAGGGGCATTGAACGTCACCCTGAGGACGCTCACCGGGGAGATGTCAAAAAAGAGGAAGCGAGGAAGAATTAAAAAGAGATTTTGGATTAGGCGCGGTCCTTCTTAATACGACAGCGATCTCTCATCAAAAAGGCGCGATCGAGGGGCCCAGCACACAAAAGACTTAATTAAAAGGAAAGGAGTCAGGAGGAGGGAAAACAGGGAGGCGGGAGGGTAGTGGGTGTCGGGTGGGGACTGCGGCTTAGCATGCGGCCCGATCTAATGGGGGGCGTATATGCCGCGATCACGATCGCACTGCCAAAGGGGTAAAGGGAATGGGACGTGCGCGAAAAGGAAAAATGAGGGCAGCGCGTGGGGTTTTATTACTGACGCGTGTCTGGAGAATCTCGGGATCTGACTCAGGGGCAAGCGGAACTCTCGTTACCCCTTTGAAAGGTGGAAAAGGGGACCGTAGGGGAAAAGACACCCGGAAAGGGGCTCGTTGCTTGTTCTTTCCGAAACTCTCTCCATGCCGTCGAGTAGGGAGGGAATCTAAACTGCAAGAGATGCGCATCCGCAGTGTCTACCAGGAAGGGGGGGGGGACAGAAAATGCGAAGAGAAGAGGAGGCCCGTTGTTCAACGTCCCTCTCTACTGCATAACGCCAACATCATCACAAACAAAGTGGAGAGAGAAGGGTGGAGTTTGCGCAGTCGTAGTATGAGGAGGAAAACGGCAAGCAGTGTCCAAGGAGGAAATAAGGAAAAAACCGGACCACCCTGAAGCACCTTGCTTAGGTTTTCAGGACAAGTAGAAAGCGCCGGGGGGGGAGGAACGAAAGGAAAAAAGGGCCACCCAGGACGGGGCCACTGGGAGAAACCAAACAACGGTGCATCCCAACCTATTGTTAAACGGGAGAAAGTATAAGGACAAAAGGGACCGATCAAAACAACGTGGCAGACGAAGAGGAACGAAGGCAAAAAAGGAGCAAACTCAGCCCGGGTTAAGATCAAAAACACGCAAAGGATACTCAGCCGGACACTCGGGACACTGGGGGCCAGTACAACACCATGTCCGTATCTTCTAACAGCCTCTCTAAGAATGAGAAGAAAAAGAAAGCCGGGACAGGAAAATACAAGAACGCCGAAAGACAGGGGGGAACATACATCTCCCTCCAAACCGTGTGAGGTAGAACCGGGAAGGGGGGAAAACCCTCCGTTGTACTCACGGTGGTCCATCTACATCGAAACTAAATCACTTCCACGCAGGGCCGACATAATCAATAAAACCGCGCCAAGCATCGCTTAGTCATATGCCGCCTCTGGCCCGGTTAGACTTCCAAGGGGACGCAGAGTGGAAGCGGGGCGTACGGTTCTCAAAAAAGCGCCAGTGGGAAGAAGACGCAGGGGAAAAAAGGAATAACCAGCGCCCACAAAATACGTACCGAGACCAGATCCGAGGTTTACTGTGCAAATCACCTGAGGTTGGGTCAGCGGTCCGCTGGAAGAGGACGGAGTACGGAAATCAGATCCACTTACCGGCCGTTCCAGATGCCGGTTCTGACGGGGGGAAAAAAGGCGATACGCGGCCCTCGTGGAAGGCAAGCGTTCAATCGCGAACGGAGTGGCCAGAACGTCGTGTGTGCCTGGAAGGAAGCAACAAACCCCATTTTAAAGGGGGCGGAAGGTGAATGGAAGGCGGGGGCGGATTTCTCGAAGCTACAAAACGCTGATTTAACCTGAGAAGGGAGCAGAAGAGGGGAAGCGGGTGGAAGGTCAGGGGAAGAAAAGGACAGCCTGTACGGGCGGCCGGAAACGGCGACGTCGGTTGGCGCAGCTCTGTGAGATGTGGGGTCCCCAAATTCCGCGCGGAGGAGTTCCGCTTTCGCCAGCATTGAAGGGGGGTTACCGTACAATGACCCCTTAGAGATGCTGGCCTAATCAACCAAAAAAGGATGAAGGGAACCTTCTTCCGACCGACTAGAAATCCGATCCCTCTCTCCTCTCTGATCCTTGGCGTTGCCTCCTCGCTTGTAGTTGTCAAAGGGGTGCCCGGTGAGCGGGAATCGTTTGCAGGATAAAGGCCAGACTCGTATTAGCGGCGAGCCTTCGGGAGAAAAGAAAAGAGAAGGCTACGCAGGGGGAAAAAGGGGGGTGCGACAGTGCCCAGTTCCTCCTGAGAGGTGGGGTGCTTGCCTAATGCCAGTATAGGGGAGGCGCCACAACCTTCCAAAAAAAGATCCGTCTAAAACGCCGGGGGGTCTCCCGTTCGAAAAAGGTCATCGGAACCCGGAGGAAAAAGCGGGGGGTCCTTCTCTCTCACAGGGGGGGGGAAAGAGGAGGGCGCCAGGAGAAAAAAGACAAGCCGGAAAATACTCAAATCATCAACAGGCCCCCCTCTGTCTTCAGCAAAATCATACGCTGACGGACCAGGAGGGGCCATTTCCAATCTCTTTGAAAAGTTAAAAGGACGGCAGGGGCGGGAGAAGCTGGGGGGAACAGCCAGAGGCGGCCAGGGCTGCTGTAACTCTATGAGGCGGCCGACCCCTTGGTGAAGAAAACTTGGCCCTTGTCTCAGGACCGAGAGAGGAGGAAAAAGCGCAAAAAGGACTGATACGAGGGAATACGGGGAAGTAGCACGCGCAGTATAGGAGGCCAGGGGTACGAACTGGGTGAGGGAAGACGTCGGGCGAACGGAAAAAAGGGGGACTGTTGAGTCGGAAGCCGACCAGGGGGAATGGTCCGTCAGTCGTAGGAAAGAATTGGTCCTTTCCCTGGACCAAATTCATACAAGGACCTGACGGACATCAACAATCGAGACATCTTCTCGGTACGGCCGATTGGCGTGGGGAAAGGTGGAAAACCCCCTGGGGGGGCAAAGGAGGTTGGCAAGAAAGGGGGGTGGGAAAGAAGCAGCGAGGACTGCGCTGGAGGAAGTTGCAAGGAGGGAACGGGAACTCCTGGTAAAGGAAGTGGCGTGCAGTCTCGAAAGAAATGATGAGCTCAGCTTTATGTTGAGGCCATAGGGGGGGGGTTTGTCCTTGTAAGAACGGGTCACGCGGGCGATATAAGCCAGTGAAATCTCCGAAAAAAACGGAGGGTTGATTAAGTGTGATTGGCCGTCACATGGAGTCTACCGAGGGAGGGCATCTACTATGAAAGAGCTTGACGAGGGGGGCCGAGGGCAACCTAGGGGCTACTGATTCTAGTCTGGAGGGCCGTCTGGTGAAGTCAAAGCTGAAAAGGAGCGTCAGAGGGGACATATGATTGGCTCGGGCCGGGGAGATGGGCAGACACAGGAAGTCCGGGAGAGAAAGGTGAATTGGTGGAAGTTGAGGGAGGCCGACAGGGAGGAGAGAAAGGCTTGGGACGTTGCGGGGGGAGGACGCTCCAGAGGGAGAGAGATAGAGCAGGGTCGCTTCTTCATCCTCGAAAAAAAAAAAAGAGAAGGAAGGGACGCCGATACAGGCCGATGACCGGACCTCCTCAAATCCACTACTACCGTTCGGGGATTCAAAGGCTCAGACCTCCGCCCGAAAGAAACGCGACAAAGGACTCATGAATCAAAAATCAGGAGCCTACCGACAGATCCGCCCCAAACCCGATAGATACTTGACGCCCTGGACCGAAGCCGTCTTCCCAAAACGTGCGTCAGGGAATACTTCAGGGACAACGCACTCAGGAGGAAAGCTTCAAAATAAAACAGGGAAGAGACCCCGAGGAAGATGAGAAGTGATCACATACCACCTCGAGTCAAGCTCTCTAGGCAGTCACTAGAACGGGTGACTGGCGACTCGATTAAAACATAGGGGGAACGGATAAACGGCCGGGGCAAAAAAAAAGGGGCCCACTACCAACGCTTCACAAGGGACGAAATGCCTGCGACGCTCACCCGCTGACACCAGAGCGGGAACGAAACCGTCGTACAGGGAAAGGGGTGGCCCTAAAAAAATGGGCATGCAAATGAGACTTCTGCAACGCCTCGCAAGAAAAAAGGGGGGAGTCAACCGGCCTAAACCAAGGAAAGGGGTGTGAGGCGAACGCTGAGTCGATTGGGGGGCTGGCGAGGGCCTGCGCCTCTGAATCTCAGACACGGCCCCGTCTCGGAGGAGAAAGTCGGCCATCAGTAAAGAAGAAAGGCGGCATAAAGAAAAGGAAGGGAAGGGGCCAATGTCACATCGAAGACGGCTGATAAAGCGACGACACAGCAAAAAATCATCTGAACGGACCCGAACCTGCTTCTACGACCAGGAAGTCATCGTAACTTGAAAGAGATTTCAGCCGCAGAGGGAAGTCAAGAGCCAGGTTGAAACCAGGCCGTGCTGCAGCTAAGGCGATTGCTGAGCGGCAAAGCTAAGCACCCATCCCCAGAAGGGCCGAAGAAGTCATGGAAAGGGGCCGAACAATATCCGGTCGATCGCCTGTGTTGAGAAAGGGACATGGAACAGCGCTTTGGGGGATCTCACGACCGCAGAGGCAAGATTGTCGGCTGAAAAGGAATTGGGATGGGGTTTCTGGGGGGATCTGCCGGGAGCGCATGAGGCACGGACCGCACACCTCGACCTGATCACGGCGTATAAAAGTATAGGGGCAACACGTTGAAAGAAAAAAAATCAAGGCTGCCTTTTTTGCTGAGGGCGCTGACCATTACCAGGGCTCGAGAGCAGCAAAGCGAACCCAGAGGAAAGAAATAGTAAATGGGCACTGAGATCATCAACGACTGAGACCGGCAAATATAAGATTCGTCCCCTAGACGACGCGACTAAAGGAGCCCCGCAGAGCCAGAAAAAAGGGAAACGTACAGGAGTCAAAATCAGGCCCAACAAAGAAAAAAGAAACGAGGACGGGCAGAAAGATTCGTGAGAAGAAGGGGAGGAGCGGGGACGCTTGACCCTAAAATTTCAATGGCTTCTTTCGCTTCAACTAACGGGGGAGAGCCAAGTGTCAAAGGCAAAATCGAACGAAGCCTACGAAAATAAAAAATTCCGGCCGGCCAACCCCTCCTATCAAGGGAGAGCTGGCGGCTCACCAGTCTTTACTTGCGCAGAAGAAAAGAGCGAGAGGCGAGGGAGATACGCTAAGGTGGGACAGAAAAGACACACGGCCCGCGTTAAAAAAGGGGAAGAAACGAAGGGCAACCGTTGCAAGCGAAACCAAGGCCTGACAAGGCAATCACTGTACGATGCAAAACGGCTAAAGTGTAAGCGAAGTTCCGATGGTGGCCACGCCGCAGGGAAACCCTGGGCGCCGTTCCCTTCCGGAAAGGGAATGGTCCGCTTTACAGGCCGAAAATATCAGGGAGAGGGAGCGGAAAAAACCGTGCAGGTGGGGGGCGCGACAGCCATCTTGTCGCGACGATTTGAGAAAAACTTCTTGTGTGGGAAAACTTGTACGGCAGAAAACGTGAAATCCGGATCGGGAAAAGGGCAAGGTCACGCAAACAAGGAGGGAAAGAGCAAAGGCCAAGGATGCAACAGCTGAAGTCTCTATAGGCTGTGCTGCGTGGGGGCAGGAGCTGGATCTTGCGTACCCGGGGGAGGGGGACTGAGAAGTCGGGAATGGGAACAAATTGGAGCAAACAGGGGGGGGGGTCGAAATGAAGGAGAATACAGGCACGGCGTTGTCGGAACGGTCCAATGGCTGAGACGGGGTCGGAGTGGTCGGACCTATGTGGAGGGTCAAGACGTCGCATGTTCGGATCCGGCAAAACTGGGGAATGGACAGGACCGCTCAAAGGAAGACAGCAAGGGGGGGTCATGCGGTAGCTGAACAAATGAAACTAGTGGAAAATTTCTGACAGTTTGAAACAACGTGGGGGGAGGGCCGCGGTCAGGATGAAAATTGGAGCGCCTATCCTCGTGAAAAATTCAAGGTTGCCAAGGGGAGGAACATGTGTGCGGGCCACCCAGGCTGGTTTAATATGGCTCCGTTTCTTTTACTTCAGACAAAACCGACGGAGAGGGAGAGGGGGGGGAAGGAGACCGGAGAAAAAAAAGCAAAAAAAAGCTTGATAGGCGCAAAAGGGTCCGTCTAAGCGGGGCTGAGAGAACGTCCAATTCTTTAACTGCTAACCAAGAGGCGCAGAACGTCCTCAACAAGAAGGAGAAGGGGTGGTGGGGCTTTAGAAGGGAGGAAGGGGAACTAAAAAGGAATCGATTCGCATTCAGCAGTACAGAATCCCTTACCACTTGCCGCGCCGAGGAAACGTTGCGTGAACCTGAAGAACCGAGAAGAGACTGGCTCTGTGGGGTAAGAAGAGAAAGAAACCTATGTAACGGGGGGGAGACCACACGGTGGCCCACACATTCTTAACGTGGGAAAGGCGGCTAAAGGAGAAAAGAGCCCGAGCGACAAGACTCGAAAAGGAAAGGCCTCAAGAAAAAAAGAAACTCAAAACATTTCATACCGGCACACGAACTCCGAACCTTAAATTTCCTCATCGCAGCGAGGAGGTCCAGTGTCCACCATGGAAAAGAAAAAGCCCAAGAAGCTCAGGCCTGAGAACCGGCCAGGAACCTAGGGAGAACAAGACAAACTGCCGCCCGAACGCATTTACATACGCTCAAAAACCGTCCTCGTCCGTCATCAGGGGCCCCGGGTGGTCGAAAACGGGAACGACGACGGAAAACTTGCAGCAATCGTCGGCCGAGCACAGCCTCATCCCAACAACCAGAAGGCGATTCAGATGGGGTGCACTGCAAAAGGCAAAGAGGAGGGAATTAGTCGAACAAGGAACTGAAAGGCGGGGGTTGCGCTCTGAGACGTGGACAAAAAGAAAGCCCCAAAGAAGGAATAAAAAAAGGAGTCTCGACCACCAGCGTTAGCGCACCTGCAACTTGGAACGCGCACGGCCGCATCTCGGACGGGACCTTCGACTTACGGAGCCACAAAAGGACAGTTCCAGAAGAGGCAGTAAGGGGAGTTAAACCCTCACGAAAGGGGGCCAGAGCGGTAAAAGTCGGACCGGAACGTCATTTCGTTCAGAAAGTTAACGTAACGTTAAGGAGGGGGTTTCGCTGTGAGCCCGGGGGGAACGGGACTTTCCAAAAAACGTCGAAGGCTGGTCCAAAAAAATGAGAGCTGGAACGTTTCGCAGTCGCCGTAACGCCCAAATCACTCTTTGCTTCTGCTGCCGGGACAAAGGAAAAGAGGGGGTTGGAATACTCCGCCAGCGAAAAAAAAAATGGATGGGGTAGGGAAAGCCTCGATGGAACCGGCGTTCAGCGTCTTTGCATCCGGCTGGGAGGAAATAGTCCCACCACTATGAGGGAGAAATAAATCATAAACCGATAATGAGGATGAACTGCGAAAAAAGAAGAGACCGGAGTGCCCTCGCACTCAAGTTGGATGCCAGCTCGGGGTGATGTGGATGCTGAAGCTGGGACGGGTACGTCGCGTTCTGGTAGGGCGTGCCAGGGGCGGCGGAGTGGGCCGATCCTACGACGTAGAAGGAAAAGGAGGACCTCGATGCTAATGTTCTCGTTGGAGAGATGAAAGGGGGTGGTCCGGGAAAAAAGAAAGGACCGCAGGGGGGACGTCCGGGTCTAGCAAGGTTATATGGAAAAGCGTCTCATAAGCAACCTGCGCAACATCGTCCGCGACGAGCAAGCCAGGGGGGGGGTCGTCTACCAAGGGGAAAAACCAAAGCAGTCAAAAGGAAATGATAAGAGAGGGTCATCGGAGAAAACCCAGGGTTCCCGCCGCGAAAGGAGCGCGAATTCCGCCGAAATACAGACAGACCCCAGTCCCGGAGGGAAAAAATAAGCACGAGGGGGTGGACGTCCCTCGATGAAGCCTTCCAAAAGCCCTGGACGCTTTTGTTAAAAACAGGAAGCGATAAAGGCGTCGGCGTCCCTGCATCATCGATCCCCAGGGCAAGAGGGGACGGGTTTTCTTATATTAAGGGAAGATCAAAGAAGGAAAAAAATGACTTAAAGCTCCGATTGATGTGTGAATGCCCAAAGAGGGGGAAATAAAACGTTTCCACAAGCGGATACGCCTGTGCGTCAAACGGGTTGACGTGAAGGGTGGAAAATGGGAAGAGCGTCGGTCTAAAGAGAGGGAGCAACGTCTATGGGGGCCGACTTCGTGCTAACTCTTCTAGGCGAAGCTGCGGGACGAACCCTTTCCTTCGAATCGTCTCGTCCACAGAAGTGAAAGGTGCAAATTCACCTGAAGAGTGAGTCGCAAACCGGAGGACCACAATCGACGACGAGGGGTCGTAGCAGGCCCGACGGAAAAACAGGAAGATGGTTTAAGGTTGAAAAAATCGAACCCCCGGGGGAGAGGCGACGGTACGTTTAAT
>Ga0179593_1603855_pt1 | contig 10290 bp, 14 predicted proteins | sample CZODoug2_1_08_16_FD_185931 | JGI IMG/M metagenome (GOLD analysis project Ga0179593, IMG submission 185931) | Vadose zone soil fungal communities from Angelo Coast Range Reserve, California, USA - CZODoug2_1_08_16fungal (PacBio error correction) | ecosystem: Environmental > Terrestrial > Soil >...
CACCAACAACGTATTGATAGTAAAACATATATGATTAATTAGAACGTGGGGGGGAAAAAGCATTCATGGGGTTGTTACGGTTGAGGCAAATGATTCCTGAGTCAAAACATGTTCAACATGAAAAAAACAGTTCATCGTAATCCGGCAAAAAAACCTAAGAAGTCGATCAGGATCAAGGTCCGGTCCAAAAGAAGAATTACTTTGAAAGACTGACCCCAAAGGAAACTTTGTGGTAGCTGAATTCGAAAGGTGAATTTCCGGGGGGAAGGGGGAAGAAGCAAGGAATGGAAAGGGTGAAAGGAACCACGCCAGGATAAGACAACTACTGATGGCAGAAGATACTACTTCAGGATTCAGGAGGGGGGGCTCCAGTGGGAAAGACCGTTAAGGGGGGTAGATGTTGACCAAGAACAAACGGGCTTCCCAGACTCACGACTGTTCAGAAAAGGCGGGGACAGAAGGAAGAAAAGAAAAAAGAAATCAATAAAAATCTATGGCACCATTACAGATGCGAGCGCCCCGTCCGTAAAGATGATTGGGGGGGAAGGGAAAAAAAAACTTTGAAGTGAAGGAAGGCTAATCCGAAGAAAGCAGGAAGCAAGAAAAGGCAGGAGGGTTCTCGCACATTATTTTTGTGAACAGATTATGGGGGCTTTCGAGATGAGGGGAGGAGGTCTAAAGACGCCACTAAACGGGAAGGAGTACGGTCTCAACGACCTAGTCTTGCGCTGATCTTATAGTTGCACGGATATGCCAAGAGGAAAAAGAAGAGTGCCGGTGAAACCGTAAATAGTGCGAGAAGGGAATTTCTAAATATATATTCCACCGTCCACGACATGATGAGGAGGCAAAAGGAGCTAAACTGTTTACTCCGGGCGTAGTAGATCGCTTACGAAGAGGGATGCGTCCCATCATTAATGGCCCGAAAAGTAAAGGCTCGTGGGAAACGAGAAAATCCTTTACAGGGTCGTTTGGATGTGGACAGGCCAATCCACAGCACACTCCAGGCCGCTCTGCGTTGCTTTAGGATGTTTTCGCCAGGCGAATGCTGTGCGAGGAGTATTGAGCCACAGATAAATTAGCGGCGCGGGCAAATTTGGGCCGACGGCCTAGGCCGGAATTTTGTGAGTGCTTCCAAGGCTTGGCTGGACAACCAATGGAGGAAATAGGGAAAATCGAGGTAAGTGGTGTGGGGTCATGGACTAAAAAGGAGCTAAAGGGACGCGAAAGTTGAGAGGGGAAGGATGGGGGAAGGAGCAGATTCTTCTTTTGAGTAATTTAATTCAGAAAAAAGAAGAGAAGCTGAGGAGGCCGTAAAACCGGATTTTTAAAAAAAACATATCTCTCTCAACGGAGGATCCGAGGAACGGGGGAACAAGGGGGGGAAGTCTTGAAAACGAAAAGAAGACGTTTAAAGTGAAAGTCCCTCGCTTCCAGAAATATCTCATGTCCCGAGAGAGACTTTAGGAGAAAGAGAACTTGGGTTCGCGTCCTATAGAAAAAAAACCGTAGGCAGGGGGGTCCGGCGGAAATAAGTTTTTACAGGTTCCTTGGTAGAGGGTTCTCGGTTGTAAAAATGGGGCTTCAGAAAAGAAGCCCTAAAAACGCGGATGAAGAGGATCGGTGAAAGGAAAGCAGGGGGAGGAATTCAGGGTGGATTATCTCCTGAGGTCTCTCCCATCTTCGACCTGGCGCAAAACGCCCACGAAACAAAAGCTCAAGCGGGGAAAAGAGGGGGGGGGGGGGGGTTGGCAGAGAGGAAAAAAAAAGAAAAATATGGAGGAGCAATGACGCCTTCTGATAAGGGAAAAGGTACGTCCCGGTGGAACGGCTTCACTGAGGGAGCCCCCTAGTCGCTGGGGAGAGAGAGGACCACTCACACCAGCGACGAAGAAAGGTGAAAAGAGAAGATAATCAGTCCGAGACATTCCGACACGCAGAAGAGAAGGATTGGAAAAAGGGGATGGGGGAACTCGAAAAACTCGGAAGGTGGTCAAACACCGTATCCAGACAGAGTTCGTCACTGGAATTGGCAAGACGACGTGAGAAACGTCTTAAGATCAGTTCAATGCAGGGCAAGGGAAGGATTCGTACTTACAGAAAAAAAGCGGGGGGCAAGTAATGGACCCTCAGGGGGAAGAACAGAATTCGCTGACCCAGAAAAAAACAACGTAAATGGAGGGAGAAAAAAGGGCGGTTATCTCCATTGGGGGGGCGGAGAGGGGAGTGTGGTCGCTAAGTAAACAAAAATCACTCAACTAATAAGATGGAAGAATTGGATCTCAAAAATTAAGGAGAGGGGGTGAACATAGGAGGGCAAGGGAGCATTCAAAGGCGCTGGAAATGGGGTGAGACTCTTGAACTTACGTCACTCTAGAGACAATGGATGGAACATGGGCAGGGAAACTACTTGGGGTTAAAAGATGTTAAAAAAAAGAGAAGAAGGTATTGAGAAAAACTCAACGTTCACAAATGAAAATAAAATATGCCAGGAAAGAGAGGGAAAGATATTGAGAAAAGAGAAGGACGATACAAGTAGGTGGTCACCGAAAGAAAAACGCCGGGAAAAAGGATATCAAGAAACCATATGCTTCCGCTGGGTCTGGCGATTCGAATTCGTGACCACATGTTAGGGTGGGGGGGGTACACATCTGTCACGGAAGTATTAGGGAAGGCAATGAAGTGGGAAAAGTGACATAGTTGGGGCATCGCCCTCCGGAAGGGGAGAATACGGTGATGGTGGCAGAACGGTTGCTCTCTGTCGCACGGGACAGAGGGGAGAGACAAGGCCAAAAATAAAGATTCCGCATAGCTCCCTCGGGAGAGAAGACAAAGGCTATTCGGGGTCAATCACACCTCTCAGATAGAAAGAAGAGCTAAAGAGGGAATGATTAAAAGAAGTTCCATCGTAATATCTATGTTTGGGCGGGGCGCTCGGTTTGACCGTGCGGAAAAGGGGGAAAGAAAACAGTGGGTCAACAACGGGAAGTCAGACGTAAGGAGGCGAGTTCCAAGATCGCCTCTACTTCCCAATGGCGCCCCAGGAAATTCCTTGGAACAGAAACTGGAAAAAATAAATGGTGGTAAGAGAGGGCGCAAGCAAGTGAATGTAGTGAGGAAAAGAGGTTGCCCGAATGGAGGAGGTGGAAATAAAAAAGTAATCCTACGGTCGAAGGATAACGACTGAGGCACTTATGTCAGGTGTGCAAATCGTTGATAGGGGAGAGGAATACACGGAAGATGTGATAAAAACAAAAGTTGCGTGGTGTGACTCACGACGTTCCACAATTGACTCTAGTGACGGTAAACCGGAGGGAAAGAGGAAGGCAAAAGAAGATTAGAAGCAATGAAATCTATGGGAACAATCGGGAATTAGAAAAACAGGCAGATGGTCCTGATTGGTTTATGATTGAACTTCGTACAAGTACCCAAGGATAAAATAAGCAAAGGGGAATAAAGGAGTGAATTGGTACTAAAAATCTTTGACCAACTATGAGGAAGGAGCGCTTCGGGAGTCTAAAAAATAACAAAAAAAATTTCCGGGAAGGTCCGGCTCAATGTGGGGCGAGCAATTGAAAAAAACATAAACGACGGGGCAAGATGTAAGAAGTTGATGACGTAGTCTGGGAACGTGTGCGAATAGGACTCGGTGGTCTAGACAGCCGGAGAAGTGATTCAGAAATTGAAGGAGGGAAATATAGCCTGCCGAGTCATGTTCTCGAGTGTGCTATCTAAGAGAGAGGATTTAAAGGGGGGAAAGCAAATATGACGTCTAGAGGGCAAGAGAAAGAGAAGCATCAGTAATGAACCAAAGAAATACTTCTTTATATAAAAGATGGTAGTCTTGCTCAGAGGGGAAAGCTGGTCGTGGGGGGAACCGACTATGTTGTGGTGGGGGTGTGGGGGGTGGGTGTCGGGAGTTGGGGGGGGGGGGGGGGGGGTGGTCTCGGGGGGGGGGATTGTTAAAAATAGAAAAAAAAAAGAAAATAAAAAAAAGGCAACACCAACAAGAGAAGCGACCAGACAGCGTAGTGTCTTTTGAAAGGCAAATAGAGAAAGAGATAATCAATGGGAAAGAAACGTGATGGGAAAAAAAGCAAAAAAGGAAGGGGAACTGTTGCCGGATGTTTTTGTGAGCTGGCATCCACGCTGCTTAAAAAAGGAACGAGAACAGATTGAAAAACCAAAGCATATCGCGGGGAAAGAAGTTAGTGGGTGGGGGGGCATGGTCGACAGGCAGGATGAAAGAGTCTAGAGCAGAGGGTGTACGCCTGGCGGAAGAGACTCATAGGATGAGGGGGGCGCCGGAAGTAGATGCTAGGGGGCGGCGTTGACAGCTCCATTTGTGGGGGACGTTCAAACAGCTGAAACTGTAGAAGAGAGAGAAGATCGGTTTTGCAGAATCAAAATGGAGGAGTCAAGTCCCTCATCATCATTCTTAATTGGGGGAGGGAAAATGAAGGCGACTTCCCAATCATACCCTAAGACGGCAACGCGGGGAAGAAAGGGAGGGGAGGAGTGTGGAGCTTCCAGAAAACAAACTAACCGGGGGAAAAAACGTGCGGGTGGGTTCATCAGAGACTGATGGGAAAGACTGCGGCGCTTTTACAGCAAGACGGTATTTTTTTGGCAGAGCGAAAAAAGAAGGACCAACTCCGGCCATTAATGCCCGGGGTCAGTAAGAGGGGAAAAATGGGGAGGACTTCGTTTCTCACGGAAGAAGGGGCACGAGCAACGAACGACAAGAGCGGGGCTTCTCTTGTCGTGTGGAGGAAAAGGGCCATCAGAACGAATATGTACGGAATGCGCCACAGAGCTTATAGACGGATACGTCCGGGCGGAGAGGGCAATTTAAGGGAAGCTATCTACGACTAGCGCACCCATTGACCCTCTAGCGGGATCGCACGAGACGTCCGAAATCGCAGGTAAAAAAAACACTACGGGGACTCAGGGCAATGAGCGTTACGTGGCAGAAACCGTATTCCAAGGGGATAGTACGATAGTAAACGCAGGGGTGAGAAATTCTTAAGTAGCATGGAAAAGGTTGAAAGTTAATTCAAAAGACACCAACTTTGATGGCGCAAAAGGACAATCCCTTTATAAACTGACGCAAGGCAAGAAAAAAGTCAAATACTCTGAAAAGAAGCGGAAACAACGCTCTTTCGGCGCAAGGGGGAGGGAAACGGAAGGGCGCGGTACCGAAGGTCTCAAGACAACACAATCATAAAGGGGGTACTTACCATGGGAGCTACGCTAACTTCGCGAATAAACTTGAGGGGAGATATGATGAATTTGAAAGGTGAGGGGGGGGGGGGATCTTGGTGGGGAATTAACTAAAGCGACGATGTAAACGTCTTAGTGATTATTAAAACAAGGACTCGGGACCAATATCGTTAATTGGCGTACGGCCCACTACACTATGCAAATGCCAGAAAAAATCGGTCGTACTCTATGAAAAAAATGGGGGGAAAAGGTGGGGAGGAGTAGGAAATGTTGTACAAAACGCCCGTCGTCAGTATCTTCCAGAAGCAGCACACTTTCCAACTGGTGGGCGTTCGTCGCGAAAAAATTGGGGGGGAAAAAAGTCAAAATGAGAATTTATTGAAGGGTTGACCCAGCTGATCTTGGATTCGCGACGTCACCTTGAAGGATTCCGAAAGAGAAATATGCCAACTACGCGAACTGTGCGGGGGGAAACTCCGTGTGGCCATTTCCTACGGACAAAAAAAGGGTATCCCGACAAAACACTAATATTACGGGGAAGGGGAATACGGAAAATGTGTTCGGGAGGGGGAAAGACACAACAAAAAAGGACTACAGATAGCGCTTATACCCTCAATCGATAAACGTGGGGATTAAGCGAAGGAGTAGTTTCATCGATAGTGGTTTTGGCCGTGCACGCCACAGAAAGGGGTCAAGGAAAGAGGGGCAACAGGAGTTCAAAAAAGTTGAACGTATTAGCCGTAACGACGACTACGGACGGATGAATCCAAGATCCACCGGGGGCGGCACAGGGTCATGGAGACCAAAAGGCCTTGAAAAAAGAATACTAAGGGGGGTGCGATCAGACGAATCGCCAGGGCAAGTTTGAAAGCTGGATCTTGCCTGGGATCAGTTGAAAAGTCTGTGGAAAAATATCCGCCACTCCGGAACAACTATTGATAACCAAGGAGCCAAGATACCGAGGCAGGTACAGGTTTCAAGGTATGGAAAATACCGTAAAGCTATCGGGTGTTGACCAGAGGAACAATTAGGGTTTAGATTACTCGCGACGTAAAAAGAAAGGGCCGAGTGAAGTAAGAGAAAGGAGTCAAGAGGGGATCAAGTGAGGCACACTATTCGAAAGAGCATGCACCAAAGGAGGGAACCCCGATTAATGTACGAGCGCCCGGCAGGAGGGGGAGGTGTGTTTGGGGGGAAGGGGGGGGGTAGGGCGGAGGAAATTACTAACTCGGCGGTGTATAAAAGCATCCAACTGGCGATAAATTGCGAGACGGTTTGGACTCATCCAGTCTTTGTGGGGGGAAAGGGGGGGGGTGAGAACATTTCGTCAAGGGTCAAGGACGGGGGCACTGTACTTGCCAACCATCACGGGGGGGCGCGTAACGAATTCAGTGGGGGTTCTACGGACAGAAGAGGTCGCTGAAAAAAAGGGGGGCAAAAGGGAGAAGGTGCCGAAAGAAGTAAAGAGAGAGGCTCCAGTGTCTATCAGAAAAAATTACTCAACGCTCAGAATGTCACGCGACAGGAAATATAATATACTAGTGAAGGGGATACGGGAGAGAAGAGCTGGAAGAAGGAAACAAGGACTGGAGTACCATGAGGGAGCGCTAGTCGAGATCGCTTGGACCTCCAACGACGTGAAGAGCCATCATTAGTCCCAAAAGAAGTCGGAAAGGTGGGTGACGGGAAGCATGGGAATAATGGGAGGGAGGGAGGGGACCGCATATGCCAATAAACAGCAAAAGCCAGAGATCGCCAAAGAAGGGCTTGGTGGCTTATGCACGCAAAGAAGGGGGGCTAGGAAAGAAGTCAGGAAAGATGGGAAGGGAGGAAAGCAGGCGCCCTTCATGAGAGGCCTGTTCGGGGCGCGGAGGTGTTTCGCTAAAAAACCAAGCTGGTGACCGCGGAAAAAAGAAAACAAGGAAAAGAAACGCGGGAAGAACGGGGAAGTTCTTTGGGAGGGACGCTCCGCATCAGAAAGAGAAGAGCATCGAAAGGGAACCGGTCCGGCTCGGGAGAGAAAGTCCTGCGTGAAAGAAAAAATAAATCAATAAGACGAGGAGCAGCTGCCGTGGAAAGTAAGGCGGCAAAAAACCACGACTCTCAGAAACCAAGGATTAACAGAAAAAAGGAGGAGGACCTCTTTTCCGAATCACAATGGACTGCTTTGCAAAAACGCTCACTATGGGAGTAGGTCTGAAAAGCAGAGTAACCCACGCAACTCTAGAGGAAAAAGACCCAGAGGGGACTCGGGAAAAAAATCTAGGTTGAGTTCGAGGGCAAGAAAAACAAATAACTCGGTATTGTTTCCGAAGATAGGAAGATTGGTGGGGGGAAGGAAAGTCGGGGTCAGTTGCAGGGGCAAGCAACGAAAAAAAAAGACGAAAGAGCAATTAAGGAGCAAGCTGCCGCTTGGCCTTAAATGGAAGGGGGAAACTGGGAGGGTTGAAGTAAGAAACCGCCCAGGGTCCTGGCGAAACGCCACGACAGGCATCAGCTGGCTAGGCAGAGGGGGGGGCCGGTTGGATGTGAATTGGCAATAGACTTCCCATCAACGTAAACAAAAATAGGGAACACTTCCAGAAAGTTGTTGAAGAAAGGGGGCTAATCCTGGTCGGACTCGGAATATTGGATCAAGAAGCAGGCTTGGCGTAAGCGTAAATACCGACGATCTCCCAATTTTTGAAAAAAGAAAAAAGCACGAGAATCCAAAAGAACATTAAAAGCGAAAGTGAGGAGATTTCTACCTCAATTTTGCGATGACCACTACGGTAGGCGGGAAAGGGGGGCGTCCAACCGTATACCTTTCAAAGATGGAGGGGAAAGGTAGTAGCCGTGGGAGGGTAAAGATCTTGAGCAAGCGGTAGGGGTGGTGAGAAAGTTATTCGTAGAAGACACGCAATTTATCATGGGGTCCAGAGGCAGGGGGCCGAAAAAGGTCGCGAAAGGGGGGAGAACATACTCTGCAAGAAATTGAGCCAATAAACTTCAACTCCTTGTTGATCGCTTGGATGATTGACGCCGAAGGTATTTCAAAGGAAAGAGAAAAAAACGGGAGACGGTCACTCCGCAAATTCGCGAAAGGGAAAAGGATGGCTTAAATTGCTATGTCGAATATGAAAAAGTGACGGGGATCAGAGAAAAAATTAAGCTCACGAAGGCGGGACAATGTCAGGCTGCAATGAAGGACATGGAAATCTACGTGGGAACTCTTGGGTAAAAAAAAAAGGCGGGGAGTGAAAGAATTGAAAAAGGGCCAGAAGGGGTCGAGCTCGTCTCTATGAGCAGGAGTAAGTATCCCTGGTCCGGGTCCCGGCGTCCAATGGAAAAGTTTCACGAAGAAAATCAGAAAAGGGGAAAAAAGTTGGGAAGGAAAAGGAGCGCACAGAAAATTCGTTTGGTGTTAGATGTCAACGGATTCCTTCAGCGCCATATTTGGCACGCATGTAGGTCACAGAGAGTCTTACGGCCTGAGACAGGACTGGGGAAGCCTGTTGCCTTGCCGTACGGGGAAAAAATATCGACCAGGCCACTACAATAGTAAGGTCAAGAAGATAGAGAAAGGGAAAGGGTTCTTGAAGAGCGCCACTCAACAACACGGATAGGTTATGAAAAGAAGAAGTATGGAATCTATTACACGTGCCCATTATTACGCGCAGGGTATTGTGGGAGGAGATGTTGGAGGGGTAAGAAAAAGGGGTAAGGGAGGGCAAAAAACCCCCCCCCCAAATGTTCAACATATTGCCACAAGTCCGGGAGTATCTCGCGGCAGAATCAAGGGAGCGAAGGTACATTAGAAAACTTCAGGGGAGCCAGGCAAGAGTCCCAGTTTTAAAGGACGGGGGAAAAAAACGAAAGTGGGGTTTGCGAATGGAGGGGAAGACGCCAACAGCGCTTGAGGGGATGGAGAGGCAGGGGCATGTCTGGAATTTTACAAATGTAACACTTACGAAAAAGATACCTCCTATCAATAAGAGACGAGGGGAATCAGGGGTGGAGGCAATAGGACAGGTTAGGGGGTGCGCAAGCATAAAAAAAAACTTATTTTTAAGAGGGTGTTGTGACAAAGGGGAACACGTATTCTATAGGACCTCACGACTTTAGAAAGGTGGTCCTCGAGTGAAAGGATTGACCGAGTAAGGAGGAATCAGTCAATCAAAAGTCTAAATGCAATGCATCGATCTATGGTGAAAATTCGGAAGGACCCTTCAGAAGGGGGGGGGTGGGGAGTGGGGGGACGGGAAAGAACGGGGGGTACACTCGGCGAGTCAAGCCAACTTGGAGAAGAAAAGAGGGAAGTTTGACCTAGAGAAGGGTGTGAAGAGTATGGGACTTTTCGAGAATTGTCGTCGTGGGGGGGGCCAGCGGGGCGCGCGAACGAAAAAAGTTCTCAACTGACGCTAAAGAATTTGCGCTGCAAGACGTAAGAAAGTTGCGCACGTCGGTTGCCTAATCCGTACAAATCAGGGGGTAAAGAGGATAACCGAAAATAAAAAAGAGACGAGTAGACGAAAGGACAGTTAGGAAGATATGCCTTCGAGTCAGGTTCTCGGGAGCGAGATCAGAGCGCGTGGTCAGGAGGGGAGCGGATTGAAAAATCAAAAACAAAGGAGGACTCCGGAGGAGCATCAGTAAGAGTCCGAAAGGAACAGTATCCTTCGTTTTAAAAAATTGAGCGGCGCATGGGAGGGAAGAAAGGGAGGGGGGGAAGACCATGCGATGCCAATAAAAACAAGAAGAACAGCTGAAGAGGGATCGAAAGGAACGGAATAATCAATTTCAGGAGGACATGATGTAAGGACTCGAGAGGAGCCCTTCATGTCCAGGGCGTCCCTGTTCGGAAGAGGGGGAGCTGCAGGGTCTGAAGAAAGGCTTGTGAATAAACAAACAAATAGCGAAGGAAACAATCACGCGGTAAAAGTTGGGGCAGGGACTCTCAAGAATAAAAGAGCAACGAGAAAAGGCTCGTGGGGAGGAAACTTCAGAAGGAAGGCAAAAGAAAAAAGCTAGAGAACTATCTGTGCCGAAAAAAGCATCAATTGTGAGGGGAAAAATAGTTCCTCGCGT
>Ga0179593_1404004_pt1 | contig 10289 bp, 7 predicted proteins | sample CZODoug2_1_08_16_FD_185931 | JGI IMG/M metagenome (GOLD analysis project Ga0179593, IMG submission 185931) | Vadose zone soil fungal communities from Angelo Coast Range Reserve, California, USA - CZODoug2_1_08_16fungal (PacBio error correction) | ecosystem: Environmental > Terrestrial > Soil >...
CCATCGGTACAAAGGTCAGCCAGTAGAAGGGAGCCGAAAGCCACCGCCACAGGAAGAGAGGCCGACGCGAAAGGGCGGGAAAAGAGAGGAGTCACAAGCCTGGGGCCAAGGAAAAGTAAAGTATCACCGGCGAAGGGTGAGTATTAAACACGTGAATCGAGTAGGAGGATACCTTCCCTCTTAGGAGAAGGAAGAGAAGAGACTGAAATGGATGGGGGGGACTTAAAGAGGTTCAGCTTGTGGAGAGCGGAAAGAGGGATAAGGTTACTAGGGGGGAATTAGCCCATCAGAGATCGGAGAAGCACCGGGGGGGGACGCTCGACTGCAGGAACGAAAAAAGTAGATCTTGAAGCTTAGGGGAGAGAGAAAGAAAGGGCGTTTATCGGGTCCTGACACAGATGGTTCCTCACGCGAAAGAGGCCAACATTAAAAGGGGGCAATTGTTGCTCATGAGGTAGTAAAAGGACTTCTATCAGGCCAGAAGAACGAACAGGAAGGTCACATGGAAAGAAGGAGAAGTGTTGGGGCCTCCGGAAGTCTGATTCGACGTAAATGGCTATGAAGAAAATGAGGAAGAGGGCGGTCAATTCCATGGAAGGGGACCGGGGGAGGGGGGCTTCGTTCGGAGGAAGGGGGCGGGACAAAGTCTTTCGTGAGGAGAACAACCAACCCATCACGATCCTTTGCCAACATGTCCCAGGGTGGGGAGGTACCTCTGGAATCTCGGACAGCAAGAAGGTATAAAAAAGCCGGTCGGATCTCAGTGATAAAGAAGGTCAACGATGGAGAGCTAACGATACGAGAGTCGTCGGGAAAAACGCGAGGAAAGCATTTCGTCAAATGGAGAACGCAAATAGATCAAACGGAACTGTGGGGAGGAAGCTCGGAGCCTAGAACCATAAAACGGGAGAGATGGGGTTCCTCTCCTAATAGTCTCCTAGGATGTGCGGGGGTTTCGTGCTATGGATGAGGCCCTTCCTTCCGAATAGACAGAGCAAGTCCTACGGGAAGGACTCGAACACTAAGGTACTGTCGGGTACGTGATCAGGGAATGAAAGGAAGATACAAAATTCCGCGCGAACACTAGAAAGAGGGGAATCGTCCTTTGCGGATCCGGCGACACCGCAAATCAGGAGCCGAGGGAAAGTAGAGTTTCAGTCGAGAGCCCAGAAACGGATTGCCGAGGGGGAGGGGGCAAGAAGCGTGAGAACCACGGCCGGAAGAGGGAAGGGGCACTTTGGAGAGAGATCCGGGAGGACGGAGGGGGTACGCGTACAAAAAACGTGCAAGGGGTAGAGGGGGACCCCAAGAACCGCAGACTCCTCTCCATCGCAAGTCAGGAGAGGGCGAACTCTCCTCCGTCTGAAACAGAATTTGAGAGGGCTTGTTCTAGAGGGAAACACGCAAGAGGAACGCTCACTAATTTCGGTCGAGAGAAAAAAAGTAAAAACCTGAACATCGATTCAAAGTATGGTCTCTCAAAAAGCAAGGAAGAAGGGAAGGGTGCTCTTTTCAAAGGCCGCTGGACCTATCTTAAGGACTGAATTAGGAGCACAAAAGACTAGCTCAATGAGTGTGAAGGGGAGGCTTTCACGGGGAGAAAAACTGCAAGGGGGGAAAGGGAAGGACATTCTTAAGGATGACAGCTAGAAACAGCTCTGGGAGCGTGATTAATAACCGACGAAGAGCTTTGAACAGACGCTTGGCGAGTTCTAGAAGGGGGGAACCCGACTGATCAAGGTTGACGCCCTCGCCTTTTGGTCAGAAGAAAGTGAGGAAGGTGAGTGGGGGCACTGACATAAAACTTGGGGAAAAAGGGAAACTTTAGAGAAAGCGGTCTTAGATTGAAGAATACTGCAAGAAAAGACCGCACAGTCTGGAGGTGCATCGTTGGTGAGAAGAAGGTAGGGACGTAGATTGTTTCCCATCCTGAAAAAGTTCGGGAGAGGGTGGAAGAGAACATTCAAGCGAAAGAGACGGAAGATTTAAAAGGGAAGGGGAAGGGGGGGATCTAGGTTGAAAGCGGGCTGTATCTGAAAGTGTAGAAGAGTTCAACCAGTACGAAGAGGGGAAAAAGATGCCTGTCTGAAAAAGGTTAGGTATACTTATCTAAAAAATTGGTGAGACATCCCTTCTAGACGTATGAAAGGCCGTCTTAGTGAAATGCCTCAAGGGACGTAACTTAGAACAATTAGGGGAAGGGGGGGAAAAAAACTCCTTCTTCGGAAGTAAACGAGAAGTAACTACAAAAGTAGAACGGATCTCCATGAAGAGGCGAAGCTGCGGCTGGGGTGTCTATGAAGCGGACCTCCGGAATCGAGAAGGGGGGGGGACCTTGGACGAACAGGTTTTCAAACAGAGCGAAAGTAAGGGATGGGGGAAAGCGTATTGCAAAGGCGAAGTAAGAAACTGGTAAAAAAGGAGAAATAACCACGTCTTTTGGGTAATAGAAGAAAAACCTCCGAAAGGACAGATAAACGCCTTTTCCTGGAACCCACGCGAGGGCATCCGGAGGCCGACATAAGAGGGGGTCAGTAAGGGAAAAGAGGAATTATAAGAAGAGGAGGGGGGAATGTTGAGAAGCCGGAGAGCAAGGTGAAGATAAACACCACAACGGAAAAGATAGAGATAGGGAGAGAAGCACTTCTCCAATAAAAAAAGGAAAGGCGACTAGTACGAAGAGGTAGAAAAAGTAGACATCCGCTGAGGGGTTCGTGGAAGGGAAAGAGTTCCCGAGAAAGGGGCGGTTCAAAAGGATGATCGTCTTGGGGGGATCTGGTATCGAACAAAGAAGGGGGTAAACCTAGGACTCTGCTCCGCTACGAAGGAAAATACGGTAGCAAACCGAGAACGGAGCGCCCACGGGTCCGAAAGAACTGGTGACGAAGGAACTGATAGAAGTGATTCCCAGAGGGAAGAGCCGAACCACGCAGCGGAAGGACGAAGAGGCTTTTTGGAAGAGGAAAAGGACAGGGTGGACCGGTCCTACTGAGAAAAACCTGGAAAAAAGGAAGCTCTTTCTGGTAAGAAGTCAACCCACAGCGGGGAAGAGGAATCGAGAGAAGGGAGGGGAGAAGCAGACTGGCTCTACGAAAAAAACTACTTGAATCAACGGAGATCATTGCTATCCCGGAAGAAGCGGCCGGTTAAACAAGGGGTTACACGGTTACCATCAACTCTAGCGACTCGAAGAAAGGAAAAAGGACGTCACCTCACTTACTTGGTCCCTGGAGTTCAAGCTTGTAGGTGAATCGAACCAGTCAGAACGTCTTACGAAAGGATCACTAGCAAAGAGAAAAGAACTGGAATCTTCCTTTAGGGGAAGAAGGAGCGTCTCCGAAAAAAAAAAAAGCGGGCTCTTTAAGGAGAATAAAGTTGCTGAAAACTCACCTCATCTGACCCAAGGGGCAATGCAGTCGCTGGATCATTCCCTCAAGGAGGAAATACGGACAAAAAGGGAGAAGCAACTTTCTCGAACGGAAAAGAAAACGTACTTTAAACCATCTATCTAATAGTGCGCAAGTCGAATAGGCTCTTAATACTACCTTCAAAATCAGAAGGAGGATAAGTATCAAGACCGAGAAAAGATACTCCAGAAGGCTAGACGAAAAGGGCGCAGTATCATAGCTAATAAGCCTGCATTCGAGGTGTCCAAATAGGGGGGAAGGGCAGTTCTCTTCTTCCGGAGATCACTGAACTTTGACGATCATCTTGGGCGCACAGAAAGTAACGTTAGAAGTAGGGCCCTGGTCGGATACAGAATATTTCAATACCCCACCCAAAGTCCCATCCTGGGTACTCATAAAGAAAGAAGAAAGGAATTACATGCCGAAGGAGGGGGGATGCTCCTCTAAAAAAATGATTATTTACCGAAGTACCAGGGGAAAACTTCCAGAGCGCAGGATCAAAACGACATTTCGCGGAAGGTCAGGGTGACCTCAAATGGGCGGGAACGCCGGGCAGGAAATTAGAATCTAAAGGATCGGAATGCCGGCCAAAACGATGTCGAGAGGGCGGTTCCAACGATCCACGCGAAGAAGAAACATTAGTCAGCTGGCTCGCGGACTGAAGCGCCATCGTAGCAAGAAAGATCAGGGAAAGCGCGTACCGAGAGAAAGGGAGAGGGGAATCGAATCGTCTGACACCACTCACTAGAAAAAAAGGAAGACATAGTCGGGAGGAGAGAGGAGGACGCCGCCATCTAAAAGCCGAACGCAGGCTCCGACTGGAGGGAGCGGAAGGGGGAGAGTTACTCGGGGCCGCAAACAGGAAGGCGCCGAGTTGAGACGAAGGAAGAGGAAGAGGACGCGTTCGAGAAGCCTGACGGAAAAGAAGACCCGGGACGCGAGAAAAACCGAAGGAGAGGGGGAAGAACGCTCGTGCTGCAGCCGTAGCTTCAACGAGGTCACAACTGGGAAGGGCCTTTTTCAAAAGTAGGGAGAAAGGGCACGGCGCTGTTAAACTCCAAGCGCCCAGGGGGGGACCCGACTTCGAAAAAAGAAAAACGGAGACACGGGAACGGGGCAAAGGCGTGCTCCCTAAGGGGCGAAGTCAATTAGGTAAAGGGAAAAAAATTTCAGATTCACAACACCTCTGAGAAGAAGGCAGGGGAGACCTCTGATCGGAGCGCTAATTCAGAAAGGGCCCAAGGGAGAAAAGCTACAGCGAAGAAAAAAAAAGGCATTGGAATGGGCCTCCGTTGGGAGGAAACCTTCATTCAGGAAAAAAAAAGGAAGAAAGAATTGAGCTACGACAAGAACGATGATACGGGCAGAAAAGAAAGGGCCAAGCTCAAGATCGATGGGTCTGGCGGAGAAAAGTCAACCCTGCCGCCATCGACTGCTAAAAGAGTGTCAGGAACCAGGCCTTAAATGACAAAACGTAACGCGTTCTGAAGGGAAAGAGGGTAGGAGGACAGCGGAACGGGTAAAGTTAAGCTTCGGGAAGAGAAAAAACTACGCTGGACACTCGCTACGGGAAAAGTCGCTGCCCGGGGGCTAGGCATCGAAAATTTAAAAAAAAAAAAATTCTGGGCGGAGCAGCCGCGAAGAGGGAAGAATTAAGAGAGGAGTTGGGGAGAGGGGAGGGACTGAAAGACGGGCGACCCGCGTGACGATGCCAGAATCTCTCTACCACAAGGAAGGGGAAGGGGACAAAGGGGAGCAGGGACGAAGGTACAAAATAAGAGAACCCACTCCGACGTTAACAGCCTTAGAAAGAAAAAAGAGCTTATGCAAGAAAAAAAGGTCCATAAAGGCGATTCAACGGACGTGAAAGAAGTGAACAGTAGTTAGGGACTAATGCTTGGAAAAGAAAACAACTACTTGAAGGGGGGAAGGGAGTCAAGGCATATTTTGACACAGGAGTCACGAGGATCGGGAAAGTGTCATGGAGACGATGCGCAAAAACCTTGGTTTTGGAAGGAAAAAAGTCTGAAAAAAAAAAAAGATAGTGCATAGCTTATGGTTCTAGAAAAGGTTCTTTTAATTGACGCAAAGAGGGAGGGGAAGTCCTCCCAAGGAAAAGAAATGTTAGAGAGTTGGACTTCTTTACTGGGGGAAAGACGAAATAGAGGATCAACCTTCCACGAGGGAGAAAGGACGGGAGATATGCCTAGGGGGTTTGGACCTCGAAGGGGCTGCATTTCGAGGAATGAGAGGAGGGGAGCGGAGGAGGCACTTCTCATGGGAGAAATTGAGCAAGTGGGAGGTCTTCGGAAAGGAGTGGCAGTGGAAAGAGATCGGAGCTTGAGAAAAACGCAGAGTAATCTTTTCCAACATGCAGGAAACAAGCGACTGGGAAAGGAGCGACCCACTATTTCGGGATAAAAAAGGAGGGAAAGTCAGGCCGTTAGCCCTTCTTTCAGGAAGACGGACCCGATTTAAATATCGAACTTGCCAGACAAGGGGGAAGTCGAAAAGCGGAGGAGTGCAGTCAAAAAAGGAGGCGAAGCACGTTTTTTACGTCGCGAGGAGGTCCGTATCAATCGGGAAAGGAAAACGGAAACGTGCTCCACAAAGAAAGAAAAAAACTGCGAAAACTAAGTCTTGTGGAGGGGGGCAGGACTGGTCCTTCAAGGGGAACCTGGCAGATTTCTCCAAGGGAAGACGGCAAATTAACTGGGTGGCATAAAAAAGTCAGTCGAAGAGGTACGTGGAGAAAGGAACGAGATGATCGAGGGGATCAACCGGGGGTCATGAACGCAAAAACGGTCCCTCTAAGTCGAAGTAGGGGATTCTCAACAGCAGACGAAAGGGGGGGATCGAAAAACGCAAGCAAAAGACAAACGGCGTGTATTTAAACGGCATCTTGAAAGCAGGTCCTGGAGGCCAAGATAGACAGGTCTTCCAAAACTTAGGAAAACCACGTACCGAGATTTAAGGGGGGGAAGGGAGAGGTCCGTCAGGAGGGTCAAAAAAGGCGGGGTACGGCCGGGAAAAGGCCTGGAGAAGACCAAAGACCGAAGAGTCCTCGAGATGTCTTAGAGGGGGGGGAGGCTAGACACCGGGAGCCGAAAAGGGGGGGCTTTCTTGACTACGATGCACCTAAGGAAAAACACTTAAGAAAGGGAGGGAAGAGTGATCTGAAAAAGACGCATCGCTGCTTCGACGGTCTAAAGCGAGCAAGTTCCGCTTGAAGAGGAGGCTGAGTAACTTAAGGTAAGAAAAGGAAGGACCTCAGTTCACGATCGTCAGTACTTTCAGAAAGGTCTTGGACGATCTAAGAAAGAGAACTCTGGGAAGGGCAAGAGGATCCTGTAGCCATCTTCAAAAAAAAGGGGAAAACTTCTTGATCCCAAGGCGTAGTATTCTTTTAAAGGTCGAAAAAAAAAAACACTGTGTCAGGTCTAGGCAGAAAGAGAGGGAGCAGGAGACTGCAAAAGAAGGGCGGAACGGGGTAAGTCGCCGAAAAGAAAGGGATTCTCCTTCCAGCCTTTGCAGGAGGGAGTCGGCTTGGTCGAGGGAACGAAGAAAGGGGACCGCAAGAAAGAGTGTGGGACTAGGGGAAGGACGGACGTACAGGTCGGAAAATCGCGGGCGTGGGAGGAAAAGAAAAAAACCATACTGCCCAATAGAGGAAAAAAGGAAAAAACCCCGTTCCAAACCGTGTAGGAAGGTCGACCGTTGGTGGAAAAGGGTAAGAAGTTCCGCCGCGGGCGCTGGGGAAAGTGCCAGAGGAAAAAAGTTTAGATTAGAGGGTGCAATGGGGGGAAGGAGCAGAACATTTCTGGAAGTAAAAGAAAAAGAAACTCGGGGGGGGAGGAGATCCCTCTCTCTCCTAAGAAACTGCAATCGGGGAGGTGAAGCCGAGACCAAATGGGAGAAGCAAGAAGAGAACTCCTCGGCAAAAACAAGGGAAAGGTTTTTACCAAAGGAGGGAGGAGAGACTTTTTCAAGAAAGTGAAAGTTGACAACACGTACTCAGTAATAGTCCACAGTCGCGCAGGAAGAGAGTCGAAGGGGGGTCGAGTGAAAGATCCGAAGGGGAGAATTATTGTTCCTTTGGACGGAGTTTATGGGCCCCAAAAGGAAAGGACATCGAAAGTCTTGTCGACAGCAAAAAAGAACTTCGAAAGGAAGATGTAGTAAGAGAAGAAAGAAGGGGAACAGAATCAGAACAGTAGCCGATCTAAAAACCGGGGCTACTTAAGGGTAAAAAAGGGGGGTGCAAAAGAAAAATACGCGGAAAGAAGCCGAGGACTTTTCCCTTTCCGTAGTTTAAAAGAACAAAGCTGTTAGAAAGTGATGAAGATGAGACCCGGGCGGTAAAGGGTGGGGGGGGGCGAAGCGAAAAAAGGGGGGGGAGGATCGCCCAAAACATAAAGAGGTCCGAAGGAGAGGCTAACGACAGGAGAAGCTCATCGTCATCAATGAGCACGCCGCATGGTCGGGAACAAGGCTTCGAGCCGGGAGATTCAGGTTTCGCAGGCACCCGGGTACTTCGGGGGGGGGGGGAATGGGAGGGGAAAGGGACCAAAGAACGGGGTTTCTAACATGATGAGGTCTAAGTAGAGGGGGGCAAATCGATCACTATTCGGCAAAGGACCGGCAAAATCCAAGGTTCAAAAAAAAGACTGAATAACTTCATGACCGGGACGGAAAACGGGAGCATAACACAACAGGGCTGCGCACGGCGGAAGAAGGAGACTTTGCCGGGAACGGGAAAAAATGGAACGACTTAGGAAGAAAAGAACTCTCCGAAATAAGGAAGAAAAAAAACCGCGAAACTCAGGACGTGAAAGGAACGGCACTTCATCTGACGAAAAAAAAAGCGATACGAAGACAACAAAACGTCAAAAGACGTGAAAAGATTCAAAAAGGCGGTCAACAGACGCGTCCAAAGGAGTTACCCGTTGGAAAGCGGAAAGACCAAATGGGAGAAACCAGCGCCAGGTCGCGGAAATCTCTAGAACGAAACTCACCTCAAGGGACGTGTGAAATGTACACCCAAAACGGGAGATTGGCAAGTACAAAATAAATTCTGAGAAAAAAAGAAGGGGGGAAAGAAAAAGGAACACCAAAAGGATCCTACCGATTCTTCGGGGCTGACTGTCTCTTATCGACCCGAGAAAAAAGCGAAGACAGTCAACTGGCGGGAGGAGAGAAAGGAGCAAAGCCCACGTCAAAGCTTTGCAAAACGAAAAAGGGGAACCAAAACTTCTAAAGTCTGGAAGAAAACCCTCGTCTTCCCGACCAGAGGGCTTAGGACCAAGAGGAGGGGAAGAAGAGGAGTCCCCTCTGAGCGCAAAGAGGAAGAAGATATCCGCGGCCGGAAAAGGCTGGCCCTGACGGGAAACGAAAGAAGCTTGAAGGAGGACGAACGTGGAGAACGGAAAGGAAGTATCGCTCCTGCATAGGAGGGGGACCAAAAAATGGCACTCGTCGCAAAGGAGAACCGGTGGAAGAAAAGAACAATGGGGAAGAGCTTAAGGAAGAGTCGAAAACTTGCCTAGCTGGCAAGGCTGGGGAAAAAGTCAAAACCAACGACTCGTACGGAGCGCCCCCAGACGACAGGAAGATCGTCCGCTTAGGGAGGGTCAACCAGAAAGGGATGGACAGGACCCTTACCTTACGTCTAACTGCCGAATCAAAAAAAACAAGTAAACCTTAAGGATTCCTTCCGGTGTCTCACGTGCTGGAAAAGCACTGCGGGGCGCATCTCAATGAAAAACGACCGCCAAAGAGGCGACTCCGATTTCTGGATCAAAAAGGAAGACGGAATACCCGAATGAGGGGACATCGGAATGACGGGAAAAGAGGAAGCAAAAATGACAACGCGTCCACTAAGGACCAGGGAGACGCAAGATCGTCTGCAAACCAAGTTACTCACAAGAAAGGGGAGGGAAGAGGGGTATGAGGAAAAACTTACGCCTCGATCCGCGACGATCTAGGGCAGACGAAGGCGGAGCGGAAAAAATCCGTTTTCCGGGGAAAGGCTAGACGAACAAGCGACCGAAAAGGAAGATCTTTAGGAAGAAAGACCTACGAACAGAAAAGTCGAAAGAACTCTTCTCCCAAGGAAAAGGAGAAGAGTCGTACTCTCTATATGAAAGAGGGAAGAACGGAAACGCAAGCGTTTACGCCTCAAGACAGGCAAGCACGAGGTACAAGGGGGAAAAGGTGGGGATTTCGCAGGGGAGGGGGAAAAGGTTGAAAAAAAAAAAGCCCATGGCAAGCCGACCAGCACGAACCATTACCCGCGCTACACGAAAGAAAGGGAAAAGAGAGAGAGGCTCTCCCGCTCTGGGAGATGGGAGCCAAACCCCCCAAAACCTGGTCCAGGAAAAAAATCTGCAGACGAAAAAAGGTAGACCGCGGGAAGGCGAGCGCTAAGGTCCGGTTGCCTACAGCAAGGAGAGAGACAACCTGAGTCCGGGGAAGGAAGGGTAGTTCCCATTCGAAAGCGGCAGGCAGGACTCGTCACACTCCTTCATGCGAAGGCGAGTAACTCTTAAAAGCATATCTTGGCGGAGGAGAACAGGCGAGGCCACCTCGGTCGGGGGATAAGATTGGAAACGGATCCCAAAACCAAGAAGGAAACCTCACGCTGATGCAAAGGATATTCCCCTGGATGAGAAGAAAGGAATTCTTGAATCTCTTCTTCCGGACCTGACAGGGTCTTGATCAGGGAGAAACGATCTACTGACTAAGCTGCACAAAAGCCACGAACGTCCTGGCGAACGAAGGCTGGTGTTTCCCGAGGGGCCGACGGAGGGATGGACAGGAAAGGGGAGAAGTAAAAGTACGGGGGGCGGGAAGTCGTCAGAGCGAAAGGGGGGAAGAGGTGCC
>Ga0179593_1530175_pt1 | contig 10289 bp, 9 predicted proteins | sample CZODoug2_1_08_16_FD_185931 | JGI IMG/M metagenome (GOLD analysis project Ga0179593, IMG submission 185931) | Vadose zone soil fungal communities from Angelo Coast Range Reserve, California, USA - CZODoug2_1_08_16fungal (PacBio error correction) | ecosystem: Environmental > Terrestrial > Soil >...
TCAAAATGAACATGGAGGAAAATCAAACAATGAACAAAATTACGAGAAGCTTGCTTCACGACACGTATACCAGAAAAAAGGAACAAAAAAACCTAAAAGGCAGGATGCTACGTCAAATCTCGCCACGCTGAACAAAAAGCCCCCTGTCCCGAAATTCAATCAAGGGGTGGGGAAGCCAAAAGAGGACGTTCATAAAAACAATAGTAAATATAGCAGAGCCTAATCGGGGAAAAGGACCTCTTCGGATGCTGAAAAACTAGCCGGTTGCGTGGACCGCGCATACCGAGGAAAATAGGACGGTGAATCACAAGCCTACTTTAACGCACTAGGGGCAGGTGGTCATCGCTACGGGATAACAAGGGGGTCAAAAGGTGCTGAGCAATCGACACTTGGAAAGAAAAAAAAAGTAAGCACAGATACCCTCGAAATCCATTCGCAAGAAAAGGGGGGATTGGCTTGCACAAACGCTCGTCAAGGCGAAAGAACAAACCCACTGTGGAGGGAATACTCAGGAAAATCCAGAGAATGCGGCGCAAAAGATACTCTTGAGGTCAAGGATCCGAAAAGCTTGATCAGGATAGGGACAGAGAGAACCTCCAAATTAGAGAGAAGTGCACGCGCCAGAAACCCACCGGGTGGGGCAACCCAACTGGACGAAAAGGCAATAAATTAAGGCCTTATGTTAGGAGAAAGAAACTTAGATCATAACGGCCGCGAAAAAACGTGCGTAGAAAGGGAAATGTCTAAAAAGGAAGAGAGGAGCGTTCTTTTGAAATAAAAAAAAAAAAGGGATGAAAAATCAAAGAGCGGACAAAAACATCGAAGATATCTTTCATCATCGTGGAATCGGGGAAGCCGGGAGGAACAACCCTTGAAGGAAGATCGAAATAAAAACAAATTACAGAGATGAGGAGGAAAAAATGAAGGGAACAAAAACCTATAAACGCCTAAAAATATGAAGGGTAAAGTGGGGCAAATGAACATGTGGACAAAGAAAGGAAAGCCGCCAAACAAAAGACCTAACCCGCTATGAACAACTAAAGGGAGCGCCGAAAAGCAAACGGCGCAGAGAAAAGCATAAGGTGGAAAATATGCGTGACGTAGGAGATCAAATTTTATGCATAAGATAAAGGGGCCCCTTCAGTAAGTAAAAAAGAGTGGCTGAAAGGCCAACTCCATCCAAAGACTGAAGGAAGCCTTTTGTCCTCGAAAAGACTAGGGAAAAAAAGAAAGACCACAGCAAAAATGCACGTAATCTTTACTGGAACATCGACCAAAAGAAAAAAAAGGCTCGGATATACCGAGAGGACCGAAGGGAGCCTGACGAAAGCAGCATTAAGAGAAAGATGCGTGGTGTTCTCAGGCCGAATAATTTGGACAAAATCTAAACAAAGAGATGGGAAGCAACAAGCCTCAGAAAATTTGCGCATAAATTGAAGGCATCTAAAGCAACCAATTGCACAAAAACACGGAACGTAAGAAAAAAAAGGTGATGCAGAGTAGGGAAAAAGGATAACCACATCAATCTTACTTTACCCCGACGAAAGAGAGGGAAAAATCCCGTATGGGTAGAAACAGAGAAACCAGGAGGACACATGAAGGTCCGATCTCATAATAAAGACAAGAAAAAGGCGAACGTTCCTAGCAGCCTACAAGGGGACGTACAACATCATTAAAGTAAAACAACGAGAAAAGCAAGAGAATAAAAAGGCGATATAAAAGCAGAACAATAATTATGCCGCCGTGCAGTCTGGAATGCAGTAGGAATAAAAGGTCTGAATAAACGACCAAAGATGGAAGTAAAGAAGGGAATAATAAAAAGGGCTCTAGTAAGGAAGCATATTTTGGGTGAAAAACTCGTTCCTGCGGGAGAAACTAACGCAGGATTCACATAAATCGGAAATTGTGATTTACGCAGAATGCAACCTCTAATTTTCGGGGGGGGCGTACGATGGGATCTCCAGTTGGGTAGAAATTCAAACAAAAACACGGGGTTAAAACTCAAAAAGATGAAAGAACGGCAAGAAAAAAAAAACACTGAAAAACTATCAAACCGAAAATGTGAGAATGAATCGAAAGAAAAAATCCTCATAAAACCTAATATAATGATAAAGAACAACTCTACTTGAATAAACAAAGGTGGGCCACTCCTAGACATGTTAAGAACCGTAACCATTTTGCTTAGTAGGGGTGGAACCTGGCGACTTTTTCCCTTCAAAAATACTCTAATGTTTACAAAAAAAGAAAACTAAAGAAAGGAGAAGAAAAAAAAAAGGAATATTAGAAGAATAAAGGGGTAATAAAAAAGAAGAGAAAACAAGGTATGTGTCGCCCAAGAAAGAAGCTCATGGAAGTAGTCGCTCGAATGAAGTCATCACTCATGAAACAAACTGGGGGGAAAGGTGCGTAGCAGACGGTACGGCCAAACCGCGCGGGACAGCAAAAAATCGGTCAAAGGGGCAGAGGGGGCGACAGCCACGTCAAACTCTCACTACAGAAAAAGGAGAGGGGGAAAAGTGATAAAGAAAAGAAGTACACCTGTCACGGCTTCAGTAACCTATAATATGGAAAGAAGAGAAGAGGGTGCAGGACGATGTTGGTAGGACGGCCCTCACCTTGTCAAAATGGGAACAAAGAAGTAGAGAGACTCATTCGACGGGACAGACTTCGAAGAAGAAAAAAACGAGGGGGGAAGGAAAAAAAAGGGATCCAGGAATAAGGTAAGGAGGGAAAGGGAAGACCCGGGGAGAGATAAGTGATAAGGGGGTTTGAGCTTGGGTGAAAAGAATAAGAGAGCAAATCACTATAAACAAAAGAAAGGAAATTTAAAGGAGAATTAGATTACAGGTGGAACATAGACGGCTCTCAAACCGATTCGTAAAGATAAAGAGAAAATCAGGTCCCAACGTACGAAAAAAATACATTCAAGGGGCAGATCACGGTAATAGGGAACCAATTTTTGCATACGAGGTAAAAGAGCCTGTACTCATCTCGGACCGACAAAAAATTATGAGGAGAGGGGGAGCGATCGTATGGAAAGGAAATTGTCGAGTGGGGTAAATAGACGGGTTCTACCCGTCATTTAGTTAGGTAGTGTTTTATGGGGATACAGGGAGAAACATTAAATCGAAAATTTAAGGCAAAGGAAGAAAAGATCGACGAAAAAATTGCCACTTCCTTGAAAGTGATGAAGGGAAAATATCATGATGAGTGACAAGAATGAGGGGACGAGAGCCAGCAGGATAAAGTAGGGGAAAAAGAGCCAGATAATGCAAGCTTGACATCGATGTAAAAAAAAAAGAGAGCGCCTGGAATGAGCAAAAATCGAAAAGAGGGAGGAAAAAGAGAAGAAAGGTCAAAAAATGGAGGTAGACTGTGGGTAAAAAATAAGGAAAAAGTTCCAAATAAGGTCGACTGACATAGTAGGGCCAATGCCGCCATACAGGGTGAAAGGATCACTGGAAAAAAAGGAATAACTGGAGAGGTGGAAAAAACGGGCGAAAGTGTACTGTTGTAAAAGTGCGGCGTAACAAGGAGAGAAAGAAAAAGAGAAACAAGCATCACTGAGCTAATCAGCGGGAAAGCTGACAATAACAATAAGAGGACCTCCGGAAAAACGAGATAGAAAAAGAGATGTCCAAAAGAACGGGGGAAGAATAGGGTACCCCTCTAGGATAAAAAACAAGTTGCAAAGAGAGCTGAGAGAGCTGCTTATAAGGATCAGAATAAGGAAAGGGACGGTAACTCAAAAAGAAAAAAAAAATCTCAGAGAGATTCTTCCCAAAACTGGGCAAAGGGTAAGGAGTCTTCGCGCCAGCCGCTTAGGTCATAAGGAGAATCCGAGGGGGGCCGGCTTAATCGAAGTAAGAAAAAAGAAATGGAAAACCACACGACACAAGAAAGAATTAACCATGCTCAGGGCAATCAGAGAAAAGGTAATTGGGGGGATTTGATAGAGCGTATAGGTTGAGGGGAAAAAAAATAGAGGAGGGAGAATAACACTGCGAAAAAAGAGATATCAAAAAGAGGAAACAAAGAGGGGACAAAATCTAGAATAAAAGAAAACTACCCTACCGATAAAACGAAGGGGATTTAGCAACTAACTGCAGAAAAGGGGGGGGCCGAGGACGTGAAGTCAGGAAAGAAACAAAGCTCACCCATCCTCCCGAAGGGACAACATCGAGATTGGAAAAGAACAAAAAACAGGGGGGTATGTCGGACATTAGGGCACAGAAAGATTTGGCTGGTGAAAGAAATTGCAACAACGCGTAAAGAAACGCGGATTGAACCAAGAAACGTTGGGGTAATTCATACAGGCTTTTCAGAAACAAGGTTGAGGACATAAACAGGGATCATTGCAAGCGTGCCTAAAAAAAAAAGGAAAAAGAGGCTTCACGATGAAGAAGTGCAGGCATTCCAAGAGGGGGGGGTATGCTGATCAAGAAAAATGAAAGTAAGGAAAACCCACATGATGAAGGGTACGGAGAGGGCGTTTACGCAAAGACAAAGAAAATCCGGAAAAGAGGTCCGGGTGGCAGTAGAGTAAGTCACGGAACAACGGAAACATTGAGGATAGTAATGTAAAAAAAGAAACGAAAGCAGGTGCAAATTTGGAGATAAACGGAAACCGCCGAATCATTGTCAGGGTGGGAAAAAGGGAGGAGGTTTTGTAGAACATCTGACCGGGAGAGACCAAAGGACAAAATACAATAAACGGTGGTCAGCTAGGCGGAGAAAGAAAAAAAAAGCTGGTGCCCAGTGAGGGATGGCGTCCTCTTTTCTGAAGAAAGACATAAAAAGCTAGAAAAAGTTATGAACTCTCTTCAACATAGAAAGGAGGGGGATCAGAAATAAAACAAGGGAGGGAGGGTGGTAACAGAAAGCATGAAAGAAAAATGGCGCCAGCTAGAAAGTGTACCCGTCATTCAAGAGGACACAAAAACGAAAAAATGGGGTGGGATCCACATACCAGATTGATTCACAAACAACAAGTTAGAGAGGGCGTCCTATCAAACACATTGGCCGGAGGAGGTCGAGAGAAACGTAAACACTGTCAGTGGAGAAACTTAGGGTCATGCAAACCATCCTATTCTAATAATGGAAAGGAAAAAAGTGGCGAAAAAGGGATAGAAGAGGCTACAGTATCGCAACGTACGGGTGACGGGAGACCCTATTAGGCCGAAAAAAAGAGAGAACAGCCTTCGCTGGTCGTAAAGGGGGAAGGTCAAGATACACGCATATGAAAAAAATAGAAAATGGAGGGGAAGGAAAAAAAGGCAAAAACCAAGGTTTCGGTAAATAGACAGCAATAAATGAATGATCCGCGCACACAACAGAGGCCTTAATGAATGTGCACAGCTTGGTACAAGACTACATCAAAAATGATCATAGGCAGAAAGCAAAGAAACAGGTGTGGTTATAGGGAAGACAGAAACCGAGGCCTAATGCGCAAAATCTCGGGGGGGAGAACGAAAAGGGGGAAGTAGCGAAAATAAAACAAAGGGGGGCGATTCGAACAAGAAAAATAGTGTAACCAATGATATGACAGAGATAGCTAAGAACCCCACGGACTCGTTGGGTGGCAAAATAGGAAAAAACATAAAGGGTTGGTGGCGACAAAAAAGAATAGGTCTGAAAGATGCGCCTGGGGACCAATGAGTGAAGAACCCAAATAAAACCACAGAAATAGACAGGCGATTTGGGAGTGGGGTCACGGTAGCCGGAACATTCATCCTTCAGAAGCGAACGGAGTCGGACAAACATCAAAATAGAGAGATTCGCTCAATAAGGTAGATAGGCTAAAGGGAACAACAGAATGACACACGACTCACAACTAACCCCAAGGAAGAGATTCTTGAACAATATAGCGAAAAAAGGCGAACGGCGAGTAAAGACTTCATTGCGCTACTACAAAAGGGGGAAGCAGGAGGACCCTATCGTAGGGCCTGAGACAAAGCATCACTCGGGCAAAAACATAGGGGCAAACCAAAAAAACAGTGCGAAGAATACCATCAACTTAGAAACAGAGCCTAAAAGTATAGGGAGACGGTCGTATTCTGACGGGATGACATAGGATAGTAAAACGTCCAGATATCAAGGGTTGTAAAAAAAGAAATAATTGAAACCGCTCCTCACATTCTAAACAACAAATACGGGGGGCTCCCTTTGGAAATAACGAAGGAGGTAGATAAATAACATATGAAAAATATGAGAAGACGGCTGACGCCAAGGTCAAGGGGAGAATCATTGCCAAAGGTCCGCAGAAAAACGGGCGGATTTCATCAGGGGTCAACGAAGCGACACGGAGTTATAAAAGAGCTCCCAAAGAAATGCTCTCAATAAGAAAATGAAAAAATCACTTTAAGAAAAAGAAAGATGAAGGCCGACTTAAAGAACATGACAAACCAAAATCAAGACACAATCTAAAAAAAAGGGCGTCGAAAGTCTCTAACAGAGTGACAAACTCTTGACACTAAACATACAGTAGAGGGCATGACACAAGTAGGAAAGCAGAGAAGGAAGAAGGTATGGCAAGAAGGAAAATATAAGGAGCATACAAACTAAAATAAAAAAAGGGAAGATCCATATACTATGAAGAAATCTCCCAAAGTAAGAGAGAAAGCAGGACAAGACAAAAACGCAGGAATTGTCAAGGGAAAGTGAAGCTTGAGGGCCAGGTAGCAAAATAAACGGCATGATATTGAAACAAAAATCGAAAAATGGGGAAAACTAAATAGGAAACTCCATGACGAAAAGATCAGGGAAAACGTCTCGGGACCTGGAGTATAGGTGGGAAGGAAAAAGACGGCTATCGAGAGTAGCGAAAAAAAGAGGAAAAATAAAAACGGGAAAAGACTAAAGAAGTGCTTGCCTGTTTTATGGAAGGACTAAAGCGAATGCGAGCGTAGAGGAAACAACTGTGAAAAGAAAGCGGTTATACGCTTTACAAAAAAAGGGGGTAAAAAAGATTGGCAAGAAGATATCAGAGTTCATTATCCTTCTACAAAATCCGTGATAACCAAAGACGACCAAGAGAGAGTGTTAGCTTCAAACAAAATAAAGCGAAAAGGAAAAAACAAGAAAACCCAAAAAGACAGTTATGGGGGAAAACGAGAAAGGGTAAAAAACGACTTCCTTGAGGCGCCTAAGGGGGAAGCCCGGAGGGTTCGCCAACAAATGTTCGGGAACGGATCTAGGGGAAATTAAGGAGAGAAAGGTCGATCGAAGGAAAAAATACACAGACCCCTCCAAGAAAAAGAAACGGAGTGTTATACAAGCACATCATAGGAAGAGGGAAGGGGAAACTCGGAGATAGAGAGCAAAAACATCGGACGAGAAAAAGGATCAGATGCCTAAAAATAGAAAGTTCTAACAGCCCCAGATATCTGCTAAAAAAAACTTCGAGAGGACAATAACAGGAAAGGAGCTGACGTGCAAGGATCTAATTGGTGGGTCTACTTATCTCGGGTGAGGTAAAAATAAAGGTTTTGTCAAACAAGGGGTGACGGGGCCATCAAAAAAAATAAAAAGAAAAAAGATAGGAGGGGGTAATAGGGCTAAAAAATAGGAGATGATTAGATGAGCTCAATCATAGGCGAAAGAAAGGAACACGAAAGCACGTGGTGAAAATATTTGGAACGAAAAAGAGACGTGCGGGGAAATTAAAAAATTAATCAATTGGATGAAAAAAGGGGGGGCAGTTCAAATAAGGTAAGAAAAGGAACAAAAGAAAATATTAAAGTAGGTTGTACATGTGTTGTAGAGAAAGAAAATACACAATATACTACTATAAAAACACCAAAAAAAAGTCCCGATCTAGCGGAAGAAACAGGCATCGAAGGGGAGCAGGACATATGGAGAAAGGAGAAGGAGTTAGAAAGCAAGCGGGAAAATCTTCGTCAGGAGAAATTATGGTTAAAGGCTCACGAAGGTAAAGATACAAGAAAATAACGAGGCTATAAATAGAGTAATAAAGAACCTAACAAAGAAAAAGGTTAGAGCAAAATTACTAAGGGGAGATAAAATCGTTATATAGAAGATGAGCGATACAAATCAAATATAGACAAGGAGCGAAGGGAGCAGTGGAAACCGGGGGCGTTTTGAGTAAAAAGTAGATACTAGGTCTGATGCATAAATAGTACATACGAGTGAGGGGGGCAAATAGGGGAAGAAAGGGAACGAACGAGTATAACAGGGGCCAAATCCAGAAAAGGTCGGTTTGGAATCTTCAGTAAGGAGGGTTCAGAAAGAGGGAGGGGGGGAACAAGAGATTATGAAAAGGGAAAAAACCAAAAGAACTCAAGGAATATAATGCGTCTACCGGGGATAACAATCAGAGGATGGGAACTCAAAGAAGAAAGGGCCTGGCACACATGGAATAGAAAGGCATAATCACAAAAGAGGAAAGGAATGTGATCAAGAAGTCAAAACGTTTGAATGGAAGGGGGAACAAACCGTTGAATTTTCACTATGGGTGGGACTGAGTTGCCACATAAAAACTGAGCGCGAACAAAGGATTCACTAGAGAGTTATCAGGACAGGTCTGGAGAAGAGGCTCGAAGAGCCATGGGAAGCTGGATAAAAGTGTAATGCGAGTAGCACCAAAGATAAAAGGAATACTTTTGTCGAGGGGTATATATCAAGTTTCAACCTGTCTAGCTACAAACGATGGGGAAGAAAAAAATTAAAAAAAGAAATAAGAGAAGGAAAAAGGGGTAACCTAAAGATCCAAGGAGGAGTGAACTGATCTTCCTTTCCACCTCTCACCAATAATCGAATGCTTAAGGGTACTCCCAAGGATCCTATATGGGAAGAAAATGACCCAAAAAAAATTAGGCAGGGAACATGTGCATGAAGTGTCCTCAAAAACAACTGAACCAAAAATCAGGAAAAAACAGAAGACAAGCAAAAAATTCTGCGAGAAACGCCGTCGGCTGGGAGTACAGGCTCTGCCAAGTCTTAAAAAGCAACAAAAGGTAGGTCGAGCGTACATGATCACTAAAGGTGGAAAAAGAAGGCGGGGGCAGACAAAATAGGCAGAGCAATAATTAGATTCAAAAGGAAAAACAAAGAGACTATAATAGAAGGAGAGTTTATATGTAGGGAGGGAGAAGATCGTAAAAGGACAGGATTTTGAGGAAATCAAAGTGAAGTAAATGTTTCCAGGATAAAAAAGAACAAAAAAGATCAGCACAGAGAACACTCCGAAGCAAAAGACTCAATTACAATCCCAGGACAAGTAAAAGAAAAATGAGAGTTTACCAATAGACAGAATCCGCACCAAGGCTCAAAAGAGAGACTGATCGGGACAGGAAAAGGCACAAGTACTAAGGAGCGCAAAAATCCGAGAATGGGGGAAAAACAGGTCTTGGGGGGCAAAACTTAGAAAGGACCAATAACGTGTAAACCTGGAAGTGAAGAGGCCAACATCTTAAAGGGGAGGCGTGATGAGAAACGACACCCGAGATCAAGCTATACAGGACCTGAATGAACCAATTGTACTTGTGGAATAGAAGGGCAAGAAGCAGGTGTGTAGATGAAAGAAAAAAAAAAAAAAAAACGTTGTGGGGGGTATGTAGGTGAATATTGATGGAAGGCTGCATCAGAGATCTTTTCCTAAGCATATGAAAAGAAACGATAGCGGGAGGATCAGGGTGGTAGGACGGAACAATTACGCCCTATTGTATAACGGCGGATACACCACAAGTGTGCACAGTGGTCGAATAAAGGACGATAAATCCGACTTCAATGGAGGGAAGAAAACAGACAATGGAAAGGACAGCGTAAATTCTGTCGCCTACAAAAAACAAGGAAGGGTAAAACGTTTCAGGCGTACACGTGGAGAACGCAACGTCGAGATTTCTCGTAACTGAGAGGAACCTGAGCGAAAGAACTTTGTGGAGCGCAGACGAAAAAAGGTCGCAAAGGCATCAGCCTCTTATTACAAAAGGTTGGGCATGAACTACCCACAGATGTACTAGGAGAAAATCTCCAGAATCCTGGAGGGGGGACGAAGATGGCAGGCAAAAAAAAGAAGGGAGAAAGAAAGCACACTTAAGTGGAATGACAGGAGACTAAGTAGAAGAAGAAAGAAGAAAACAATAAGCGAACGAGAAGGTAACTAACTATGTGGGTTAGAACTAGCAAGAAACTTGGGAAGACTGTAGGGGTCTTTAAAACAGTAAGGACTAACAAGAGAAAGACAGGAAGACAGAAAAAAAAAGAAGTACCTTGTAGCCATAGGACAAGGGAAGGTTATGTAATGAAGGAAAAGTAACAACTGAAGAGCG
>Ga0179593_1540330_pt1 | contig 10289 bp, 11 predicted proteins | sample CZODoug2_1_08_16_FD_185931 | JGI IMG/M metagenome (GOLD analysis project Ga0179593, IMG submission 185931) | Vadose zone soil fungal communities from Angelo Coast Range Reserve, California, USA - CZODoug2_1_08_16fungal (PacBio error correction) | ecosystem: Environmental > Terrestrial > Soil >...
CAAAAGTGACCATCAAAAAAATCTATCATGCATCACAGTTGAAGGAGACGTTTTCACGGGGTTCCGAAAGGGGGGGGGGGGAGCGAGAGAAAAAGTGGGGGACCAACCTCATTTACACAGGACAGGACGCCTTAAGAAAAGGCAAAGGAGGGGGGAAAGGGCTGAAAATGACTACGTTCTTGGGGAGGGAATACTACTGCGGGAAAAGGAAGTGGCCGTCGCAGGAAACCGTTTTTTTTTGTTACGACAAGGGAGAAGTAACATGTCTCGGTCTGGATTGGTTACCGCATGAGGGTTCTAAAAATGAGAGGAAAGAGGAAAGGTAACATCCGTTCCGGAGATACGAGGAGGGTGGACGATTCCATTCAAGGGACGCGGGAGGGTTACTCACCTCGAGAAAGCGCGTGAAGCCCAAACAAGGGCCTGTCGAGGAATGCGGGGGGTTGACGGCTGGGGAAATTTTTGAGCTGCGGAGACTCCAAAAGAGAGACACATTTTTCACGCAACGAAAACCGATTGTCAGAGAGAAGGAGAGGCGAGAAACTGTAGATGTGGGGAGGTTGATTGCAGCAGGGAAAACTTATTTTCGGAGGAGGAGACCGACGCCACAGCGCAAGAGCAACCCACGAAACCGGGAGGAGAGCGTCACATTAATTTGACATCCAAGCGGTGAGGAAGGAAGGTTCCGCCTTTAATATACCAAAAAAAGAACAGTCACCCCAAAAAGAAAAAAGGGGAAAGAAAACAACGCCGGATCCCAGATCAAGCCATTCCGACGTATCCCAGATTAAAGAGTAAGTATTCCGAAAGGTGCAAGGGATGGGGGGAGAAAAAGCGGACGTCCTTTAGACCACGAGGTTGCAAAAAAAGGGGAAGTACAAAAAATCTCTCACCGTGAATAGTCAGTCGAAGAGGCCGGCTGGGACGAAGACAGAAGCTTTTCTTCCGGGTGAAATGGATCCTTGGGGAGAAGATCATCTTCCCCCAGGGAAATGACGCTCCCAGGATATACATCACCACACAAAAAAAAAAAGAGAGCTCCCATCTCTGATCATCACTCCAAAGAAACAAAGCACGATCACACCCCATGAGAGGAGCCGGAGATGAAAGGGAGCTCATCCATCTCAAAAAAAGATCAACCATAAAAGACCCCTTTGATTCTATCAGGAGGGGAAGGGGTCCATCGAAGGCTGCTTCGCCGAAAAGCAAGTACCGAAGAGGAGTAAGACCGATCCAGCCGAAACTGCTAAAGCCAGAGAGGAGAGGACGATCTTGTTCGGTCTCCGTTGAACGAAGGTCTAGCCCGCATGGGAAGGCAATCAACAGGGAAGGGGCGTAACTTCGAACGCGATGGGGGGAAAAGGTGTGCATTCGGAGATCTCAACAAAAAACGTATTAAGGGAGAGGGGGGGGAGGGACACGGTTCCACTCCTTTCTTAGAAATACCGCTTATGGGAAACAAAGGGGAGTTCTTCAGAGAGGGAGAAGGGGGGGCTCTAGACACTGCGGGAACAACGTCGCCCAGGGGTAAGCAAAAGAATCACAAAACAAAAAAAAAAAAAAAAAAAGGGGAGCTCCGGTCTGCCGCCATACCCGTACTACTGTCTGCTCCTCCACTCTGGAGACGACCAGCGCGCGAGAGCGGTGTTGGGAAAGGGGGAGAGAGGCTGGGGCGGAAGGGAGTGGAACCAACACTCGATGTGGTCGGCGCACAAAGAGGGAAAAAAGACATGCGTGGGGGGGGGGGGGCTCTTCCTCTGAAGGTATACCCGTGAGGAAAGAGGGGTGGGGGGGGATGGTGGGAAAGCGGGGGGGGTTGGGGGGGGGGGTGTGGAGAGTAGGTAGGAAGGGGGCGAGGGTCGTAAGGGGGGGTTGGAGAGGCAGAAGAGTGGGAGCTTGAGCGCACAAAAGAGTGCAGATGAAGGGGGGTCTGGAGGGCGGTAATGGAAGGAGCTGGATTGAAAGGAGGGAGTGTCAAGGGGAGTCGGGGAGTGGGGTGCGGGAGGCGAAGTGGGGGGGGGGGGCAACGCAGGGGTACTGAAAGAGAGGGATGGGAGGAAAGGAGGCATGGGGGGGACGGGGGAGAGAGGGTGGGCGTCATAGGGAAAGGGAAGGGGGGGGGGGAGGTGGCTGGCGGGGTGGAGAGTTGGGTTAGTGGGATAAATGAGGGGGGGGAAGGGGGGTAGGTCATGGAAGAGGGGATGGGAAACATAGAATGGTAGTGAATAGTAAGGGGCGTAAGGGAGGAGGGGGGGAGAAACTTATGACGAGGGTGAAGTGAAAAAGAGGAATGGAAGTATGAGAGTATAAGAGGGGGTGGAAAGGTAAGCGGGAGGGGGGAGGAGTTGAGAAAAGGGGGGGGAGAGTTGAGACTGTTGAATGGCGCATCCTTATATTTGAGATATCCCCACATCAAAGAAAATACCGTGAGACTTCGAAAAAATTAACAAAGGAAAAAATTATGGAAAAAGCATCATTCCAGACAGGTGGCAAAGTAGCTCAGTTATATGTCCAGGCTAAGAACTAGCCCCGGTCTCTCTCAAAAAAAATAGAGACCATGGCTAGGTCAAGCCAATTACTTAACATCTAAAGAATAAAAAGGGATGCAGATATACCAACGAGGGAGGCAACAATAGGGTTGCAAAGTGTCCAGGGGAAAAGATAAGTGAACCACGGATGGATTGGTTGGGGAAAGAAGGGAATTGGGTTCTAAGGGAGGTAGACGTTGCATGCGTGCACGTGAGGACAGGGAGAGTTTGGAGTTTATTCTTCAGGAATCCAAAATCATTATTCGAAGGGGTAATCAAAAAAAAAAGCGGGAACAAATACGACAAGAACCGGTAGGGATCCCCATAGTCCCCCATAAGGACGAAAATTTCCTATAATAAAACACTGTTTTAGTGAAAAAGATGAAAAATACGGCATTGGCGAGAAGGAATACCTTTTATAGTGAGGAAGGAAAGAGAGAGAAACTCTTTGTAAGGCGGAAATAATTAAAGGAAGGGGTAGAGGGAGGGGGAAACATTTAAGCTGCGGGGGCGAAAAGACCGCCGCGCACGTAGTCAGACGGGTCCTGTGTGCGGGGGGGAGGACTTCAAGAGTGGAGGCGAGGCGACACAGAAAGGACCGGGGGGGGGGGTCCGGGAGAGGTTTCCTCCAAGGAAGGGCCAAGCTTTTAAACATATGGAAATCGTAGGGAATCAACATAGCCGCAGGAGGGGGAGGGAAAAAAAACAAAAATTGAGAAAGAATTATTGACCAGACAAGATCATAAAACTGGCATTGGGGGGCTCACAGCCCGTGTGTATGATTAGTAATGGGAGGATCAGGGAAAGAGGATACTTAAAAAAAAAAAAAAAAAAGCTTAAGACGCACGAATGGGTTTTTCTTGAAAAGACGAAGGGGGGGGGTCAAGGAGTTACTCGCCAACATGACCCTTAGTTAGGGGGTGAGAGGGTAAAATTTTTGCGGGAGTTTCTTTAAAAAAGGAAACCAGGGTCCATACTATGGATAAAAATAAGGTTGAAAGCTAAGGGATCCAAGTTTGGGGTAAAGTTCTCCTACGGAATTTCCCTTGGGCTTACGATCCAAGCAACCCGCTCCAGGAATCGGGGGGCGAAGAAGAAATTGTGGAGGAGGGGTATCCGTGGCAATGCAGGAAGCTTGTGGACCCTAGAAAAGACAGAGTCAGTCCGGAAGGTACTCAACGCGTAAAAGAAGGTCAAGAAGGGAAAAACATTAGCGGACCCAACTTAGACGCGTCGCGAAGGATTCAATAATTTACTAAAGAGCGGGAAACTCAAAGGTGCCCTACTGACACCCCGTCTGGGAGGGGGAAAAAAAGCGACGGGTGAAGGGTTCTTATGCATTCAGAACATATTTGACCTCTTTGGAGCGCCTTTGATAACACAGGGGGAGGAGAGTTTTTTCTAACACACGCGTAGCAGCGAGGGAAGAGCTTAGAAAGGGGAAGGGGAGGGTATGCCGGCGGAACCGGTTTTTTGGAGAGAAAAAAACAAGGGAGGGCTTTGTGTGCGATCGCTTCGAAAAAAACAACTGGGACGCTCCCCACCACTCAGGGGGAGGGGGGCAAAAACAAGGGAAAACGAGAAATCCCTGCCTATAACACTCCCTGGGAAGGGTATACTTATTTAGCGTCCAGAGAACCATCCGGAGAGTAACTAGCCAAGGCCAGAAGGGGGAATTGGGGGGTCCCGGAAACCAGAGGGGATCGTCGCCTGAATGCACCGAAAAAAACCCAACGTGGGGGGGTCCTCTGAGGCAAACCCCCGCCAAAGGGGAAAGGAGAACTGTGAGCATTTCGGTCAACGCGATATTCTCTCACTTCGGGAAAAGCCTCCATCCGTCTAGCTTTGGCCGGGAGAAGCCCGCTAAAAATCAAGGGAAAAAAAGGGTACATAGAGGAAAAATGTACTTGAACGTCTGTCGGGAAAAGAGGTCCATGGTTCAAAAAATTGCAAAAAAAAAACAGCTACTAGAGGGACAAGAAGGTTCACAGGGAAGTGGTTTCTGTATCGCAGGATCCCATTTTCGAAGGTTACAGCTGGAGGGAACGACGTTCCAATGAGGGAAGAGTCCCTGGTGTTATCAATAGCTTACTAAAACAGTGACGACGGAAAGAGGGAGGAGCATAGAACTACTAGGGGCGGGGGAAATGTCGAGTAACTTGAAAAGGAATAGGGGGCCTGGAACCAAAGGCGGGCGTAAAGCTATAACTAAATATGAAAATAAAGATTCGGAGAAGAGGAAGGAGAGTCAAGTGGCTTTTATAACTCACATGGCGGAAAGATACACGGGAATAGGGAGGGTATGGTCATCAAGGTATTGGGGGGGCTACAGCTCGAGGGCGCGACTATTTGGAAAAATTAACGACGGGGGGATGTTAATTAACGGACTTGGAAAGCGGAAAAGGGGGGGGAGGAAAATCAGAGATTCGAAACGACAATAACAGATATACGGTGAAGGGAAGAAGCGCAGAAAGGAAAAACTCCAAGGGAGAAAAAAAAACCAGAAGTGACGTGCGCTCGTGGTAGGAGAAACCCGATATTACCTTTCTCGAGGGGTGGAAAAGGGGGGAAATACGGAGGAATGGGAAAGGTTAAGGCAACTTTACCTACAAGAGGAAAAAAGGAAAGTTTCTAAAGGGGGGGGGGATATTTCAATTAGACACTAAGAAAGGGTATCGGAAGGCCACATTCTTGACATTATTGAAAATATGATTAAATAAAGTACAAATTGTCCTTAACTTGGTTTAAAGTAGCTTGGGGGGGACCTGAGAATGTAACGGGTATCATATCTGACTAAGTCTTATTATTAGTTGTTGTTCGCAGGAAATCTTAGTAAAGGGGGGGAGTAATAAGTAGTAGATTTAATTAAGGGGGAAATAATGTCCAGGAGACATAATATGCAAAAATACTAGGGGGAAGTATACAGAAAGGGTGCAAGCATCCTTATAAGGTTAAAGGGGAGGAGTATACCCAACAGGAAAAAATGGGGAGACCATTCCTGGAATGGAAAACCCAAAGAAGGGAAAAAAAGATGAATAAGAGGGTAGCATCCTGCATACAGGTCAGGTCTTCCTTTAGGGGGGAGGAGATGGCAAAATCGGGAGCATGACCTAAAAGGGGGTCAGACTAAAACAAAGGGGAAAGAAAAAAGAGAGAAGTCATCTCAAAGATTTGACATATAGGATAGATAGATTCCTTATGGCGCGAGAGAGAAAAAAAAAAAAGAATTGGAGTTTTTTGTGTAAGGTCCCATTACTTGTTGAGGGAAAGAAAACGGGAGGGGGGGGGAGGTTGTGTTAGGAAGGGGGCAAAAAGAAAATGCGGAGATTCTAAAGTTTAGGGACTAGATTTAGACAAGGGGGGATTAGAGCCGTGCCTATAAGTGGGAAAAGCGAAAGAATTCAAGACATTAAAACTACCGCTAAAAGGGAAGGGAGGCCAACCTCTAAGAGGGAAAGAATAAAGACAAGGGAGAGCTAATTACCTTTTAAAACAAAGTGGAAAAGTTGGGGGGCACTAATTTGGAAATGCATATTTTAGGTCTTCGAGACGGATAAACAAGAAAGATCGGCAAGAACGCTCCAATTGAAAAGTCTCTTTTCCGCTGGGAGAGGAAAGGACTTAACACGAAAAAGATTTTCATGGGGGGAAAAAATATTTCAGAAAAAAATGAGGAAACACTCAGAGAGAGACTGACCCTTTTCTGGGCTGGGGGTGGTGACGGATGGAGGGAACAATAAGGTGCGTCCAGAAAGACTCATCAGTAGGGGAGGTGTCGAACGGGATTACAGAGTCGGTCCAAGGACGTATATACATATGAAAGACAATTACGTAAGTTTTACTCTCGAACAGGGGGGAAATGGGAAGAAGAGGACGGGACCAGACGAACTTGACTCAGTTGAAGAAGGGAGGTCTCACAGAACACAAAGAAGTCAGGTTTCGGGGGGGAAGCTCGGGAGGGGAGGGAAAACGCCAATCGCACTAATTTGGGGGTTATTTTAGCCGACGAAAGAATCCGCCGGGAAGGAAAGTTTTACGGCGCCTAAATGGTCAAGGAATGAAAAAAGAGAGGGTCTGTAAATCATAGTAGAAAGGATCGTAAAGCTATTGATAACACTCAAAGACGGATAAGCTCCTCAGTGGGAACGCGGTCCCCGGAGGCGGCAACTGGGAGCGATCAGGAAAAAGATAGAGACAGGGACTACTCTGCTCACGAAGCTGTCAGGGGGCAATGCCGGCTCAAGGGGGGGGGAAAAACCCTGGACGAAGGCCCCGCCATGTACAAGGAGTCAGGGAAAGGGGCCAGCGCGAAAGCGTTTTCGCGGAGAACTAGAACAAAATCGACGTCGTCGCTGGGGCAAGAAGTGAGCGCTTGTACAAAAAAAGAGAAACTGAAAAAGGAGGTGCTGTGGGTGGAAAAACGTTCTGCCAACCTGGGGGGGGGTCGGTGCATAAAGAGGTAACCAGAGGGATCTTCCTGGTGGAGAAAAACAAGGGTAAAGGGGGGGTGCAGGGAAAGGATCCCAGAGGGATCATTGACTCTAAATAATATAAGAAGGCAAGGGAGTGTAGGGTCCAAGAGAAAATCGCCGGTTACCGAAGCCCTTTATTGGTGTGCAGAAGGTCCCTCACAGAAAGAGAGAGGAAGAGAAAAATCACTTCTGTTTGCAGGATCTCCAACGGTAACCGGAGGGGGGGGACCGAGGGAAAAAATTGCCGCGGGGAAGTACGGAAGTGGGGGGAAAACATGGAGAAAGCGAGCTTGGGGGGAACATTCCCCATGGAAAGAAAAAAGGGTGATCACAGGCCTCCGGGGGAAAGCTTTCCTCGTCTCCGAAGCCCAACTTTGGCGACAGGAATAAACCCAAAAAATAACGGGGGGGAGGGAGAACCTAGTTTCGGCTATCTCACTTCTTTGAATCCAAAAAGACTACTCCGTCTACTGGGGAGGGTGTTCTGAGAGAAGCATTTATCAAGAGGGCATCATCGGAGGAGGAGATAGGCCTTTTCGGGTGCAAAAGCTTCTCTCTTCCCAGGGAGAAGGGGTCCCCACAGGCCCCACGATAGCTCAAGAAAGAAGAGGACAGCAGGTCGAGGGCTTTTGGGGAGTGGCTTTATCTCATCCAGTGTTCTCCCCTTGTCCTTCTACTTTACCCACAGAAGAGGAGGGGAATTATTACAATGGAGAGGGGGGACCTTTGTGGGAGGTCGAAAGCTCAGGAAATTTCCCGGGGGAAAGGACGCACAAAAATCTGGTTCGTATCCTAAACATAAGAGGGCGAAAGAAGTAAAAGGAACGGGAGGATCGTGAAGGCGGCTAAACTACCCAAAAGGCGGGGCTCTAGCGATAAGAAAAGAATCATAGAAAAAATAAAGATTCCGACAGAATACTGCCGTTATTAAACACGGGGAGAACTCATGAGAAGACATGTATAGTGAGTATGGTCAACGAATGGACCGGGAAAAAATCCGGGGGAGAGTCAAACTTACAAGGGGACCGGGGCAAGCTGGTCGATAACGTCCAGGAACAGGAACTTCAAGGCCGAACAGAAAGAGGGACTGAAGAAGAAAACACAAGCGTCCCCTGTGTGATAGGGCCTGACGCACGGTGAAAAGTCTGACCCCAGACAGTGTCAAAATCTGCTATTGGGGGGAGGGGGTCAGGGGAAAACATGGCGACTATAAGTTTCCACTGCAATCTAATTTTGCTATAGGAAGGGTCATAGATCTGAGAAAGATAAAGTGGAGGTAAAATTGGGGGAGGTTGAAGAGTCACTATAGGCTCGTGGAGACCAAGGAAAAGAAACATTATGAGAAAATATGATTAAAATTTCAAGTAACTGTGGGGAAGGTGGAAAAAAGACTTAGGGGTACTATTGGGAGAGGACTTCCCAAGGAGGTTAAGGGAATGATTGGGGGGAGCATTCCGGGGGGTGCTTAGAGGGTCTGGAGGGGGTCATTAATTAAGGGGTCAATCTATAATTCATCTGCAGGTAGGAAATCGAACTTTGTATAGGAACGGCTAAAAGGGAAGGGAAAGAGATATAAAACATCAAATTAAATACCGGAAATGAGTGACATTAATGGACAGAAGAAAAAAAGTCGAGGGGTATAGCAAGATATGTCGAAGGGTGAAGGAGGGTAGATAATGGCTACGTTGAAGACCTCGACACGGGGAGAAAAGAACCAACAACAAGGTAACAGAGAGAGACAAAGGGGGGGAGATTCCAGGGGCAAAAAAAGATACTTAAAGTCCCTTCACAACTGTAGGAATTAGGCTTTCTAGAAAGGCCTTATTTTGGTGGGAAAGTACATTTGAAAAGTAATTGGGGGAGTGATGTGGGGGGATATAATTGAATTAAAATGAGAAGGATGCTTAGACGTGGAAAAGAAAAAGGGATTAATAAAGGGATAAAATTATACTGGAAAAAAGTGGAGGGTAAGATCAAATTATTCAGACATTTTTACTAAGGACCAAAGGCTGCACAAAGAGATTCCAAGTCTCAGGTAATATGAAGAAAGAGGTACAATCGTAGGTGAAGGGGAGGAAAACAAAGGATTTTTCTTTTAAAGAGTCATATATGAAAATTTATTTCTTGGCGTATCTTGATAGCATAACGGGAAAGATAAAAAGAGGAAAAGGGTCCGAATCTATTGAAATAAAACTACTGAGCCAAGTATATTGCAGTTGGGAAGGGAAAGGCCATGGGAGGGGTACACTCCGCGCACGTAGTAGGGAAGAAGTGTCGGAGGGGGTTGGGGGGAGGAAATAAGGAAAAAAAAAGGCTCCCACAAGGACGCAAATAGCATGTTTATGTGGCGAGAGCGTTTCGAGAAGGGTTCAAGGGGGGGGGGCCAGAGAGAAAGAAAAAAAGGAGGAAGTGGGACGAACTGCTGAGCGGGAGAAAAATTCCTCGTATGATTAAGGAAAGCAAACTATCAGATAAGTTTCCAGCAAAGGGGGGAATTTCAGTCCAAAAAAAAAAACCCAGATGCAGGATTGTTCGGAGGCAAAAAGCGTATTTCAAGGTAGTATGGAAGTCTGCACGAAGTGGGGGGGGAGGGGGGGAAGACTACAAAAAGTTAATTTATCGAAAGTTTCGGGACTCCAAAGGACGTAGTACCAAAAAAGAGCTGGGGGGGGGGGGGGGGAGGGAAAATAATACTTCCGCGGGAAAAGCTATTTATCAAAGGGAGAAGCCAGTCGGAAAGTTTTACCGGTAGAAGGAAAGAAGCCGTCAGGGGGGCCCAAAAAAAAGGTCTGCCGATCCAGCAAAATCTCCCAAATTATGACCGAGGCGCCTAAAAAAAAGAAGATCTTTTCTCCAGTGGGAGGGGGGACCGGACTCCGAGGGAAGGTTAAAAGACGTTTGCCAAAACAAAAAGTTTCGTCAGTGAATCTATGTACCCTGTTAGCTACTGCACTGCCCGTAAGACGCTCAGGAAGGTATACTTCGTCGCCTGGCCGAAAGAAGTGACTCTACCATCGGGAAGGAGGAAGGGGAAAAATTCAAGAAGAAAGACGGTGTGTGCCTACGCGAGTTATCAAAGTTTGGGAAAGCGACGGAAGGAAATCTTTTTTCCAGAGGCAAGGTGCTCACAAGGGGGAGGAGGTTGAAGGTCCTCCCCCTCGGGGAGCCTAGGGGAGGGAGAAAATAAGTCGCCGGCAAAAAGGGGGGGGGGGGGGAGGGCCGGCCCTATTTAATCGCGGGGGAAGGGGTGGGGGAGCTCAAAAAAAAACAAGCCTTATGTGGGGGGGGG
>Ga0179593_1638600_pt1 | contig 10289 bp, 13 predicted proteins | sample CZODoug2_1_08_16_FD_185931 | JGI IMG/M metagenome (GOLD analysis project Ga0179593, IMG submission 185931) | Vadose zone soil fungal communities from Angelo Coast Range Reserve, California, USA - CZODoug2_1_08_16fungal (PacBio error correction) | ecosystem: Environmental > Terrestrial > Soil >...
TCAAAGTAGACGAGGCGAAAATCGAAGGAGTGGCACAATAGGGTACACCAGTAAGGTCGACTAGGCAGTAGCAGGGGACCTGGGGGAGACGGGAAAATCATTAGAAGGAGTCAAAGGGAAAATGAGGGGGTGAGCGAGTGCAGGAAAAAAAACGGACGAAGCAATCAGGGAAAAAACCAGTCGAGTTCCAACAGAGGAGGAGATGTTGAGAGGGAAGACAGGCCAATCGGTTGCGACTAAATTGCGGGTGTGGGGGGAGGTGCAAAAGTCAAGGGTTGGTCGGGTCGGGGAAAAGTCGCGAAAACAAAGGAGAGAACAAAAGTCGATACTCACAAAAAAATCGGAAAGCCAACCCGTTCAACGCCAAAAAAAAATAGGGAGCGGGAGGGTTCACCAGAGCGATAGGGCGGCCCAAACAGATTAGAGAAAATCACGAGCATGCCCGGACGAAAGAGGGGGGGGGGGGGGGGAGGGGGGGGGGGGGGAGGGTGAAAGCTTAGGGTCAATGGTATGCTAGTTTTTGTGGAGCAAAAAGGCAAAACAGTGGGGGACAAGAAAAGCGAGATGAAGGGGACGGACGAATGAACAGGAAGTGCGCCGCCAAATTTGGGGCGCGGCCAACGGGGGAGGGGGACATAACGAGGGTAGGGATGAAACCCAGTAGGAAGCCTGAAACACAGAAGTAAGCAGAGAGACCCAAGCTGTGAAGTAGGGACGCGACGAAATTAGGCGTTGGCAATAGAAAAAAGTCAGAGGGACAAAAACCCACAAATCCGGCAAACAGAAATTAATACGTAATGGGGAAAGGGCGCAAAGGGTGCAAAAAAAAGGGGAAATCGCCTTTTTGGTTTTCAGGAGGTAGAGGAGGGGAAATAAACTCCAAGTAATTCAAACAACGGTTGGCAAGGGGGTGTGCTGGGCACGTTTCGTGCGATGCATAAGGGATCGGCAGGACGAAGCACAATTCGGACGTGCATGAGGCGCGCCGAGCAGCGTATGGCAGGGGGGGGTCGAGCGAAGACACGGGAGCAGGTGATCAAACCTGACGAGGCATTCCAATAGGTTGACTCCCAGAGGAGACAAAGTCATTCGGGGACATACAAAAAAGGGAAAGGGGGTGGGGTGCCCAGGGGGGGACGGACAAAGGACGCCAACCGCAGGGACACAGGGAGGAGTCCGGGCAAGAGGGAAATCAGGGAATCCGCACCCCGTAGTGAACCGGAAAACAGATAAGCAAGAGAAGTTAATTTCATGTTGGGGAAGGAAAGGGGGAGCGTCGACGTGACGCCCGGAAAATGGAGGGAAGAAAAAGCCGAGAGGTAGTTGGGGTCTGGGGCTGAGATTGCAAGGAGACCAGGACAAATCAAATACGGCCGGGGGTAGTGCAAAGGGGGGAGGCATCTGTGCACCTAACTCAAAAGACCTTCCCGGCGCGAATAAAACCGACAAATCAAAACCAAGAGCCAGGGGCCAAGTCGTGACAGGGGGAGGAAAAATTTTTATCGGGAAGGACAATGACACAACAGGACCACCCGGGGGGAGCCTTCCAGTTTAAAACTGGCAATAAAGAACGACAAGAAAAAGGACACATAAAAGGGTGGCATATGGCATGACGCCCTCCCTTAAACCCACGATGAAAAAAAAGGGGAAAAAAAAATATACAAAGTCTTGAGACTTCCGTTGAAATAGCAGATTGTCAGTAAGCGGAGGGGGGAAGCAAAAAAAAGGAAGTTGTGAGGGGGAACGCGACAAGGCCGCATAGGAAGGGATCACAGGTCCCGCCGCAGTCCAAGGGACATCTCGGGAATTCAATAACGACGGGTGGGACTCAGACGACGAAGGAGCCTCCAAGAAGAACAGACCCTAAAAGCAAATCATGAAATAAAGCCGAGGGCACAACTTAAGTGGGTGCCATCCCTCATAGGGAAAAGACGGGTTTCAGGAAAAGAGGTTTGGAAAGAGCCACAAAGGACGCACCCGATAGCAACGATGTAGGGTCTGCGGGGATTTCAAGCGCGGGGACACCGAAACTTCCGGAAGTGAAGCCGTGAACTGCATAAAAAAAAAAGCGCTGGGAAACTTTCATTGAGGGTCGGAAGGAAAGCTCTCAAAGGGAAGGGGGGGGGGGAGGGGGGGTGGGTGGGGGGGGGTGGGGGGGGGGGGGGGGGGGGGGGGGGTGGGGGGGGTGGGGGGGGGGGGGGGGTGGGGAAAAGGGTTGTGGGGATATCGCATGAAAAGGACAACAATACTGCTCACCACAAACAAACGATTTAAAAAAAAAAAGGCCATTCAAGTCAATGTGTGATATATCCACCATGGGGGGTACCAGAGGGGCAAGGACAAAAAGAAGGGTCGTGTGCGGATGAACCGTAAGAGGCCAGGTCTTTAAGAGGGAAAAAAGGCCTTCCCCTGGGGAACAGCAAAAAAAAAGAAACAAGCGGTAAACTCATTATGTGGGAAAAGGTCCAACCAAAAAGAAATGATAAACAAGTCACATCAGAACAAAAGCTACCTGACGGCAGGGGGGAACGCTTGAAGCCGAAAAGAGAAGAAAAGGGGGCTCCGCAACGTCTCACTAGACAATGATACTGTCGGGGTGGGAAGTGACTGAGACGTACCCCATAAATCGGGTCGCTAAGAGAAAGGCTCGAAACAAACCAACCCGAAAAAAAGAGAGAATTGAAAAGGCCCCCCTTACGAGGGGGGTAACGGGAGAGGAACACCAAAAACTAGGGTGGGGCCTCGTGTGCCCTGGAAAAGGAAAGGCTAAAGGAGATTTTTTCGGGATTTTGGGGGGAAAAAGCGTCCACGCAAGAAGGAGACGAGTCCAGAAAGGAAAAGGGGAGAAGCCTTGGCTGGTGGGGGGGTGTGAGACATAAGAGGATAAGAAAAGGCTGAAAAAGGGGGAAGATATGAAAGAGAAAAAAAAAAAAGCTCGGGGTACGTCCACCACCTCTACTCCATACTGGAGGGGGCGGTGCAAATGGGGGGGGGGGGTACCCCATGGGGGGGGGAAAATTGAGTGAACATAGAGTGTACAGGGGAAAAAAAGCCTGTGGCTGTTAACTCACAGGAAGAAGGGGTGTTGAGGGTGGGGGCAAAAAATCAAGCCGTTGTGATAACGCGAAACCCAAAAACAAGCAGTGGAAGGACTGGGAGGAGCACGGTTACTAGACGAGACCGGTTGCACTAACTCACAGAAATAAGAAACGAACCGGGGCCTCAGGAACAGCTCACAGGGACCCAGTGGGGGCAGAGATCAAGAAAAAAGAGAGAAAAAGAAAGGGGAAAAAGGTGTGGGGAGATGGAAAAAGATTATCACTCGGTATCGAACGAAGGGGAATGAAGGGGGTTAGAAGGCGTCGGGGGGCTGATGCTAACAGACGGTGCATAAAACGTTGCAAACCGAACTTTGAAAAAGAGGGTCAAAAGGAAGGAGAAAAAAAATCATAACTGACTAAGCGCAAGGGGGGGGGAAAGGGGCAGTTGAACCGAAAACAAAAAGGCGAGAGTTTGACACTGTTTTAAGTCTACTGATGACTGAAGTCACGTAAAAGAAAAGACAGATCCAACGAAAGAGCGAAAAGGGGACCTTTGAGGGGGAGGAAAGGGTCGTTCGTTTGCACACATTGAGAGAACGGGTGGAAAAAGATTGGTGATGGGAAAAAGGAATGAAATCAGTTGTGGGACCTTGGACACAAAATTCGGCAGTGGCTTTGTTTGTGGTAAGAGGGTTTTGAAGACAGCCAGCGAGTGAAGGAGGAAGGAGGCCCAAGAGGAGGGAAAAAAAGGCACATGGGCTCACTCCAAGACGGGGTCGGCGCAGGAGGCCCGGGAAAAATCGAGGGGTGGAAAAACATACTCTGCATGAGAGCGAATTTAAGGGAGAGGCGGAAAAACGACGGGAGGGGAGGGTAAAGCACAGGGCACTGGATATTGCAGCACGTGGAGGAAGATAAGCAAGCCGGTGCAGATCAACTGGGAAAATAATAGACAGGACCGAAATACAAAGAACGGGGAACAAGGAACGCATGAAGTATTGGTAGCCGAGGGGGAGACTTACCACTTCATTTCAAGGAAAGGTAACGGTAATAAATCTGACCCTGAGATTGTCGGAATGGGAAGGACTGCCTCAAACGTTTTCGCCAAGTCAAACCAGAAAAAAGGGTGGAAAAAAGCCTCGCGGAGGGTCCTGAAACTCCGTTGTCGACCATTGGTATACCGCGGGCACCGACGGTATGAACAGTCAGGGCCTGGTGCCCTATTTATTGCAAACACCAAGGAGTACACTGTGCGTAGACATTCTCCAAGGCAACTACGAACTAGGCCTGGAACAAAAAGGCGGGGGAGATGTTCTTCGGGAATTCCGTGGAAGCCCCAAGTGCATATGTTTGAAAACGAGCGGCGACAACGAAAGAAGGTACGTCCATGCAAAACGGGGAGGAGTGTGAGGGAAGTTGAAGGAAAAGGGGTTGGGGAGGCATAGGTAAAAAAAAAGTTTGGCTTCTGATTGGGTAACGGAATAAACCGACATGGCCAGATGATGAGACATTCACATATATGTAAAGGGGACCACGGGCACCAAAGGAAAAAAAAGGAGAGGCTAGGAAAAATTTAAAAAATGTGGAGGTAATTACCCGACAGCTGGGAACTTACCAACTGCAAAGCGCAACGGGGGTTCTACAGAACATGCCGCAGAGAAAGAGCACTATTAAAAAAGGTCAATGGACGAGGGGTGGAGCAAAACAAATTGCAGAGAAGGTTTTACCATGTACAAACGGGGTGGGGGTTTGGTTTTTTTTTTTGTGGGTTCGGGTTTCGGGAGGGTCCGCGGGAGGAGCACAACGCTGCGCACCAGGGGGAAGAGCCCGGAGGTAAAAAAACCGCGAACGAAAAGCAGGAGCAAAATGCGTGCACGCGACGCGAAAGGAAATATTCGTGGCTATATACTCAAAACGCTCCAAAACACGAGCCCGAGACACAACAAGATGGTTCTAGGGACTCCTCCCATCAATCTTTCCTTACTTAATCACGAAACAGGCAAAGAAGATTTTATGTGGGGAGGGGGGCAGGCCGATCAGGAATGGGAGGGGGGAAAGAAATCCAAGAGGTCAGCACCCGACCGAGAAAAAAGTATCGCCAGAAGCAAACAAGGAAACCACAGACGAAAATTAGGCACCCCCGGAAGTCCAAGAAAATGTTGCTCCGAAGCGCCTTACAGCAAAACTGGAATGGGGGAAATAGCACGGGGGGTGTTTTTTCTACTGAGTTTGCGGTTTGATCGGAGGAATTGCGGACAAAAAAGAAAAACCAAAAAAAAGGGGGGGGCCCAAGAAGGAAATCGGGGGGGAAGGGACCAGTTGTAAGACGGCCCCGACCACGACCTGAGAGAAGCCGGTTGAAGGGGAATTCAAAAGAGAAAAGCGATGGAAGCAAGAAACCGATATTTCGGAATAGCTTCCACAACGAGGAAGAGGGAAAGAGAGGAAAGAATAGAGGGGGGGGGCTCAGCTGAAAGAAAAAAAAAAAAAAGAAAGTGGGCATAGAAAAAACACAGAAGGGAGGGCGCGTCCTAGTTTGAACTGTAATTATGAAGGGTGGCTACCAAGAAAGGGTTTGCACTCAAGCCATGAAATAGGAAAAAAAAGAAACAAAAAGAAAAAGCCAAGACGAGGAAACATGAAAAGAAAGAGAATAGAATCTCAGAGAATACTGCCAATAAGGGCCGGGTAAGGGGCGAAGGGTGTGACGAGGGAAAAAAGAATTGTTTGGTCCGGGGAGGCGAAGTGGCCTAAATTCGAAGGAGCCGGATCGCCGGCAAATCAGTCCTGACGACCAGAAGCAAGGTGGGGAAAGGGGTTGGGGGGAAAAAATCCAGGGGGATAAGGGCGGCTGAACAGGGGCAGAGCAAAGAACGAAGGGCTGTGCGCGGCCCGAAAGTAAGCGGCAGAGAGGGTAAAAGGGGGGGAGGGCTGTGCCGAGGGCGGGGAGTTGGGGGGGATGTAAAACGCCAATCGCCAGTCCCTGGGAAGCCAACGGAAAACGAAAAGAGGTTTGCGCGGGGGGGGGGCAGAGAACATTTCAGGGGGAAATATGGAATTCGGGCAAAAGTACCCTCATAGCGGCTTTCATCGGGAAGAGGTAATCGGTCGGCATAAACATAGTGGCAATCAGTTTGACCAATCGGGACCGAACGCAAAGAAAAAAATCCTGCACAAGGGAACCCAGCACAGAAAGAAAAAGAATGGGTTCGTGTAACGGGGAAAACGGATCGCCGGGGTTTGTCACGGAGTCAGGAGAAATTAACGCCAAGTAAGGAACAAGAAAGTTAGGAAAAATGACAGGTGCAAGGAGGGGGGCGGCACGTTGGACTCGTGCCGCCAAGTTCGGTAGGGTAGAATAAGGCAAAGAGCAGGGGTGGACTTGAACGGAAAAAGCCATTCGAGCAAATAGTGAAGGGGGGAGTGTTGACGCAAAAGTAGCAAGTCGTCAAAGGATAGGGAGGAAAAGCTTGTTGGCACCATGGAGTCCAGAAGGATCGGAGTAAGGAGGTGTCACGTAACGGATCCGATCACATTTGTCGAAAACACAGATTCCCGTAGTCCTTGAACCTACTCAGCATGTGGAAAAGTCTCCATAGGGAGGGATAAAGCCGAAAAGAGAGGAGGGGCAGAAAAAAAAGCCGAGCAGCAAGGCACGGTAGGACCTCGAGGTAGGGGGGAGACATATCGATAGGCCCCAGGCCCTGCAACATACGGAGACTTGAGTGAACGCCAATACGACACGTTCCAGACCGCGGGACAAAACTAAAGGGAATAACCAGCCCAAGAAACCAAAAGAGACAAAGGAAAATTTCATTCCGATGTCCAAAAAAAAGCTAGCAATTACCGCGGAAAAATCAAATAAACGGTATGGGCATAAACACTAACAGACCCGAAAAGGGGACACATTTCGACCATCTCGACTCAGGAAAATCCTGCTGCGAGGAGGGAGAATGAAAATGATTCTGAAAACTAACACCCCCTTTGGAGAAGAGGGATGGGGGTGTGAGGCAACCGCAGACCAGGAAAGAGAAAGCGGGGACAAGGTCAAAGGGTTATGGTCAGAGTCCCGGTGGGGAAAGAGACGTCCCACTGCAAAGACCCTTGCGAACTACCGTGGGTCGAAAAAAGCCCCAGAAAGAAGAAGAACCAGAAATGACAAAGGACATCGTTCCCCGGACCACTTATGAAAATCCTCCAGCAAACCCTTCAATGGAGGGCAGCGGGGGGGGAAATCACGCTCAAAACCGAGAGCAAGGAGGGTCCATCCGGAGGGGAAAGTGTTCAGGAGGAAAATTTCAAATCCAACGCAGAGAAGAACCCGGAAGTTGCAGCACAAAAGCAAATGTAGGGGAAGAGTACCGGGCACCCGCAAGGAGGGGGGAGTGTATGGTGAAGTAACAACTCGAACTGGAAAAAAAAAAAAAAAGGAACAAACCGCTTCCAATACAAAAAATGGAATCATGGCAAAGGGGGTGACCAAACAAAGGAGGCCAAGACCCAATGAGGAAAAAAAGTCGGGGTGTAAACAGGCGACAGACTGGGCGACTTCACCCAACTGGGGGACCTACGCCCCAAAAAAACGCGTAATACGCTTCAATGAAACCAGACAGAATACCTCATACGACTGAACTGAGGACACACCGGCTGGAATGGTCAAGAATAGACAAGAAGAAGGGCTCTGCCACGCCATACTTCAAGGGGGGGGGGGGGAAACAAAAACGTGTTGCCTTCTCAAGCAGAGACACCCAATGTCGTAAAAGAGAGGGGAAAAGGGAACAAAAAAATCTCGCCAGAAAAAAAAAAAATATCTGGCGAAAAGGGATGGGAGGGGAATAATAAACCGCTTCGAGTTGAAGGAGGAGACTCGGGTACCCGGAAGGGAGGAAGAGAACAAGGTAGAAGGGTGGTCTGGTTTGTTGAAAGAAAAAAGCCGCAAGTAGAAGGGAGTCAACCGAGGAAGTTTGTCTGATCTTCGGGTGTTTGGGGGAACGAATAAGAAAGAGTTTAAAAGATGGTGGGGGCAAACCGAAGGGAAGAGCTAAAGGAGCCTTCAAAGGGAACCGGACTAATGGAAGGGCAATGGGCTTTGCAAGAAGAATTGGAAAACAGTGGCAAAAATGGGAAAAGGTGCTGTAAACTTGAAAAAAAAAAAAAGGGGGGAAGGGGTTTGCTGAGCATTTGAGTGCTGGGTGAAGTGCACCAGCGTGGCCCGGCGGCCCCATAAAGACGGCTTGAATGGGGGGCACACGGATTAGAGGGAAAGGGGGTAGTACTCCGCGAACACCGGAATCCGAAACCTCACTTCGATAATCAGGGTGAGCCATGGCAAAAAAAAAGAAACCGAAGGAAAGAAGTGGCTGGGGAGGGATGCCAACATTAAATTGTTGGGCATCTTAGCGACAGACGACAAGGGGGGACTTCGGGCGACAGGCGTGGGAGCAGATCAATAGAAAGGAAACGTGGTGGCGCAGGGGGGGCCGAGATGTAAGTGCAGAAAGGAAACCGGAACATTGGAAAAATCTTGGGAGGAGGCTGGGGAAGAAAAAGAAATGAGAACAAACCATCGAGTTGCCCGACATCCTCTACACTCGTACAATGAGAGAAAAGAAATCGAGGGAAGAGAAATCGTGGGCCAAAGGGGGTTTCAAATCGGGGTTTAGTGGAAAACATACCGGTTAGACACGGGGGGGAACGCCTGGGGGCTAGAGGAATAGGAATGACATGGAATCAAGTTTCCGTCTGCGGGAATGAGGTTGGGGAGGGGGGGGGGGTGGGGAGTTGTTAGAAAAAAGCAGGGAAGGGAAGAAGGGAGAGAGTCAAAGCAAAGGCATGGGGGCAACTCAGCGTGTGTCACAACAGTTCCGGCCTGGGGGGAAAAAACCTCGGAGTAAACAGCCCTCTCAGGCGCCTGATATCGGAAGAAATGCTTGCTCGGAGGGGGAGACAAAAAAAAAAATCCAGTAGCAGACCCATTGCGGGGATTGGACGATATCGAAGGCAGTGAAGTAAGAAGAGGGAAAGGGACTACCGGGACCGAACGGTGAGGATGCAGAGGTGTGACTGGATTAGAAAGGGGAAACCAGATTTCCGCCGAACTCCTTTATTCTTATGCCCGTGGAAAAAAAAATGAATTGGTAAACAGCTGACAAAAGGACGGGAAGGGTTGAAGGGAGTAACTACTTCACTAGGGGTCGAAAAGGGGGAAACTCCTCAAAGGACAATCCCCCGTTTACCTGTAAATGACTTCGCATTTCTATAAAGACTTTGGGGAAGGTGTTCAGGAATGACTCTAGGAAAACGGGCCACATCGGAAGACAGCGAATGCACACTTCGCTAAACAAGAAAAAAAGGAGGGCATCAGGGGGAAAGTGGTCAGGAGGTAAGCCGCCTCACCGACAGCAAACCGCCATGTAAAGGAGGTAGAATGTTGTCGCGTCTCGGCGACAAGCGACAGGGTAGGGGAAGGAAGAGGAGAGGAAAAGAAAGTGGGGAAAGGTTATGTGGGGGAGACAGAGCCCATCAGATGGGGGGAGAATTGAGGATGTCCAAAAAGTACTGAAAGTAACACGTAAAAGCCGAACCGGTTAAGAGAAATTAGTCAACGCAAGTGGAGCTAAAAAAAACGCAACCGACCTGGCTGGTTTAACGGCAGGGTGCAAAATCGAAAGCAGACGGCCCAGAGAAGGGGCCAAGCACCTTCCGGAGTGGGGGACAGCGCACTCACGTTAGGGGCTCCATCAAAACAAAAAAGTTTTTTTGTGGGGGCATAAACAATACAAAAAATCATTGAACGGGCTTTCCAAAAAAGATCATCGGGAAGTTCAGCCGGTGCTCGGGGAACTGTAACAGTATTCTCCACCCCAAGGGAGCAAAACCCGCTTGGTTCGAAACCAGAAGACAGCGCGCCGACACACAAAATTGCGAGCACGTGAAGAGAGGGGGGCCTGGCAAATTGACGAATTTTAGTGGACGGAACGATCAAAGGACGACACTTCGGTTCGATCCAGCAACAAGGGGCGCCGCACAAAAAGAAGTGCACGGCCAGGCGGCGGAAAAAAACAAAAACGTAAGAAAGCCAATTTAATTTTACAAATGGGCAACGGGAGGGGAGTATGAAAGGCAGAAAAAAAACCCCCACGCCGGGGGGGGCAACAAACGGTGGGGGGGTGTTTTTTTTTATTGTTTTTCTGGCTGAGAGGTGGAGTGGAATTGCAGAAACCAAATGAGGGACAGGATGAAGTGGGA
>Ga0179593_1300694_pt1 | contig 10288 bp, 14 predicted proteins | sample CZODoug2_1_08_16_FD_185931 | JGI IMG/M metagenome (GOLD analysis project Ga0179593, IMG submission 185931) | Vadose zone soil fungal communities from Angelo Coast Range Reserve, California, USA - CZODoug2_1_08_16fungal (PacBio error correction) | ecosystem: Environmental > Terrestrial > Soil >...
AAAAAGGCGGTGGGGGAATTGAGGAAGGGTGAGTGGGATGTCCCGTCAGGGAAAAAGGCGCACAACTTACGGCGTAAAGAAGCGTGAAGCAAAAGGGAAAAAAAAGCTCGTACTAAAAGCCGCGCGCAGTGGACGGGGTGGCCGGATCAGGAGGAAAGAAGGTCATTCGAAAACGTGGTCGCGGGAAAAGGGGTAAATAAAGTGGGCGATCGGAAATTAAAAAAGGTGACTAAGGGAAATGAGGGGCGTTCCCCATAGGCTTACGTTTAGGGGATTTTAATCGAGACCCGAGGCTGATTTGAGGCCGAGCGTCTGTAGCCACAATAGGGATCCAGCGCTGGACACCTCAGGCACAGAAATGCCGACGACGGTGTCTGTCAGGACAACCAGCTATAAGCCAGCCAAGTTAAGGAATTTGGGTAAGGGCAGGGCCAAGAACGCCACACGGCGGGAGCCGAGGGGGAAAGAAAGGCAAATTTTCGGGGACTTAAAACGGCGACTCATCAAAAAAAGGCACAACGCCAAAAGTGGTCCATCAGGGGTTTCCAAATAGACATGCGCGGGCATAAAAGTGAAACAAGAAAGGGGCGCGAGGGGAAGAGTGCCTCGGGTCGGAAAAAAGCACATGTGGCCATACGCAACTCAGCCAGTGGGGGTGGGGGGAACGAAGACCCTTAAAGTAGGGACCACCTCAAAAAAAAGGGGCCTTCGGAAAAAAAAAGATAGACGACCGTCCACCCAAGGCAGTAAAAAGCATCTTTGGAAGGTCTGGGGAAATGTCGGCAGCGCTCGAAGGAAATTCTTGAAGAAAAAAAAAGGGTCACTAGCTGCTGGCTCGGCAGAAAATCGGGAAGGCTTCCGATCCAAAGGAACGCCGGCGTGGGGCAAGCGCCGTGTAGGGGGGAATCCGGGGGGAAGACACCTTTCAACGGAGATAAATGTATAAACTGGGGACAGTGTAAGGTCTCGCGGCTTCTTCAGAAATTCGGAAGACAAAATAGAAACGATGTCAGACCATACTCACAGAAGGGGACGTCTGACCAGGGACTTATTCATATCCCGGACCGGACACCGAAGAAAAACGAATGCCACGCTAGACGGGAAAGGCCGGAAATTCTCGAAAGAATCGGGGAAGGCGAAGAAGCCGACCCATTCTAAACTCGGGCAGGACCAACTTAACGTTTCGAGAGGCAGCAGTTCGGAAGGGGGACCAAGTGCCCGCGAAGTTAAGGGTCCAAAGGTCGAAGGAGGACAGCGAGTCCAAGAACTGGTTAGCAAGTTGAAAGCAAAGCCGGAAAGGAGTTGGGGAGTATCCTCAACGGAGGAGGAGTACGATCACAACGAAACGAAATTTGCATCCCCAAAAACCATTAAAAGTGTTCGTCAGGAGAGGGGGAAATGGTAAACTGGCCGCGGCGCAAGAGCCGTCGATCCTGACTATAATTTCGAAAGCGAACAGAGAGACCTGCCTTTTCGGAAATTAGAAAGCACGATGAATGGTAAGAAAGGGAGGGCCATGCCAGCCGAGGCAGCCGGGACGAGGCTTTCTCCGGCATGCGAGGAAAGGGATATGGAGACGAAAAAAAAGTCGCAACCGATATGTGGCGACAGCGTGAATGAACTTTCAACGGGTCTGAAAAGGAGGACCGGAAGGGAGACGGCTGCCAACAGAAAGGAAAAGGTGCGGTCTCAAAAGAGCCTAGTCCGGCCACGCCATCAAAAAGAGACCGGAGAGGGCCCGCGAGCCTGCTCGATCGGGGTCAGGCCCTGAAGAACATAACCACGACAGGGGACGAGTCAAGAGATTCGAGCACGTGACTGGGAGAAAGGGAAAAAATGAGAACGATGAAAGGGGCGCCTAGTCCTGCCTGAACGGTGGGAAGACGGTCGTCGCCAGGGTTTGGGGGGGACATCCGAATACCGGAGTTCCAGACCACGGTAAGCTTGGGTCAGAAACTTGAACAAAGGAAAAAAGAAAAAAAGGGGTGCCTGGAGCTCAAAAAAGCTCGACCCTCTACTAGAAAGGCGCGAGAGTGGACGGAAAAGCAACGCAGAAGGCGCGGGGAAAAACCGCAAGCCCGGGAACTCCTGAGGGGTTGCCGGCGTGTGCTCTGAAGGGAAGGACAGGGGAATTGGGAGGACATCGCAAAGGGGAAGACGAAAGGTGCGTTCCTAAGAAAGGCCATCCCAGGGCATGGAAACCTGCTCTTTAAATTGAAGAGATGGGTCAGAAAAAGGAGGCCAGATTCGGGCACACGGTTCGTGAAGAGGGCCCTCGCTGAGGGGGACGAAGAGAGATAGGAAGAATGCTAAAGAAAAAACCGTCTTAGACCAGGGGAGACGGTGGCGACTGTGCTGAGAAAAAAAGCATCCGATCGCCTCGGGAGGTTTAGTCAGGAAGAATCTGATCCGCAATCGGAGGGCCACAAAATTCAGCGATGCGACATGAAGTCTAATAGGGAGGAAGGAGTCACCAATTTCAGAGGGACGGAAGTCAAGACTAAAAGGAGAAAAAAAATGGAAGGTTCGGTGCGAAGGACGTTTTTTAAAAAGGGCCTAAGTTAAGGGAAAAAAAGGAACGACTCACCTGCACCCTCCGCATGAGAACAACAAAGTATTATTGAAAAGAAAGCCGAAGAGTTTTAAAAAAAAGGGTTCGTCTTGGGGGGGGGGGCCATCTAGACTTTGAAGTCCCATGGCCAACGATAGGTACGCCGAGACATTCGAAAAAAGCTGAACATTAACCGGAGAAGAGAAAAGTTGAAAAGGGGAAGGCCTTCTCAGGGCGGAGATTAGATGCAAGCCTTGTCAGCCCGCCGGGAAGTATGAACCATCTATTCGAATGACGGACTGTTTCGAAAAATGGGAAATTGCACTCATCGAGTGCCTTGTTGGACTTGGGAGACCTCCTGGACTCGTCCTTTCAGAAAGAGTCAAACCAGAGGAGGGAAAAAGAGTGCACGAATAAGAAGAAGGACATTTCGCAGCAAGTAGACCATTCACATACGGTGCCGGATATCAGTGGAGATTCTGCGGAAAGAACGGAACGCGAGTCGGCAGCGGAAGCCATGCAATTCAAAAAAAAGAAAAAAAGTTAAATTCAACCTGGCTAAACGAAGGGGGGGCAAATCACGAGTATTTCCATAAAGGGGGTAAACGCGAATTGAGGGGGTGGGGCCGCACAAGACGAGCTTAGATGTAGAGGGGGAAAAGGGAAAAAAAGGTTCAAAGGAAACCGGTTCATATAACTACTCTTAAAGTGAAGGACCAAGAGGGGGGAGCAGTCGCGGGCAAGATACGAGACCGCCGGCCCAAGAGAGAACCCGACCCTATCGTAGCCTTTGCGGAGAAAGTTCTTCTTGAATGCTTCTAAAAAGAGAATGCCTTCTCGAAGGAGGGAAATCGCGCCGACCTGGCTCAAATAGGTCATAAGTGACAGGGAATGAAAGCGTGCAAACAGCGCCGTGTCGGGTGGGGCCGTTACAAAAAAAGACCATTGAGGTGCAGGGAGTCTAGGGGACGGGTTCAGAAAAGGTTATCATCGCGAGGACCGAAGATCGAGTAAGGCACTGGAGCGGGAAGTAAGGATCCCAGGGGGGGAATAAGCACGATTGAAGCAGGAGAGGGAGGGAGAGGACGCCCCATCACGTGCCTGCCCTACGCAGGCTTGCGACGACTGATCCGCCTATCTGTAGGGTACATCAAGGAAAGAATTCATCTAAACAAGGGGGGGATCGAGCTGCTCACTCATTAAATGGGTTGGGAGATCAGAACATGGGACCTTTGGGCCTCCTGGAAGATGGAGAGGTTGGCTAGCCAAAAAACCTGGAGGGAGGGGAGGCCACGAAGAACCCTCACCCTTATGCGATGGAAAGGGAGAAGGGGACTGGCCAGAAAAAAGAGAAACAAAAGTTTTGACCTTCAGTTGAGGGAATACGCGGCGACTTGACGATGCCGTAATCGAGAAGAACCCGGATATCTAAAATCACCTACCTGCCTTTGGGAGGAAGGCAAGCAAGGCACGATGATTGCTAAAGAAAGGAAAAGGGAGAACGAACTAGCCGCTCGCGAGCCGGTCGGGCTTCTTCAGTGCGGCCGGGCAAATTTGCGGATGTCGCGGGGGAACTTTAGGGATCAATTACAAAGATATGGAAGAAAACGTGCGGAAAACAAACTCCTATACGAAAAGGGGGCATCAAAGGTCGGCCCATATGGCGAAACGCGAGGGACAAGGGAAGAAAAGACACGAGAGGGAGCACAAAGCGCGTTTCAATGCTCAAGTCCAATCAAAAAAGACAGGGAAGCAATCGAGGATAAGACGGACGAAACGGTGAAGTCATGCGAGCGCGGGGGGGAAGAAATCAATGAAGAACTTAGCAGCAAAGAAGAGGCACGACTGGGGCTCAGGGGGGGGGAGGCGGAAGACTGTCGCGGGAAAGGGAGCGAAATCCGAATAACTGAGGATGCCAAGTAACTGTCGCGCTCAGGAAACATGGCTCACCTAAGCGAGAACGAAAAAGGTGAAAGACCGAACAACTACTAGCAAAAAGGGTTCGTCAGGGAAGACACGGAAAAAGGCCAGCCAGGAACGAAGAACGGTGCCTTCGTGGGGCGGAGGCAGACTGTGAGAAAAGGGGGGGAACCCTGTTAATTTAAATTACAAAAAGAACCGCGCCCGAAGACGAGGTGCGGGATGGTCGTGCAACACGCAAAGGTACAGGACTTCACCGTGAACGTGTGGAGGCTCGGGGACAGTCGATATCTGAAGCCAAAAGGCTTTGAAGTCGATTATTTAAAAAAGAAAACGAGAAGATCTAGATAAGGTCACGCCCATGAACAAGCAGCAGGAGGAGTTCTCCCTGACGCTAAAGATTGGAAAAGGAAAAGGCTAAAGGGAAGGAGGGAGACACAGGGCCATTTGCAAAAAGGAGCCATGGCCAAGGAGCATTCCTCTGGACAAGCGGGGCGGGGAAAAAGGGCGACCAACAAAAAAAAAAAAAACTCGTCCCGGCAAATCAGAGACCGCTGCTGGCACGGCGAAGCTCTTAGGGAAACGCAAAGAAAGGGGAAACATGTTGCAGAAAGAGGGCAACGCCGAAAAAAAAATTTCTCCATCCAAAAGTCGATAACACAAAGGAAAAAGAGAGATAGGAGAAGTGGTGAATCAATTTTTTAACCAGGGGATGGCCAGAAGGGGACGAAAAAGAATTCCGCAATCGGGGGGTCAAGTCGGACGAGCGGGGCTCAATCCAGAACGCATACATGCCAGCCTCCGCCATGGGGGACGCTTCGTTCCTAAACCGAGAGAGAAGGAGAGGAGCTGCATGAAAAAAAGGTGCTCGCCGAACGGGGAAAAAGAACAGCGAGGCTCGGGGGTCGGTGGCGAGATGCCTTAGTGCAGTAAAGCCCGGTAAAACATGTTTCTGAGAAGAGAAAAGAGGCTAACAGGAAAGGAAAAAAAACCAGAATCGTGACCTCACTCACGGCGGACCACCTCTTCAAAATATAAGTCCGGCCGGGAAAAGGAGAGGACCATCGAAAAGGGAACCAGAAAAGGTTTAAAAGGATCAAGCCCTTTGCCGGGGGCCATAACTACATCTAAAGTAAATTCAGTCAAAGTGGACTCAGGACAATGATCGCAAAAAGGAGGAAAAGAAGAGGGAGTGTTCAAAGGAGGGGGAAAGCGAGACCTTCGGCTGAACGAATTGCGGCACATCGACGACCGGCCACGATGTCCGTCCATCTCGCCAGCAACAGAGAGCAGGTTCTCCCGGGGGAAAGAAGAGGAAAGTGTGAAAAAAAAAAAAAATAATGATTGCAGGGAAGGAACTAAAGGAAAAAAAGCCCCCCAAGGCGCCGGACTAGCCGTTGCGATTGCTTATGCCTTGGGGGTTCACAAAAAAAGGAAGAAAAGCTGGTTCATTAGAAAGGGGCGGCTGCCTGGGCGTCAGCGGGTGAGGCTTAAAAATCGGAGAGTGGAGAAAAGAGAGGCTGTTATGCCGAAGACGCCTTAGATATTAAAGGAGTGAGCCATGTTTCAAAATCAAACGGCGGAGCGTTCGGCTCAAGAACACAGGCAGCATAAGTCAAGGCCGAGCCAGCAGAAGCGGGGAGACACTTGACAGAAATTCATATCCTAAAAAAAAAAAAGCAGGAAAATAAGAGGTCACGGTCGCGGGGGGCGCGTCAGAAGAAAGACGATCATCAGAGAAGAAAAAAAAGGAAGGGGAGTGCAAAAAGAGGAAAAACCGTATTCATGGTAAGGAGCATCGACCATGGCCCAGGCAAAAGCCGGCCAGGGTAAAATTAAACGAGGAGACCGGAAAAACTTGGTATCCAGGGAGGGCAAAGCCATTGGAAAAGTGTTATAGACCGAAAACAAAAACGGAGGAGTATGAAGAGGAAGCAACTGCTCCTATCCCTTAAGTCAAGAAAAAGGGATACGGTTCGGAGGATGCGTAGACATGGAAAATGGTTGAAAAAAAAGCTTGGTTAACATCGACTAGAAGTTTCTGCCTGAGGAGCAGAGATCCCTGTCGCAGGAAAGAGAAAGGCACGAAAATGTCTCATGAAGTCGGCCGAAAAGCAGAGGAAATCTAAAAAAAGAGGCTTGCCGAGCCGTAAAGGAAATAAGGACGATATTAAAGAGATGCCAGGTCGGGATGGTCTGGCGAGGGAAAAAGGTCACTATGGGAAGTGGACTTTCCTGACGAAAGACTGAAGGCCTGAAACTCCAGCAGATTGAAACAAGGTTCAGTACTAAAATAGCAACTGTCAGGGAAGAAAAAGAAAAGACCGGAGGTCGGCAATCGTTTCCTGCTCACCTGAGAAATAGCCCATAAGAAAAGGATATTAACCTACTTAACCTCGCAAGAGGCGAGAGGGATTTGAAAGTCCGGAAAAAGAGAACACAAACGCTAGAATCAGGGATGGTTATGAACTGCTTTGGGCGTCTAAAGAGGTAGGAAGGCTGTTTGACGGGATCGAGAATCCTAAAAAAAAAGGAAGTGGGTCAACCGGGGAGATTCTTTGTCCGCACAAGGATGAGCAAACCTCATGTTTTTGGCGGAGAAAACGGCAAGCATCGACGCGCAAAACGCTAGCAAAAATTAATGAAGCACGCAGCAGCGAGCCGCAATATGCAAAAAGGACCACAAAAAAGGAGGGGAGGGGGGACTCTCGGGCAGTGACCAAGTGGATAAAAGTTCCGAGAAGACACATTTCAGGACAAGGGTATCGGTGCCCCTCTAACAGGACTCTTAGTAACAAAGGAATGTTATTACCTTCGGGAAAATGGGGTGTCTGCTACATCGGAGTCTTCCAAAGTCTTCGCGGGACCGTTCCGGGGACACCAGGGGACAATCGGGGAAAGTTCGGGGGGGCGAGCCATTGAAGATCGAAAAAGGTAAGCCGGGGATCACATGGCTAAGTAAAAGAGGGGGAAGCCTTCATGGAATAGTCGGAACAAATCAAGTTGACTCGAGGTGGAAAACGAGGAAGCTGGCTCACAGGCACAAAAAAGGAAGCAAAAAAGAAGGGGAGAAAGATCGTACTGAAAAAATCTTCAACCAACGCGTCGGGTCCGGCAGAGACACAGGGAAATGGCGGAAAGAATAAAAAAAGATTGTGGGCGGAGGAAAAGTCTTTGCCACGACGAAGGGAACCCTTACGCATGAACCAACCCTCGTAGCTCTATCGCCAAAAAAAAACAAACGGAGGAATGTAAAAATTCAGGAAACTGGTGGATCGCAGGTGCGGCGGAGTGCGTGAAAAGCGGCTTCTCCCATGCGCAGAAAAAAAAAGGAATTTCAAGGAAAGACATAGCTTTAAAAAAAACCACGTCGGCTTACAACCAGGAAGGGGCTCAAGTGACGCAGGTGAAGCTCCAACTCAGAGGCATAAGATAAGAGGAGTGGCGCCCTTTGCGCAAAAAAGTGGAAAAAGAAGCTATTCGACGCTTTGCGGTGCCGGAGCGCCTGGAAGGGTATTTCTGGCCTTGTAGAGGGGGGAGTGAGACTCTCCGGCGCTCGGGATAGAAAAAGGGAAGCCATAAATGGAAAAGGGGGACCACCTCATTCACGTAGAAAACGTGGGAGCGAAAAGGGCCTGTTTCCTGCACCATCCAAACAAGTATCCGACTCGGATAGGGCCTAAGGGGCGGAGGCCAAAATGAAAAAAGGAGGTGAAAGTCTCGGTTCATTAATGAAAGTCAATTGTCCCCTCCTTCACGCGCGCACCGACTTCCGAGGATGGGGGAAAAAAGAAAGCAGGGTCACTCGATACTGGGAAGGAGTGGAAGACTAGGTCAAAGAGACCGAACAGGAGGGAGGAAGGAAGGGACGATCTTGTCCCGAGCAAATGGGTCGAAACGACGTTGCGGGCACAATGGGTGACATTATAACGAGAGGACCTTTCCTGGAAAACCCGCGCCTGTCTTAGGATTGGCGAGCAACGAACCCTACGACGAAAGTTCCGCGCAGGTAAGGGGAAGACCGATTCGCAAAGGGGCGCGTTGCTTCTATTATGGAAGTGGATTCTTCTTAACGAGATCGAAGCCCCGGATTGTAAGAAAAGGTTAAAAGGGGGGAGGGAATGGAGACAAGGAAAGAGGAGGCAGAAACAAACGAAGGGGTCTTTGATGGAGGGGGACAGAAGTCAGGGGCTCTGGAAAAGTACCTGGATACCATTACTGGGCAAGAGAAGGAGGGGAGGAGTTCGCTCAAAAGGAAAAGGAAAGAGCTGTTCTCCGACAGGCGGCGGCCGCTACTTGAAAATCGACCAGTCAATATCTACCGGCCAGCAAGATAAGGTAAGCCTACTATGGAAAAGAGTTAATCAGGCCGACATTCAGACCATCATAGGAGGGGGAAGAGGACGTCAGGGGAAGAAAAAGGAAAAGAGGACCCTTATGCTCGGGGAAATGCATCCTACCTCATTTCGCCTGAGTCAAGCCAGGTACATTAAACTTCAGTGAGAGTCAACCGTTAGCAAGGGGGGAGGGGTTTCAGAGGGAGAAGGGCGCGTTTTTTCTCGAAAAACAAAACGAGTTATTATTAACATAGAACAACGCTGACAGAACTGGGCAATTCCACGGGAGAGCTAGGAGGGCTCGACCAAAAAGTTGACCCTTTAGACGTTAAAGGAAAGAAAAGGGGACTATTCGTCTACTCATAATCTCCGCTGGCTCGACTATATCAATACTTCCTTATTGCAGGAGACGGGGAGGACCGTCCTGAGCGGCGAATAGGAGGCGTCGCTTCTCGCATGATGGAAGAGAGAGGGGAGGGAGAAAGGACGGCCGCCGATCTTAATGGGGAACAGAGACGAGATGCTGAAGCAAAGGACATAAACCGAAAGAGCAAATAGCTCTACGACTGTCACCAGAGACTCAGTCTCCTAATTCTTCCGGAAAGGGAAATCACACGAAGGGGGGGAAGGTCGCATCCTGCTCGAGAAAACTGAAGCTGCCTGTCAAGAGCCGATTTAAGCCCTGGAGGAGAAGACGAACCGTTCAATGAAGAAATAAGAGAAAGCGTCAAAGAGAAAAGGTCTGGAATGGACTGTTGTCTTCAGACGGAACGTAGATATGGGGGGCCGGAGCCTCCGAAAACGGAGTGGTCCAAGGACACGGTACGAGGCGAAGGAAACAAAGGCTAAGGGAACCTAATACTCCGAAACCTCTTGCAGCCCTACAGACCCTGTTCGGAGTTTCCAGACTTTCGGAAAAAGAGACGGTATGATTGTCAAAAAAAAAAGGAACAAATAGTGTACCAAGAGGCTGCGTTGCGGCTTGGAGAGACTGACGGGACAAACTTTAAAAAACCTGAGAGACTCTAAGAGGGAGTGGAGGTCAGCCGGCAAAAAAGAAGATAGCACACAAATTGCGCTTGAAAGAGGTGCTCTCAGGCCTAGTTAAGAAAAGTTCAACCTGGGAAAAAGAGGTGGCAAAGGACATGGGGGGGGGAACAAAAAGGGATCATGCCCCCCTAGAATACGAGAACGGTTTCTCTCGAAAGCACTGCAAAGCAAAAAGGCACCATGCGAAATCACTGAGCCGAGGAAAGACAAGAAGGAAGGGAAAAATCTCTAAAGAAAATATTCTTCTTGCAAAAGCTACAGTGCATGCTTAGGAGCGCGGCAAAGGCTGGCCACAACAATTATGCAGAGATGGTCAGTTCAGGAAGAAGAAACGCTGGAAAAAAGTTCGGCAGAGCGGACCTAATCAAAGGGCGGCGGTGGAAAGGTCAATGGCCACTCAAACAAAGCCACCTTTCCACAAAAAAACCCG
>Ga0179593_1304173_pt1 | contig 10288 bp, 11 predicted proteins | sample CZODoug2_1_08_16_FD_185931 | JGI IMG/M metagenome (GOLD analysis project Ga0179593, IMG submission 185931) | Vadose zone soil fungal communities from Angelo Coast Range Reserve, California, USA - CZODoug2_1_08_16fungal (PacBio error correction) | ecosystem: Environmental > Terrestrial > Soil >...
CAAAGGTTTATTCATTTCACTGAAAAAAGTATTAATGGAAAGGGGGGGTCTAAGGGGGGCGAGACGGACGATTGTGCTTAAACTACGATCTAACCAGAGGAACAATTGGTTCGTGGGGGGGCAAATGTGGAGGAGACACTTTCTTCTTCGGATTCACAGGGGGGTAAAACAGAAGGTTCATGACCATGGAGGTTTTTTCCCGAGAAGGCAACAAGACAAGAGAGCTGGGGAACGGTAAAAGGACAGGTGAAGAAGAGTTTTCACGTCGGGGACCCGAAGATCTAGTTAGAACAGACAAAGTATTTTGACAAAGTTGAAAGGGGTACGGAGCCAATAAGTGCTAGCGCGAGGAAGAATACTAAACGGAAAACCACACTATAACCTTCCTTGAGAGATGAGGGAATAAAGAAAACACGATATCTACCGCCGACGGGGGGGTAAAAGGCCAATATGACAGAAATGGCGGGTATATCGAGGTGAGCAAGAAAAACAAAACATCTAAGGAAAAGGGAGAGGTTTAATGGGTAAATGGCTCCGGAAACACTATAAACGAGGGGGGTGCTAAAGTTGTGGAGTTGTTGGACCCAATTTCAGTGCAACCTGAAAGAGTCGGGGACTACCAGTTGCTCAAACAGGGGGAATCGGCAAGAGGCGGAGTTACAGGGAAAGGGGAGGGGAATAATTGGACTTATTCCTTAGACTTGAATTCCGGAAAATGCCGACGAATGTATGTCCGGGCGTCTAGCGGGGTGAGGCATCGGGGGGCCGAGGGAGGAGGAGAACCTCAAAAAAAGAAACCGGTACAAAACTCTAACGCCGCTCTGATCTAAAGGGGGGCCATAAACGAGAGCTACCAAGCGCTCCAACTTCTTAGCTTTAGTAAGTAAAGGGGGGAAAACCAGCTCAAAAGACAATTAGAACACTAAGGTCTAACTAAAGTTCTAACGTGGAGGGCAAGACCTCGGGATCCGTGAAGTAAGAAACGAGTTTTCACCTCTGTAGAGAAAGGTCATTCAAAAAACTGTAATCATGGTTGCAGATCCAGCAAAAAAACAGGGGTAAAAGGGGGAACGGGAGTAGGAGGTAGAAAAATGTTGAAAAAGTATACATCATTGGAGGGTGAAGATTCTATGCGGCCGAGGGTATGAAAATAAAGGGAGTGGGTCTGTATCGCTTTTCAGCCATTCATGGGACTTCACAGCCAGGTGACCGAAGGGTCCAGAAAACCCAGCCCGAGGAGGACTGAAGTCGGCTTTGGCTTATGTAGGTATGAACAGTATACAGTACTGAATCCGAGTAGGTGACCATCCCACACTAGAGGGGTGAAAGGGAAGAGCAGTGCGGGGGAGAATCGGTCTCTTAAAACACATGGAGTAAACAAAAGTAACTTTTGCATTCCACAGGGGCTTTCTCAGAAGCGAGAAGGTGTATTAAAGGGAGCAGGGACAGAGGTCCACAGGAACGGTCCGCTTGGGTAAGTAAGTTGCCCACTTCAGGGGGGAACGGAGGGTCGAGGCCCGGTCGGGGGTAAGAGGCGGTCCCGATTCCAACAGGTCTGGGGGTCGGGTCGGAAAGGGGTGAGGCACGGAAGGTCGATCAGGGGGTTATTGGGAAGAGAAATTTCTATTGTAAAGGAAGGGTCGCCCTGACCCCCCGCAAAAAAGTCAAACCTGCTAAGATGCATGGAAAGGGGGGATGACTGTAGAGGGAGTAGTTACACCGGAGCCCGTGTGAAAAAAAGGGGGGGCAAATCGGCATGAGCGTTGTGAAGTACCTTGGGATGGGGATCCGGCGGAAACTCTTGAAGGCTGCGTAAAAGCAGTCACCGCATTAGGGGATCGCTGAAGGCTCTGTCACTTTAAAAGACTGGGGGGTCAGCAAGCCGAAAGTCCCTTCCCTATTAACGAAGGGTGGTCCCAGCCGGTAGGGTTCTCTTAGCGTGGAAAAAGGACTTTACCGTTCACTTTAGGAACACCACTAGGACCATCCAACCAAGATAGAAAATGCGGCTTGGGGGTACGCAATCAAGTCAAAGTGAAGAGTTGAGGTTGTGGCTTTCTTTTTCGATACGGGTGCCCTTAACAATCAACCGTAGACGCCTAAGCAAAACAGGTCTTAAAAAAAGAAAAAGTCGTGCCAGAAGGTGTCACTTCTGACAAAACCTCGTGGGGAAACACCCGATACGTTAAATATGGAAGGAATTGGGCCGAGTGTGAGGGTGATCGTGGAAAGAGGGGTGCTAGTTCTTGTGGGGTTTAGGGTTTACCACGCGTTGGAAACTGGGGTCGAACGTAGCACGGCATAACAACACGAGCATTGCTGAGATGATGTATAGGGGAGTGCAAAGCTGAGGTTTTTGCCGGACGGGGCTGCCGCCGGGTCAAAGGTGAGGTGGCCGGTTTCTGGGCCGCTGAAAGGAACCGAGGCTGGAAAACTAAAAATCGTCGGGGAATCCAGGAAGGTAAGCGGCGGGCTGACGGAGTATTTACGCGTAACTTTGGAATTGAGGGAAAGTGACGGGGATGGCTGGTAGGGTTATCGGGCAGGAAGTCACAGCACAGGAAGGGATGTGATTGTTTTTTTCTCGTAGGTTCCGGCTGTCATAACCTCCCTGGAGGCCGCAACACCGGTGTCCGGATATGGTGGTCCGTTCTTTAACTCGCGGAAGTACCTGGAGAACTCCCAAAGAATGAGGACAACTGAAGTGTGAAGCGGTGGGGGGGGAGTGAAAAAAAGATTCAGTGGAGAAAGTGGACCGTCTTCAGGCATTTACGGGATCGATCCAAAACAAAAACAGGAGTTAGTAGAGAAAGCCGTCACTGCCGACAGACGGAAAGTTCTCGGCAGACAGCAACGAACGCGTAAGATCATTGGCTAATGGGGAGTGTAACAGCAGCGGGGCCTGACAGCGGAGTCGAAAAACGAAACCAAACATACAAGGACAAGTCGCGAGTTCAAAAACTGGCGGTTAGAACGCGAAGGCAAAGGACGGCAACAGCGCAAACACATCCCAGCAAGAGGGGGGGGCGGGGCAAGGGGAACTCAAAAGGCGATCAAGCACGACCAGCCAAACGGCACGGACCGGACGGCAACGTTCTAGGGGGTAACGGCTCCTCACCCCACCAGTAACTTCAGGGGGCAGATGGGGGATTTGAACAGCGTCACCTTCAGCGGGGGGGATTTACACTACCAAACCAACGGGGAAAAAGGGGGCGAGGGGAAGTGGACTAAAGTCTCGGGGGGACAAAGACAACTGGCAGATCGCACAAAGAAAGGGGGGACACGAACCTCAGGTGAAAATGCCAGAAACTACGCTATGCATCAAGAGTTTAAGCTACTTACCTAAAACAACAAACGACTTAGCCACCTCTTTAAACGGCTAACACAAAAAGCCAATCACTCAGATAAGAACGTAACATGATGAGGACTTGCGCAAAATCCCAAGCGGGAGTGTCAAGCCGGGGAACGGAGAGTCCCTCAAAGACCGCGACATGGTTGGGAAATTCTAAAAACGGGGAGTGTGACGGCAACGAGGCAGACAGGCACTCCACAAACAGAAAAAAAACGGTAAAAATATACTGACAGGTCCAAACCAGCCGCAAATCGGTTTCAAGTTGAACCGGGGGTCTGGGACGGGGGGAAAAAAAAAACCGGCGCCCGGATTACAACAGCCTGTCCCAGCACTCGGAAAAGTGTGGGGAAAAACTGAATCGGGAACCGCTTTCATGCGGGGAAACGCAACTTGGGGATTATCAGCGGTCGAGGGACTCACAGGGTGCCGGGTCTGTGGTGCGAGCCCGGCAGAAACGAAACCTGGGGACACTACACTCACCTTTCCGGACAGGAGAAGTTAGGCTTGGGCAAAAAATAAAAAACCGACTTTTCTCAGTGGGTAACGAACTCGCCTCTCACATCCAACTTTGTCCGAAAGAAGGGGGTTTCCTTTGGGGGAGGGCAGGGACACTTAGCCTGAAATACGAAAAAATTGGGGACGGAAGAAGAACACACTAAGGATCGAAATTGTGACGTCCTCACGGGGGAACCGGGGAGGGAAAGCACTCCGATCTATACGAAACAGACTCAGCACCTCCGAGAAAGTACAATTCGACCACCACGTTCACCCAGGACTTGGAAAAACTGGTGGAAGCTAAAAGGGGCAGCACCAAAACGTTCTGGACGCTGGAGAAAAGAACCTTTACCGTAGAGGGTCTGCTCAAGGGATGGCCACAAAATTTATGGGGGGGGGGGATGGTACGATTTGGGGAGGGATAACTCCGACGACAATCCCAAAAATCAAAAAGATAGTGGGCTAAAACTAAAGAGGGGTCATGGAAAAACCGGATACTATATAATTCACTCGAATCAATCAAAAGGAGTCGGACGATTTCCGGGGGGGTTCTTGCTTGATACCTGCGGCGAATTGGTGGCTGAAAAAAAGAGGGGGGAGAAAAAACATCACCCTGGGCGCGAATGCACAGCGGCGAAAGCGCAGGTCAGACATGAGGGAATCTCAAAAGACGATCTATCTATGGTGGAGGCCAATGGGGGCAGGATGGGGTCGGACACCAGTGGGCCCGATCTTTCAAGTGAAAAACGGGGGGAAAAATACAGTTGCCGGACGGCCGGGCAAAAACGCTCCGGAATGAGGGTGGACTAGCCCACTAGGCAAAAAGCGCATAAAAGCAGGGTCTTGAATGGACAAAGAGGGGGGCGGGAATTCTTTGTAAACAGCTCACGAGAAGGAGCGCCGGTTAGCGCAGTTGGGAAAAATGGAGATACACGCGCGGGGGAGGGCTTGAGAAAACGGCGACGAAGTAATTACTCTTCCTTTCCCGAGCAGACAAAACGGAAACCGAGCCGGCTTAAGCCAGACCCGTGACGGGGGGCTAAGACTAATACGCACAGATTGCGCAAGGAGGAGGGGGAAAAACTGCGGACCTCCATCCTGCAAGAATGGGGCCAAGAGCTAGAAAAAACTGGGAGAAGAGGGAACGGAGGGGGGGCAACAAGGCCAACTTCGCAATAAAAAGATATAGGGTTCCAAGACAATTGAACGAAAGTATACTTAAGGGATATTGGTTGAAGGGAGCGGAGAATTCCGCAAGAATGTATAGTGGCAATAAACGCGCAGGTAGAATGCTTCGAACACAGGGGTTACTCAGATAGGCGCACCAGGAAGTTATCGAAGTGGTTTAATACGTCGGAGTAAATGGGATCAGCCGCTATAAGTACGATGTGAGAAGGACCCAAGTCTAAAAGTATACGTGAAAAGGGCACTACATAGGCGGTCCCTAAAAGAAACCGAATCTTCAATGGTTTGTCCGACACGGGGCCATCCGCTCTGGTAGGGTGCAGGGACGAAGATGAGTAACCTTGCATCCAAAACGTCTTCGTAACAGAGTGAATCGACGAAACGTCTCCTCCCAGGCCAATAACCGAATCGTGTGTCAAGAGAACGTCAGGAAGAGGGGAAGGGGCCAAATTTCAGAAGGGGCATAATACCAAAGGAGGGACTATCAGAAAGCAACACAAGGGGGAGGGAGGAAGAGAGATTCTGGGGCAATTTGAGTAGTGCACTGGGGCGGGGGGAAAGGAAGAATTGGTAAAAAAAAGCTTACCCTATTAAGTGGGGACTACGATTGGCAAAGGGGGGGTGGGGGGGCACTTCGTACGAGGACACGCTGGGGAACGGTCAATCATGGGTTGCCTGGTGTCAAAGGAAGCGGGGTCCTTCAAAAAGAGCGCTGGGGAGGATAACATGAAAGTGACTTGTGAACGGGAATGGATTTAGAGAAGCCTGGGGAACCTTAGGTATTTTTAAGGGTTGTGGGGGCCAATGAACGCCCATCAGTGTACGCGAGCGGGATCACATAAACTTGATAAAACATACTGGTCGCGATGGAAGTCCAAAACAATCAACGTTAGAAAGAGGATACACCGGTAAAGCGCCTTGAACATCTTGCGAGAAGGCGAAATTTCGAAGGTAGCCAGCACCCCAATAAGTAGTTAGGGGGTAAGTTCGGCAGAAAAAAAGTTCTCATATGGAGGAAAGGGGGGAGTTTTGTGGGGTGCACACAAACTGCCCGGAAAGCGTTCGGGAGGGACAGACATTGCTCCGATCGTGGCCAGGGAAAGAGAGGTCCACGAGGAATTCCCTAAGTTCTGGGGAAAAGAATCTTTGCTGGGAGGAATCATGGGGGGGCGGATGGCCTTAAAAACGGAATCTTCGCAAACGGGAGGCGAAGGGGAAAGGAGAATCCGAACGCCCTCTTCCCAAAAGCAGGCAAGAGGGTCGTATCTACGGTTTACCATGGGGAGAGCGTGAAAACGCCATCCGAGGAGCGTAAAGGCCCCGCTCCTGCGTCCAGGAAGAACACTTCAATGTTGGATCGGGAAGTCCCCAAGCCATGAGGGAGCCGTGTCCCTAAAGACAAGGTGGTTGCAACTAGGGATAGAGGTCCAAACCGGTCGGCAGCGGCCAAGGGTTGCATGGAATTCAGGAAGACACCATGGTCGAGGGCAACGGATAATGAGGTTCTGGGGAAAAATATGATGACTGGTCACCGCGGCGAGGAGCAAGTCGTAAACGAGGACCAAGGAAAGGACGGGCGGGTAAGCGCTTGGGGGGGTCTAAAGGAGCCGGAAGGGTAGAAGTCCAGCCAGATGTCCGATCTGCAGGAAGCAGGTGGGGATTCAGGGAAGGAAATGCTGCCATAGGATGCCTTCCTCCCGATGGGTGAGCTGGACTCAGCTCGGGTGGAGGAAATGGAAAGGGGGAATTTGCGGTACGGGCCACATAGTCCAAGAACTTTGTTCGCATCCTGAGTTCTGAAAAGACAAAGAAAGGGGCAGGAGGAGGAGATCAAGGTAAAGTTTCCGTTTCTTACGTCACGAGGTTCACAAACAACACGTTTGGGGACGGGGCAGGCAAAAAGTTGAAGGTTCGTGTGGAGAGGCATCAGGCCGAGGAACGGCGGCTGTTCGGAGGTCAGTCACGGTGTCGATCCATAATGTATTCTGGAAGCAATGGCCTGCAATTGGAGCGAATGTCGCAAAACTGGAAAAAGGGGAAGGGGGGGAAGAAAAAGGGAAAAAGAGAGGGGGAAAAGGGGAGGGGGGGGGAGAAGCGGAAGAGATAATTAAGAGGATGAAAAAAAAAAAGGAGAGCGCAAAAGTCAGAACAAGAGGGGCCGAGGCGGAGTTAGAAAATGTGCGAAGAATAGAATGCTGGAAGAAAAAGGAGGTGGGCATCGGGAGTGGGAATCCATTGGGGCGTGGATTAGGAGTGAATCAGAAGATCCGGAAGGAAAGGAAGAAAAAAAAAAAAAAAGGGGAGGAAGGACGGAAAAATAAAAAAGGGAAAAAAAAGGGACTGGTACGGGTGTAATAGGACACGGGTATCATTATGGTAAAGGAAGGGACAATGGATAGGAGAACTTAAGTCTGGAAAGGAATAAGATAATGATGCATCAGGACTCAAGAAGGGGGGGGGGGGGCAAAGAACAAAACGGAGCGGAACGGGAAAAAGGAAAACGCAAGGAAAAGGATGTCCGAAAAAAGGGGAAAAAATAAAACTAAAGAGAGAAAAAACGTGTCAACCAGAGGGTATGGTGGGGTACAGTGGGGAACGCCAGATTAAGGGGAATACCGCATAAAAAATAGGAGGGGTGGACAACCAAGGGGGGTATGGGACAAAAACAAATTTAAGGAAAAAAAAAAGAGGGAACTAAAGAGGAACAGAGAAAAGTCGGAGAATGGGAAAAGATATAAGCATGTCCTGAAACGGTTTAAAAAAAAAAACGGAGGGGGTGGAAGGAGGGAGTGCATTGGCACGGGAAAGAGGGGTTGAAGGGGGAGCAACCGGCGACAAACGGAAGAAGAAAAAAAAATAAGGCCAAAAAGCAGAAACAGGGGAGAGGGCGGAAAGGGGGGAGGCGAAAGGTGGTTTAAAACCCAAGGAACTTGCGGGAAAAGCAAGTTAAAGGAATGTAATAGGACGAACGGGGAAAAGCCCTAAGTCCAAAGATCTGGGGACGGCGTATGATGTGAGGATTTGTGGGAGTTTGGAGAGGTAAATAAACGGTTAGGGGAAAAGAAGGGGGAGGAAGGGTGTAAAGGGAAAACTTGGAAAATAGGAAGAAATAATGGACAAAAGGAAACATTACAGGCGGGGGGGGGGGGGAAAAAAAGACGGGGCGGGAGACCGTTAAACTACACTGAAGTGGGGTCGAAGTTAGGAAAGGAGTCTAGCGGTTGGACACGAATAGCAAAGAAGAACGGTGGGAGCGAAAAACGTCGGCGCGTGACGGCTTGGATTAAAAAAGCGAACAAAAAGGACGGGAAGATAAAAAGGAAGTACAAGAGTAAAACAGGTAGTCGAAAAATAATATGACAGTAAGCGAGTCAGGATGTAAGGGATAGGCACGTAGAAAAATGAGGGAGAAAAAGAAGGAAGAATGCGGACAAGAGTGCGGGGGTGGTAAAAGAAAAAAACTACGGGGCAAAGGGGAAAAATGGGGGAAAATAGTAAATCCCAGGAGCGAAGCGCGTTGTGTACTAGTATCAACTAGAGGAATGGGTCGGCAAAGCAGCAACCCGATGGAGCATAAGGCTAAAACAAAGGGGGAAATATGTATATGGAAACCGCTCTGGTAAGGGGGGGCTACGGTCGGCCATACGCGACGTAAAGTAGAGGGGACAATGGACTCGCCGTGATCAGAGATAGTACCGAAAATGAAGAAGAGGAGAGTATCAACGGACAAAGTGCAGAAAGACTAAGCGCGGAAGGGAGATCCCCCCCGGAAATCGGGAGGGGAAACGACGAATGAGAATGAAGTTAGCAGATCAGACGGAACGAGGTGAACCGTGATGGGTCAGTGGCAAAGCTCTTTATCGGAGGGGACGCGCTTTTAGTGAGGAGAAGGACAAGTAAGGGGGTGACTGTGAGTATAAAGAGGAGAAAGGTCAAATCAGGCGAATGAAAAAAAAGGGGAAGGTTTGGGAAAGGTGGCGACAGGGGGTCAGAGCTGGGAGGCAGAGAAGAAGGAGGGAAGATAATAAAGGGTAGGGGGAACTACAGCGCACGGGTATGAAAAAAGGAAGTGCAAAGGACCGTGGGGTCCGGGGAAGGTACGGGGTCGGATAGACAGCTTAAGGAAACACACTCGATGCTGATAACCCCAAATACTAGTAGGCCACTGAAGTTGGGGGAACAGGTATGACTTTATGCAAAAGGGAAAGTGGTAGACACCTTGGGAAAATTGAAGTCGGGAAGGGGAAGGGAAGGAATCAGAAAAAGAAGAAAAAGTCGGCGCTCTGAAACAAGAAAAAAAAAGAGGAGTGGAGTTACGCGTAACCGGCTGTAATGACAGCGGACAGAGCACGTCGAGGGGAACAGGATCACAGAGCGGAGAAAAACCAAAGTGGCGGCAAAGGGGAAAGTATAGTGCACGAGACGGTCCTTGGAAAGGGGGATGAAAAACAGGGCGGCGAAAAAAAGCCTTAGCACAACCAACTGGAAACGGGAAAGGATAGCATGCCTTAGAGCAGGGATGTCAAACCTAAGATAGAGCAAAAAGCAGCATGCAGCAAGGGAAAACGATCAACTGAACCAACAAGCACAGTCCACAATACGAAAGGAAAGAGAATAGGATAAAACTGAGCACAACGAGACCAAAAAGGGCGTATCGAAAAAGCCAGGGGAGGCGGAGAAAGAAAAGGGTCCTATGTAGAACAGGAAAACTGACACCGGCCCAGGACAATGTAACCATCACGAAGAAGGGAGATCAAAAATAGAGGGGGGGTGAGGGGGGTAAAAGAAGGGCCGGATGAGGGGCGTAGATGAAAAAGGGAAGGGAAAACATACATGCGGCGTGACAGCACTAAAGGAAAAGAACGCATAATGCAGAACAGCAAAAACGGTAGTCGGCACAGCAAGGGGGGACAGGCGGTAAAATAGGGGGAACAGAAGGAAAAAAAGCACGAAGGAAAAGGCGGGAAATCACTAAACAATGATGAAGGAAATGGTGGGCTCAAAGGGTGATGCATTAGCCAAGAGTTGGACCCTAGGTTGAGACTTAGGATCGCCGGCATAAAAAAAAACCGCAGGGAAAGAGAACACAGAGAGGCGGGTAAAGAACAAATACCCATAAAAAAAAAAGGCACATTGCAATACGTCAACAAAAAGGTAAGTAGTACCAAAGGAGAGAGACATACAGAGAAAAGGCTTCAGAGAGCGTAGAGAATAGGGGGGCGAAGAGAGAGAATAGAAAAGCGGAGAATAACATAA
>Ga0179593_1334558_pt1 | contig 10288 bp, 19 predicted proteins | sample CZODoug2_1_08_16_FD_185931 | JGI IMG/M metagenome (GOLD analysis project Ga0179593, IMG submission 185931) | Vadose zone soil fungal communities from Angelo Coast Range Reserve, California, USA - CZODoug2_1_08_16fungal (PacBio error correction) | ecosystem: Environmental > Terrestrial > Soil >...
CGAAAAAAAACCTATCAAACTAAAGGGTGCATAACCGGAGGAAGAAACAAAAGACCTATGTAGTGGGGGAAAATATATTTTACCGGGACCTTTCCAAAAAGAAAAAAGCTTACTCGACAGAAGATCACCAAAATTGCTACCGCCGGACGTTGGTACTCAGAGGGAAAAAGAGTCAGAGCAACGAGTGGCGCCCGTTGGGGCTAAGATCCCTAAACCAGGGGTTACTCGCCAGACAAAACACAAAAAAAAGGGAAAAGACAAACCGGGGGAGAAAGGGCCAAAAGTAGAGTGTGTGGACCAGGGCAGACAACCTGACAATCGCCCGTAAGAAAGGGGTTGCACATCAACGGGGGAGGCGAACACCCAGCAAGCCACGTCATTCGGAAAAAAGAAAAAATGGCAGGGGACACGGGGGAACGAACCAAGTGGGAAAGTTTTTTTGTAACAACAAAAACGGTGGGGCAAAGGGAATACAAAAAACAGACTGGGGGAAGGCTGGGTAGGCGTGCCTCCGCCAAGCGACACCGGCAACAAGAAGAAATTTCAATGGGGGGGGTAGGTTTCGGAGGTACCGGTAAGCGCCAAGAAAACGAAGGAAAGGATGATAGTTCTTCGGGGACATTCATACATCAGACTCGGTGTCGGACCGCCTCGTCAAGGGGGAGAAACGGTGGCGCTGGGGGGGAAAGGGGGTCTGCATACGTACAAAGTACCAGGGGGATGGCCTGTCAAAGAATCAGGGGCCACAATCAAAAAAGACGGGATGTAGGTTCATCCACTGGGTTGAGTGGGTGGCTCGTGCGATGTTTGAGAAAGGATCGGATAAGAGAAATTCGGTAACGTGCAAACGGAATAATGGTCTGTCGTGCTGGCAAACAATCAACTGTCACCCCTGGGGTGCAACACCTAAACCAACAAGAGTTGTTTCAAAATAAGATAAAAGAACCCCAGATGTGGGACAGTTCGAGGGAAGCCCAAAAAGCCCTTACGTGAAAAGGTACGAAAGAACAGTTGAGAAATCGGGTTAGGGACGAAGGAAGTAGACATCAAAGGAAGATAGAAAGAAGACACAAAAGCCTGGAAGGTTCAACTGGAAAAAGGGACGCCTGTGTTGAGGAACTAAAAACTGGGGTCAAAGGTGTCTTGAAAGAGAAAACGTAAGGACAGAGATCCTGACACGAACTTGAAAGAAGGCGGGAGGGACCACTTCCCTCCGTAACCTTGAATTGGAACGAAGGAAAACCTATAGAACTCTCCGGCCTTCTAGTTTGCCATAACCACAACGTTTCTGTGGGGAAGAATCCAAAAAAACAAAGATGAGAGAAAAGAAGAAGAGTGTCAAGGAAAGATAAATTCGAAGCGGGGCGAAAATGACAGGTTTCGTCTACGAAGGGGGTAAGGACAAAATAACAATTAGTTCCGCGGCAAGGGGGGAAAAATAGGAAGGTAGGTGTGTGGTAACAAGAAGGGGACAGCTGTGAAAAGCGTTACAACAAAAACAACGCCTGCCTGTCGTTGCCACAAAAGGATGTTTGATGCGCAGGGGGTCCCACAGGCCTCGCTCACAAGGGAATTTTCAAGGGGGAAAAAAACAGCAAAATCTAATCAAGAGAACGATCACCAACTCCAGAACGGGAGAAAAAATGGAGAAGGTGGGGGGAGACGAAAATTTATGAAGGGGGTCAGAAAGATTGGGGGCAAGACTCTGAACCGAAGAAAAAAAAAAAGAAAAACCATGGATACCGAAAACAGGGGGCAAAACGATTAGCGGATAGATTAGGATAGCAAAAACATACACGGGAAAAGACCCGGAAACCGTGCGACAAGAGAAAAGAAAGGGAATTCGGTGGGACAAAGGAAAACACGCGGCTGGGTTTTGGGAGGAAAATCATACAACTCAGGGCTTGAAACAGGTGACTAAAAACAGGGGACGCCCGGAGGAAAACAAAAGAGGGTAAACCAAGATGATCCTGGGGTCATACGAAGTGAACCTATCGCGAAGTACACTTTGAACAAAAAGGCCGGGGCAGGAAGAGAACACAACCCGACCTGGATCAAAATTGCACGTGGGGACGGGAGGGTGGCAAAAAAGTCCAGGAAGACGTAAAGCCGGCAGGGGGGGTGTGAAAGAGTAGACTGGCAAAACAGGTGAAAAAAAGGTGGGTGGGAAAAGCCGTCAAAAGAAAAAACAAGAATTGTCGGTGTCAACGTGCGGCGCCGCAGAGAAAAAAGCCGAGGGTACCCAGGAGGGGGTTTCAATTGGTACTGCACCCAAAAAACTGGGGGGTGAACCTTTCAGCAGAACCTCACAAAGGTTTTTGGGGTGCTGGGGCGGAAAAACACAGTGGAAAGAGGAGCTCGGCAAATTCCACACAGCGGGGCACAGGGTAAAGGGGGAATAGACGAAAAAAAACCGGGAGCCTCCGGCGAATGTTTGAAGAAAGAGCACAGTAACGGAGGGGCCGGGAAAAACATTGAAAGAGACCATACAACGGAAGTATCGCAGGGGAATCACTCATTGAAACTCTGTTTTCGAACGGGGGGGGGGGTTTATGGGGGGGTAACAAGGAATTCAGGATGTTTAGGATGAAAGAAAGGGAAGCGGGAAGTCAGGCTGTTTTAACTCGAAACAAGGCATTAGGGAAAACAGCAAGTGTTGTGGGGGCAGAAACTGGACAGAACGTGGGCAACAGATAAAAAAATGCATGAAGGTGGTTTATGATGGGTGGGTCCAGAAGGAAGAGAAGAAATGGAACTTACGCTTCGACAAAGGAACGGCACAGTTGTTCGGGGCAAAGGGAAAAGAGCGGAAATACCCTTGGGCGGTTTTCCGCCAAAACTGGGTGAGCTACCATGCAGCCGAGGGGGGGGAAAGCAAGAAAAGGTCAGCAAATGAGCACTGGGGGGGGAAAAATACGACGCAGGAGGGGGAATGGAAAAAAGGGACAGGAACCACGCCGAAGGACAAGTATTTGAAACAAAAATTCCCCGTAAACTTGACATAATGGTTCAAAGAGGGAGGGGCTGCTTAAGAAAGGATTGTGGAGATGGTAATCTAGAAGAGGAAAAACGCGCCCGCAAAAAGGAAGAGGCAAAAAAATGGGGGGTTGATAGGTTATGAGGAAACACTGCAGTGGTGTTGAACCACTCGGGGGGGGACTAGACAGTAAAAAAAAAGCCCGAAAAAAATTGGGGGGCAGCCAAAAGGGCCCCCGGAGGGACAAAAGCCTCCGCGGAGTCACGAAACCAAAACGGAAAAAGGAAAAACAGTTGTTTACCCGGAAGGAAAACACGAGGGAAGAAAGAAAAGGAGCCGCGCAACCAGCCGGAAGAAAGAGACCGGACGCCCCTCCAGAAAACAGGAACGAAACCGCGCGAAGCCCAAATAAAATCTTGCAGGCCCATATTCAATTGGGGGAGGTGTGATGGGGCAAGGACGGAAAAAAAAAACACCACCCAGTTTTTGCCAAAAATCAAGGGGGAAGAAAAACCTTACGGTGGGGCCTAGTGTCCAGATCAAACGTTGCCACCATCACTGTTTGGCCCGGCTAAATTGGAAGGATCAAAGGGACGGGCAAAGTTAACCAGCTTAAGATGAGGAAAAAGGGGGCGTGTCAGGGACAGCTCCACGACTGGTTTTGCCCTAAAAATAGGAAAAAAAAGGGGGAGCAGCATACACGGATGGTATGGGGGAAAAAAAGGGAGTGGTTAAAAAGGGGACAGAGGGACGGACTAGGCCAGCCGGGAAGACAAGGGTTCTTTTGGACCCATCGGACAGTCCCAAAGTCACTAGATCAAAAAAACAGAATAACGAGCGACCACCAGGAGCAAAGAAAAAGAAAAGACAGAGGGGGAAAAAATTACCTGCGCAAAGATCAAACAAAACGCAGGTAAAGAAGGATAGAAACTGATCAAAGAAAAAGCAAATGGCCGGTACCAATCTAAAGGGGTCAGGGGAAAACAGCACACAAGAATGCAATGGGATGGAAGACGCTACCAATAAAGACCTGAAAAAAAAGACAAAAGCGTGACGAACACCGAAGCTATTCACCCGACAAAACATCAAAAAATGCGAAACCAGAAACAGGCCCTAAGCGAAGATAAAGAAGACTAAGAAAATAAGGGAGGGGGGTGATACGCACGAAAAACACCAACGTCTGTGGATGACAATCGTAGACGGGGGAAGGAAACTGGACGAAACATAGTGGACACCATCAAGAAAGTGAACAAAAAGAAGCACAGAGGGCTGAAGAGAAAAACATATACACGGGTTGAAAGGGTCAACAATGGGAGGCAGGACGTTGTTACGGGGTGTGGGGGGCGCAAGAAAGTTAGGGGGAAAGAAAGAAAGGTAAGAGCGTGGGTACTTGAAAAAGTGGGTCAAGGCGCAACAAAAACTGAACTATCCTGGAACCAAAGCGAGCGTAAGGGAAACGAGAGATAACGCTCCTTGGAAGGACTTGGGGGTGAAAATAATAAGAGAGGACAGTGTCCGTACGGGAAGGAACAGCGACCCATTAGGCGAAAAAGAAAACAAAACTTGGGGCTGCCGGGGCCAACAACGGGAAACAGAGCAAATGGGGAGGGAAACGAGCGTAAAAAAAGAAACAAGAGACTTTGTCAAGGGGGATGGCAGAAGGTTAATGGACAATAACAGGGGTCCCAAACAAACTAGCAAGAGTGGTGAAAAAACATACAAGGGAAAGCCCAGGGAAAACCCACGAGGATAGCTAAAAAAAGACCCAAGGTCGACCCATCCAAAGAAACTCCGAGGAGGAAAAGACACACAGTCCTCACCCCCAAAACCAAAAACGATGGTGTTGGGAGAAATAACGAACAGACAAAGGCAAAGGAAGGCACGAAAAAGGAGGTCAAGGGGAAACGATAAAAAATTGGGATTAAACTACGAAAAAGGGGACATCAATTGGCAACAAAGGACACCCCCTCGACCCAACCAGACCCCGACAAAACAAAAACGGAAAATAACGGTCGGAGAAAAGGGAAGGGACGTTCAGAATGCGGGAAGTGTTCCTGAGAACATGTAGAAGACCAGAGGAAATGATCGGAAATCCAGGAAAGAAGAACACGGGACACGAGGGTGAGGTCAAAAGTAAGTCAAGCCCCTTGGCGCGCCAGTGGAGGAACTGCAAAGGGGTAGTGACCGGTGGTAACAGGAAAAAAAAGGAGAACCGGCTAAAACTCACAGTCCCACGGGAGGGCGGCAGAAACATGAGTTGAAAACCCTCCTAGGAACGACTGGAATGATCCGAGTAAAAGACATATCGGCACAAAAAAATACAAGGGTCGACGAGGGGGGAAAAATCACAGAAAAAGAGTGGGAAGGGAGGGGGAATTCAAATGAGCCATCAACCAGAAAAAAAAAAAAGAAAAAAATGAGTCAGCCCAGGTCGGGGGGAAAGAATAGAACCTCAGCCGTGTGGTCGGCAAGGAAGAGAAAAATAAAGAAGATCGGGGTTGAACGGTGTTACTGGGCAGGGAAGAGGGGCCTATGTTTCCACAATAGCAAAAAAAAATTTAAAAAAAAAAGACGGGAAGTCGGCAGGGAGCGCAAAGTGGTCCCGTGGAGAACAGTGACCGGCACGAACTGCCCTGAAATTGGGAGTGAAAGGAATTCACATAACGCGGGTGAGAAGGAAAGGTTCCCTCAAACGCAATGACAAAAGGGAGATGCTTAAGAAAAACACAATACAAAAAACGTTTAAGGGGAAGGATAGAGATGGATGGCATGGCGGGAGCGGAAGGAGACACTAAAAGGAAAGAATGACAAGCCTACAGCCATCCAAAAAACCCGGATGACCTGGGTGGTTGCGACAACGGGGTCCCAGGGGAGGGAAAGGACCGCAGAAACTGCAAAACCATGTGTAAGAAGGGTATGTTAAAAAAAAGGAAGCTGCCGTGTGAATACACCTGTAAAACAAGACATGTCACTGAGGGGAGGGGGGGGGGGGTGTCATTCAAAAAAAAAAAACTGAGGTCTCTAGGGACGACTGGGCTGACTGAGTTTGTAACCGCAATTGGTTATGGAGGATTGAAAAAAATAAAGACCCGAAACAGCAACGGCGCGGTTGGGGGGGGAAAACAGGAGTCAAAAGGATGTCCGGAGGCCGAGGAAAAAAAGTGTCCGGTAAGGATGGAAGACACTTCAGGGGGTTGACTCACGTGAAAAAAAAAAACCTCCCGTGACTGAGTACTGCGATGGCAAACATTGGGTGTCAATGCCCTGGAAGACTTGGGGGGAAAGGGAAAAAAGAAGAGCAGCGGCGGACGCACGTGACTCTCGGGGGAAAAACAAGGGGGCAGGGGAAGCGCTCATACAAAGCCCCTTAAACACTACACGGGCGAGGACAGTCAAGGGGAACATACGGTTTCCGGCGAAAAATAAGTACTAGGCAACTAGTCGGCAAGGAACTAAAAACCAGTCCTTCATACCGATAACACGCCCCAAATTGGAGCGGGGGTGTCCCGGTGGCGCGGGAACCAGGGGGGACAAAATTGGAAGGGTTCAGAAAAATGCGATCCGCAACAGGGGGGGGGTATATGACATTTCCGCAAAAGGTGACAAAGACAAGAAGGTAGCAAGTTAATTAGGCACCCAGGTGGGACTCAGTGGGAATAGCAAAGAGGAGAATAGATGCGTGGCGAAGGAGGGTACGGAATTAACTCGAGTCGGTTGGCAAAGGGGGAAAAGAACTATGTTTGTAAACGTAAAGCAGGGACTTAGGGGGGGGGGGAAACCGTTACCAGACAGGCAGGACAGTTGAAATCCCTGCAGCCTCAAAATAGAGGTCTAGTCCTGGCCACAATGCCGCTCGAAAACTTGGGGAATCGTCCTGGGGTTGGAGAATCACAGGGGCCAAAATAAGACTGGTCGGTGAAAGATCAATGGGCGAGAAGCGGACTGGCACGCCCGGGGGATCTGGGGAAAAAAAAGGCCGGCAAAATGGTCAATGGTGTGCGGTGAGCAGGCTCAGCCGTGACCCAAGCCAAACGCGGTCGGAAGAGGGGGGACGGCAGCCCGACAATCCGGCCCGGGACACAACGCTTACACTAAATTCAGGGTTTAACCCAGACAGGTCCCCGCAGCAGAAAAAAAAAGAAAAAAAAGCAGGAAAAGCACACGGGCAAAAACATCAGTAACGGAACTAACCGGGAGTGAAAGGTGGCGGGTAGCACCCTCTCTGAAGATGGTTTGTGTCAAAAAAAGCCCAAAAGTTGACGATGGTTGAATATGGGGAGGGGTCGGGGGGTCCAGTATGTCAAGGGGAAATGGAAAAAGGACTCCCCATAAAAAAAGGGGAACATTGGGGTCGGGAAAAGTAACAAAAAGATTTTCAACAACTCCTCTGATCCCCTGGTCAGTGGGGGAGGGCTGGGTTGACTTGGGGTAGATGTTATTGGGGTCGGGGAAATCTCCAGCTCAAAAAGGTTTAAAAGGGGTCCACAGGTGATCCAATGCAGTGGGAATTGCGCAAGTGAAGGGAGGAATTCCAGAATGCCGGATAGGGGGGGGGGCGAAAAAGACTCCTGGGACAAGATGGGTACCGGGGCAAGTTGAAGTAGAAACGATCAGTTGGGGGGGAGAGAAAGATGAACGCGATTTCTGAGCAAAGGGGAAATGTGAGCTGGGGTTCTGGGCCCTCGTAACCATAGGGGGGGTGAGCCCGTCAGGGTGGAGTGTGCGCGAGAAAAGAAAAGTGGGGGATTTCTCACCGATTTGGTCAAAAGAACCCGGTTTTGGGGCAGCAGATCAAAACGGACGGGGCAAATGAAAAAAAAGAGGGGGTGTGAAAAAACATCGTACTGACAAAAACATAGGAAAGGGTTTAAAAAAAAAGGCAAAAGTAAAGCGAAGGAACGCGTCCCATCAAGGGAAAAGAGATAAATCAGGGGAGGATACTTAAAACAAACGGATCTTCACTGGGGACCCAGTCAAAAAAAAGGGTGGGAAAGGACTTAAGGTTTCCAACTGTGAGAAAAAAAAGGAATGGGGTGGACGGACTACCGTAGGAAAAAAGGGTTCGTTGTAGAAGGAACTGAACGCCAACCGAAAAAAGGGACCAGAACTTGTCTTTGTCACAACGGCGGGTTAATTCCGAGAATGCGTCGAAAAATGACGACGCGCAAAAGCAGACAGACGGGCGGCTGAGCCGGGAGAGCGACCCGTTTCGAGGGATATTTAACTCCCCGATTGGGTCGGGGATTGTTTAAAGGTGAAAAAACTACCCGGTGGGAAGCTAAGAGGTCAAGGTGAAGGGCTGGGAAAGGTCATTGGCAAAAAAGGCCCCTGGGGCTAGGCAACTGGGGGACAACTTTGGGGTTTGTAGGCGGGTAACTACCAACGAGGGGGGGGGGGGAAAGACAATTGAAAAACACGCAGTTGTTTCAGGACAACAAAGCCAAAAAAAAACCCTAATCAACCTCGGTAGATGCGCAATGAAAGTTCGGCGCGAAACACATGTCCATGCAAGTCTGGGGGGAAACAGACTTTTAATCGTTGAAATAAAAAGGGAAACCAGCGGAACGCCAGCGTGAAACCGAAAACCTGGAAAATTTGACGGCCAAGGCTTACGGCAAGGGGAAAAGAGGTAGGTGGAACTGGAAACTTAGCATGCCATCGTGTGGACATTAGTCCGCGTCCCAATGAGGGGTCACACGGAGGGGCTGGGAAAATGTCGGGATGCGAAACAAAGCACGGAAACTGAATGTGAGACACAAGTGGGCTTACGACTAAAAGACAAAAATGGGAAGGAAACGAGGGATTTTTGCCACTTGCAAAGGGAAAAAAACATAAAGACCGAAGCGGGAAAGGCCATGCCTTAATGAGAGGCACACTCAGAAACCCCCCAAGAAAGAGAGCGCCAGCAGGGGGGGGGAAAGTGCGAACAGGCACTTCACCTGCCGAGAAAAAGACCCCACCCAACTGGTAAACGAAAAAAAAAAAAGTTAAAAAGCGGGCAAGGAGGGGGCCCTATCAGCGAAACCGACCAAGGCAAAGGGAAAAAGAGGGGGAAAAAACAGTCCATAGAAAAAAACAATCTAATGAGGAGGAGTTCGATCGACGTGGGGAGGGAATAGAGTCTGGGACGAGTTTTTACCACAAAAAACGGGGGAACCCAAACAGAAGAGGGGGGAAATTACTGCTAAAATAGAAAAGGGGGGATAGAGCCGGACGGGGTTCCAAAAAAAAAAAAGACCGGTACGAGCTGAAAGCGGAAAAGAGCCAGAGGGTCAAAGGGGGGAGAAAAAAGGAACAGCGAGAGGACGCGCCACAAAAACAACAAGGGAGAGTTGAACATTAAAGAGGGGGGGAAACAAGGTAGTCGGGGGGGAACTTAAAAGAAACCACACGGAAGGGGGGAGACTCTTGCGCGTGAGGCGAAAACACAACGACACGGCGAGGGCGGAACCGAAAGGGGAGGTTAGGTGTGACCGCCCACCGGGTCAATTGAGGGGACAAGGTTTTCAAAATTGTGGAAAAAAAAAAAGGGGTGGGGGGGACACCCCTTGGGCCGAGCTTGTCTTCAGGGGGGGGCTTCACGCCAAAAAACGCCAGGGGAAAAGTGTTATTTCTTTTGGGAAAATAAAGGCTGCCGGGGAAAAAAACGTCCAAAAGGAATACTAATATCTCCAGGGGTGGGCTGAGGGTGACCAGATCATCGAAAGATGGGAGGAAGACCGAGTCAAGGTGTGGGGAGGGGTGAAAACCTTAAAAAGTGGCTTGGGAATAAACTTCAAAACCAATGTGCAAAAAGAAGAAAGTGAAGAAACGATCCGGAATCCGGAATGTAGGGGGGGAGGGGTCCGACAGGTGAATGGACTGGACGAGGGGTGCGACCAAAAATCTAGGAAAAAACAAAAGAAAAATCGGGGGGCAAAGGGTTCAGAACAGATACAAGGGTCACGGGGGTGAGGGATGCAACAAACAAAGGAGGGAAAGCAGGCCGCCAATCGGCTGACAAAAAAGGTACACAAAACAAGCGCAAAACAGGGAAAGTGGTAACGAGAGACAAAAGATGTGGATCTAAAGGCGTGAAAAGAAAACTCGTAAGGAGCGAGAAGGTCAACCATCCACGGCAGCCAGCCAAAGTCGGCGGGGAAGAGCCGTGGCGGACAGGCGGGACAGCCGTAACAAAACTAAACGAAAATTTAAAGCGAGGCCTGGGAACGACGAGCGTAATAACACTTCCTTACATTATTAGCCGCCACCTGAAATAGACGCTCAGGGAGAAAAGGTAAGCCCAGTGATGGGGGGGGAATTATGCGGAAA
>Ga0179593_1356774_pt1 | contig 10288 bp, 11 predicted proteins | sample CZODoug2_1_08_16_FD_185931 | JGI IMG/M metagenome (GOLD analysis project Ga0179593, IMG submission 185931) | Vadose zone soil fungal communities from Angelo Coast Range Reserve, California, USA - CZODoug2_1_08_16fungal (PacBio error correction) | ecosystem: Environmental > Terrestrial > Soil >...
AAAAAAAGAAAAGGGGGGGGGGCACGGGACTGACCCTCCCAGCCTCACTGGGCTGAAGGATTTGGAAGCTGAAGAAAAAGGGGAGTGCCTATAGTCATTACTTGGAGGGAGGTACCGGAAGGAAAAAAAGATAAGGCGACATGAGAATGGGGTGAAACTTAAACTGAAGCGGGTGCAGAACGATCATGACTAGTTATCTCAGAGAGGCAAAAGCTAGCACTTAGGACCAAGGACCGGAGTTCAATCTGGAATATAAGAGTAACATGATGGAGGAAAAGAAAAGAGGATTGAAGTCGCCGCGCGGGTGGGTGCAACGAACAGAGCCCTTGAGCATGAGAAAACCTGCGAGACAAGGGCAGACATAGAGGGGAAAAAAAGGACGAAAACGCCTCTTCTACCCGTTAATTTCCGTGCAAGCCACTGGCTCAATCGAAGATGAAGGGAGGGGGTCTGTATAGCTCAGTAATTGGTGGTGTTTGTAGTATCTCGGAATATAATCTGGTTTGGGTTGGTCATTGCCTCGCAAAACGCTAATTCATACACAATGCCATAACTCGGGAAGCTCCTTGAAAGTATTGTCAAAAAGAGGGGAAAGAAAAAACCCAAAGGGGGACGAAGGGAGAAGGCGGCCTAAGAACAATCGGTACAACAGAAAAAAAATTGAATTCTTCGTTATTCCCAGAGTGAAAGTTTTGAACCCGAGGGAAAAAAACACACCAGCCCATGACGGTTATATAGAGTCTATCCATGGCGACAGCTAAAGAAGTCATCGAAATAATTGTTAAACGATAAGAAGACAACGCAAACGCGAAAACAAGGCTTAGATTTGTCTCTAACATGCAAATAAGGAAGTCATCTCTTTAAAAGAAAAGTACAAGAAAACGAAAAAAAGCCAGGGAGAGATAGGCTGAGACGTATCCGAGGCACGGGAACGGAACGAAGAATTGAGACGACCTGGAGTAGGCCACTCAACTGACAGAAGGAAAGTACGAAACGGGTAGCATGGTGATCCAAACTGGAAAGGTTCCAGTGGAGGGGGATACTGGGGTACGAAATTGGAAGGGAAAGGGAAGGTAGGCGAATAAAAGCCAGGGGAAAAAAGCTTATGATGCGTTTGTCGAGGTAAAACAAGAGGTGCTAGAAAAAGCCGGCGGAAAAAAAGAAAGCCTTGGGGAAGGGAGGTGATATGACAGATCGGCAACGGGCTCCCGCAACGGGGCGAGAGGAGAGCTGTTCCCATTGGCTTGCCTGGTATCAAAAGGGTAAGAGGAAGAATCAATAGATATAGAAGCAAAAACTGAGGATCTCCGAGAGAGATCTCAGCAAGAAAAAATGAGAGGAAAAAAAAATGTGGATGCAGGAAATTTCAATTTTGAAAAAAAAGTGCGCCACGAGGGCACTTTCTCACGGAGAGGGTTCCTGTTTGTGACGGGATGCCATAAGCGCCAAAAGCCTGAAAGGGACCGAAACGGCGGTGGTAGTGGAACGAAAACTGCGAGAAAGTCTTGGGAAACCCGTGCCATGGGAATGTTCAAGGGCGACAAAGGGTCTTGAAAAATTGAAAGAGGGAAGGGGGACACATTTACCATCAAGTGAAATTGCGTCATGATTATTGACCATTGCAAGAAGAATGTGCTATTGGGGGGGGGTAAGAGTGGACTATTCAACTAAATTGGATTCACTAGGAAAGGGGAGCTGTAAGTCAGGGGCGCGGAGAGAGGGAATGGGTGTGTGCAAGTATGCTAGAAAGGATTTGGGCCAGCGCAAAGAAGATACGTGTGGGACCGATCGATGGGCCTCATTTAGGAAAATGCTTTAAGCGGGAAGAGTTCGAGGTTACCTTCATTCTTATGGGAGATGAGCAGTGTAGCTCGAACATGCGGGAGGCGGGTGGTTCAATTCTTGTGAGCAGGAAATTGGGAAACCGCCTACCAGGGGGTGGGAAAAAAGGGGGGTGGACATTCACTTTAGAGGGTTTGAGTAGCCTGCCGCTTTCTTAGGAAAGAGGGGTGCGTGAAAACGCTATTTCAGTCAATACAAGGGCTGCCAAAAAGAAAGGGTGGAGGGAGGGGGAAGGGGGAGATAAAGGGTAAGGCCCCAAAGAAGCGGAAACGAGGGGCCTGGGAAAAACAAAAACAAAAAAGGCGGGAAGCACCCTCAGGGGAGGGGTGGGGGGATCGACGTCTAGTTAACAACCCTTGGAAGAAAAAGGGGGAATGGGTGCAACGATTGGATTTCGGGGAACAGATAAGGCGGCAAGACCTGGGGAATCTGAAGAAAAGCTCGGGGATGGACCACAGAAGAAAGACTCCTCCGCGTGGATTCATCATCTGGGACATAAGAGGACGTTGAACTTTTTTCATTGGGCCGAAGAGTATCTGTGGGAAAAGACGAGTATCCAAAGTAGGAGGAGTCAAGTGGAGTTTAAGAACATAAAAGTACCTTGCTCAGGAAGGATTCCTTCTGCAGGAGGAGATTCTTAGAAGAAAAAGATAGAAACTGGAGCCGAGGAAAATTGGGACCTACATCACGGGACTCAGGGGGGGCTTAACATAGAAACACTGAAAATATTTCGACGGGATATCGGAACTAAAAAAGTAAAAGGGCATGGGGTCGTTGGGGCCACTGGTTGGAGACGTGAGCTAGAAGAGGATTTTACAAAAGAAAGGAATGTTGGAAAAGGAAGGCGGTCGAAGAAGAGGAAAAAAACCTGGCGGAGTAAGTCAGTGGGGGAAACTTTTCAAGGGGGGCGGTGGAAAAAAACGCCCGGGACGGAAACCGGGGCTGAATTTCGGAAACTGGGCTTGCGGGAAGTGGAGGGATTTTGAATTGTCCTAACTTAAACCGGGGAGGTAAAGGTTTAATTGGAGAAAGGGGTAAAAGGTGCAATATCCGGAGAGGAGGGCGCCGTCGAGAATGTCACAATAGGGCAGAGTTTTAAAGGGGGAATGGCGGCAAGAAACCAGAGGAAGATTCGCAGTGGGAATTCTCCACGACTTGGGGAAACCCAGACGGATGGGCATTGGTGAGGGGCAGAATCCGGTATTAATTGGATGGGACACCATAGGCATAACCAAATCTCGTCAGTCGTCCCATTGGAGGGGGGAACCGGCGAGTTTCCTGCAACCGACTCGAAGTGGCGGTGTACCATGAAAAGAAAAAGAGACCCTTGAATGAGTAGCATTGGGTCGTTTGCTCTAAGAAGATTGAATAAAAAAGTAGATAGAGGGCGCAGCTCCACTAATAAAGCGTGGAACGCCGCGGTTAATCACGGTTAAATTCAAATATTTGGGAAAAATATCCTGAATCGTGGCTAGATAACGGCTTAAAGGGAGGTTCACCATGTGCACGAAGCATCTAACCCACCCTAAGAATAAAAAAAATGAAAAGGGGAGTTAGAAGAAAGACGGCAGATAAGGCAACATTGGCTTATCAAAGTGGGCGTAGAAGGTCCGTCACTAACTCCAGGAAGGGGAGGGACCTAGTTACCACAAGAATCATGGGAAGTTTTGATGTTTGGAGAACCCTTTACTTGAGGCGATCGCTCGCGGCCGGCACGGCAAAATTTGGAATCCGACTCGGACGAAAGCGACCAAGGGCACAGCAAGCACCACTAATAGAGGGAGAGGCAGCATCCGCTCCAAAAAGTCAAAGGAGCTTGAAGTCTCGATATGGTGAGAATCGAGAGATGTAAACCTCCGTCTCTAGCTCAGAGGGCAGATGCGCAGGGCTCAATTAAGAAGGGATTGTGAGAGGGATACGGGGCTGGGAAGGATTTGTGCGTTCTCCGAAGAGAGCAATAGAGCATTATTTTGAAAGGACCATTTAGGGAGCGTAACTACCTTAAAAAGTACATGAGAGGTTAAGCGGGAGAAATTAACCAATAGAACTGCGTGGCGTATCGTTCTAACTGAGAAGGCACGGGATATTCTAGAGGGGTATATAATATTAAGTCGTACGCATCACGAAAAGGTACAGCAGTGGATGATGAATCACTCAGAGAAGAAACGCCTATTAAAAATATATCAGGCACAACTTAATTAGGAAATGAGAGGATGGGTCTGGCGGCTGGAAGGAGGTAGACGTCTCAAGCGATGAATAAGAAAGGGGTCAAGGATGAGGAGAATACTGGAAAAAAAAAAAAATTATCAAGAAGTTACAGATCAGGGCAAAAAACTGAGGACTAAAACTGAAAAAATTAGAACGCGGGCAATGAGGTTATGGAAGGGACAAAGGAAATCAAATAAGAGCTTGGTTTCCAGTTAGGGCCTCTGACACAATTTCCGAATAATGATTGAGAGCTGTCTCTGTACGGAAAAAATAAGAGGAACCGTCCATTATCAACCCATCAACAATGAGTGTATCTTTTATCATCTGCTCATGCAAACGAAGAGAAGTGGGAGGTCAGGTTTACAATGAGAAAAGGAAAACGATTGGAGCAAACGCAGAAGCGGATGCAATTGACCCTTCAAGGGAGAGCGGATCTGACTCACTTATGAGGGACTGGGAAAAGGATTAGGGGAAAGTTTCTATAGTCAGTTAAAACACAAAAACCCGTTTACTTTGGGGGACGCGGAGCTCGGACCAGGGGAAAACCGGTGCAATCAAACAAACAAGATGTTAATTCGTGCGACTGACCCTCTTGGTTCAGAGGCGGGGCGCGTTCACCAAAAAAGATATAATAAAGTTGGCAGAAGAGCCACTGTTGGGCGTTCTCGGAGGCTGGTTAAACCATCATTCAAAGCGTGAATCAGTATGAATTGGCTGATGCCGGGGAAGCGCAAAAAGTACCGGTGCCTCGAAACTAAGTTATCGGAGCACAAGGTCCAAGAGGATGGGTGTGGGACCAGACGGAGGGGCAAAAAAGGGCACTGACTATAATGAGCTTAGAAGTACCTGCGGGCGGGCCGAGAGGCCGTTTGACGGGCAAGGAATGAGGGTCTCGACAAAAGAAAACCCAGGTAATTGTCGAAGGGTTACCTACATGTTACAAAAGCCCGGAGGAATTCTGGAACGGGTTGAAGAAGCCAGTTAGTACGGTGAATCAAATGTGGACATACTGGGGGACTCTATTGTTGTACATGGGTAATACCCTGCTACCGGGATCCTGAGGAAAAAGGAAGACCTGATGGGAACCCTGATCTCCGAACACGAGAGATGAATATCTTCCCTATTTGTTCTAAAGGATGGAACTCAGTCGACATGAAGCAAAAGCTTCAAGTATGTGAGGTTAAATCGCCTTAAAGAAAAAATAAAGGGCTCAAAAGGTGATTCTTGCTTAAAAAGTGAAACATATCCCTCGGCGTCATGTTGCACTGAAGGGATGATAACATCACTTAACAAGACGCAATGGGAAATCAAATGGGTTACTAAACGCAAGATTGGATGGAGAACGCCAAAAAAAGGCTTGGGTATTGAAAAGATGCTTAGCGTCAAGCTTGAGAAAAGAGGATCTCTAAGAGGGGGGGACGGTTCGAGGGACATTACCGGGTGGGGGGAATAGTAAAATAATCTAGAGCGCGGAACCGTAGAAAGAAATTGTTTCAAATAAACAGAGGACTGGATAAGGAAAAGGTGGGGGTAACGCGAAAAGAAAGTTTAATTGTCTAGATTATGAAAATCAATAGAGCCTGTAATTTGGAAGCCAAAGGGGGGGAACTCTCTATATTTACTGAACTCTCCCTAGGCCTAACTACCGGATCGGGAGAAAAGTTTAAATTGATGTATGTAAAACCATAGTGAAGAAATGCTCCGATGATGGAGAAATGAGTTCAATCCCATAAAGCACTGAGGAAAAGTAACCTAACTTTTGAAATTGGAAAGATTCGTGCGGTAAGTGCTGGATACCACGCTTTTGGAGGCATCTGAGGGGGCACTCCCTCGCAGGGGTCTGCAGAGACCCCGGTAGCAGTCCTTAAGGTTCCAGAACAATAAAAATCCCGTAAACTTGAAACATTCCTCGAAGAAAAGGGAGTGACTGTTAAAGGCACTCGTAAGAATGAACCAAAAAGGGGAGGTTCTAACGCCGCGGTGGGTGGGGGGGGGGGGGTGGCAAAGGGCGATGTCAAGCAGGGGATGAAATTTTTGGGAGAAGCGAGCCTCGGACATTCAAAACCCTGACATAAAAATGTTAAAGAGGGAAGGTGGGCAGCATTGAAAATTCACATAGGACAAACAGGGACAAAGGAAGGGGAAGGCTGAAGAAAAAGCGATCATGAGACGCTGTTACAACGAAAAAAGGGGGAGGACTTTACCGTGGTGACAGGAGCCAACTGAACTAACGAGGCTTCATTCTTGAGGAGCCCACTTCAGATAGAATTTCCCAGAAGAAGTTGGGACACGCGGGGGAGAAGGACCAAATATAAGCAGGTCCTCCTAAATAGAGCAGGGCAAAAACCATGATGGATTTTCAGACAACCATCAACAATCTAGGAAATCGCAATTTAAAAACAATGTAAAGAACTCTCTCCTTCGGCTACCTTATGGCAGACCGAAACTGACTTTCGCCAGGGGAGAAGAAAGCACAAACTCAGCATAATAAACCGGACTAAGGAAAGGTACCTGCAATCGAAGTCAGTTTCGAGACGCCTAAGGAAAAGGCCTAACGAATGTTTAAGTCATACACGGGACAATGGAAAGGGGTAAAATTCGGAGGAAAAGGGGAGGGTGTAGATCCGTTCTACACTAAAAGAAGGGGCTTAGGGGAAGGCGTGGGAGTCGGAAATCTGCTATGGTTGAAATACAAGGCGGAACGAATTTAACTGTTCAGGAAGCGCAAGAGAATCTTGAAATTACGAAGTAAGTTTGGTGGAATAAAGCCGACGCGAAAACCGGTGAAGATCCTCTACAAAAACAACAACGAGGGGAGGGGGAAAAGTTAGCCTTTGCTGACACACTTTTTACGGAAGTTCAAGTGGGACGGATACGGAAAAAGCGCAAGGGGAGGAAAAAACTATATTACGCCGTGTAGGGGAGAAATGAAAGAAGCAATGATCGCCAAAGCCCAAGGAAGGAAAGGAGGGGTATGGAACAGGATCGACTCAGGCGGGAACAACCGGTCCATTAAATGGAAAGGAGACGCATCATAAAGGAAATGACAGAGGTGCGAAAGGTACACACTGGGAAAAAGGAGGGCTTCTGATTATTACTCTCATGATACTGGAAAAAGGGGGGGTGGGTCCTAGGGAGGGGGGGGAGGTGCAAATCAGAAAGGGGAAGAATTTTTGCTCTCTGTCATAGTACTCAAATGGAAGTGGGAATAAAGTTGGGTATGGGGGGAAAAAAAAGCCGTGAGAAAGGATTGGGGGCTGATGGAGAAAATCCTACAAATTTTTTGGAGAAAGGGAGAGTCCTGAACTTTTAATCAAGGGAGTATGAGAAAGAGTGAAGAAATTCTATGCAAAAAAAGGGGGAGGCGGATGGTCACTGGGATGAGGCGAGGCCTATACAAGGAAAGGGGATAAGGGTGCAATTTGGGGCCAAAAATGGGGGCGGAGGCAGAAATGGGATGTCACGCTCTTCTGGGTCGAACGGCAAAGTAATCAACCATGGAGCGTGTCGGGGTTGCGGGGGGATTTGAAAAAAATTCAGAAACACGTTCTAGAAAAAGGAGGGTAATGAGGGGAATGCAGTAGAGGAGATAGGTGATTAAAAACACACAGGAGAAAATCGATCCTGGTGGACCAAACACAAAAAGAGGTTAAACCGCCACTCGTTTCGTTGGCTTCTCGGAAACGAGTTGCCGGCAACCAAAATCAAGGAAGAGAGAAGGGGGAAGGTGCACTTCTTTTTTTGACTAACAGAGAAGATGAAAGGATACAAAGTGGGAAAATATGGAAATCTATTGGAGGGGACCGAAGATTGACAGCAGAAAGCGGGCTGGGAGTCAAGACAGGGGGTAAGAGACAGAGCAAGATTCCATTCGTTTTGAGAAGCGTGTAAGGAGGGGGGGCTGGGAGATCCAGCTAAGTAGGCAATCAGGTCTGGACAGGGAGGTAATCAATCCCGAGTGAAAGAATTATGGGTGGGCTCGGAAAGGGTAAAGAAAGAGGGGAGAGAAACCGGGATGAGAAAAGTGAAAGAGGAATACGATGCACTGGTATAAATGATGGAGCAATTAAAATTCTCAGAGCTCAGGATAAAAAAATAGAGAACGTGGGTTAAGGCAACAAGTTCTGGAACGTTCGCAAAGAGGTTCTAACATAATGGGGACGAGCCCATTACCCAAAAAAATCATGCGAATCGTAGCAAAGCTGAGCATTAAGAAGGAGGTGAGAGTCAAAATTATTGGGTCGGAGAAAAAGAACTCTTTAAAAATTGGACATCGGGAATGTGAGGAGGCGCATTCGGGTCAGGTGGGTAACTAAGAAGGTGACTACTGCTGCCCGCGGGGGAGTTAAATGGGGGGGAGTGAAGAAAAAATAACGGGGAGACACCGAGTAAGAGCGGGGAGCGCGCCTTCACAAGAAAGGGGATTGGGAGCCGGTGAAAATTGCGTTGAAATAAACCAAGACGGTGGTAACATAGTTGGGTCGAGGCACGGAAGGAAAATGCGTGTCGAAGAAGATTCCGGAAGGGACAAAAAGAGAGGACAAAAAAAAAATAGGGAAAGATGGGACCATTTTTCTGTCCACCGTCGCAAATTGTCAAAAAAAACCGAAGAAAAGGGGGGGGAAAGTTTCCCCGGGATAGTACCAGGTCAAAGGGGGTGGTTTCGGGGGCGCGCAGCCTCAAGTTCAACAAGAAAAGAAAAGAATTAAGACGTAGAGAGTAAGGGGAGAAGATCGGCAATCCCGCCCGGCGTTGACTGGGGGGGAGAACACTTCAGATGGGCATTAGGGGGGGAGTGGTCTAGGAAAGGTTCGGCGGCGGTTCCCTGGAACGTACGCTCTCCCCCTGGAATACAGTCTCGCGCAAGTTGTTTTGACCGAATAAAAAAAAATCGGAAGCAACCTGTGGGGCAAAGTACAAAGTTAGTTCGTGGATGGCCAAACGCTGAAGCCAGATTGAAACAAGGGTCATGTTCCACCACGGCAGGCACCCTATTGTGCAAGGGAATCACACTGGAGGATGGGGGAAAAGTCAGCGACGGCCAGTCACGGCGTTTTTTGGCTCGCGACGCCAATCGATGCTCCCTTTTCCGAAGAAAGACAGACCAGCTGAAAAGCTAAGGGGGAGCAAAGCTAGTAGCAAAAGGTGCCCATTTTCATGGGAGAACTAGGAGGCGGGGATGGGAAAGAAGTGAACAAAATCAAAGGAGAGACGGCATGATAAAAAGCCGATGGTATTCTGTTAGTGGATGAAAGGGAAGGGTTTTTGAGGGGGAGGGGGTCTCTTCCGATAGCAAAATAAGAGGTAACTCCAGGGTAGCAGGAACTCCAACTGCAAAGGACTTAGAGGTGAAAAAGGACAAAGAAATCAAGGGTACAATGACGTGTCAATAAGGCTTGTAAAGCTTAGAAGGCTTTTAGGTTAAAGATATTGCTGAAAATGGCAAGGGCGGATACTAAACGAAAAAAAAGTCTCCGGTGCTGGGATGAAAGAAGGGCAATGGTACATCCACTCCACCAAAAACAAATAAAGTAATTAAAGTAGGGTGAGTCAGGTCTTATTCTTGGAAAGAAGGGAGAGCAGGGATTAACAGACCTCACGGGGAAGAAATAGCAGCCTGGGACGAGAGATGGAAGAATCGGAAGGAAGTTGGAAAAGGTTAAGAATACGGCCTTCTAGTCTTCTGATCATCTTCAGAAAAAGAGGGGAATCCTGAGTTTGTTGACCAGGCAGGGCGCTCTAAAGGATATGGGGGTACTTGGTATTTAAAGCGATATAAAAGTCCTTAAAATCATGAAGTGTAGATTCTCTACAAGTAAAGAGATCGCTGACGAAGCGTATAAAAGAAGCAAAAAAATTAATTGAGCTTATCACATCTAGTAGCAATTGTGTGTTCTGATTCTGTTCAAAAATCGCCTATAATCAACACAGAGGGAAAGCTTGAGAGAAAGGAGGGGGTAAGAGGCTTCGTAGCTTATTCTTCCTAAAAGGGACTAAGGGGGGGCGTGCTATGGGAAGAAAGTTCAGGTCGATATGTGGACGTCGAGGCGATGCAACGCCGAGGCCCTAGCCTGAATATAACAGGGTGAAAAAAAAGAAAATCAAGGAAGGTCGGGGAAAGGAAATCGGGTTGTCTGGAGCTTGAATACATCTACGACATTTGCGGTGCGCAAAGGTGGGGCCGTAGCATTTGAAATCGCTTATAAACAGACCGATGCTAAAGAGCAGCCGGTATAAT
>Ga0179593_1410917_pt1 | contig 10288 bp, 13 predicted proteins | sample CZODoug2_1_08_16_FD_185931 | JGI IMG/M metagenome (GOLD analysis project Ga0179593, IMG submission 185931) | Vadose zone soil fungal communities from Angelo Coast Range Reserve, California, USA - CZODoug2_1_08_16fungal (PacBio error correction) | ecosystem: Environmental > Terrestrial > Soil >...
GGAGGAGGTTTGAGGCACTCGACAAAATACGGGGAGCGGGGGATCAAATTGGGAACGGGGGCACTTTCCGGGACGAACGAAGAAAGAATGTCGAAAAGAACTCTGGGACAAGTAACTGAAAGATTGAGAAAGATATGTCATATCAGTAGAATGGACATACAATCCCCTCTCAGGATGACACAGCAAGGAAGAGGAAAGTCAGGAAAACTGAAATCGCTCGGCTGAGCACCACGGACCGTGGTGATTCGACTAGAAGAAACAACTGGGCAAGAAGAGTCTCCGCGAAGCAAGCTAACAACATAAGCTCCGATGGATTAGTGAAAATAGAGAGTATTCAGGAGATTAATGAAGGGAGAGAAAAGAGCGAGCGCAGGGCGGTCCCTTGACGGGGAGGACTGACGAGCAGCTCTTCCGGGGGGGGGGCTTCCTAGCAGTTTCAGGGTGCAGGAAACGGAAAGGCTATGTCATTGGGGGAATAAGGGATAGTAATTAAGGGGAGAGGCCATCTTACATGTAAGAGAGGAAAGGGGAGGAGTGAGGCGAACGAGTTTTAAGGAGAAACGACTTAGTCCGGGAGGGACCAAAATCCGTAAATGATTTTAGAACTGAAACCATGTGGTCAGACGGAAGGTCACGAGGAGATTGTGACTGGAAAATAGAGGGAGTCCACGTGGCCAATAAAAGAGAAGAGGGGCCGAAGGCCAGCAGGCCGGAAAGCAGACTGGTTAGGTCAAAAAGCCGGTCGTTTGGCGTCATGGGCCGTCCCGCGCCCGAAGTAATCGGGAGAAGAAGGGCCTGGGCGGGGGGGGGGGGGGAGGAAGGTCCCGCTCAGCGAAGAAAAACCAGGCGAATTCAAACGGGGGACACCATAAGAAACAAAAGTTCGATGCAATCGGGTCCTGTCGCAAATCAGGAGTCTCCAATGGAACATCCCTCAGAAGTTACTTGGAAGGGCCTGGCTCTTTAAAGCGTCTTGATGATAGGTAAATTAAAACAATCGTTAAGTCTCTGAAATCGCGCGGCAGAGAAGAGTGAGAAGTTATTGGGACAAGGGGAGAATGAAAGAGGGCGCGCGAATTCGGGACCATATTGTCAAAAAAAGGTTCTTAATGAGCTTTTGAGGGTTGGAGAAGGAGAAAATACTCGGCGGCCTTGAAAGGAAAAAAGAGGGACAAATTACAAGTGGAGGAAGGGTTACAATGTCGCCGAAAGAATGAGAGATTGAGTGCGTGGGTAGAAAGGGGAAAAATAAGCGCCCTATTCTTTGAGAGCGATACGGTGTGTTGGGCAGACAACGTGGTGATACCGCCCGAAAGATGGGGGAAAGGAAAGGTGAAGAGTCCGGAGAGGGGATGAAATGGAGAGGCACAACCGGAAGTCATGACGTTCACCCCGGACACCACAGGCAAGGGAAACGGGTCTGGGCATCAAGCGGTGAGGTCGGGGGGAAGGGGGGTCAGCGCGGACGTCGTTAGAGGGGGTTTTACTACCCGCCGCACACAGAAAGGGCATAAAAAGAAAAGAGAACATCCGACGGGCGAGCCCAAGGACGGTGGGGAGAATCTGTATAACAATGGGAGGGGGTCGACAGACTACCGTTATAGACTGGGGGGGGGTTGTGGTGAGGTCTATCAAGTAGAAGTGACAAGAAAGACGGGAAGGGAATTTTTCCGTCTTCTGTCAAGATAATGCTAGGAGGAACTACAGGTGGCTTCTCGAACAGTGACCGGGGAATTCCTGTGGGGATTTAGAACGGGAGGAAAGACTTCTACGACGTGAAGTGGGAACTCGTGCGCTGGACCTGCGATGCCGATCTAAAAGACCCGCAAAGCAGACGGCCAAGGGGGAAGAAAGACCGTTAGCCGCAAATAAAGGGCGAAGGAGATACTGGGGGGCAATGGGAAAATTCATACAATAGGAAAAGACATCTGGCTTGCTGGAGAACCAGGGGAAGAAAAAAGATGACTTCTTCTATCAAGGAAGATGAATATGAAGAAGGTAGGGAAAGAGAGTCCTCTGCATTATCAAAAGATCGCATCGTCGAATACCTGAGGGGAAAATCCCCGAGGAGACTACTAACATTTCAAGGCTCATGGATGGCTCGGAAACTGTTCGATTACTTGCCAAAAAAAAAGGATAATCCTTTCTTAAGCCAAAAGGGGGGGGTAGGGAGAACATGCGCTATCGAATGTTCAAATGCGCCTGGAGGCTGATGGACAAAATAGAAGGGGGGGACGTGAGGGCGGTTACGCCAAAAAAGCAAGGTGCGGGTATTTCGTCACTCCCCAGAATAGACTCCTTTCCTTACATATAGAGAAAAAAAGCACCAAGGTGCATCAAAAGGTTGACGCCTGTCACTCCCCGCCAGAAGGCTGGAGACAGTAAGAAAGCAGAACCTTTCATCTCTAACTAAAAAAAAAAAAACGGGGAGGAAAAATGGGGAGTAAGAAGAAGAGAGAAAGATGAGGAGTAGGGCAGACCGCCTTCTGAAAGTTCTTGCAATGCAAGCGCAACGCGTGCTGCACCGGTTCCGAGGCACGCGAGAACGGGAAGGAGATTCGATAGGATGTTTTGGGGCAAGTGACTAATACACGAAAGACTGCCTTGTAGACTGGAAAGAAGAAAAGATCTATAGGTAATCATAGGCACTAAGCGCATCGGTGAACAGGACAGTTAAAGCCTCAAGAAAGAACACCATTTTATTTGCATTACGCAGGGGTCTCCTGGCCGAAAGTCAAGAGGGAAACCGGGTCCGAAAGAAAAGAAGTGGAGTATAGCCGCGATCAGAGGAAAGGCTACGAGTTGATCATGCCGGCTCCGTAGCTGTCGGGGGTAACGTTGGAAAGACATCGGACGAAGGAGAGAAAATTCACGTAGCACCCTGGTTCTGCCATCACAAAAAAAGATGTCGCTGGCTTTGCGAAGGGAGAAGGGAGTGAATTGCCCGTACAAAAAAAAAAGAAGGAGAGTCGGACGCCAGCTGTCTCCGTCTGCCGTCTGTCCAGACTGAGGGAGGGGTGCGGGAGAGAGACAGACAGAAAACAGCACGAAGCATTTCCTGTAGGAGAAAGAGGAAAGCAATGGGTCAAAGTCCGACACGCGGACGTTGAGCACGCAGTAAGGAAGGGGCAGTTCGGACACGAAAACAAGCGCAACGAAGACATTTCCTGAAGGGGGGCGAAAACAGAAGAAGAAAGCTCTCCTAACACATCCCAAAACCAGTCACTGAAAGGAGGGGAGGACAAAGGAGAAAGGAAGTCGGGCCCGCGGTGACGATCTGCGGAGTCTGGGGGGGCTCCTCCTTATAGAGAGAGGAAGTGGATGGGGTCGCCCGTTGGTCTGCGTAGAACATAACGCCGGCAGAGGAAAAAATCCTTACGCCATCACGGGAGAGACCGAACGGCGGGGGGAAGTCAGGTGGCAGGGGTACTATTCCATGCAGGGTTTGACAGCGCCAGCGTCCTGCCAATAGGCGAAGACCCCTGGACGTCGGGAAAAGAGAGTCTCCGGAAATCGCCATCTGGGGGGTCCGGAAAAAAATACCAAGAAATCCAAAGCGTGAAGGTGCTCCAAGCGCAATCATACTGATTGAGTAGGCGATTTCCCGGAAGGAGACCCATATTGGCGGAGACGAAGCGAAGAGAGAAAGTTTTTCTCCCAATCCGTCTCCAATCGAAAAAAAAAAAAAATAGAAGAACTCCTTGACAAGAGGGGGGGGAGGAAACTCTCAGCTCACTCTTAAAAAAATCTCAAGATGGTGCCGCGATTAACTCCGACCCACGATTGAGGGGGAAGGAAAAAGAGATCATATCTAGGGCAAAAAAAAAAGGCCACTAAGTAACCGCTGAGGGAGGGGGGGAAAAAAGGAGTGAAGAAACTGGGTGACAGATTCCCCGAGGCCTGAATCGATACTGGAGTGGCTAAGCCGTTTGGCAGGGACTGGGGGAAAATTCAGAAATGAGGGGAAATTCAGACAAAGTTCAGGCCCTTTCCACGATTCTGTGCTCGTAAAGGGAAGAAGAGGTCACTAAGTAAAGGAAGAAACATTCGGGAGGCATAGTGGAGAAGGCCGTCGGCATCTCTGCTAGGGAGCTGGGGAGACTAAGCAGAGATTAGATCGGAGCGGTGACACTTTGAGGTTACGCAGAGACAAAGAGGAAGAGGGAAGAGGGGGCCGTCATTTCGGAGAAGGTGAAGCCATCCAGTTCGCAATGAACCTACGCATCCCGTCATGGTGAGAAGAGGGGTAATTGAAGAAAGGAAGATGAGAATCTCAAGATCGAAAAGGCCTCACGGCCAATAAAGGTAGGAAAATGAAATCGCGGAGAAAGGAGAAAAAAAAAAGGACTCTAAGCCCACCGCCAAAAAGGGCCTCAACGAGAATACAGGCATCAGCTAGCGCACATCTCCTAAAACAAAAAAAAGAAAGGTAAGAAAAGGAAAAAGAAGGTGCCTCGGTCGCTGAGGCCGGTCTTCGCCGCGAAGCCACCGACCTTGACTTTTTCTGGTACAAGAGGGGAAACCGTGGTGAAGAAATAATGTCATGGGGGCGAAGCGACGTAGGCCTTCAGCGGAGGGGGAATGTCAGGAAGATGAAAAAAAAAGAGTACTTAGCAATATGCCGGGATGAGCGGCTAAGAGTTTGAAAGTAACTGGCTGATGCAATCTCGGCCCGTAAATGATTTCTCGCCATGATCCGCTCCGATGTGGACAAAACCGAACCGTTGAAGTAGAACAAGGAGTGGATCTCTGCCCGGCAGAAAAGGAAGGAAAAAGCTCAACTTCCGCTAAAAAAAAGAACAGGTTAGTGCGGACCGGATTGGGAAGCCGTCTCTCACAGCTTGCAGAATAAACGTTGAAGAGGTGAAAAAGAAGGGTCAGCTACTTGGGGCGGAAGGGCTATCGGAATGAAACAAGGGAGAATGCCAACGTGGTTTTTCTCCACGCATTACGGACAAAAAAAAGCTGGGACCAAGAGGGGTCGGTCAAGGGCACACGAACTCAGCGTTTACTTAAGGGAGAGTGAAGAGATGGCTCGGGCTGGGAGAAGTTAACCAAAAAAAAAAAGATGTCTTCGGAGCTCGAGAAAAGGAGAAGCTTTCTAAGGGGGGCAGAAATTCAAGAGGACGCGCAGAATTCATAACAGACGGGAAGGCTTTTGCGTGCCAATGTGTGAAGGACTGGATTTATAACTATTGTGGAGAGCTTATTAGAGGGGAGAAGGCGGAGTGCCTCAAGAGGCCCGTTCCGCGGAAGGTTGGGGAGAAAGAAAAACAATGTCGTATATGGGGAGGTCTGGGGATAACCCCTACGAGCTGAGAGTGATGTCTATGAAGGTGACGGAACAAAAAAAGATGACAGGGAGCAGCGCCAGCTATAGATTGTCATCGGTACTAGCCGTCTTTTAGGGCTCAGGGGGCGCTAAGGAACAAACTCATTGGGATAGTACCAAGCGCACACAGTCACCCTTCCCATACTTTCAACGAATGAGGAATGGGGAGAGAACCGTCTTCCTTTTTTAGGCGGCCGACATCAATAAAAGTGATCCTGCAGAGAAGGTAAGAAGGGCAGCCCATGAAGTATATCTACAAGCAGGCGACGATAGATGGGGACTGGAAGGAAAGGACAGTTATCAGATGTTCTTTTTATTTGTTCGGCGAGCAGGGAATAGGGGGGGCCAGCCACCGAAGGAAGGTGGAATTTCTGCGGGGACGGCTTAATGGGAGCGCTTGAACGAGAGGGATGCGTTCTCACGTCGAATTAAGAAGGAACTCTGGAGAGGATAGCATTAATGACCTTCGTGCGAGAAGAAGGGGGGCAAAAAAAATCTGCGAAACGGGAACGAAAAAACGTCAGTACTGAACCAAGGGACCGGCGCGGAAAAGCGCCCTCAGGTAGAACTGCAATGGGAAAGGGGGAGGAAGGGAGGGCACAAGAAGAAAAGAGGAAGAAAGGGGTTGGGATGAACAATGCTTCTGAGGGAACAGGAGAAATGAACTCTGAGGACTTATGAAAACGACAGGAGGGGGGAGGAAGCGGGATGAGGAAAATCCTCGACGAAGACAAGCAGAGATCCCGCGGCGTCTGCAACAGAATACTGGGGAGGTAGGGAAAGGGTTTCACGAGAAAGAAATTTGAAAGGAAGGACGGGAGGACCTTTCTACTAAAACTGGGTGTGAAGGAGTTAGGCTAGTCGCGAATGTCAACGCAAGAGAGGCGAGGGTGGGGGGAAAAATAAGAAGAGTGAGGGAGGTCCGCTCGGGGAGATGGAGAGTCAGCAAAATCCCTATAGGACCGTGCCAGTGACAGGAGAGAGTAAGGGAAGAAAGAACTTAAAAAAGGTGCCACATCAAGCTGCGCGCCTTGCAAAACCGCGAACCATAAGTCTGTTAAGGCAGCATGCCGACGGGAAGACATCGCAACCAAAAAGTGGATTATTAAAGATAGAGAGAAAGTAACCAATTCGCACCGAATGAAGGAAGAAAACTCGCAGTCTTAATAGAAGCAACGCGTGCTGCACATGGGAAAGGAGGCCTTGCGGGTAAGGCCGACGGAGCTTATTTCGTGGGTAAAATACACGCCCGGACTAAGACCAGCGAAAGAAAAAGCTGCGGGGACTCCTCAGCGGTCGGCCGCATCGTTAAGAGAAGGACAGAGGAGAAAAGAGGAAAAAAAATTTTGGGGGGATTTCGGCCATTCGAAGGCCCGGGCAATTCCTCGTTCGACAAACAAGGCAGGGGGGCTATAGCAGACGTGCTAGCAGCTTTGTCGAAAAAGGGCGAGGTAGGATGCCTCGGCCTTCGAAGGGGGGGTCTAAGCATAGTCGAGAGCCCTAGAAAAATGACCAGCTACACCCTGGGGGCCGCACAAAAAAAAGAAAAAAAAAAAAAAAAAAATACGCGTGTTAACTGTGGAATTTCATGTTCCGTAGCCCTGCGGGGAGCGGGGAGGGAGAAATCGTGACTAGAAACTGCAGGAGAGGGCTGTTCGGCGCGATAAGAGCATACTAACGAAGGGAGGGGAATGTAGATCATCTTCAGGGGTTTCATCCGCCAAAAGGAAAAAACAAGTAATTCACGGAGGGGAAACTGAGAAAAGCATCGACGACAGAGCATTTGACGACGGGGAGCGCCATAAGGGTACCTGATAGCCATACACAGAAAAAACCAGTCGAGAACTGTCACGGGAAAGGAAGAGGAAGGATAGGTCGCCGACTTGGGTAAGAAATGAAAAGTCGGGGGCGATAGGAGTCTTATATTATTTTTCTCTCCCTTTAGGGCGGGAACACCGAACGAAAAGAGGGCGCAGCAATAAGTCCGCAATACCTTGCATCGAGAGGTGGAAGGGTGTTCCGTGTGAGGGAAGTATTGGGGAAAGCCGTTTTTCGGAGGGAAAATTCATCCAATCACCGGACTCGGTGCTTGCCGGGGGATCTTAGGCGTTAGAGAGGCACATCTTGAGTCACAGCCATCGCACGGAAATAAAAGAGAAAAGGGGGAGGAAACAAAAGAAATCATAAGGGGCATGCTGTCATTCTATTGAAAAAGGACGGGTGAAAAATGACACGAATCCGAGGCCGAAGACGGTTTTTTCTCCAGGAGAAATCAAGAGAAATCGAACGAAAAGGGGCAAGGGGGGAAAGAGGAAGTCAACGGCCCCTTGCCTTGGGACAAGAGAAAAGGATTGAAGAGATTCGAGATAAGAAAAACGATTTGCTTGTCATTCGTACCAAAAAATAGAAGAGAATGGCACAACACTGAAAAGGGGGAAAAAGAAACTTAGTAAGGGGGAGGGGAATGGTATATGACGACTTGATGGGGCGAGCAGGTCTCAAGAAGAGGGGGGGTCGGGAAAAAAAAGGGTTGGAAATTATCTTGGGGAAAGTGAAGGGGAGGGAAATCAGACAAGGGGAAGGAACTGAGAATAGAACTGAGGGAATGACCTGGGATAGCGGGGCAAAAGTCTCACCGGCTGATGGGAAAAGCGTCATTATGGGAATTCGGAAAGGAGAAGAAGTTGACTGGGCATCGGAGAATAAACGTTAAGGGTCAAAAAAGGGGAAAGGGTCACGGGGGGATACAGAATCAGGGGACGGGAGGGAACATTGTGGCAATCACGTCAAAAAAAATCAACAGGGAAATGGGAAAAATATTAGAGCGAAACCAATCCAAGGCATATTGCTAAGTACCGAAAGAATCAAAGGAAGTAAGATTCGATCCAGAGAGGGGGAACTAAACTGTCCTATTCCAAGGCGCTTACAATCTCGAGGAAGGAGCAAAAAAAGCCGTGCAAAGAAAAGGATTTGAACGGAAAAAATTATCCTAGGCGTCGAAAAACATCACGAGAGCCAACATCCTCTCTCCAACAAGGGGGAGAAGAAGAGAGGGTGGAGGATACGCTGATGACGGAGGAGGGGGACAGCCCTGTCTTCACTTGTGTAGAACAAGAGAAGGGGTTGGGGGCGAAATGAAAGAGGGTCAGTTTCGAACGCGGATAGAAGTAGATCGGGGGAGTGATAGGTCAAGGAAGTAAAGGGAGGAATAGTAAATCGAGGGGAAGAAATGCAGGGTTATGTTTGAGCGAGAAGAGTTCCGAATGGGGGGGACGGGGTCCATAGGAAGGGAACTTATTCTGGAAGTGTTAATCCGCTCCGACACGAGGGAAAAAACAAAAAAGGTAAAGATATGGGATTAAGACGAAATTCCCAGGTCCAGCGGAGCCGATCCTAACCATCAGGAAACTGACCCAGAATCCTTGGGGAGACGGCCTGAGTTTTGAAAGAGCAAGGCGTGAATAGAGTCCCAATCTTTGCATCATTGAATGAACTTTGGTATCCTAGAGAGAAATGAAAAACACAGGAAAAGAGAACGGTTTTTAAAAAGCAAAGAAGGATCGTAGGGACAGTTCCTAGGGGGAAAGAGGTCAAAAATAAGTTTAGGAAGATTTGAACCAAGGAGGCAGGGAGACCGGGGGGGTCCTTAGCTTTGAAAAGAGGATTCTCGGCTGTGAATAAAAGGCGGGGGACTGAGATCGAAGTCGCAGAGATGGCAATGGGGAAAAAGGGGAAAAGATTATCGGAATAGGGGGGACAGGCCAGGCTCGGCGCAAGGGTAATGGTTAGTGGAGGGGGCGTGATTGGAGAAATAAGGGAGGCCGGAGAGAGAAATGGGACAAAAATTGACTGACGGTTGAAAAAAAAAACTGCCAGACTGCAGTAAAGGCGTGACTTGTAGGGAAGAACCCAAAACCCTATGAGGTAGAGCGGGGAAAGAGGGCTTTGTAAGGGGGAAAAAAGTTGGTCCGATAAAGGAAGATTACGAGCAAGGGGAAAGAAGGTACTGGCGTAAACTGTCAAGAAAACGGCTGGCCTCAAATGAGCACACCGGAGTGCAATACGGTCCGCATGGGACATTGAAAGTCGGAAGTATTTTCTCTAGAACGCTGTCAGGGATCCTGTCAGGGTCAGACTCTCTCCGGAAACGAAGCAGGGGGTCGAGAAAAAGAAACTTTAAGGTAACTTCAGGAAGTTGCGACAGGAACGGTAGGACAATGAGCTAAGGGGGTTTTGGGATGTGTAAGGTGACAGAAAGTACCTTGTCAAAAAAGTAAATTATGGGACCGAGGTAAATATTAGGCATCGACTTAAAACTGAGAAAGAAGTAGGGGATCAACTGGAACAGGAAAAGGTGCGGTTAACTTCGAAGGACGAAAGTTGAATCCATTCCTTTCGCTGCTAAAGGAGAATCCTTACAACAAAGCACATCAAATGAAGAAGGGACTACGGCCGCTGCTACGCAGAAAGAGAGGGGAGTTCTAACTGGCTTCATTTCCGAACGGCGACAATGGGCGCCAGAACGGGGAGTTGAGAACAACATTTTGATACTAAACTTCTTACTCTATCCAGGGAAAAAGACCGACTTATGAACCGAAAAGCACGGCCAGCTTGCATGATCAACATCAGAGTACGCCGACAGCTTATGAAGCCAAGAGGAAAGCAAAAAAAAAGTCAGACCATGGAGGATGTGAGTAAATGGGAAGAAGGACATGCTAAGAGAAAGAAATGGGGTTCTCTTCTGGGAGGCCATCTGGCGGGTTAACTGAAACGCAAGAAGGATGGGAATAAAGCTATTCAGTCACGGGGAAGGGGAACCAAGGGCCAAGGAAAGAATGGTGTTCTGCACGCAAAAGACTCGACGTGCCGGTAAAAAGAAGTCGGAAAAAAGCTCTGCAAACGGGGGGGCACTCTTGGTCGGGCGATAAAAGAGGGGTAGGGGTAGCGACGCAGGCT
>Ga0179593_1424801_pt1 | contig 10288 bp, 14 predicted proteins | sample CZODoug2_1_08_16_FD_185931 | JGI IMG/M metagenome (GOLD analysis project Ga0179593, IMG submission 185931) | Vadose zone soil fungal communities from Angelo Coast Range Reserve, California, USA - CZODoug2_1_08_16fungal (PacBio error correction) | ecosystem: Environmental > Terrestrial > Soil >...
GGCCCATTTTTTCTACTGCCCGCGAAGGATGGGTCGCAGTTGTGCAAAGGGAGTTTGACTTGAGGCTTTTTTTGGCTGAAGAGGAGGCTTTGGTGTGGGACACTCAATAAAAAAGGGGGTGTGGGAACTCAGCCATTCCTCACTTGGGTAAAACGTCCGCCACGTAGAGTGGGAAGTAGGGGTTGCCAGATGGAATCGAGCCATAAAATCTGGGCCGTGCAGTTATTCCTAGAGGAGGGAGAATCGTTCGCGGGAACTCGCAGGAGGGGGAAAACGCAGGGAGTTTGATCTTGCAAATTGTGACAGGGTGAATTGCCAATTCGCGGGGAGTTAACCATGTGGGGAAAAGGGAAAGAATGGATACTGGGGTGGAAAAAACGTAAGAACCCGTTGACGTGGCGCGAGAATTGAGGGGGGACCATCCTTCGTAGAAAAGTGAACTGATTTTTTAACCGGAAAGAGAGAGGGGAATTCTTGCAGGAAGAAGAGTTGGTCGCAGGGCTCTCCCTTTGGACCAGCAGAGAACTCGCGCTCAAAGTGGGGGTATGGCCATGCCAAAGAAGGGATGGGGGTCTGGGCCAAGTGTTACGCATTATGGAAACGACGGAATAAAAGTTGTGGCTGAGGAGGGAAGGTGGGCTATTTGGGAGGTGAAACGTGGGGGGAAGGAGTTATTGAAAAGAACTAGGGAACGGGCTCCCGAAAAACGTGTCGCAAAAATCCCACGGTACCAGCCTAGAAAAAAAGAGCCCAACAAAAAAGAAACCAAAAAAAAGACCCTCCGAGGAAGACGAAACGTCACCATAATCTTTGACCATAGATTTGGCCAGCAACCAACCTCCCAAACAAAAGGTTTTTCCCCCGGAAAAAGGGATGGACGAAAAAGGGCTAAGAGGACAACCAGAACAAAACGGAAGAAACAGTTAACAATTCCAGAGCTGTAGAGCACAGCGTTTACATCGTGGTAAAAAACGTGGGCGTTGGATAGCTGAACGTAAATCATACAAAACCGAGGGGGGGTCAGGAGAATCGGCAGTACTTGAAAGGGGGAAAAGGCTTCCTTCAGTCTCGCGCGAGCCAAAGTTAGCAGGAAGGAAGTAAAACTTTCCGCTGAGGAGACGTGTCCAGATGGAAGGGGACCGGTGTCAAAAAAGAAATGAGGTCATATGTTGAAGGGAAGAGGAAATTCCCTGAAACCGCGAGGGGGGAAAGAAAAAAAAGAAGCGGAGTCGCCGCTCGGAACTAAGACGTCAATGCGAAATACACAGACGGTTAAAAGGACGGGGGCGTCAACTTCAGGAAGACTTCGCGGCTTGGAAAAAAAATTGTCAAATAATCCAGCAAGGGAACGGGGGATGCCCCGGGAGGTTCAGGAAAGACAGGGAGGGGAAGGAGGGAAGGGGATGGGCCGCCTTGCCGACGAGGAACGGAAGGGTCCATTGTAGAGGTGGACCCTGGAAAAAACGATAGGGTATGGGCTTGGACTGAAAAGCGCATTGACCAAAAAAAAGGATGGTACGGAAACCTTGCCACTGCTGAGAACAGCCGCGTTGTTATGCGGGTAAAAAAATTTTTAGGGGGGGACCGCTGGAGCCATTCGGATAAATAATTCAAAGAACAGACACAGAACGGAAAGTCGATGGTCTTTTAAAGGGGGGAAGGGAGGACTGACAAGGTAGAAGAAAAAAAGGAAAGCACATTCGACGGTTTCATGTGGTGTCTATTTGAGAAGGGGGCGTCTCCAAATGGAGAAACGACGATTGAAAAGTTTGACCCAAAGGGGTCCAAAGAAAAGGGACTAAAGGGGGTTAGCAGAGGTCTTTGGTGAAAAGGAAAGGAAGATATCTGGAGGCCAGGGGGAAGGGGGAAAAAGACAGACCTACCCGGACATCGATTATGGATGGAAAAAAAAAGGAAATTGAGAGAGGGGGGAAAGAATCTGGAATGCTGGGGAAGAAGCCAGAAAAGGAGACCAAAAACCGAGAAATTGAAAAAAATGTGCTGGAGACAGTTAGGCGTCTCAGAAGTAATCATCCAAAACGTCACTGACGCGGAGGGCTCATCTCCAAAAAACAAAGGAGGGATGAGATAAGAGAGCCTCTAATGGGGGGGGGAGGGGGGGAAGAAAAAAGGTGGGAAAAACGCCTCAAACTTCAGCGACCGCAAAGAGGGTGACTGATTGAGAAGGGGGAGCCGAAGGGACCCTCCTATAAAGTCAGGGGAACCACAGGAAAAAAAAGGTTAAGTGTATCTAAAATTCTGAAAACCGGGGGCCTAAGAGGATAAGACGGGAGGTAAATAATCTCTAACCCCTGAGAGGAAGCTCTAGTAACACAACGGACATGACCAAGTCTTCCTCCGGGGCTTGGGACGGAGGGGGGAAGCATGTGACGCGCCCACCCGGAAAAAAAGGCCTCGAATTGGCTGGAACCGGCCGTAGAACGAAGAGAATGGCGTACGGAAACGCAGAGGGGCAAGCTAAGCGTGCGTGGTTTAGCCGTAGAGGGGGAGTTGTGGAAGAAGAAACGCGGGCCCAGAACAAGAAAAAAAATCCCCACGCGCGTAGAGCGAAGAAGAGACGTTGATTTGTCAGGAAGGGGGGGCAGGAAAAGGGGGGGGCAAGGGGAGGGGGGCATTTACGAAACAACGTCCGATGACCATCGTGACAAGGGGGGCAACGAGTCCCGACGGCCCGACCTGAGTCGGACAGGCCATAATCTGAAAAGAAAGTTCTAGATGGCAATTCAATGGAAGAATGCATCACAGTGTGAGGCTTGCGGAGTGAAGCACCTCAATGGTCAGGAAAGGCGCGAAAGCGAACCAAAACCGAAGTTACGCACAAAGGGGAAGGAAATGATCATTGGAGGGAGAGGAAAAGGACTTAATGAGAGGTCTACTCACGACAGGAGGGGGAACTGCGATCTGAATAAAAAGAAAAGGGGACCGCCTTCGGGGAAAAAAAAATATGAGGAAAAGCAGCGAATCTAAAATTATTCAACTGGAGCAGAGAGAAGAATGGAGAAAGCTCTCCTTTCACGGGGAGAAAAAAAAAAGAAACTACCAAGGGGTCGACAGGATAAAAGAAGGGAACTGAAAACTTGCGCATAGGACTTTCTACAACGGGATTATTAAAGTGTTACTTTCTCGGAAAGAATGGACTTGCACGTGGAAGACCCAGAGAAAAAAAAAAAAAACCGATGTGCCAGACACTCGGGGGAGTATGCTGACGTGTCTTAACTGGGAAAAACTGTTGACTGAAGGCGTCTCAGGCCGGATAACAATGCTCTTGGGTTCTGGGGGGATTGGGCCGGAAAAGGGGAAGATAAGGGGCCTTTCTTCTTTGGGACCGTGAAGAAATATTAAATGGGGGGATTCGGGGTGGTGGGTTTTGGTCGTTTTTTTGAGGACTGAGGGAGAGGCGATTGGGGAAATCTTTTAGTGGAGGAAAAGTGTGGGAACATGGGTTCGGAGGAGTAAGAGGGGGGCGAATTAACGGAAAAGGGGAAAAAACTTCAACCCAGAGGAAATTCAATTTTCGAAAAGGGAAAGAAAAAAACAAAAGTTACATGAAGGGAGGTGAAAATCTCCAGATCATTAATGCAGGCAAAGAACGGGAAGGGGGAGAGACACTCCTTAGCAAAAAACCTTTCTGGTTGAAAGAGGAGTGTACAGAAACTCGAGAGGAGACAGGGTAAACAAAAATACAATACGCAGGGAAAACGCCTTCTAAGCAAACTTTAAGGAAAAAGGAGGGGGGGGGGGGCAAGGCAAGGGGTGATCCAGCATCCCAGCCATGGCGACAGGGTACGAAAAGGGGTCTCATTTTGGGAAAAAGGAAAAACCTTTTCACATCCCGAAAAAAAAAAAAAGGAATGGCAAAGGAGCGCGTGGGAACAAGCGAACCTCACGCGAATACACGGCGAGGCAAAGAGAAGGTCAGAATGTCTCTATGAAAGACAGAGGAAAGGGAACCCCCGACTCCTGCAAGGGAAAGATGAAACGAAGTGGAGGAGGCGAGTGAGAAGGGGGGGGAACACATCAGGGGTCTCCCGAAGGCACGGGCGAGTTGTCAAAAGGGAGGCTCTTAAAGGAGAAAAGAGGACGCGAAACACTCCCGATTTTCAAATGAAAAACGCGAGCATCAACGCATTTGAGAAAGAGAGAACAACACAAAAGGGGAGGGGAAAAAAAAGAGAAGATCTGCCTTACAATAGTGGATACTGCCAACGGGGGAAAAAGAGGGGGGAGGGCTTTTTCGCTTAAAGGGGGGAGGAAGGGAAGCGGTTTGGTGGGAAAAAACTCCGAGGGGTCCGGGGTCGACAACCTTTTTGTCGGACTCGTAGGTCCTAAGATCGCAGCGTAAATCCTTTGCAAAAGGAGTGGGAAAATTCCTATTCATCGAGGCCATCGCGGACTAGTACTTGCCTTTCTCTGAAGGGGGGGGCGTAATCGCGTGCGAGACGGTAGCTGTGGCTGTCATAAATTAAGCCGGCGTTGGGGGGGGGGGGGAAAGCTGTTCGACCTTAAAAGTCAACTGAGGGGGTAGGACCATTTTTAAGGGAAGGCTTCAAGTGCGTGAAACATGGAAAAAAGTTAATTTCTCTAAAGAAAGAAAGGCGTTGAACCAAAGGGGAGATGTTCTACAGGTAGATCGGATGTTTACCCAGCCGAGCAGCTGGGTCATGAAGACAAAGGAGTGTGGTCCACTGTGAGAGAAAGTAAACCTCGTGAGAAAAGATATTTTGATGAAGGAAAAGAAGGATGGGTATTGCTATTTGTCAGAGGAAATTCCACTCGCAGTGCACAAAGACGTTGCGACTGTGGATTTGAAGAGTGTCAAAAAAATTCTGATAAAGGGGGGGAAGGTCATTGAAAGGACGGTTCAATGAATCTTTAAGCATACAAACAAGGGGAAAACGGTGAGCAAAAAAAGGAAGCTTGAAATCCTAGACAAAAAGAGAACGGGCACCACCACCCCTCCTCCAGAAAAAGAAGAAAGAAACCATCCATAATAAAAGCGATTTCAAGAAGAACACCACCAGACGAAAAAGGGTTACCGAACTGGGGAACGGAGCAAAGCAAGGAGAATACAAACGACAGTCCGACCCCTTTCAAATAAAAAAAAGCTGTATGGCCAGTGAGGGGAGACAAAACCACCACAAAAAAAAAAAAAACACACAAAAAGAGAAAAAAAAAAAAAAGAGGAAAGTCCGGAGGAGGGGTTCACGCGCAACATCAAAGGAGAAAGCGCTTTAGCACGAGGGATGTCGAAAAAAAAAAAGGGAATTTCCAGGTAGGAGGAAGCCTTCAGGACAGGAAGAAACCTCTTTAGAGAAGGCCCTCCGCTTAGAAAGGCTCATTCTCGTCGAGGGGGGAAATCGCCGGGATTCCGAGAGTTTGAAATCACTTCGTGGGATCATATTTGCCAGGGATGAAAACAGGAGGACTTAAGCCGCGCAATCTCATAAAAACGGAGTCTCCCGCACTCAGCTCGTAGGAGAAAAAAAAGGGGAAACAAGCTTCACGCCAGGGGGGAGTGGCGTCCAACTAGGAGTAGGTCGCCTTCGCGGCGGAAATGGGTGACGAAGAAAAAAAGGGTGATCAGAGGGGATGACTGAACAGCAGGGAGGGGAAAGCTGAAGGGAAGATGGATGGCCGGGCCAGGTCCGGCCTGCAGTGAGGGGGGGTCATCAAGGGTTAGACCCAGGGGACAGGGGGGGAAAAACACGTGACTGTTTCGGCAGGGAAGCCGGCGGAAAGAAAAAATAGACGGGGGGCGAAGTCTGCAGGAGAAGAAAGAAAGGGAGGGAGTTAAAAAAACAGGAAGCAGTGGGTTCTTTCTGGTCGGAAAGTGGCCCGCTTCGCTTAAAAAGAAAAAGCTCCGGGCGAAAAAAAGCTAGAGGAAAAAATGCGCTTGGTTGAATGTATAGGAAATTCCGCACCACAGCCCAATTCGGGGGAAAGGGGGTTCCGGGCGGGAGGGGGGAAGGGAACCTGCTCCACTAGGTAACAAGAAGATAGAAAAAAGGGTGCAAGGGAGGGGGTAAATCGAGGAAAGAGAGGGAATCTCTATTCTCTTAAGGGAAAAAGAATTATCCTTTAGAGAGGTTGAAAGCAGAAAACAAGGGAGAATGATTTGGAGGCCGACAAGCTGATGAAGAGAAGGACAATTGGCCTTCTTGAAGAACCCAGACCGGCGAAAAAAAACTATGCGGGAGGTGGGGAAGACAGTGTGGCGGGCGAAAAGAATGCCAAAAAGGAAGTCAGAGGACTCAAAGAAAAAAAAAACCGGATTAGGAAAGGGAAAAAAAAAGGTGCCTCCACTAAGTTAATTTGGGGCATGACAGGTTTGAAGAAAGGGTTGCAGACGAAAAGAGGCTTTGGTTGAGAAAAAATTGGAGCGGCAAGAGGAAGAAGGAAACTCGTAAGACTTTGGAAAAAGAACTCTATGACGGGTGGTAGGTTAAAAAGACCGCGATATGCGGTTACAGAAGAAAGAGAACTGCCGTCTCTTTGGGGGGACAGAGGTTGGGGCACCCAAAAAGCAACGGGGGCAACTGGGCTGGCCGATCCAGCGTTGATAGAGGGGCATGGGTACAGCTCCCATAGCCAGGAACAAAGAGCCCTCCTCAATATGGAGGGATGGGAACAGAACAGAGGTCCGTAAGGAAGGGAACCCATCGTAAAAAATCTGGGGATGGGGAAAGACTTCGTATTGGGTGGCGACGGAGAAGAAAAAGGAAAAGAAGACCGCACAAGCGCAGATCAGCTTGGGGGAAGGGGGGAAAACAAAACCGCAGCAGGGGGAAAAGGATTGGGGAGGGAAGCAAACACAAGAAGGATGACCATCGTTACAAGTTTAACCAAAGATCCGCTCCGAACTTACAGGAAGCCTCTTCTCCCATACATCGAGGGGGGGGGGGACATCATACCAACGAGGGGAGGACTGGGAAAACAAGGTTGGATCTGGTACAGGGGCTCCTTGACGGAGAAAGGAAAGTTAACTCTTAAGTAAATTCAGTAGACCTCTACTACTTTAAGACCATTGCAAAATTATCCGGCAGGGGGAGAGGAGTACTCTGAGAGCGAGAAAGAAGAGAGCGTGACGAGAGTTAGCTTCGAAACTGCGATGTAAAGGCCAGGGCAAGGGGGACGAAAATTTCTAAAGGGACACGGATGACAACTTCGAGACCTAGAATACACATTGAAAGACATTCCTGAATTCCAAGGGGAAAAGCTGGACGAAAAGCGACACTGAAGGGATAAAAGTTCACCCAGGGGGCGCGGGGAGAAAGGGAAGTACACTTGCGAAGAGATTGGGGATTTACCGTTCCTTCTCTAGGAAAAGGCGGCCACTTGGTGAAAAAAAAGTAAAAAGAAAGGAGAAGAAAGACTCTGGCTATTGTAACGGGTTAGACAAGTGGGTTCACTGGGGATTGGGGGAGACGCGAAAACCTATTCCGCAGGGGGGAAAAGCGAGGGTGGGGGGGGGAACGGGAAAAAGAGAAGCCTCAGGGAAGATGGGACCGCTTGGAGAATTTTTCCTAAAGGAGAGGGGGGGGGGTGTTCTTGTTTTGTTATAAGATAGGATATATTCGGTTCAAAGAAGTTGGCTACGTGAAAAGGTCGGGGAGGAACGGAACGGATGTGCATTGAACGAATCAGAACCGAACAATAAAAGGAGTGAAAAACATTCGCAACATAGAAACCTCTCAACGTGAAGGCAGGGAAGGGAAACAAAATTGCAAAGGGAACGTCCAAAAAAGCGAGGCTAACGCCCGGGCGGAAACTCCAAAATTTTCGAGAAAGTGAAAAAAGAAGGGAAGGTATACAAAAGAACCAGCTCGCTCGCGACGGGAAAGCATCTACAGGGACCATCCGGGCCGGGAGGAGGGGGGGTCAAAAAAAAGCACCGTTAGCGGCGCCGAATCACCAGGCGCAAGTTGCATCAAAACATGCCAAATCAGTAACAGGGAGAAGTCACCCGCCTTTAAAGGAGGGAACAAAAACAAAGGGGGGAACGTTCAATGAAAAATGAAAAAAAGAGGTTGGGGGGGGAAAGAAAACTTTTAAAGAGAGAAGCGATTGAACTTCATCGGAAAAGAATTCAAAGGCGCATGAAAGAAAAGTGCCGGTTCTCCCAGAGTACGACCGGCTACTGACCTGTTGGGGGGGGGGGGGGGGGGGAGGGGTGGGGGGGTCCCAAAGAAAAGGGATCCTAACACATCAGGGGGGAAGCGTAAATAGAGAGGGGGGGCCAACCAGCCCCAAACCCACAACCAAAAAAAAAGAAACAAAAAAAACAGGAAAAAAAAAATTCTCCTCTACTTCCAAGACAAGAATGGAACGCGCCGAAAGAAGGAAATAAACTCAGGGGGGGAGAAAGCTCTAAACAACACGTAGTATGAGTAAAAAATTAATATATAGGCCAGCGTCCCAAAAATAGGGGGGGAGGAACCCCGCTGAGGACCGAGCAGTAACCCTCGTGGCGGGGGGAAATCGGGAGTTGGTATGAAATAAGAAAAAGGTTTGGGTGAAAAGAGCGAGACCGCGGGAGACACCGGGCAATTTGTTGTAGACTAGACGGAACCAGGGCGTATCAAAGTAGGAACGTTTGAAGGAAGAATCTTCCCCCCGGGAGAGATCATAGCCATTAAAAGGAGGTTGCTCTTTCGAGGAAGGAGAAGAAGGGCGCAGTAAGCGGGTCACTGAACTCGGGCTGATGAATGGGCAAATTCGCACTGTCTTTGGGGAAATGGTAAACAAAGTGAGAACCCGGAACGTTAGTAAATTGGGAAGTCTTGGAGAGGGGGGGCGCGAATCCAGTGGCGCGCGATCAAGGGGTTGTTGGGAACGGGGGAAAAGGCTTCTTGGGGGCAATGCCGAGCGAGGGGAAACGGCCTAGAGAACTGGACTGCCTGGGACCAAGAAAAGGTTGTAAAGTTTATGGAGCCCCTGAGGGCGAAACAGGGAGTGAGCCGATCGGCTCCGCTTTGGGGATGGCCGAATTCACTGGAGGAGGAAAGGGTGGACATTTCTGCATTCAAAAGAGAGTCACGAGGGGGGATTTTGGAAGGGGGTTGAAGGTTGAAAGGGAAGGGTCAGGTTGCGCAAAAAAGGGTGAAGGAAGTGGAGGAAAGCCTAGGGACAGTAAAAAACAAAGTTAAACAACGTTCGCAAAAAGGTCCGAGAAATCAAGGCGGGAACAAAACCTCCAACACCAAAAAAAATCCTCCTCACGGGAAAAAAAGGTCCCTAGATACGAGGCCAAGATTGGTGTCCTTTCACCCGGAACCCAGAAGAAAGGTTTCCGAACGGGAAAGGGGGGATCATCAAATCCCATTTAGAAATAGAAAAAAGGTCAAATCCAACGTCTAACCATTCCAAGAGCCAGGCGTACCCTGGATTTTTCAGCTCCAAGAGTACGTTGCCTGTATGGGGAGGGGATCGGGGGGAAAAAAGTCACCGTAGCGAAAAACAGGCGGGCAAGAGGTAGACGGGGCCGAACGTACTTGGCCCGAGGAGCGTTATCTGAGGTCGGCTCAGGAGCGGTAGAGTCTTCAAGGAAACCTGCGAAATGGTCGAAGTGTGGCCGGGAATTCCGCGCGTGATGCGTGGGAGGAGGTTTACAAAAGGGAGTAAAAAAAAACTCAACATTTCCGAAGTAATAGGGGGAAGAAAAGACGTCTCCTCTCGAAGAGGTCGAAGAAAAAATTACTGGGAAAGGGGCAGGTGAGGGGGCTTAACTGGCGTGGTACGTACGAGTCAGTTCACTTACGAGGAAAGACCCGCAGGGAAAGGGGTGGGGCGGAGAGGTTCTAATACAGAGAGGTATTCCGAAGGATGCCCTTTCTCGCCTGAAAGTGTGGATTGGTCAAGAAAAAAATTTTGTACACCGGGGAGGGGGAGAGGGAGGGGGGGGTCAATAAGGAGAACTGCCACAGAGCATGGAAAAACATTCTTTCATTTATAAGGAAAAAGAGTAGATGATGCGCGACGCGAAAGGGGGTCTTCTTTTTAGGGGGCAAGAGGGGTAAGCCTTCCGACCACAGGACGAAAGAACAGGGAAAAAAAAAAAAGATGCCTTCTCTTGCAACAGGGAAATGACGGAAAAAAGATGGGAGACTCTCCGGACAGGGGAAGGAATAAGGGAAACGGCTTTTGAAGGTCCAGGCCGGGAAGAGGTAAATGCCTAAGAGATACACTAACACGCCGGGGATAGATTCCCTCACAGGGGGGGGGGGGGAGGGGACCATCTCTCGGGACGCCGGGATTGGGAGCTCAACAG